>JGI20214J51650_10000824_pt1 | contig 19457 bp, 15 predicted proteins | sample WetSurMetagenome_FD_51650 | JGI IMG/M metagenome (IMG submission 51650) | reverse complement strand
ACGTCACCGTCGGCCGCTCTCTCCCTCTCGCATAGTACAAGGACATATGACAAGATAAGCGCAGCGCCAGTATGCACATCTGCCGGTGATCGGCTCACGGGTTCGATAGATTGTTAAAGATGGGCACGCTAAGACAGTCACAAGCAAGGGGAAGTATGCCATGCAATTACTCACGGACGATGAGGGTACCATGGCGGTCCGCTCTGCACGCGCCGCCATCGAACATGCAGTAGCAAAACGACCGGCAAAATCCCAGGACCTGACACCTGTTTTTTTTGAAAAACGCGGGGTTTTTGTCACGCTCACGAAGAGCGGCAGTCTCCGCGGGTGTATCGGTTTCCCGTACCCGGTCATGCCGCTGGACGAAGCAATTGTCCATGCAGCGGGGGCAGCTGCGCTGGAAGACCCGAGGTTTCCCCCGGTAACAAAGGATGAACTGACAGCAATCACCCTCGAAGTAACGATCCTTACTGTCCCCGAACCGCTTGAAGGCGAACCTGCTAGACGACCGCAGCAGGTGATCGTGGGAAAACACGGGCTGATCGTGCGTGGCATGGGCACGAGCGGTCTCCTGCTCCCTCAGGTGGCAACCGAGTATGGCTGGGATGCAAAGACATTCCTCGATCATACCTGCATGAAAGCCGGGCTTTCGGAACGGTGCTGGACCAGCAAAAATGTCGAGATCCTGACGTTTGAAGGACAGATCTTTTCCGAGCATCCACGGCCTGCATAAGGGATAACCGTTTAACCTGATTGCAGCGTATATAACGGGACACAGGAGGTGTGGCATGGGAATTGCATTCGAGAGTCTCTCAAGTGATATCGCAGGCAGGACCGGCAGGCTTACGGTTGGCAAAAAGACTGTAAAGACCCCGGCGCTGCTCCCCGTCATCAACCCGCACCTTCAGCTCGTCACCCCGAAAGAACTGCAGGCAATGGGTATCGAGGCCCTGATCACGAATGCGTATATTTTTTCCCAGAGCAAGCAGTTCCGGGACCGCGCCATGAGCGAAGGACTCCACCGGGTCCTTGACTTCGATGGCGTCATCATGACCGACTCCGGCTCGTTCCAGCTCTCGGTCTACGGGCAGGTCTCGATCACGAATACCGAGACCCTGTCGTTCCAGCGGGATATCAAAAGTGATATCTGGGTACCGCTTGACATCCCCACCTCTCCAGCCTCCGACCGGAATACCACGGAGCAGGAGTTCGCCATTACCATGCAGCGTCTCAAAGAGGCAAAAGAGGTCTTTGGCAGCGACGCCCCAATAGCTGGGCCGGTGCAGGGCGGGATCTTCGAGGATCTCCGCGAACGGGCGGGGCGTGAAGTGACGGATCTCGGTTTCTCGTTCTGCCCGATCGGTGCTGTTGTCCCGCTCATGGAGTCATACCGGTATCGCGATCTTGTAAACGTAGTAATGGCTGCAAAGCGGACACTTTCGCCTTCGGCCTGCGTCCACCTATTCGGAGCCGGCCACCCGTCCATGTTTGCCCTTGCAACCGCAATGGGTTGCGATCTCTTTGACTCCGCGGCATATGCTCTGTATGCAAAGGACGGACGGTATCTGACGGTGCACGGCAGTTACCGGATCAACGAACTCGTCGACCTTCCCTGTGCCTGCGCGGTCTGCCGTTCCCATACCGCTGAGGAACTCCGCTCTGCTCCTGACCGCGAGCGCCTTCTTGCACTTCACAACCTCCATGTTACCCTTGCCGAGATCGCCCGGATCCGCCAGGCAATTTCTGATGGCACGCTGTGGGAACTCGTGGATGAACGGTGCCGGGGCCACCCGCAGCTCCTTTCCGGGTACCGGACACTGCTTGACCATGTTCCCGAACTTGAAGTGCATGATCGTGTCTCGAAGCGGCGTTTCTTTTACCGGGGCGACGAGAGCTGCAGGCGGACTGAAGTGCTCCGCTACCAGCAGCAGCTTGGCCGCCTCCCGGTCGGGAAGAACATTCTTGTTGCATTCGATGGCGGAGAACGGGATGCATTCGATACAACGTTGCTCTTCAAACCCCCCTTCGGACCTTATCTTAAGGAACTGAAAGAGACCTTTCCCATCGGACCTTCCGAGATCCCGGAATGGGACGATGCAATGGTCCGGCAGGGCTGCAGGGGTATTCGTATCCTGCAGGAGACTCATCCGGAGAGCAGGATCACCGTATCCTGCAGTCCGCGCTGGGAACCGGTTGTACGGGATATACTGGGGAAAATCGGAGTGACGCATGACCCGAGTTAGTTTTAAGAAACGTGACGGCCTTGCGCGTACCGGCGTTGTTGAAACCAATGAATTTCCCCCGGTCAGGCTTCCTGCTGCAGCAGAATGCACGAAACTATTTCCCGCACTTAAAACCCTTGCCGGCACTAACATCCCGCTCTGTGCCCCGGCGGCGATTGTCAACCAGTTCCCCCCGGATGTGGGGATACTGCCTGTCCCGATCCACCCTCAGCTTGATAACCGGGCGTGCAGCGGCGACTGTGTTATGGTGGCCGGCTGGCATACAGCAATGGCGAACCCGCGTACGTATGTCGACTGGCTCATCGGCCTGAAGGAAAAAACACCGGTCGATACCGCATGGTATGCTCCTGCATCCGCGCTCCCGTCAACGGTTGCGATCCTCTGTTATTCCGGGTTCGACCTGTTTGATTACACAGCTGTTGACCTGAAATCGGCACAGGGTCGGTTCTGTACACCGGAAGGAGATTTCCCAAAAGATGCACTCGGCAGCGGGATCTGCTCCTGCCCGGGCTGTACTGAAAGAAATTTACAGGAGCACAACCGTCATGCATTACAGCAGGAACTCGCCCTTGTCACACGGTTTATTGTTATGGGGCAGCTTCGCGATCTCGTGGAGTCCCGCTGCCGTCTGGATGCAGCACAGGTGGCTGTCATGCGCCACCTTGATCGAAATTACCCGTTCATGGAAAGAGTGCAGCCCGTTGCCCGTGCCGGGGTTATGCGGGCAAACTCCGGGGAGTCCATGCAGCGGGCGGAAGTACTGAGGTTTGCAGAACGTGTCACCGAACGCTATGTATCACCAAAGACTGAGGTGGCGGTACTCCTCCCGTGCTCGGCAAGGAAACCCTACTCCCTCTCCCAGAGCCACCGGAAGTTCCAGCAGGCCATAGGGGGACGGGCCCATGAACTGATAGTCACATCGCCGCTTGGTCTGGTCCCCCGTGAACTTGAGACCGTATACCCAGCAGGGCATTACGATGTTCCGGTCACCGGTTACTGGGATGCAGAAGAATGTGCAGTCATCGCGGACGTTATCGCCCGGTATTTCCGAAAGCATCCGTACCGTCGTATTATTGCCCATCTCGAAGGAGGAGCGCTGAAGGTAGCCCGGATGGCTGCAGGACAGTGCGGAATTCCCCTTGAATATTCCTGCACTGAACACCCGACCGGAAACTCATCCCTCAATGCGCTCGATGCAGCGCTGGCCGGTGAGCGGAAGATAAGGGATGATCGGTTGCACGGTATGATCTCCTACCAGTTCGACTGCGATGTCGACACGAAGGGAACCACGCTCCGTGGACATTTCCCGGAAGTGTTCTACAGCAGGAACAATGTCCAGCTCTTCTCAATCGATACTGGTACTGGCATGCTCCGGCCTACGCTTGACGGCTGGAAGATTATCCCGAAGGGTTACCGGGTACAAATTGATGATTTCATTCCGGAGGGGGATATCCTCGCCCCGGGTGTATTATCCGCTGATCCGGCAATCCGTGATGGTGATGAGGTACTGGTGGTGGGACCGCGTGCTCTTGGGGCCGGTCGTGCAGCTATGCCGGCGGACGAGATGCTGCGCTCGCGCCGCGGGGTAGCAGTGCATGTGCGTAAAATAAAGAGGGTATAGGTTCAATCAGTACGATACATTGCAGATTATCCATGGAGTGAAAAGGTGTACTTTAGCGTAAATGCCGAACTGGCGGGGTGGGAATTGTGAGCAGTACCATCTCCGGACATGAGGTAAAAGATAATCTCCCGACCGGTCCAAAAAGTCCGGCAGCGATACCGGTTGTGATTGCTGTTCCCAGGGAAAAGACCCCGGGAGAACAGCGCGTTGCAACGGTACCCGAAGTTGTACAGAAGTTCACGAAATCGGGTTATGAAATACGGATCGAACAGAACGCGGGGGCAGCTGCATTCTATCCGGACGATCTCTATCGTGCTGCCGGCGCAATGATCGCATACGGCCCTGCCGAACTGCTGGACGGGGCACGGATCGTGCTGCGTGTCCAGCCCCCGACAGTGGCTGATGTCGATCAGCTCATCGAGGGTACGATTGTTATCGGGTTCATGAACGCAGCAAACAACCTTGCAACGATTGCCAGGATGCGCGACCGGAAGATTACTGCTTTTGCTCTCGAACTCGTCCCGCGTATTTCCCGTGCCCAGAGTATGGATGCGCTCAGTTCCCAGGCAACGGCCGGCGGATATGTGGCAGCCATCATGGGTGCCGACAACTGCCCGAAATTCCTCCCGATGCTGACAACAGCCGCTGGTACNATCCGACCGGCAACGGTNCTCATCCTGGGTGCCGGGGTTGCCGGCCTGATGGCAATCGCCACAGCAAAGCGGCTCGGTGCCCTTGTCGAGGCATACGATGTCCGGCGTGCCGCGGGAGAACAGGTCCGAAGTCTCGGAGCGAAATTCCTCGAGCTTGAGATCAATGCCGAAGGGCAGGGGGGATACGCCCGCGAGCTCACCTCCGAGGAGAAAGAACAGGAACAACTGATGGTCTCCGCTGCGGTTGCACGGGCCGACATCGTCATTACAACGGCTGCGATCCCCGGTCGGAAAGCCCCCGTCCTCATCACAAAGGAGACGGTCGCGATGATGAGGCCGGGTGCCGTCATCATCGATATGGCTGCCGAATCAGGTGGTAACTGCGAGCTGACCCAGTCAGGCAAAACTATCCGGGAACATGGTATCCTGATTATCGGGCCGCAGAATCTCCCGGCCCGGGTACCGTTTCACACGAGCCAGATGTATGCGAAGAACCTGCAGTCGTTCCTTGCGCTCCTCGTTGACAAGGAGGGGAATATCGTCACAGACTTCGCCGACGAAATACTGGTCGCCAGCCTCCTTGTTCATGCCGGCGAAGTGCGCCATGCGCCTACCCGCGATCTTCTGAAGGAAGGGAAATCATGACCGACATCACTACGTTCTGGACCGCGCTTTACATCGTCATGCTGGCTGCTTTCACCGGCTACGTTGTCATCAGCCGGGTCCCTGCGATCCTCCATACGCCGCTGATGAGCGGCTCGAACTTCATCCATGGTATCGTCCTTGTCGGTGCAATGGTTGCACTGGGTCTCGCGACAACGCCTCTCGAACNGGTCATTGGTTTTGTTGCAGTCATCCTCGGCGCGGCGAATGTGACCGGTGGTTATGTCGTCACGGAGCGGATCCTCCAGATGTTCGACCGCAGCGGGAAAAAGCCCGGAAAGGAAGTGTAAGATGACTGAACTATCGTGGTTGATCGATCCTGTCTATATCGTGACGATCTTTTTCTTCATCATCGGTATGCAGCGGATGAGCCACCCCCTCACTGCACGGAGCGGGATTGTCTGGGCCGGCGCCGCGATGCTGATCGCAACACTCGTTACGTTCTTTACCCCGAACCTCACCAACCTGGCATTGATCGCTATCGCCATCGTGATCGGTGGGGGCTTTGGTTATATAGCAGCAAAACGCGTTGCAATGACCGATATGCCCCAGATGATTGCGCTCTATAACGGCATGGGTGGCGGCGCGGCTGCCGGGATCTCAGCGGTCGCGCTCCTTGGCATAACTTCGTCAGCCAATGGTTCTCTTGCGGTTGTCGGCGGTCTTATCGGGGCCGTATCGTTCACGGGAAGCATTGTTGCATTCCTGAAACTCCAGGGCTGGATACGGCCACGGCCGATCACCTTCCCTGGCCAGCAGGTCGTCAACATAGTGGTTCTGGCTCTGGCCCTCATCTCCGGTGTACTTGTTCTCCTGCAACCGGCATGGGTTCCGCTTTCAGTTTCCCTGTATCTCCCGTTGTTCTTCATCCTCTCGCTCGGGTTTGGCCTGTTAATGACGCTTCCCATTGGCGGAGCTGACATGCCCGTTGTGATCTCGATGTACAATGCATTCACCGGGCTTGCCGTTGCGCTTGACGGATTCTCGTTTGCAACTCCCAACTATGCAATGGTTATCGCAGGTATCATTGTCGGAGCCGCAGGTTCTCTGCTCACGCTCAACATGGCGCGGGCAATGAACCGCCCGCTTTCGAACGTCTTCTTCGGTGCCTTTGGCGCTTCAGAAGAAGAGGGTGTGCAGATCAAGGGCAGCATGAAGTCGATCGAGGTTGATGATGTCGCGGTCATGCTTGCTTACGCGGATAAGGTTATCATCGCACCCGGCTACGGTATGGCAGTTGCCCAGGCCCAGCAGAAAGTCAAGGAACTGACCGACCTGCTCGAAAGCAAGAATGTGCAGGTAAAATTTGCGATTCACCCGGTCGCCGGGCGGATGCCGGGGCATATGAATGTCCTGCTTGCCGAGGCCGGGGTTTCCTACGATCGTCTCTTCGACCGGGATGAAATTAACCCGGAGTTCCCGAGTACCGATGTCGTCCTTGTCATTGGGGCCAACGATACTGTTAACCCGGCAGCGCATCGTCAGGGAAGCCCGCTCTTCGGCATGCCAATCCTTGATGTTGAACAGGCAACGAATGTTATCGTCCTTAAACGAGGCCTGGGTAAAGGCTTCGCCGGGATCGAGAACGACCTGTTCTACCGTGACAATACAAGGATGCTGTACGGGGATGCGCAGGAGACAGTTGCAAAGCTCGTGCAGGCCGTAAAGAAGTTTTAATTTTTTTCGTTTGCAGAAATCGTTCGGAAATCTCCGGGGATCCTGTTTCATAGATTTTTTCAGGTATCTGTTAACCGGAAATTCCTGGCCAGTAAAAGAAAAAATATCATACTGGAACAACCCAAGATGATTATATGCCGTTCTGTACAACCTGCGGAAAAGAGGTCCCGTCCGGTAAAAAATTCTGTGAGTACTGCGGAGCACCTCTTGAACAACCTGCTGCTACACCAGTAATCCCGGCTCCATCTTCCGCTATGCCTGCTGCCCCCGCCGCACCGCCAGCAGTCCCGGTGAAACCTGCCGGGGGATCCGGAAAAACCATGATTATTGCAGGAATCATCGTTATACTGGTAATAATTGCCGGGGTCTATTTTATTGGCCTGCCTATGATAAGCGGATCACCGGGAACTGGTTCAACACCCCGGCAGGTTACTGCCTTACCCACCCAGGTACAAGCAGTACAACCGACAGCATACCCCACAACAGCGGCCCTGGTACCCGTGAGTGCTTTGACACCCGCCGGAAGCGAGACCTATGAGCAGAAGTATACCCAGACATACCGTGAAGTATTCTCGGTCAACCAGCCTTTTGTCGGGGGACAGAAACAATTATTCTCTCAGGATCTGACATCTCCCCCGCTGTACATCAAATTCAATATTACGCCAACGATGGAGGCTGGAGAGAAAATCGATGAAATAGGGCATACAATCAGTACATCCTACATAAGCCCGAATTCATGGTTCAAGGTAAGAATATACGATGCCGGTACTGGTGCACTTATCGAGGAACAGGGATTCAACAAGGGATTCAGCGTTACCACACAGCAGGAATTCATGGTGAGAACTCCGGGCACCTACAAGGTGGAAATATCCGGTAGTGATGTGGTTGCTGAGGTCCATATCCTTACCGGCTGATCCCGTTTTTTTATTTTCAATGCGGACAATAACCGGTTACGCAGGCGATTTCCTGCCATTATAACAGGTTACCTTATATGTTTTCCTGCCAGAATGAATGGTAAAGCAGGGGGTTATACCATAGAGAATACTATCCCTATTCCTGACGGCCAGGTAGTACGTAAAAAGCTCCACTTTTTCTGGCTTGCGGACTGCTCTGACTCCATGCGGGGAAAGAAGATCGCAACCCTGAACCAGGCGATACGGGAGGCAGTCCCCGAGGTCCAGAAAGCGGTTGCTGCATACCCGCAGGTCGAGATTGTCATGAGAGCAATCAGATTCTCCGATACTGCTGAATGGCATATCGGCCCGGAACCCGTACCGATTGAGCAGTTTGTCTGGCCAGAACTCGAGACCGCCGGCCTCACATCTACTGCAAAAGCTATACAGCTGCTGACGGGAGAATTATCCATAGAACGCATGCCGCGCAGAGGTCTTCCACCTGTCTGTATCCTAATCTCCGACGGTTACTGTACAGATCCCCACGAAGAGTACGAGAACGCCTTAACCGAACTGAGTAAAATACCCTGGGGGGTAAAAGCGGTCCGGCTTGCGATCGCAATCGGGGATGAATCGGACTATAATGAGGCGGAACTCCTCAGGTTTGTCAACCAGGATCAGGTAGGTCTCCTGAAAGCCCATTCACCGGAAGAACTGGTCACGTATATCAAGTGGGCTTCAGTGTCGGCATCCGTTGCCTCGTCCCGCGGCAGAAGCCGTGATGCCACGTCGATGGGAGAGGTATCGAATGTCAGCCTCGAGTCTCCGCCCACCATGATCACGTCCAACACGGACTTATTCTAAGAGACGCATGGCAAACCAGGACGAGTTCCTCTGTGCCAGTAACACGGGCCTTGGCTGGGCATTCGGGACCAGCCGTACCGGTGCTTCGCACCGGAAAACCGGCCATCCCTGCGAGGACGCTTTTGCGCTCTGGAGCGGGTCGGCCGGTGCAATACCCTGTATTGCAGTGGCTGTTGCTGACGGACACGGTGATCCCCGCCATGACCAGAGCCGGACCGGTGCTGCCCTTGCAGTCCAGTCTGCTGTTGATGAACTGGTCTCTTTTCACCGGATGCACCTGCATGACTTCCCGAAAAATATCATCGGATCCGAGTTCCGTGCGGATTTTCCCCGACGAGTCAGCCGCCGCTGGCGGGAATTCGTTTCTGACGATGCCCTGCGGAGGGAGGTAATCGTCGTGGGATCGGAGGAGACTACAACGGGTGTCTTTACCCGGTATGGATCTACCCTGATAGCAGCATCGGTAATTGCAGATACGATACTCGTCGGTCAGATTGGTGATGGGGATCTCATCCTTGTCAGGCCGGATGGGTCAATTGAATGCCCGATACCGGGAGACCCCTCGCTCATGGGCAGCGAGACCCGGTCGCTCTCCTCCCGTGATGCACACCTGCTCTGGCGTACGGCGACGCTCGACCGTGAAGACGGGGGTGTCCTGATTGCAGCAACCGACGGTGTTTCGGACTCGTTTGACGGCAGTGAGGGTCCGGAGTTCAGGAAATTTATTCAAAGTCTCGTAACCCGCATCGGGCAATACGGGGTTGAGAATGTTGCGGAAGCAATGAGCGACTGGCTTGACCGGTATTCCGAGCTTGCAAGCGGCGACGATATGACGCTAGTTTTTGTCCTTATCAGGCCCCGGGAACCCGCTGACGGGATACAAGGATCGGAATCAACGGGAACACATTCACCTTCGCGGGGGTTCTGATCCATGCCATTGATGCCGGGCCAGCGGATCATGACTGAGATCTCCGGTATCGAACTGGAAGTTATAAAAAAACTGGGCGAAGGTACCCAGGGCGAAGTGTACCTTGTGAAAGGTCCGGATGGCTACCAGGCAGTCAAATGGTATAAATCCGAACAGGCAACTGTAGATCAGCGGACGGCAATCCTGTACCTTGTCCGTTCCGGACCTCCGTNCGGTGCTGCAGGAAAACGGTTCATCTGGCCCCGCGATCTTGTCACNCGGGCAGGTTCCGGGCAGTTCGGGTACCTGATGGACCGCATCGATACCAGCCGGTTTGCCGAACTCGGGGAATGCTGGGCTCATATAAAACCCGTCCCGAACTTTTCCGCGCTCTGCGAAATCTCTTACCAGCTTGCGAACAGTTACCGGGCCCTGCATTTGTCGGGGCATTGTTACCGGGATATTTCCGCCGGGAACCTGATGTTCGATCCATGGGTCGGGGATATCCTGATCTGTGATAACGACAATGTCGGTGTGAACCGCCAGTCCCGATCGCAGGTCTGGGGAACCATGGAATATATGGCCCCGGAGATTATCCGCGGGGAAAAAGATCCCTCAACACAGACAGATCTCCATTCCCTTGCGATCCTCCTCTTTTATCTCTGGATATGGCACCACCCGTTCCATGGCGAGATGGAGTACCGTTTCCACTGCTGGGATATCCCGGCAAAAAAGAAAGTCTACGGGGAATCCCCGGTTTTTGTGTTCGATCCGGATAACACGACCAATGCATTACCCGGCGATCCAGATTATGCAACGGCACGGGAACGCTGGGATTACTGTCCACAGGCAATCAGGGAGACATTTATCCGGGCATTCACCGATGGCCTCCATAATCCGGACCGGCGTGTCACCGAAGGTGAATGGCAGGCACTCTTCTCCCGGATAAAAGACTCTATCATGACCTGCCCACACTGTCATGCAGAGAATTTTTCTGAAAGGAACGGGGATGCGATCATCTGCTGGCACTGCCATAATCTCCTCTCGCCGCCTCCTGTGATCCTCATCCAGCGGNCCGGGGGTGAGATCCGTCTTGCTCTCTCTCTCGGGACTACTATCCGCCGCAGGCATATTGGGTCCTCATCGTCGCAGGAGGACGGGGCAGAGATCATCGGGACCATCGTTCCGCACCCGGCGATTGCCGGTGCCGCCGGTATCCGGAACAATACCCGTGTTATATGGCAATGCACGTTTCCCGATGGGAATACGACAGATGTCCCGCCAGACCGTGCTGTACCGCTGAATCCCGGTACGGTGATCCGGGTTGATGGAGTACCACTGACCATAACTGCACCACCGGACCAGGGATAGTATGATGGACGATCGCCCACGGATAATTCTCAAGGATCTTGTCGGCCGGTACGGCGTATGCCTTGCATCCGATCCACTCCGAACCGAGGGTCTCCTCAGGGACACGTGTGGATCGTACCCCCGGGAGATCTTCGTGCTGGTGAATGCAGTCCGGCAGAAAGTCCCTGCCGATCTTCTTGCACCCCGGCATTCTCTTCCCTTTCATCTCCTGCAGGATTTTCTCGCCAGGCGCCTCTGCGACGAACTCTCGTTATCCGACGATGCATCGCACTGGGCTGTTGCAAGCTGGGCTTTTGCGCTTGGTCTTGTTCCGGAAATGTCAACCCCGGAGCCAGGAAGAGAGGATGTGCGGAAGGAACGGGCAGTACCATCAACCGCCACAAAAGATCCCGTCTCCCTTGACAGAAGACAACATCTGGCAGATAATCTTGAATCGGGGGATCTTACAATCCGTATTCAGGCCGTGGAGGATCTATCGGATACAACGGATCCGGAGAACATACGGATCCTTATTGGTGCACTGGAAAATGGTAACTGGATGGTACGGGGAAGTGCTTTTGATACGTTATCCCGGCTTGGCGAAGCAGCGATACCCGTACTGTGCGAAGCGCTCGACGACACGAACGATGAGATTATCTGGCGGGTAATTCTGCTCCTGGGCGCTTTGAATGCACAGAGAGCCATCGGGCAGCTGCTCATTCTGCTCGACCGGCAGGGTATCATCCGCGAATGTGCAATCTGGTCTCTCGGTGAGATCGGAGATGACTGTGCATCGACTGCACTGCTCAGATTCATTCGTTCTGATGATTTGGTAGTACGGCATGAAGCGGAGACCGCACTTTTAAAAATTGGGAATGCCCGGTCAGGGAATTGTTCCTGACGTTGAGACGGGAAACCTCTCGTTACTCCGTTTGTATCCTCTCAATCACTAGTTGTCTTCCGAAGATCTTCTCGAATGCCTTTTTCTCTGCCTCTATCCCCCAGATCTCCAGCTGGCAGTCACCTCGGGCGACAACTTCGAGATGGATATATTCCTTGTCCACCCGTGAAAATTTTACATGCTGGATAAGTGCGGTGTGACTCCGATCGAGGCTCTCGCTCAGGCGGATAAACGTGGTCAGGACCCGGAGTGTGTCCCGCTCGCGGGAGTCGAGCTCCATAATCTCCGGGTCTTTCTTCTTCGGGGCCCTCTTCCGGTGGAAACGGGCGATGTTGGCCATGAACGTGATCTCGTTCTGGTCGAACCCCAGCAGTTCGGAATTCTTGATAATGTAATAGGAATGAGCATGGTGGTTCGAGTAAGAGATGAACGAGCCGATATCGTGGAGGAAGGTAGCATATTCGAGGAGCTCACGCTCGTTGTCGCTGAAATTATGCAGGCCCTGCTCTTTTGCAGAATCGAAGAGTTCGAGGACAAGGCCGGTAACCGTCCGGGCATGCACTTCATTGATCCCGCAGGACCTGCCGAGCTGGAGCACGCTGCGCTGGCGCGGGGACAGTTCCCCCAGAAGAGGGAAAGCATCCATTCTCGAGAGATAATCCACAAGAAGACCATCCTGCAGGCCGCGTCCCGTGGTCAGGATGGAATCGAGTCCCAGTTCCTTCATGAAAGTATCGAGGATCGCTGCCCCCGCGATGATGATATCCGCCCGTTCCGGGTTCATACCCGGCACTTTCCTGCGCTGCTCAAGCGGGAGGGAGCAGAGCAGGTCTGTCACTTTCTGCAGGTCTTTTGCGAAAAGAACCGGATCACCGTTACTGCCATTCATGTGGATTGTTTTCTGGGCAATCTCGGCGAGGTTCATGATGGTTCCTGAACTGCCGACAGCCAGTACCGGTTTCAGGTTGCGGATCTTCTTTGCCGAATGGATGATGGTATCCCTGACATGGTGTTGGACACGTTTGTACTGTTCTGAAGAAACAGTCCCGGTATTTTCGCGGGGCAGGTACAGGTTCGATAGCCGGATGGCACCGAGCCGGAAACTCTCGAGATACTGGTAAGTCCGGTCACCCCCGACCGCGATCTCCGTACTCCCGCCTCCGATATCAATAAAAAAAGCCAGCCGGTCGTCAATATGGGTACCGCTTGCTACGCCAAGATAGATCAACCGGGCTTCTTCCTGCCCCGAGATTACGCGGACATCGATCTGTGCTTCCTGCCTCAGCAGGTGCAGGATCTCGTTCTGGTTTGAAGCCTCCCGCATGGCAGACGTAGCTACTGCGACAAACTCTTCAGTGGAGAAGGTGCGTGCGAGATCGGTGAACTTCCTGCAGACCACCACCAGCCGCTCGATTGCATCCGGCTGGATCTCGTCCTCATCGAACTCTCCTTCACCCAGCCGAACCTGCTGCTTCTGTCGGGTGAGGATGGTGTACGAATGGTTCGGGTTGAGCCGGACAACGAGAAGACGGACTGAATTTGTCCCGATGTCAAGAAAGGAGACAACGCGCCCGTTCGGGCCGATCTTTTTCGATTTCACCGGATCACCAGTGCCTTTTCAAAGACCTGCAAGAACAGGTCTGTCTTTTCCTGGGCGCGTTCTTTCCCGACAATAATATCTTCAGCATTGCCCGTCACCGTACAGAGTACCTCGTCAGCAGACAGGGTACAATGGACCTCATGAACCGATCCGTTATGCGGGTAATCGAACCCGTCGGCAATGCGGAGAATAGCGGCGAGCATGAATGCTCTCTTCCGGTGTTCCGGTGAGATATAGTCTAGATACGGGCAGGCCCGGATCTTTCCCCGGTGCAGGAAGATAATGAGCGCGAGAATTCCGCGTTCCTCAAGATCGAACGGAAGCGTCTCATCAGAAAAGAGCATCTCTGCCCCGCGACGGTTATGTCCCGGTTGCCCGAACTTCCAGCCAATGTCATGCAGCTCGCCGGCACACCCGAGCAGGAACCGGTCGTGCGTCCCGAGACTATGCAGGGGTTGCATGCCATCGAAGAGCTTCAGCGCAAGGTCCGTAACATGCCGGCTGTGGGACTGGATCCCGGGATACACTCCGGCAAGGGTACTGACTGCTCCCGCCGCCTCCTCATCATGGTAGGAAGCGGGTGGACGATACCGGGTCTTTCTTCCGGTATCCAGGGAAGTCCTGAGTTCGTCCCAGAGATGCACCCGTGCAAGTGCCTGCCAGTATCTCACGAACTGCCGGTAACACCGTTTGCGTTCAGTATCCCGGTCCCGGAGCAGGATGTGGAGGCTGGCCAGGGTAGTGGTATCCGGTCTTTTTGTACCTTTTCCGGAACGAAGGAGTGTCCGTTCCCGCAACAGAAGGGTGATGATCTGATCGATCCAGACATCGCAGTCATGGATATCTCCCAGGATCTCCTGCATTTTTTTCACCCGTGCTAGGGGTTTTGCCAGGTTATTCCGGTAAACGGGACCATAGATCTCCATGGTATACCGGAGTTTTTTTGCTGCAATACGGGTGGCATGGTGCTCTGCAACTGCTTCCGGGTGCAGTACCCAAGGTTCATACGAGAGGATGGCTGAAAGCCGTTTCCCGATACGGAGTGCCGCAACCGGGGGAATCCCCCGGAGAGGGGGTCTCTTCCGGCTTGCTCGCATATTCATATCCATGGTCGTGAACACCGACCGCATTTCTTCAATTATGTTACTTTTTTCCAGTCCGGAGATGGCAGACAGGACACGTTTCTGGAGAATATCCCGTTTTTTCTGCAATGCCAGCAGGAGGAACCGTATGGCAGGTTCCCTGGAGGGTTGATGAGCCGGCACCCGTATTTTCTGTAATACGGGATCTTTCCGGATGTTTTTTAAGGATTTCCGGAGAAAAGCGATCTGGACATCCGCATCCCGTGCCTCTCCCAGCGCCCGGGTGATCTTCGTCAGCTCTTTCATCCATTTTGTGTACTGTCTCTCCGGAAAGCAGTCCCTGAATTGGGGCAGTGCGGCGCGGAGCCTCCGTGATGCTACCCGCATTCGGTGGATATACTCGATATCCTGCGCTTCCTTCACTCCGGCAATCTCACCGGTAAATGCGTCAAGGAGTCCCGGCAGTTTCTGCAGGCCGTACCAGCACAACCCGTTGGGTGTGTGTGTGTCCTTACCGGGTACGGTCATACCACGAACCCCGGTGATCTACCATCCATTTCTGGACATTCTGTGGTTCCGCACCTTGTACAACGGGGCAGCGACAATAGGTACTGTCCGCCTGCATACTACGAAGCTTAACCGTATCATGCAGCTGTGCCGGCAGGATTGTTCTGATAATCGCATCCCTGATGACCGGGTTCTCAATGGGAAAGAGAACCTCAACCCGCCGGTCGAGGTTTCGCGGCATCAGGTCGGCGCTGCCAAGAAATATTTCATCATTCCCGCTATTGTGGAAATAATAGATCCGGGCATGTTCGAGAAACCGGCCGACAATTGCGCTGACTGAAATATTTTCACTGACACCGCAAATACCGGGGCGCAGACAACAGATCCCGCGGACCTGTAATTCTATCTTTACCCCGGCCTGCGATGCCCGGTACAGGGCGTCGATGCAGAAAGGGTCGACGAGGGCGTTCATCTTGAAGATGATATGACCGTTACCGTTCTTTTTATGATTTTCAATTTCCCGGTCGATTCGGGCGATGATCCCGTCCCGCAGGGATACCGGTGCCACGAGGAGTTTCTGGTATTTCTGGATGCGTGCATACCCGGTGAGAAAATTGAAAAGGTTGGCAACATCCTCCCCGATAGCAGGGTCTGCTGTCAGAAATCCGAAATCGGTATAGATCCGGCTTGTGGTTGCATTGTAATTGCCGGTTCCCATATGGACATACCTGCGGATCCCGTCCTTTTCCCGGCGGACTACCATGCAGATCTTGGCATGGACCTTGAGGCCGACAACGCCATAGACGACATGGACCCCTTCATGCTCAAGCGCCCGTGCCCAGCCGATATTGTTTTCTTCATCAAAACGGGCTTTGAGCTCAATCAATGCCGCAACGGCTTTCCCGTTCTCCCGTGCTTCCATGAGGGCTTTGACAACCGGGGAATTGGAACCAACCCGGTAAAGGGTAATCTTGATGGCAAGGACATCAGGGTCGTGAGCTGCCTGCCGGAGAAAATTTACTACCGGGGTAAAACTATCGTACGGGTGATACAGGATGATGTCGTGCCTGCGGATTGAGGAGAATATATCTTTTCTTTCGCCAAGATCATCGGGAACTGACGGAAGATATGGGGTATCCTTCAGGTCAGGACGATCAAGTGACATGAGCTCCATCAGGTCTGCCATACCAACCGGGTGGCCAACGCGGTAGATCATATCGGGAGTGACTCCCAGTTTCTTCTCAAGCATATGGCAGATATTATCGTGCGCGATACATTCCATCTCGATACGGACGGGCTTGCCCCGGGCGCGCTGTTCCATGATCTCTTCGACAGTAGTCAGGAGGTCCGAGGCCTCGTCCACCTCAATCTCGAGATCCGCATCCCGGGTAATCCTGAAAGGGAAAGCTGCCACCACTTCCATTCCCGGGAAGAGCATGTCAAGNTGAGCTGCAATAATTTCTTCAAGATAGATGAGATGCACTTCATTGTCGGATGTATGGATACCTGATTCCGCAGGGGGGATCCTGACCAGTCGCGAGAACAGGTTTGTCGGGACTTTGACCCGGGCAAAATATTCCTTATTGTCCGGATCCCGGATGATGATCGCGAGGTTGAGGGAGAGGTTGGAGATAAAGGGGAACGGGTGGGAACTGTCAAATGCAAGGGGTGTCAGTACGGGGAATACCTCAGTAATAAAGAACGTGTGCATCGCAGTTTTCTGTTGTTCTGAAAGCTGGGCATACATATGGATGTGGATACCGGCAGCATCGAGTTTTGGCAGGATCTCNTCATGCCATGTAGCGTACTGGGNCCCGAGTTCAGGAATAAGCATCTGTCGTATTGCATCCAGCTGCTGCGCGGGGGTCATGCCATCCGGGGGTGATTTCAGGACACCTTTTGCCAGCTGGCGCTGGAGTCCCGAGACACGGATCATGAAAAATTCATCCAGATTATTGGCGAAAATGGCAAGGAACTTCACGCGTTCCAGCAGTGGATGGTTCTCATCCCGTGCTTCGTCCAGCACGTGCCGGTTGAATCGTATCCAGCTCAGTTCCCGGTTGATATAAAGGGAAGGTGTATCGGTGAACATCTGTGGAGTATTCATGGTATAGTACCGGAATCAATATCCTGAAACAAGAGGTATCCTGCAGTTCCAATACTATTCATGGATATGGCATAAAATAAATTCTCCGTCGTTTTCCTGCATAGTGAGAGGAAATGCGTCTCAATAGATCCGGGGAGATTCCGGAAATGACCGGCTATTACCCGTTGAAGTTATGGAACCGGTAGCAGTTGTCGATATACTCCTGTTTACGGTGTTCACTGCCATCGACAGGTGGCCTGAGGTAACCAATATCTGGCGTCTGAAGGGCCGGACAAAAAGGACAAAGAGCAGAATCTACATCGCTGGCTTTCTCACGCACCGGGCAATAATAGATCCCGTCGATAAACTGCACCGTATCACCTCCGGGAAACGGCGTGCCGGCCGGGTGCCCCGGCTCTTCGAGTACAAACATGCAGAATGCTGCGAGCAGGTAGTTGAGGAAGCGGATACGGGAATTGCTGTCACGGTCATCACCGCATTGCCCAATCACCATATCCCAGTAGGATTTTTGCCCGGNGGTAACCGGTTCCCGCATCGCGCCAAATGATCCTTGCTGGTAGCGGAGACGGATTGCCTGGAACGTCCCAAGCAGGTGCTCGTTTATCTTTTGTGTCAGCCGGTCCCGGTATTCAGGTGTAAATTCCTCTACTTTCTTACCAAAATTCCGTTTCATCTGCTGAATATCAACAGGAGAATGCCGGAGTACGAGGATAGCGATCTTTGTTCCCAGTTCTCCCCGGGTGGCGGCCAGCTGAAGATCCCGACATTCCTCCGTGATCTGGTCCACATATTCTACAACCTTACCGGGATTTTTACCGCCAGAAGAAAACAGTAGCATGGAAAGGATATGATCTCCTGATAACAGGTTTCAGGGCTTATCCTTATAGATTCTTGCGAATCTGACAATGTGGTGCAGGAATATTTTTTATATTCTTCATTCCAACGAATATTCATGGTGATTGCCATGAGTGAATGTTTTATTTGCCAGTAACCTGCGCTTTTTAGATACCACGTTACGGGACGGGGAACAGACTCCCGGCGTCTCGCTGAACACCGAACAAAAATTTGAAATTGCATCCAGGCTCTCGGACATCGGGGTCGATGTTATCGAAGCCGGTTCTGCTGCAGCATCCGACGGAGAGCGTGAAGCAATCCGGCGTATTGCCGATGCAGGGCTCGCGGCCGAGATCTGCACGTTCGTCCGGGCCCTTCACGTGGACATCGATTACGCGGCGGACTGCAATGCGGATTCGATCCACCTTGTTGTGCCGGTCAGCGACCTGCATATCTCAAAGAAGATGCGAAAGACCCGTGATGAGGTCGTCGCGATGGCAATGGATGCCGTGGAGTACGCGAAGGGCCGGGGGCTCATTGTCGAACTCTCGGGAGAGGATGCGTCCCGGGCGGACCAGCAGTTTCTCCACGCAATCTTTTCATCGGGCGTGGAACACGGGGCCGACCGGCTCTGTTTCTGCGATACCGTAGGACTGCTTACACCGGAAAAAGCGGCGGAATTCATCCCCCCGATTGCGAAAATCGCGCCCCTCTCGATCCATTGCCATGACGACCTCGGCTTTGCCGTCACCAACACGATGGCTGCCCTGAAAGCCGGTGCTTCGAGCGCCCACGTAACCGTCAACGGTCTTGGCGAGCGGGCAGGTAATACTCCCTTTGAGGAAGTGGTGATGGCACTTGAAGTGCTCTACGGGTACCAGACCCGGATCCGGAAGGAACTGATTTACCCGTTATCGAGCCTCGTCTCCCGGCACACGGGCGTCCCGCTCGCGGTGAACAAGGCAATTGTCGGAGAGATGGCCTTCACGCACGAGAGCGGCATCCATGCCCATGGCGTGATCCGTGAACCTTCCACGTATGAATCGGTTAAACCGGAGCAGGTTGGCCGCAAGCGGCGGATCGTGCTTGGCAAACATTCCGGTACCGCCTCGGTCGAAGCCGCCCTGCAGGAAATGAATTACAAGGCCGAGGAGCCCCAGGTCAAAGAGATCGTTAAAAGGATCAAACAGCTTGGCGATGGCGGGAAGCGGGTTACGGATGCCGACCTGATGGCTGTCGCAGACGCCGTGCTCGCGATCGAGTGCAAGCCGGTTATCAAGATGCGGCAGTTCACGGCCACCTCCGGCAGCCACATGATCCCGACTGCCTCCGTCACGCTGGTCGTGAACGGTGTGGAAATGACCGGGGCTGCCACGGGTGACGGGCCCGTGGATGCGGCGATGCAGGTATTGCGCAAGTGTGTCGGTGAAGTCGCCGACATACGGCTTGAGGAGTACCATGTCGACGCGATCCAGGGCGGCACCGACGCCCTTGTCGAAGTGACAGTAAGATTAAGTAAAGACGGGAAGATAATTACTTCACGCGGCGCCCGCAC
>JGI20214J51650_10000822_pt1 | contig 19460 bp, 18 predicted proteins | sample WetSurMetagenome_FD_51650 | JGI IMG/M metagenome (IMG submission 51650) | reverse complement strand
GAGGCCGATGCCGCGATTCAAGCCCTATTCCTATGACCAGACCAAGCTCATTCCTCTTTCCCTCACCGAACAGATCCAGCCCGGTACTTTCGAATACGCCCCGAACTATATCGTCGATAATCATATCGACCTTGGCGTTTTTGACGACAAGTTTAGTAACGACGATACCGGCGCACCGGCATTTGATCCGGCGGTTTTATTGAAAATCGTCCTTTGTACCGGCAACGGATGATGGCCGCTTTTTTGGTTAAAATTGGGTGACATTTAACCCGTTTAAAGTGATTCTGATGATGTTGTTTTTAATGAGCCAGGCCTCGATTGCTTTGCGGCGTGCCGTGGCCGTTGTTTGCTTCGTGACTCATTCACCCGCGCGCCGCGGTCTCCCTCGACCGTGCTTTCCCAAGTATCACCGTTCTTCCATCCACGTAACGGCAAAAAACGGCCGCCGGCTTTTGCCATCCTTAAAACCAGGCCATTTCATAATTCACAAAAAATCAGCCTCTTACGCCGCGGGCCCGTATACAAAGTGAATACATAAGTTTTCCGTTGCTCGCATTTTGGCGTGTTTGCGGAATGCGGTTTGTGCTAAATTTAGGTACTATGGAGAAGATTTTCAAGTATATCGATTACCGCAAATTTCTTTTGGACTACTACAACGAGAAAAAGAAGACCACCCATTTCTTTTCCTATCGGTATTTCTCCAACAAGGCGAATGTAAAATCCCCGGTGTTTCTCAAGCAGGTCATCGAGGGCGAACGCAATCTCACGCTGCAGGCCATCGAAAAATTCATCGGCGCGCTCAACCTCAACAAAAAAGAGGCGACGTTCTTCCGGCACCTGGCGCAGTTCAACCAGTCGAAAACGGCGTTCGAGAAGCAGGAACATTATAGCGTGATGCTGTCGATGATGGACTTCGTGAACGAGCAGCGCCTCACGGCCGATCAATTCGTATATTTTGAAAAGTGGTACAACAGCGCCATGCGCGAGTTGATCTGCCTTTACGATTTCCACGACAACTGGGATTTGCTCGCGAAATGCGTGCGGCCGGCGATAACGCCGAAGGAAGCCAAGCAGTCGGTGCAGTTGCTTTTGAGGCTCAATCTCGTGAAGAAGCAGAAAAACGGCGCCTACAAGCAGACCAACGCGGCCATCACGAGCGGCTCGGATGCCGTGTCGCTGGCGCGCCGCGCATTCAACGGCGCCATGCTCCTTCTGGCGCGCGATTCGCTGGAAAGCCTCCCGCCCGAGGCGCGCAACGTCTCGGGGATCACCATGGGGATTTCCAAGCCGTGCTACGAGGTGCTGCTGGCCGAGCTCGCCGCGTTCAAGGAACGGGTCATATCCATCGTCAACCGAGACGAGGGCAGCGGCCGGGTGTACCAGTTCAATTTCCAGTTGTTCCCGCTCAGCGAAGACGTCTCCCGCATCGCCGAGATCGACGGCAAGGGGAAGGCGCTATGAAGGCGCTCGGCATCGACGCGGTCGCCGTGTTCCTGGGGCTTTCGTGCCTGTCGTGCGCGCCCCAGTACGCGGGCGGCACCAGCTCCTCGGAAAACGCGAAACTGAGCGGCATGATCAGCGACACCGCGGGCGCGCCGGTGGCGGGCACGAGGGTATTGCTCATTCCTTCGAGCTTTAACCCGGGTCGCGACCAGCTTTCCGCAAACGCCAAGGGCGACACCACCGATGCCGACGGCGAATATTCGTTCGACGACGTTGCGCCGGGTTCCTACAACATCGAGGCGGCCCATCCGACGCGCGGCACGTCCCTTCTCATCACCGGCATATCGCTTGCGAAGAAGGATTCCGTCACGGTTCTTCCCGACACGTTGCGGAAGCCGGGAACCGTGGTCGTCTCGCTCTCGGGTACCGCGGATTCCCTCGGCGGGGTGGTCTACATCCCCGGCACCACCCGCATGAAGACCGTTCCGCCGGGAGCGCAGTCGGTGGCCCTCGACTCGGTGCCGCAGGGCGTTATTCCCTCGATACTGCTCGACAAGACCGGGGGCTCGGCGCCGGCGGTATTGGGCCAAAGCGTGAACGTGCCCCAGTCCGACACCGCGTACGTCTCGAATTTCGCTAAAATCTTTATAAACACCGCCGCCGCGGGCGCGAACATTACCACGCCCGTCTTTCACTTTCCGCTGCTCGTCCGTCTCGACAGCACATTCACCTTCGGCCTTGCCAAATCCGACGGCGGCGACCTGCGTTTCGCGAAACCCGACGGCACCCCGCTGCGGTTCCAGATCGCGCAATGGGATTCCGCCGGCCGTAGCGCCGCGATCTGGGTATCGGTCGACACGGTTTATCCCGACTCCTCCACCCAATATATCACGTTGTCGTGGGGAAACCCGGTGCTTTCAAGCGCATCGAGCGGCCCGGCCGTCTTCGATACCGCGTTCGGCTTTACGGGCGTGTGGCACCTCGACGACCCCGCAACCGCGCTCGGCACCGCCAACGCCTTTGCCGACGCCACGCCGCGCAAGGCCCACGCCACGAACTTTATCGCGGCGACGGATCAGTCGGGCATCGTGGGATTGGGCCACAATTTCAACGGGACCGACTATATCCTCGTGAGCAAGCAGATACTTTCGACGGCGTCCGACGACTTCAGCATCGCGCTGTGGGTCAACCTGCGCAGGGGAAATTGCACCATTTTTTCAAAGGACACGGCAATAGGGCAGGATTCGTGCGCGCGCAGGCTGTACTGCGGCAACGCGCCTGGAGACTCCGGCGGCCTGCATCCGTCGTTTGGGGGCAAGGGCTGCGGCACCGCGGTGTCGGCGGCGGCGCTCACGCCCAACGCATGGCACCACGTGGCGTTTTCGTGGAACGCGGCGACGTCCTCCGCTTCGTTCTACGTCGACGGCGCGCAAACCGCGCTCGCCGTGGACGGCCTTTCGGCCAGCTGCCAGGACAACCCTCGCGACAGGATAATTTTCGGGTACGACGACCAGTTCCTTTTCGGCTATCTGGACGAATTAAGCATTTCCCGCGCCGTACGGACGGCCGACTGGATAAGACTTTCCTACGAAAGCCAGCGGGCCGACCAGAAAACCGTCACCGTCATCCGGTAACGCGCGCGGGCGGGCGCGGCGCGCCCGGTACGTTCTTTGATGTAAAGCCAAGCCGCCTGGGGCCTTTCATTCCGGCTCGTCCGGATGAGATGCTTTTTTTGCGGGCAGAGGGGGGTCTGCTGCAGACGATGCATGCGGCCCCGGGCGCTTGCGCTTTACCGATTGACAACGGGCATTCCTCAACGCAAATCGCCGGGGGGCGCGCGTTATTCCTGCGCGCGGCCTTCCGGCCAGAAACCTCTTCCCGTTTGCGCGGAATGCCCGTTTTATTTTCTCGGCAATTTTAAAAGAGTCGGGGCGTTTCGCTACGGGAACGCTCTTCGGTCGCGCTTTGCGTTCGGGGGCCGCATGCTCGACGGCCGCGTCGGCTGCGGCGCCTTGGGCCCCGGTTGGGACTTTGCGGCATGGACGAACGTGTTGGCGTCGGGTGTGTCCCCCCGATGGAGAAAGGGGGACGGGCGCTGAGAACTTGCGCGGCAGGAAAGTTACGGCAGCCTTTGTATCTCCCGCACCGCTCCCCTTTTCGCGGGCTCTTCGAACGGCGAGTACACGCCTATGGCCCTGCCGGACTCGAGCGCGATGTCCCGCTCGGTTTTTTCCTCAATCACCGGAATCCGCACGCGCATGCCGGGCATGAGCGCGGAAAGGTCGGTGCCTTTGTTGTATTTCGCGAATAGCCACAAGGGAATCTGATCCGGCTCGTTGCATATCGTCCACAGCGCCTCGCCGCGCTTCACGGCGCGCTCACGCACGTCGGTCACCTTGAACCTGCCGTAGAAGTCCTCCTCCAGGGCCATGTGATATTCGAGCCGGGCCTTTACAAAACGGGCAAGCTCGGCGGCGGCGGCGGGGATGACGAGCGATCCGCCGATCCGTATGTCCCCGCGCGGGCCGAGACGGTTGAGCCGGCGGATGCGGTACGTGGGTATGCCGAGCCAGTCGGCATAGTGGCCTATGGTCTCGTCGACCGACACGCGTATGCCCGCCGTGGTTCCGGAAGGCGATGGGATCGCTTCGAAGTTGTACGTCGAAACGTCGAACGCGGGCCACGCCGCTTGCCTCCCCGATGCGGCAAACGCGGGCAGCGTATCGGCCCGCGCCGTCATGGCCTCTTTGAGGGAATCCGAAAAGGCCGCATGCGTCTGGGCGGGTGATGCCGACGGTCGCGCCTGTTTCCGCGGGACGGTCTCCTTTATGGAAGAAATGACCGGCGCCGGTTCGACCTCAGGTGGAACGGGCGCGCCGCCGGCGTGCGTCGCGGCAAGCTCAACGACCCGGGATGGCGACGGCACCCGCAGGATTTGCCCGGCATATATCCTGGAAAGCTTCGTGATCTCGTTTTCATACGCGAGCCTGTCCACGTCCACGCCCATGCGTGCCGCGATGGCGGCCAGATTGTCGCCGCGCTGTACCGTGTAGTACTGCATGCGCTCGGGCGCGTCGCTCTTGAGCGAATCCGGCACTGCGGCGAGCAACTTCTCTGCATCGGGCGCGGAGATTCCCGGCGGCACCCTGAGTACATAGCCCGAGGGTATCTGCTTCTGCTGGAAAAACACCACGGGCCTCAGCGCGGGATTGTACTCCATGATGGTTGCCTGTGAAATTCCCAGGCTCTTGCCCACCACCGACGGCTTCATAAACGACGGCAGCGTCACGGTGCAAAATTCGTATTTCGGCGCGAAGCGCAGATTCGAAAAGTGGGCCTCGGGACGCCTGGCGATGTCCCTGGCCGCGAGAAAACACGCGTAAAAATTCCGGGACGCAAACTGGAAGGACGGGCTGCTGTAACGCGCGAGAATGACCGAGAGGTCACGGGAGCCGGCGGCCTCCACGGCGCGCTTCATGCCGTTGACGCCGTGGTTGTACGCGGTGACGGCGAGCGGCCACGACTGCAGCTGATCGAAGTTCTGCCGGAGCAATCGGGCGGCGGCGGCCGTGGCGGTGATGGGATCGCGCCGCTCGTCGACGAGGTAATTGATTTTTAGGAAAAACCTTCCCGTTCCCCGCATGAACTGCCACAAACCGGCGGCGCCCACCTTCGAATAGGCCTCCGTGTTGAACGACGATTCGACGTGCGGCAGGTACGCGAGGTCCCGCGGAACGCCCCGCTGCTCAAAGATCGCCCGGATGGTGTCGACAAACGCCGTGGAACGCTGCAGTCCTTCCCTGAACCGCTCCTTTTGTCCCTGCTGAAAACGTATCCGGTCGGCGGCTCCGGCAAGCGCGCCCAGAGGCGCGTGTTCCGTAAACAGCCGCGCCAATTCCTTTTGCTCCGCGGTAAGCGTCGATTCGGGCTGCACCGCGACGGCATTCAATTTCTTTGCAAGCTCGAGTTTCTCGCTTTCGATGAACCCGGCCTGCGCAAACCCGGAGCGCTGCCCGAGATTCAGTTTTTTATAGATGACGAGCGGGTACTCCCTGTCGTGAAGCACTCCTTCGTTCAAGGACAGTTCCGTATACACCTTTTCCCAGAACGCGACATTGTCCTTGAGAACGGCGGGAACGGCAAACAGCGTGGAGTCATCGGCCCGGCACAACGCGGCCGTCGCTGCCGACAGAAGGAGAAGCGTCACGATGAAACGGCTGTTCTTCATTGGAAAACCAGCGGCACGGCATGAACGGAATGGATTCGTCGCATAAAGTACGTAAAAAAAACACAACGGCCCGTTCGCCTTTATTACGGGGAACGAAAGGGGAATACCCGCATGATTTTTCGGCGTCGGGCGGGAACCATGTATCGGGAGAGCGCGATTTCGGCGCGATTCGCAGTCCGCGATGAGGAGGGAAACGCCCGGGATTCTTTTCCGGGCGGTCAGTTCACCATCTCTTTGAATTCCGTTCCCGGTCTAAACTTTATCGCGTTGTACGCCTTTACCGAGAACGCCGCACCGGTCCGGGGGTTGCGACCGTTGCGCGCCTTTCTTCGAACGATGGTGAAGCTGCCGAACCCCACGAGTTGAACCCCTTTCTTCGTGTTTTTGCGGATGGCGTTGAGTACCGATTCCACCGTTTTCTCGGCGAGCAGCTTTTGGATGCCGGCGTCCTTCGCCACGACGGCCACGAGATCTCTTTTGTTCATGCTTCCCCCTAAGAACCGTCGCCCCGTTAGTATCCGGGATAATCGTCAAACACTTTTACGAGTTCGGGCTTGGCCTTCGCCCAGAATTCGTACGCCGCGATGTGCGATTTCTTGGCCATGGGATCCAGGCTCGCGAGGGGTTTCTCCTGCCCGGGTTTGATGAACCGGAGCCCCTCGGCCTTGGTAAGCTCGGAAATTTCGTCCGGCCCAGCCACCGACAGGGTCGTCTGCACGCGCGTGAGGCCGCCTGAAGGGGCGCCGCTTCCCGGCGTGGGGGCCGTGACCCGCACCGAGGAATTCACCTGTACCAGATAATACACTTTCCCCGGTTGGAAATTGAGGCGGACCGTCGCCACGTTGTCGATGCGCGCCATGAGATAATGGGTGCCGGTTGGAACGGTGAACTGCGTGACGGTGTTGTTCGCGGTGACGCCGCAGAATGCTCCATCGAGGAAGAAATCGCTCAGCTTCTCGGCGTTGTAGGCCGCTTTGGCTTTGGGCGCCGGGCACACCACCACCACGAGCGATTTGTCGGCCACCGGTTTTACTTCGGGGACGCTCGTGGAATAAAGTACAAGGGGTGCGCACGAAGCGGCCGCAAGCGCCGCAACAAGGGACAGGGAGCATCTCAAAATCGGTTTCACACGTTCCTCCTCACTGGTGCCAGTCATGGCGCGGGCCGCGCGCCGTTCGTTAGAGAGTGACGTTAAATGTATTCGCCACCGCGAAGCAGTCCATGCGTGCTTTGCGTTGCTTCACGATTTTACGGGACGCGGCCACCATCGCGTCCACCTGTGTGTCGGTGCGCTCGCGGTTGTGATGAAACAGCCCGAGGCGCGCGGCGCCCGAAGCCATCCCCAGTTCGACCGCGGCGGCATACGTCGAATGCCCGTAGGAGCGGGTCATGCGATACTCGGGCGCGGTGAATTCCGCGTCATGGATGAGCAGGTCGGCGCCGCGGCAGAACTCGGAATACTCATCGAACGTGTGGCCGCCCGGATGAGTGAACGCGGGTTCGTTGTCGGTGAGAAACACGAAGCTCGACGCGCCTTCCTCGAATCTGAACCCCAGGCCGCCGTTGGGATGCGACAAGCGGATGGGCCGGATAACGATTCCGCCGATGGAAAACGGTTCCTCGCCGATGTTCTCGAAATGCAAGCTTGCGGCGACCGACGTGAGGTTCACGGGAAAATACGGAGGCCGCATGAAGCCGCCCAGAATCCCGGCGAACGAAAGCTTTTTAAATCCGCCGCCGTGAATTATGACGTCGGTGCGCGCATGGTGCAGCGGAGCGAACAAGGGAAAGCCCATGAGATGATCGAGATGCGCGTGCGTAAACACCATGTGGAACTTGGTGCGCTTTGTTCGAATGAACATGCTACCCAGGCCCCGGATTCCGGTTCCGGCGTCGACCACGATGGTTTCGCCGCGCTTTGTGCGGATTTCAAGGCAGGACGTTTCGCCGCCATAGCGATTAAATTGTTTTCCGCTCACCGGCAACGATCCGCGTGAGCCCCAGCAGCGAATGTACATGCTCTCTCCGGTTCAGGTGCATTTCCCGCGCGGACCGCGTGATTTCCCCGCCTATAAAAAACGCGAATAATAATTATAACAATCGGCGAAGGACAAAGCGAGAGAAAAAATAATCGCCGCGCCGGCGGATCATGCGGCCGGCGGCGACATCCCGTTTTGGGCGAGCACGTCCCTCACCACCAGCCCCGCGAGGAAAAAACCGAACGTACCGGTGACGTGCACGGCGGAGCCGTTGATCTGTTTCTTTGTTCGACACCAATCGGCGCCCGGTTCGGGACCCCCGGCCCGCGCCGTTGGAGGGCATCGACAGTTTCTTGTCCCGCAGGAAAAATCCGCGGGCCTAAGGGGAAGATTCTCTTCACTGTAGACGCAGGTCACTTCGCCCGAAAACCCTTTTCGCCGGAGACGTTTGCGGATATACCTGCCGAGGGGGCAGCCTTGGGAATTCCACAGCGAATCCACCCGTATGGCAAGCGGGTCCAGCTTGTTCGAGGCCCCGAGCGCCGAGAAGACCTTCGCGCCGGCCTCGCTTGCGACGATGATGAGATCCACCTTGTTGGCGAGGCTGTCTATGGCGTCTATCACGTAACCATAGCTCCCCAGATCGAACTCCGCCGCGGTCGTTCTCGTAAACGCCTTTTGCAGAGGAATGATCGTCGCCGAAGGATTGATAAGCCGCATTCGCTCCGAAAGCTCGGCCACCTTGGGCCGTCCCACGCTCGCGGTGGTGGCCTGCACCTGGCGGTTGACGTTCGTTACGCATACCGTGTCGGAGTCGGCTATCGCGATGGTGCCCACCCCGGACCGCACGAGCGCTTCGGCGGCCCAGCTCCCTACCCCGCCTATACCGAACACGATAACGCGCGTTGCCGCAAGCGAGGCAAGCCCCTCTTTGCCGGTGATGATCTGAAGTCGGTTGAAAACCGGGTTGCCGGCCATCCGTGTCGTCCTCTCGATGTATTATTTTCTCTTCCGCGGCCGCGCGGAAGGAACAAATATACTCCGTACTGCGAAGGCTTGTAACTCCACACAACGCGGTACGATTCACGCCTTTTCCGAACCGCAACCCTTTCCGGCGCCCACACTATGAACGAAAAAAAACCGCTCCGTTACGATTCGGCGATTCTGCACGCGGCGGCGGCCTTCGATGAGGCCACCGGCGCGCTCAGCATTCCCATTTATCCCGCGTCCACCTACCGCCAGAAGGACGTTTCGCGGCGGCAGGAATTCGACTATGGGCGCTCGGGGAACCCCACGCGCAAGGCGCTGGAACAGACGCTGGCGGCGCTCGAGGGCGGCGCCGCCGGGTTCGCGTTTTCCTCGGGCATGGCGGCGATCCACGCGGCGATAACCGCGTTCGTCAAGGCCGGGGATCACATCGTGGCGACGCGCGACCTCTACGGCGGCAGTTACCGTTTCCTCACGGAGTTCCTCCCGAAATTCGGCGTCGCGTGTACCTTCGCCGACACCACCGACCCACAAAACACCGCGGCCGCGATGCGCCCCGAAACCCGCGTGCTGTTTCTGGAGAGCCCGTCCAATCCCCTGCTCAGGATCACCGATATCGCCGCCCACGCGCGCCTCGCGGCGGAGCGCGGCATCGTCTCCATGATCGACAACACATTCCTTTCGCCGTATTTTCTCCGGCCGCTTTCGCACGGCATCGACATAAGCGTCCACAGCGGGACCAAATTCCTGGGCGGACACAGCGACCTCATCGCCGGGGCCGTGATCACGCGAACCGATGAGCACGCGAAAGCCGTCCGCTTCGTCCAGAACACCTGCGGCGCGGTGCTGAGCCCGGAAAATTCGTGGCTTATGCTGCGCGGTATAAAGACGCTGGGCGCGCGCATGAAATGCCAGCAGGCGACCGCCCAGACGGTGGCCGAATGGCTCGCCGGACAAAAATGGGTCGCCCGCGTGCATTATCCGGGCCTCAAAGGCCATCCGGGACGCGACATTCTTATGAGTCAAGCTTCCGGCGCTGGCTGCGTGATTTCCTTCACGCTCGATTCGCAGGAGCGCGTCGACGGGCTCCTGTCCCGCGTGCGGGTGCTTACCGTCGCGGTGAGCCTCGGCGGGGTGGAGAGCATCCTCTCCTACCCCGCGCGAATGTCGCATGCGTCAATGCCGGCGCACGTGCGGGAGGAACTCGGGATAACCGACCTGCTGCTGAGGCTTTCGGTGGGGCTGGAGGCGGCGGAGGACATCATCGAGGATTTGGAACAGGCGGGAAACGACTAGAGAACGTTTTGCATCTCACCGCCGGTATCCTCCTCGCCCAGATCGAGCGTTCTATCGTACGATCATGACTTTGCCGGAGCCCGCAAGTCTTCCGCCCGTCATTTTATATGCATACGTCCCGTTCTCCATTCCCGGCCAGACAAAAGGCACCACGTAGCTTCCCGCGGGCCGCTCTCCGTTTGCAAGCGTCGCCACTTCGCGGCCGCGCATATCGAACACGTTGAGCGCTACATGCCCCTGCGTCGGCAATTCACAGAGCAGCGAAACCGTCCCGTCAACCGCGCGGCGGCACGCGACGCACAGTGAGCGCGGCGCGCTTATCGGCGGTTGCGGGTTTTGGGCCCGCGTCCCCAATCCGACCGCGGTATAACTTGAAAACGCCATGTCGCTGTCCGCGGGAGAGGACTCGCGATAAAATCCCATGCCGGGATCGCCGGTCTTCCAGGTACTGTCGGTCGCGCGCATGAGCTCGGCGCCGTTGTAGAACACGGTGATGAGGCTGCCCGCGATTTGCGCCTTGAGCGTATCTCCGGTCTTGGGCACGGGTGGATGCGCGGCCCAGCCTATGTAGGTGAAATCGGCCAGCGGCCCGTTCCACCGGACGATCTGCGCGTAGCTGCCGTCGTAGGAAACGAGGCACTCATAGCCTCGCGCAAAATGCGCGGAGTCGGCCCAGCGAAGGTGGATTTCCACCTCGTGGATACCGCCGCTTTTCTGGTTGCGCCGGATCACCCCGAAGGCCGACTGGTTCGGCGGAAACCCGCTCAAGTGCGCGTATGAATCGTCGTACCCGCCTGTTCCGGTCTGGGTACCGTACGCCGCGCCGTGCATGGTCTGCACCTTTTTCCAGTCGAGCCCCGCGTGCGACCATGCGCCGTTCTCGGAGATCGGGTTTTCGGCAAGGTCGAAATTGGTGGTGTAGGTTTGAGCGTGACCCTCGGCGCGAAGCATGACGATGAGAACAAGGAAAACCGTTCGGTATTTTCTCATGACGACGTTCCTCTATACGGCAACCGGCACGATTGCCAAACCGGGCTTTGCGTCACGCGACGGACTTTAGCCGCGCGATAACCACCGCGCCGGTATATACCTTAAAAATCGCTCCGGAAATTCTAATCTTATCAAGCATGCGCAGAACGGGAAGAAGAGGGGCCAGCCTCTTCTGCTTCACCCTGAAGACAAAATACTCATTCTCGATATGTGATACCTCGAACCGTTCCCGCAGGTATCCGTCTATCGCTCGGTTGCTCTCGTAGAAACAATGCTCATTCACCGTCCTGAGCCGCTCCCGGACGTATTCCCGAGCACTCGGTTCCCCGCCGTTGTTCCGGGGAATGCCAACGAATTTCTGGAGGTACGCCGCCGCGGTGCGCAGGGGGCCGCGCGGGAGCCGGTGAATGAAAAACTGGTTTATGTGGTTCTCGCGCACCGTCTCCAGCACCGGATACAGGAGCAACGTGAAACTTGACGAATGCATAAACGACGACAACGCCGCGCACAAGCGCCGTTTGTCGGCCACGTGCTCCAGCACCATGTTGGAAACGATACAATCGAACGTCCTTCCCGAAAATTCACCACGGCCGTCGGCATCGATCACCGAAATGCGCTTTTGCGCCAGCAGGTCGCGGTCGGTATACGAATAGAAATCCTCGAAGAAGGAGTCGACGTCCACGCCGAAGGCGTCGAAGCCGGCGTCGAGAAGATAACGGACCAACGCGCCGTCGCCGCAGCCGAAATCGAGCACGCTCACGTTTTTCTTTCCGGGAAAACGGCGACTTATCTGCTCTACGACGAACGGAAAGTATGGATGGGACGCCAGGACATCCGGCGTCGGCGTCGCGACGGGGGCGGCATTGGACTGCGGCTCGTGAAGGCGGTCGTTCTTTTTTAGCTCGGCCATTGTCGGCCCCTCACCTGGCCGTGGAGGCCGTATCCGTGGGCGGCTTCTTCATGTCTTCCCGGATTCCCGACGAATCCCGCGGCGCCGCCGCGGACGGAGCCCCAACCGCCGGTACCATCCTCGCCGCCACGGCCTCGTTGTACTTTTCTATTCCCTTGGTCCGCAGCACCGACGATACTATGGCGGACACGATCCCGCCCACGGCGAGACTCACGCCTATCGTAAGGTTCGATGTCCTGGCTTTTTTATCAATGGCCAGCGTGGAGTCGCCCGCCATTTCTTCAAGATAGGAAAGCAGCGCGAGGCCGATGTACATTCCTCCCCACGAGCCGAGCTGGACGCCGGTCTCCTTGAACACCCACGACAACGCGGCGCGCGCGGCCGACGCCGGTTGCTCGAAGAGCACTCCGTCGAGCACCGGCTCGCCGAAACCAAGGCCGCCCTGGGTATAGCCGCCGAACCCAGACTTTACAATCCGCAAATCGAGCGGTGCGCCGGGTGATAGTTTCCGTTGAACCGTCTCGTTGAAGGCGAGCGCCGATTTGTGAAGGAGATAGTCCGACCGCGCGTACAGCCGCTGCTGGATAAAGGACGCGACCTCGGTTCCTATAGTGAGCGGAATGGAGTATTTGTAAAGGGTGTTGCTGTAGGGCTGCCTCATGCCGTTGGTGTCGAGGATGCTTTCGTTCTTAATAGCGTCCAAAACTCCCTTGATTTCGTACACCGCGATGCCGGCGTCCACGCACCACAGCAGTGCGCCGATGGCATGGCCGCTCCATTTGTAACCCAGGGAGCGGTCGGCGAGATCGGCGCACGAATCTCGAGAAAGAAGGAAACGTTCGAGCTTGAACCGAGACACCCACTGTCCGTTCTGGTAAAAACGGCCCGTGATTGGGAGGGAATCGGAGAGTTGCCCCGCGCACGCGGCGGTCGACAAGAAAAACGCGCAGAGCAGAACAGTCTCAATGTTTTTTTTCATGCATGCACCTCCACGTTTTTTCCCGTTCGGCCGCTTTCAAAGGCCAGTTCGATGAGCCGGATCGTTTCCAATGCCTGTTCCGGTTCCACGCTCACGGAAACGCCGTCGACGATTGCGGCGCGTACGTTCGCGTAGAATTCCTGGTACCTGCCGGGAATCGTCTCGACGGTTTCGCGCCTCACCCCGCCGCCGTCGGCGGCTTCAACCGTTCCCCACCGCCCCGGCCCTTCGGCACCCCAGTCCTTGTCCGGGGGCGTTTCCCCGCGCCGCAGAGCCTCTTCCTGCGGGTCGAGGCCGTACTTTACAAACGAGCCGGCGTCGCCCCGGAGAAAGAAGCGCGGCCGAGGCTCGCGCGCGAGCATGCCTGCGCCGAGCCTCACCGTGAGCGCGTCGTATGAAAGCGCGATCTCGAACCGGTCGTCGGTGGCGCAGTTCACGCGCTCCGTCCCGATGTCGGCGCTAAGCGACCGTGGCGTACCAAACAGCACAAGCGCCTGATCGATGAGGTGCGGACCCAGGTCGTAGAGCAGTCCCGCGCCAGGGCCCGGCCGCTCGCGCCACGCGTATGGCTTGAGTTCGGGCCTAAAGCGATCAAAATGCGACGCGAACTCTTTTAAATCGCCCAGCCGTTTCGCGCGCACCAATGCCGAAACCGTGAGAAAATCACCGTCCCACCGCCTGTTCTGAAACACGGTGAGAACCCTGCGCTTGCTCTTTGCCAGTTCCATGAGCGTTCGCGCCTCGCCCGACGATACCGTAAAGGGCTTGTCGATAACGACGTGCTTGCCGGCGAGCAACGCGGCGCGCGCAAGCTCGAAATGCGTCGCGTTGGGCGTCGCGATGACCGCAAGCTCGACGTCGTCCCTGCGAAAAAGCGACTCAGCGTCCTTGACGATGGCGACGCCGGGATACCGCCGGCGCGCGGTGTCGCCTGTGCGCTCGACCACCGCCGCAAGCTCAAGACCGGGAGTGGCAAAAACGAGCGGCGCGTGGAACACGCGCCCGGCCATTCCCCAGCCCGCCAGACCGACGCCGATGGTTTTCGACATACTTACGCTTCCCTCACAAACGTCCCCGATTTTTCGGGACAGCGCGTGCCTTTCTCTGCAAAATATACGATGCCGGAGGCATTCCCGCCATCCCGACGACGGGCACGGCACAGTTTGACTTCACGTCATACAGAGCCTATTTTCTTGGACGACGGGTTACTTTTTCGTAACAACCGCGCGCGTTTGGTGCATGTACGCGCAATACATGAATTAAAGAATCGTATAAAGTATAAGGAAAAAATACCATGAACGCCGTTCCCGCCAGCCTTGATGAATTCATCCGGACTCACGACAAGCCGATCCTCGCCGATTTCTGGGCCGACTGGTGCGGCCCGTGCAAGGCAATGGCGCCGGTGCTTCTGGAACTGGCACGGGAATGGAAGGACAGGCTCACGGTGATAAAGGTGGACACCGAGAAAAAACAAAACCTTGCCCTTCAATACAACATCGCGGCGATCCCGACGCTCATTCTTTTCATCAACGGCGCGGAAGCGCATCGCATTTCGGGCGCGATGCCGCTTGAGCAGCTCAAGCATATATTGAGCGAGTTCGTGTGAGAAAGATACGACGGCGTTTCCGGCGCCGGCCATAGTTTTATCCATGAGACCTGCGATTTTAGCCATGCTCGCTTGCTGTGCCTGTTTCCTCGCTTCATGCAAGCACGCTCCCGAGTTCCCGCCTTGGGAGGGAAGCGACCTCACGGATTCGCTCCGGACGGCTGCGGGCGGAAGCTACGCCGCGCTTCGCGCGGGAATCACCCATTACGAGCTCGCGGGGCCCGACACGGGAAATACCGTGGTGCTCGTCCACGGATCCAACCTGCCGCTTTGGACGTGGGACAGGCTCGCGCCCGTCCTCGCCGACGCGGGGTTCCGGGTGTTACGGTACGATCATTTCGGGCGGGGCTATTCCGACAGGCCGGACACGGATTACACAATCGATTTGTACTGCGGCCAACTCGAGCAGCTGCTTGACACCCTCAAAGTGAGAAAACCCGTCGTGCTGGTCGGCATCTCGTTCGGATGCGCAATCATTGCAACCTATGCGTCCCGGCATCCGGCCGATGTGGATCGAATGATTTTCACCGCTCCCGTGGTCGATCCCCTGGGCGATCTCGGCAAACTTTTGACGAAATCATCGTTTGGAGCCGCGGTTGTGAGGGGCCAGCTAAAAAAGCAGGTGGAGGGCGACATCCGCAATACCCTGCGTGCGCGCGGAATGCCCGACCGTTACGCCGCTCTTTTCATCGAACAGGCGTCGATAAAGGGATTCCAGCGGTCGCTGCTTTCGTTTTTTAAAAACGCCGCCGTAGTCGACTATCGACCTTACTATCAAGCGGTCGGGAAATCCATCAAAAACGTCATGCTCATCTGGGGCAGGGACGACAAAACCGTAAGAATGAACCAGGTCCAAGAATTCGAACGGGCGGTTCCCGGCGCGCGCAGCGAAATCCTGGGCGGAGTGGGACACCTTGCGCCGTTCGAGGCGACCGGAGAATACAACAGGCTTGTCCTGTCGTTCTTGGCAAAATAAAATCCCTCGCCTTCGCGACCCATCCCCGAAAATCGCGGTTTCCCAACCCGGATTATTCACAAAGGCAGAAATGACTTACCACAGAGACACAGAGGACACTGTGAAGAAAGAGTGAATAGGAAAACGAATCCTTCTTTTTCTCTTTGTCCCGCCGCCAACCGTCAACTTTAAGCTTTCAACCCTTGATTCTCTCCATGCCCCGCGGTGAATTCTTAAATCGGGAGGATTGGTGAGGAAAAAAGTATCCGCCATTTTTTCCGAGTTCGTATCGGTAATTTTATCAATACGTTACGCACTAGCGTTGCGGCCACCAATTTTTTTACTTGACAGAACCCTTTTATGGCCCTATATTTTAGTTAAGTTTATAAACATTATTAACATTAAAACGTAATCATGAATGAAAGAAAAGAACACGCACCGGAAGTTCACCAAAGGAGGCTGCTATGAAAATCGCAAGCGACATAACAAAGCTTATCGGCAAAACTCCGCTGGTCCAAATCAACAAGCTCAACGCAAACGGGAAAGCCAGGATAGCCGCGAAACTCGAATCCTTCAACCCCATGTCGAGCGTGAAAGACAGAATAGGTTTGGCTATGATAGAAGCCGCGGAGAAAAGCGGTATCCTCAAAAAGGACAGCGTCATCATAGAGCCTACGAGCGGCAATACCGGAATAGCGCTGGCGTATATCGCCGCGGCGCGAGGGTACAGACTCATCCTCACCATGCCCGAAACCATGAGCATGGAACGGAGGAAGATACTCACGTCGCTGGGCGCGGAGCTGGTACTCACCGAGGGGCCCAAGGGTATGCGGGGCGCCGTTGAAAAAGCGGAAGAACTGGCGAGACAGACGCCAAATTCCTTTGTGCCGCAGCAGTTCAACAACCCCGCCAACCCGGAAGCGCACCGCAAAACGACGGCCGAGGAAATCTGGAACGACACCGACGGCGCGGTCGACATATTCGTCGCCGGCGTGGGAACCGGCGGCACCATTTCGGGGGTCGGCGAAATCCTCAAAAGCCGAAAAAAATCCGTGAGGATTGCGGCGGTAGAGCCGGAAAAGTCGCCCGTTCTTTCGGGCGGGCAGCCCGGGCCGCATAAAATCCAGGGAATCGGCGCGGGCTTTGTACCGGGCGTTTATAAAGCCGATTTGATCGACGAAATAATCAAGGTGAAGGAGGAGGACGCGGGCGCCACGGCGCGATCCCTTGCCAAGAAAGAAGGCGTTTTCGTCGGGATATCGTCGGGCGCGGCGCTGTGGGCCGCGCTGCAGGTGGCGGCCCGTCCCGAAAACGAAGGAAAACTCGTGGTAGTGCTCCTGCCCGACACCGGCGAGCGTTACCTGAGCACCTGGCTGTGGGACGAACCCGCCAAGACACCGGCGACCTGATCGAAAAAAAACCTTGCCAAACGCGAAAGGATTTGCAATGAGCAAAAAGCCATATCGCTTTGAGACCCTTGCGCTTCATGCGGGTCAAACCGTGGATGCCACCCAGTCCCGCGCCGTACCCGTGTACCGGACCAGTTCCTATGTTTTCAAGAACACGAAGCACGCGGCCGACCTTTTCGCGCTCAAGGAACTGGGCAACATCTATTCCCGGCTCACCAACCCCACTACCGACGTGCTCGAACAGCGCGTTTCACAACTCGAAGGCGGGGCGGCATCCGTCGCGGTGTCGTCGGGAACGTCGGCGGTCTTCTATTCCATCGTCACGCTCGCCCAGGCCGGGGACGAAATAGTGTCGGCGAACAACTTGTACGGCGGCACCTATACCCAGTTCGACGCGATCCTTCCAAAACTCGGCATTACCACGCGGTTCGTGGATTCGCACGATCCTAAGAATTTTGAAAAGGCGATAACCGACAAAACGCGAGCGGTATTCATGGAAACCATCGGCAACCCGAAGCTCGACTTCACCGACGTTGGGGCGGTCGCCGACGCGGCCCACCGCCGCGGCGTTCCCCTCATCGTGGACGGGACGTTCACCACGCCGTTTCTGCTCCGCGCCATCGAGCACGGCGCCGACATCGTGGTGAACTCTTTGACAAAATGGATAGGCGGCCACGGCACGGCCATCGGCGGCATCGTCACCGATTCGGGTAGGTTCGACTGGAAGGCGGGACGGCACCCGCTGTTCACCGAACCCGACGCCAACTACCACGGCCTGCGCTGGGCGCTCGACCTGCCGGAGGCGCTCGCCCCCATCGCGTTCGCCCTGCGCGTGAGAACCGTGCCCCTGCGCAACCTGGGAGCCTGCATCTCGCCCGACAATTCGTGGCTGTTTTTGCAGGGCCTGGAGTCGCTTGCGGTGCGCATGGAGCGCCATTCGGGAAACGCCCTTGCAATCGCGCGCCACCTGGAAAGACACCCGAAGGTATCGTGGGTGCGGTATCCCGGACTTCCAAAAGACCCGGCGCACGCCGTCGCCTCCCGCTACCTTAAAAACGGGTTCGGCGGCATGGTGGTATTCGGCATCAAGGGCGGGTTCGACGCGGCGGTGAAGCTGATTGACAACATCAGGCTTTTCTCGCACCTGGCGAACGTGGGCGACGCCAAGAGCCTCATCCTTCACCCCGCGAGCACGTCGCATTCACAGCTTTCGGAGGATCAGCGGCTGGCGTCCGGGCTCACGCCCGACCTCATCCGCCTGTCCATCGGCCTGGAACACGTCGACGACCTTATAGACGCTCTCGACGAGGCGCTTTCGCCGGTTTAGCCGCCGGCCGGTTAGGAGAACAACGTATGCGTACCGCGAAATTCACGGTAAAAACGACGCACGGCCTGCACGCCCGCGTGGCATACGCCATCGCCAACGCGGCCAAGGCGCTCACGTCGCGGATTACGCTGAAAAAAGGCGCGCAAACGGCCGACGCCGATTCGGTACTCCAGATTCTCATGCTTGCCGCCTCGAAGGACGCGGAAATAGAAGTATTCGCCGAAGGCGGGAACGAAGAAGACAGCCTTAAAAAAATCGAGGAATTTTTCTCCGAGGGCACGGGTATCTGACCGCCAGCGCGCAAATGAAAAAACCATGAAACTTTCCACCAAATGCCGCTACGGACTGCGCGCGATGATCGAGCTGGCGCGGAATTACACGGCCGGTCCCCTCAGCAGAAACGCCATAGCGGAGACCCAGAACATCACCACGGCCTACCTCGAAAACATCCTCACGTCCCTTCGCGAAAAAAACCTCGTGAGCACCACGCGCGGGGCGGCCGGCGGGTTCGTGCTGCGGCGCCCGCCTTCGCAGATAACGGTACTCGACATCGTAAACGCGCTGGAAGGATCGATTGCGCCCGTGGAATGCCTCGAAAACCGCGGGGTCTGCGAAAAGGTTCCGCAATGCTCCGCCCGCAGGGTGTGGAAAAAACTGTACGACGCGCAAGTAAAAGTGCTGTCCGGCATCACGCTCCAGGACATTCTCGACGAGCCCGAGGAGCAAGACGTCAATTATGTCATATAAGAACCGGGGGAGAAGATGGTTGACAGTTGACGACCCCCGCTGCACGGCACAAAAAAATCTCCGCGAAGCCCCCTGCCCTCTCTTTTCCACCGCTCGGCAGTATGAACAATGTCCAAGATGCGAGCCGTCGGCATACAGACGCGTATACGTGTTGACGAGTTGACGCGGCGGCAAGTTCGAATTTTTTTTTGCTTCGCGGGACGGCGGAATTTGGTTTATAAGGCGGGCGGGGGTAGCTTAAAAAAAGGCTGGGGGTTTCAGGCGCAGGTTGCACTAAAGAACCCGTAGTCGAGCATCGGTTCTTTGAGAACCGGCAACGCGGTGGGCGGCCTGATCCGCGGCTCCTTCCACAATCCGCAGTGCCGCAGGATTTTCCCTATCACCGCGTCCTCCTCGATGAATGAAATAATCCTCATCTCTCCACCGCACCGTGGACATTTCAGCGGGTCAACCTCATACACGCANTTGATGAGAGCGGCCCATGTCATGCGGCATTTGCGGCGGAATGCAGTATCCGGTTCGGTCTGTTCCGGCGCGGTAACCTTCTTTTCCATCATGCCCCGCTTGTTGTCACTTCGTTCCCCTACGTAAGGAATAGAACCCT
>JGI20214J51650_10000820_pt1 | contig 19472 bp, 21 predicted proteins | sample WetSurMetagenome_FD_51650 | JGI IMG/M metagenome (IMG submission 51650) | reverse complement strand
CAGAAAAGCTACCCCGGGGATAACAGAGTCGTCGCCGGCAAGAGCACATATCGACCCGGCGGCTTGCTACCTCGATGTCGGTTCTTTCCATCCTGGCCGTGCAGCAGCGGCCAAGGGTGAGGTTGTTCGCCTATTAAAGGGGATCGTGAGCTGGGTTTAGACCGTCGTGAGACAGGTCGGTTACTATCTATCAGGAGTGTTAGGAGTCTGAGGGTAAGAATGAAATAGTACGAGAGGAACTTTCATTCGGCGCCTCTGGTCGATCGGTTGTCTGACAAGGCAGTGCCGAGCAGCTACGCGCCAAGGGATAAAAGCTGAAAGCATCTAAGCTTGAAACCCGGCCTAAAAAGAGACTCCGTTACAGGACATGGATAAAAGATCCGTTTGATAGGCTTCGGATGTACGCACGAAGGCAACGACGTGTTCAGTCCGGAAGTACTAACGTCCAACTGCTAGTGCTCACCACATTAAACCCAGACGAAATTCTGAATGCAAACCGAAGATTATATCTTATATTCCCTCATAGGAAGTAAGGTATCATCCAACACGGCTGCCAAGGTGGCGGAGCGGCCACGCGGTTGACTGCAGATCAACTACACTCCAGTTCAAATCTGGACCTTGGCTTTCGGAGCAGTGCGTCAGCACCTCGTTCATGAGAACGATGTGACCGCCTCCCGACAAGAAGCATCTAAAAGCAAACATGTGGTGATAGCGGCCATAGCAGCTGGGACACACCTGGTCTCATTCCGAACCCAGCAGTTAAGCCAGCTCACGTAGTATGTTGTACTGAGGTACGCGAGTCCCCGGGAAGCATACCAAGCTGCTATCACCTTTCCTTATTACACGACCTCTGTTTTAGCACAATTGTCCTTAAAGAGCGTATGCTCTTGTTCTCACGTTGTTATTGTATCGTGTCACCGGATACCGNCAGGTTCGCGGCCTGGCTAACATGTAAAAAAGAGGATTGAGGAATCCCTCAAAAATGATCTTACTGNCTCTTCCAGATGATAATTCCCAGAACAAAGACGATCGCTATGGGCAGTGCGAACTGAATCGGAGCAGGCGGGGTCGTCCTCTGGATCGGGTGAGTTGTTGTGATTGTTGCATAAGATGGCGGATTTCCCGCTTCAATGATCCGGATAGTAGTAGGAACCGTCGTCAAGGATACCGGGTTCGCACCAATCGCATACAGGTTCTTATCTTCACTTCCGACGTAGACAATCCCATTCACCACAGACGGGGATGCAACTACCCGATCGCCCGTAGCGAATCTCCATTTTTCTTTTCCTGTCGCAGCATCGATAGCATACAGGCGTTTATCTTCATTCCCGACATAGACAACACCGTTTGCGACAGCCGGGGATGAATACACCCAGTCTCCTTATGAGGTCCGCCACTTCTCTTTTCCTGTCGCAGCATCGATAGCATACAGGTTTTCATCCCCACTCCCCAGATAGACAATACCGTTCGCCACAACCGGAGATCGATCCACGTAATCTCCTATAACGAACCGCCACCTCTCTTTTCCCGTCAGTGCATCGATCGCGTACAGGCTCCCGTTTGTACCCTTGAGATCGTACAGGCTTTCATAGGCATTCCCTGCATAGACGATGCCGTTCACCACAGCCGGGGATGAATATACCCAGCCCCCCATAGCGAACGTCCATTTCTCTTTTCCCGTAACAGCATCGATCGCATACAGGTTTTTATCTTCACTCCCGACATAGACAATCCCCTCTGCCACGGTCGGGGACGCAAACACGTGATCTCCGGTTGTAAACCGCCACTTCTCCTTTCCCGTCACGGCATCTATCGCATAGAGATTCTTGTCTTCACTTCCGACGTAGACAATCCCGTTTGCCACAGCCGGGGATGACACGATACNTCCGGTAGCGAACCGCCATATTTCGGTATTCCCCGGTTCAATTCCCGCGTTACCATAAACTCCGGTATGCTCCGGATTGGCCCGGAACATCGCATCTTCAGCCGAAGCGGGAACAACAGAGACAGCGAGAAGAGGAACGATAAGGAACAATGTTAAAAATAAGAAATGCGAAAGAGAAGAATTTTTGAACCTTTCCCCGGAACGGGGTATGTGTTGGTTTACCATGACTTTTTTCACTTGGTTCTTTGATCCGGCGTCTTAATAAGGTTTTAACAAGACCTTCATTTTTGAAAAATGGTAATGATTAATGCTTCTTCCACACGACAATTCCCAGAACCAGAACAACTGATCCGATCAGGGCAAACGGGAGCAGGGCAGGCTGGATCGGACTTTGAGCCGGATCGGTTGCACCAGATGTCGTAGCCTGAGACTTCGGAATCCCTGCATCAGTGATCTGGAACGGGATCTCCGTAAAGGTGTCATCACCATTTTGGGGATTACTGAGTGCAGCAACGAGAGCCTCGGCTGCATCAATGCCTTGCAGGCTTCCAGGGCCGGAGATCCTGAAGAGGGTGTTCAGTTGCAGACTTTGGACGTAATCCCCGCTGACATCAATGTCGAACGTGGTGTTCTGCATCGGGTGCTGGACGATCATGAAGTACTGGCCACCTGTGAGATTACTGGTAACCTCCCGGGGAACTGCATACATGTACGAGGCATCGGCGTTAACGGATACTCTTGATTTTGAATAGCAGGTATCACCGAGGAACCAGATCTGGACTGTTTCCGGATTTCCTTCCGCAGTGCCGGAGACCATAAAAGGGACCCCTTTTGAAATTGTTGCCGGAGAGATCTCTGCAGTTATGAACGGTTTTTTCAGGATAATCCCGACATTTGCGGCGTCGGGACCCAGCTGGTCTTTCGTTTTCGGCTGGCTCACGGCAAAGATGGTGTACGTCCCGGCGTCCACCGGGAGATTGGCGGTGTAATAGACATATTCCCAGGTGTGATCCGGTTTTGTTTTCACATTGATGAATGAATCCGGATTCCCGCTGACTACTGCCTGCAGGGGCGAGGTAAGTTTTGCCCCGTCACGGGGAATGCCGGGTCCGGCCATGAAGGTACCGGGTCCCGTTATGAAGAGGTACGTGGTATCAGAATCAAAGTTATTGCCACTGAAAACTACTTTTTCTCCCAGGTAATATGACTGGACTCCGCTTGCGGCAATCGTTACTCCNGTGCCTGCAGTTATCGGGGCAGTGACCTGGAACGGAACGATGGTATACGTGTCGTTGGTATATGTGCCATCATGTGCCTCATTCGCGCTCATCGCGGCAATGAGTGCATCTGCGGCATCGCTCCCCTGCAGGCTTCCCGGGCCGGTAATCTTGAAGAGGATCGTATTGTTCTTCAGGTTGACATAGTCCCCGCTGATATCGATGTCGAACTTGTTGTTCTGCATCGGGTGCTGGACGATCGCGAAGTACTGGCCACCTGTAAGATTACTGGTGACGTCGTGGGGAACTGCATACGTGTACGAGGCATCTGCGGAGTTGACAGGTACAATGGACCTGGAGTAATAGTTCTTACCAAGGATCCAGATCTGGACTTCAGGAGGGATTCCTTCCGCTATGCCGGAGACCGTAAAAGGCTCTCCCGGTGAAACTGATGAGGGGGATATCTGGGCCGTGATAAAAGGTTTTTTGTATATTATGCTGACCGTACCATAGATCGTCAAGGCATTGAAGTTGTCCTTCGTTTCCGGTGTGCTCACTGCATACACGGTATACGACCCGGCGTCCAGCCTGAGATCAGATGTGTACCAGGCATATTCCCAGGTTTTGTCCGGTTTTGTTTTCGCTACGGTGAATGTCCCGGGATCACCGTTGACAGGACGCTGCTTCGACATGGAGAGTGATCCGCCGCTGTCCGGAAGGTTGGGCCCGGTGATAAAGAGGAACGTGGAATTGGATCCGGTATTCACACCGCTGAAGATCACTTTCTCTCCCATATAATAGGACTGATCGCCTGCCGCGACGATAGTTACGTATGACTTCTCTGCAGATACAGGAGATATCGATAATGCTGCTGCACTTACGATGATGAGCAGCAGGATCATCTTCCCGGGTCCGAACGGGTTGTTGCCGGTTTTTTTGGACATATGTAAATGTATAGACATTTACAATATAAATGTTATCGTGACAATGGGTTTTTATCAGATACCCCTCTAAACGGGACTGTTGGATCCGCAGGCATTTGCAGGCATCCCAATCCTTGCAGAGCCGNGGTTCAGCTAAAAAATTAAGCGATAAATTCCGTTTCAGCGGCTTTTGGATTTTGCCCGGTCTTTGCAGCGGTGTAAAGATCCCGGATAGCGATCCCTCCGACTGTCGCCATGACAAACGCTACGGTTACCAGCGCGAAATTATAGAGAAGGGCGAGAGCAATCCACGTGTCAGGGGGATGGAAGATGACTGTCTGGTATGGATCTACTATCCCGGATGCGGCCTGGACGATCAGGTACGTAAGGAACATACCGGATACGACAACTCCAAGGAAGAGGGCGCAGGCAGCTACCCCGGCCCAGGCCTTTTTTATCAGGGCAAACGATTCCTCGACTGCCTCCCGGAGGGTTTTTTGCTCAAGGACGAGAAGGGGCACGACAAACGGCGTCAGGACAAACAGGAGCAGGGTAATCGCCGAAAATTGCAGGGTCTCCAGGAACCCGAATGGATATATCCATAACAGCAGCGATCGTCCTCCATACCCTGGAATCTCGGTAAACATGTTCCAGTCGAGAGTCCAGTTGAAGGGGAACTGGGTGATCGTGCTGGTAAGGAAAGGAAAAGGCCCGTAAGTATAGAGGAACCCGAGCTCATGCGGGAACCAGACAAGGGTAAGATAAAAGTAAATCCTGGCGAGAAGTATGCCTGCGAGTGCCAGAACAATGGACCATCCTAAGATGGCTTTTGAGTATTTTTTTACTCCTGCAAGCCCCTCAAAGAACGAGGCGGAACCGTCTTTCTTTGACGAGATGCTCAGGACAAGGCCCGCCAGTAAGAACACGAGGCAGAACAATGTTGCGAACGCGATGAAAAAGTCCATGGCATAACTTACCATTAAATCAGGTTGCATAGTTCTGCCGATGTAGCGGAGTGCCGCATGGCCGATGGCGTTTCCTGCCATCACAAGCCCGGCAAAGAACGTAAACCAGAGGAGTTGCCGGTTCCGGTTCAGTGTCCTCATCCCTGACAGGGCAGCCCCGATCCCCCGCCTGATTGTTCCCGGTCCGCCGGCCCCACCATCCGGGCTCCCCACATACACAGGTTCCGGTTGATAACTGATACCTGTCTCTGAGGCGCGGAACAAAGGTGCTTTCGGGCAGAGGCCGAGCCACCAGGGTACATCAGGATTATTCTGGTTCATACGGTTCTCCCCCGGATCTTTGAAAGCAGTTCCTCTGCCATCTTTGTAGGGTCCTGAGTTTTTTCGAGTTTTATCCCCAGCTCGGCTGCGAGATCCCAGATGAACTCGATGCATTTCGTGAATTCGCCGCAGGTGATGCAATCGCCNTCATGCTCATACCAGACCTGCATGCCGTGCTTCTCCGAGACCAGAATATAGGCATCGGTCTGGAACGGGATGGATCGTCCAAACAGGACGCCCCGTTCCACGTCGACCTTTTCAACCTGGATCCGGTTTGCCTGTGCCATCTCACGGAGCGAGGCTTCGATCTTCCCGTTCATCGCAAGGAGTGCCTGGGAAACTCCCTGCCTTGTTATGCCGAGCTCGTTTGCAATAGAGACGTTCGACATCCCGCTGCGACGCATCTTCCAGAACCCGAACTGTTTCTCGTTCATGGGAAGGAACATATGTAAACATATGAACATTTACAATATAAAATATTCGTTGGTCATCCGGGTTGGGGACGGAAGACCGGATTATCCCGAAGAATAGATACGTCATATCGCATTCAACCGGATAGTGTCCATCAGGAGAGTTGAGGTTTTTATCTTATCTACACAAGGATCTCTCATGAAGGGCGGGATTCTTTGACTGACGTTCCTAAACTTTTATCCTTCACCAGTTTGAAGTATCATTCATGGCGCAAAAGATCTGCTCTGCGTGTGGAAATCCTCTGAAAGACGGGGTACCTTTCTGCGGGAACTGCGGAACGCCGTCATCATCCGGAAGGCCCGGGGCCGGTCCGCCACTTCCCGGCCCGGTCCAGTCACGTTCGCGACCTCCGCCGACTAAAACCGGCATGAACCTGCCAATAAAAACGATTGCACCAATTGTCCTTATCCTTATTATCGTTGTTGCAGCTCTCTTTTTTGTTCTCCCGAAATTCGGTATCGGTCTCCTGCCCTCTTCTCCTGCCCGTCCCGCCGGAACGCAGCCGGGTTCCATTCCACCCGACCTTGATTCCACAAAAGTCTATTCGTTCGGTGTCCTGCAGGATGATTCTGACGGATACAGACTGACAATGGATCCTGTTACCGTGAAGGATGGTGTCATCCTTGAAAAGACGATGGTGTTCGCAAAGAAGGCTGATGGCACCTATCAGGGAGCGATGACCCTGCATTTCACCGGCAGCGGCAAACCCGTGCAGTACAGGGAGTCGATTCCCAAAAGTTTTGCCTCTGATGTCAAAGCGCTCACTTTCTCAGTCCCGCCGGATGCGATCATTCAGGCAGATCCGGTCGTCGAATGGAACATTGTGAAGGGGCAGAAGGACATCGATGTGACATCCTCGGAAATGAAGAAGGATGACGGTGCAAAAACCGCAGCTGAAGAGTACTTGCTCAACAGCAGTATGATGGCATGCAGCCAGCTCCCTACCGCAGCTGCGCAGCTCGCCTGTCAGCTGGAAATTGCGCGGAAGTACCGAAGTACAACAACAGCCAGAGATTTCGGCGAGATGGACATGACGCAGCCCTGGGATGCCACAATTGCCGCGGTTGTTGACAAGAACCCGGATAAATATTGTCGGAATCTCGCCAATCAGGAAGAAGAACTCAGGTGCCGGAAGTCAGCCTTCATGATGTTTGTTCGTGACTGTAACGAAGGTTCGTCTGACGGAAAACCGGATTGTATCCGGAAGAACCTCTGGCAGATCAACAACTATCATACCATCATAGGGGCGTGCGAGTACATTACCGACCCCTCCCTCAGGGCAGAGTGTATGGGTTCCGTAGATAGCAGCTATTGTGGAAAGATCGCAGACCCAGCCCTGCGGAACAACTGCCTTGCCCATGCGGCACACCACCAGGCAGACACCTCGCTCTGCACCGGCATATCCGATATGTCCCTCCGTGACGACTGTATCGGCCAGGTATCGCTGGCCCGGCAGGACCAGTCAATATGTAGCGCGATAAAGGATGCGGGGCAGCGCGATAATTGTCTTGCCTCCATCGCCGCAGCCAGGAAGGATCCCCGTATATGCAATTCGATCGCCGATCCCGATGACAAAGCCCGGTGCATTAACGTCATCGGAATTTCAGGTCTCCTGACCGAAAACGGTGATGATTACCGGAACCTTTCGGTGTGCAACACCGATGCGATGAAGGCAAGTGCCGAAGGCCGCGATCTCTGTATTCTGATGGTAGCGGCACGCAACCTGAATCCCGACCTCTGCGAGCAGATCCAGGACGATGACAGCCGGAACACCTGTTTCCTGGGCTTCTCGATAACCGGCGATACGTCGGTCTGTACACGCATTACCGATGATTACGTAAGGGACAGTTGTGTCAAAATCATCGCCGAAGGAACGAAAGATATTGCACTCTGTGACGACATTCAGAATGAGGAACTGGCCGCGGAATGCCGGAATGTTACCCGGCATGGGGGGACATCCGGCATTGTTGCTACACCGGAACAACTTGCCGAAGCGACCAGAAGGGCCCGATCGCAAAGTCCCAACCCGGCAGGGTCGATCTGTACCAGCCCGGCGTTCAGACTGGCTTCGAAAGTTATGGCCCGCGACGCAGATGCAGGAGGGTCCGGCGGGGGAATAGATCCGGACCATTGTTACCAGGCGATAGCGGNGAACATGGGGGATACCTCGTTATGCCAGCATATCAACCGGCCGGCACCGAGAAGCAAGTGCTATCTTCTCATTGCGGAGAGACAGGGGTCCACTGACTCCTGTTTCCTGATGCCGGAAGTACTGGAATCGATGGATTCCTATTCACAGATTGAGTGTATCCAGTCGGTAGCGATAAAGACCGGTGACAGCAGGTTCTGCGACGAGATGGGCATCCGGAATATCAGCCGCATGTTCACTGGTACGGTGAGCAGGGAAGTCTGCTACCAGCGTGTTGCAGGCAGTCCGGGTGCCGGGGGGAGTCCATGATGTACCTCGGAAACCACGCCCCCTTTTACCGGGAGGTGGTGCATGTTCTGTGGTGAGTGCGGGGCCCAGAACCCTGATACAAACCGGTTCTGCAGGAACTGCGGCAAGCCCCTTGCCACACGGCAGCAGCCCGGGGCACAACCGGCTGGACAGCACGCAGCTACGCCAGCGGTGGCAGTCGGATCTCCTGTGGCATCGCACAATACTCCTGCGGGCGCAGCCACGACCGCGACCCGTGCAGGTAAATCCCGACGGAACTGGACGGGAATTGTGAGTCTTCTCGTCAGCATCTTTTCGTGGATCCTCCTGACAACCCTGCTTGCCATTCTGGCAATTATCATCGGGGGATTCTCGATCTATACAACGAGAAAGAACAACGGCAGGATATCGTTCAGCGGGATTGCAGCGATGGTTATCGCTGTCGTAGCAATGGCAGCGGATCTTATGATCCACTGATCCAGCATAATCTCCGATCTGAGCAAGGCCAAACCGGGCCCTCTGGGACCGGCCTCCCCCGGTTTCTCCACCAGGCAGGACTCATAAGGGCAGTCTCTGTAAGCGAGGAATATCCTCATGTATCATCAAGGATGAACACCCTGCTATTATGGTTATGGGACAAGAGAGAGCAACCATCGACGAATACATCCGGAATGCTCCTGAAGCCGTTCGTGAGATTCTTGAACAGATGCGGACATCAATCCATGAGGCGGCGCCCGGTGCGGAGGAGGCAATCCGGTACGGGATGCCGACGTTCCGGCTTCATGGTAAAAACCTCGTTCACTTTGCTGCCTTTGCACACCACATAGGGTTCTACCCGATCCCTTCCGGNATCGAGGCATTCAAAAAAGAGTTGTCCCCATTTAAGCAGGGAAAAGGGTCAGTCCAGTTCCCTCTTGATAAGCAGATTCCGTTCGAGCTCGTGAAAACGATTGTCAGGTTCAGGGTTGCAGAAATGGAAAAAGTGTTATAAAACGGCTGGCTGCTCTTTTTAAAAAGGTATCATCGCCACATTCTCCGTTCCTCAAACCCACCTTATCGTTTTTGCTCCTTTCTGAATTCGACATATGAGTAAATGACAGCGAATGTGGCAACTGCAATTACCGGGATAAGAATGAACAGGAACGCAAAACTCCCTGCAAAGACGCCGATCATGCTCACCACACCGGCAAGTTTGAAGAGGTTCCCTCCTATTACATGGGTCTTTCTCCAGACTGAAGGGCTGCTCAGTGTCCATGGGGTGCGGATGCCGACGAACCAGTTCGGTTCTGCATGTTCCAGCAGGAAACCAATATAGATGAACAGTCCCCCGATCAGGACCGGCATCACGAGATTGGGACTGACCGGTATCCCGAGTCCCCAGAGAATGATCTCGAGCTGGATGATCAGGAAAAATACTGCAAAGATGAGGACAAAACCCTCGTAATAGTCCTGGAATTTCTGGTAATTTTCCCGGAGAGGATCGACCCGTGGAAGAACTGCGAAGAGTGCGCAGAAAGCGAGCATAAGCAGGGGGATAAGGAGAAGCCCCCAGAACTTCGGCATCGTCCCATTCAGTTCACCAGCGGCATTCCAGTGCGAGGCCACAAGATCAGGCATCACCGGGTACACGACGATAGTGATAATGGCGGTCAGGATGAGTACGAGTACGATAGCAACACGGATCAGCTTCATGCAATACAATAAACCGGCTCCACAATATGAACGCTCCGGAATGTACAACTTTGAGAAGGTTTTTGTTGCCTCACGATGAGGTTGATGATCATGACGGCAGCCCGTGAGCTTGCGATCCAGCGGCTTAACAACCAGCATATTCTGAACCCGGCTCTGAAGGAGCCCGGTGCGGTTGTAGAAGCATTGGGAGCATTGCAGGCCCAGGACTTTGCCGGGGCCCTATGGTCGATAGGACTCCGGATGCCCGGCGGGACGATGCCCACTGTCAGCCAGGCAATTAATGACCGGCAGATCATTCGAACCTGGCTTCTCCGGGGTACGCTTCACTTCGTTGCTCCGCAGGACGTCAGGTGGATCTTGAAACTGGTTGCCCCGCGTATAATCGCAGGAAGTGCGGGGCGCCACCGGCAGCTCGGACTCACCGGAGAGGACTTCAGCCAGAGCAGGGAACTTTTCTCGGAAGAACTACAGGGCGGCAGGCAACTTTCCCGGGACGAGCTCTTCCAGTCCCTTAAGAAAGCAGGTATCTCCCCTGAAGGACAGCGGGGATATCATCTCCTTGCCATGGCCGGCCTTGAAGGTCTCATCTGTTTCGGCAGTCTCCGGGGCAGGCAGCAGACATTCGTCCTTCTCGATGAATGGGTTCCTGAGTCAGGACGAGCTTTTGGGCCCCGTGAAGCCCTCGCACATCTTGCAGAACGTTACTTCACCGCGCATGGACCGGCAACCCTGCAGGACTATTCCTGGTGGTCGGGGCTGAAGGCATCCGAAGCGAAGGCCGGGATAGAAACCGCCGGACCCCTGCTTTCCCGGGTATCCTATGGGGGAATGGAGTATTTCACCGGGGATGCACAACCCTACGATTCTGGTGATGTACTGGACTCGTACCTCCTGCCGGGGTTTGACGAATATATCCTCGGCTACAGGGACCGCAGCGCCATGCTGGATCCAACACTTGCGGAGAGGACGGTTATCGGTGCGAACGGAATGATGCTGCCGACGATCGTGGTGGATGGTTCTGTTATGGGCACATGGAAACGGACCCTCGGGAAACGTGCGATTGCTGTTAAAATGAACCCATTTTCGCCGCTGAATTCGCCCCGCAGGCTCCTCATAGCTGCGGCTGCGGAACGATACGGGTGGTTCATGGGAAACCTGGTAACCATTGAATGGTCGCCAGCGTCGATAAAAAATGTGGGAATCGTCGCGAAAACCGAAGAGAAAATGGAGATCCCGGACCGATCTGACNGGGGCGCCGGAAAAAAGATTACTGGACCTTAATATCCTTTTTCCCCGTCCAAAGGCCATGAAGATTGCAGTACTGCACGGCGTGGATGACCCCGCTCTTCTGGAGTTTCACGGGAAGAGTTATCTCGGGTTGTGTCGTCACGGGGTTCAGGGACACTTTCCCGAGGACAATGGGATTGAACGCTCTTCCGTCCTCTTCGAAGGTGACCATAATCCACCGGATCGAGTGCTCGACNGTGTTCGGGTGCGGGCCTACCATCACTTTCAGGTTGAACTGTTCATCAGGCTTTACCGTGGCTGGCGCCTCAATCTTGGGCGTGTGGCTCTCCCGCTTGCCGAGTGCTTCCCCGGCAGCTGCATCATAGGTGTAAATTAAGTTTCCAAGTGTGTGTCCTGTCATGAGGGTATACCTCCCCGTATTCCCGGTCGGGTACGAAAATCCCGGTTCTCTTCCGGAATTATCTGACCGCCGGCCATGTGCCCGTATTCTGCACGTGCTATGCTTGACCAAGGAATTATATAAAATCTGGGAAGCAGCCAAACTCCGGAGAACCGGGTTTCATCAACTCCCGGGCGGGGGCACTCCGCCCGGGTTGTGCGTCCCTGATCACTTTATGAAGATGGTTTAGTGCATCTTTGCAGGAGCCCGGCCCCGGGTCGCCGTTTCGGGTACCTGCTGCCCCAGGAAGTCAAGGAGGGCCCGTAAGCTCTGCTGCATGTGTCCAGTTCAGGCCGTGCGGCCCATCTTTCACGATGTCAAACCGGCTGCCCTCGATAGTTTCATGCGTGAGTTTTCCAGAGGCGTTGATCGGGACGATCCTGTCCGAATCGCCGTGGACTATGAGCGCGGGCACCTTATTTGCCGGGAGATCGTCGCAGAAATCCGTCAGCCAGGCGGAGACACAGTCCAGTGTCGCGATCGCCGTTCCCTGAATCTGCAGGGTCCCGGGTTGGCAGGATCGCTATCTTCATCGCTTCGGGTTCCGATACACGCCGGTATGAGAGAATCCCTGATTCTGGTGACCGGATCCACGGATGGTATCGGAAAAGCAACCGCGACTGCCCTCGCCGCCGGAGGGGCTGAGGTGATCCTCCACGGCAGAGATGAAAAAAAAGGGCGAAATGTCCAGCAGGAACTGGCCCGGGCTGCTGGTTCCGGAAAGCCCGACCTTGTCATCGGGGACTATTCGCGGCANGACGTGATTCGCGGAATGGCTGCCGATCTTTTATCGCGGTATTCACACCTCGGATATCCTTATCAACGATGCAGGGACCTACCAGAAGACCCGGCACCTGACGGCGGAAGGGATCGAGGTGACCTTCGCCGTGAACTTTCTCGGGCCNTTCCTTCTCACGCACCTGCTCCTCCCCCTTCTCCGGAAGAGCCCTGCAGCCCGCATCGTCACCGTCGCATNGAGCGCTCACGAGGATGTAGACCGAATCGACTGGGCGAACCTGCCAGGGGAAAAGAACTACGATCCCTGGAAAGCGTATGCCCTCTCGAAGTTTGCCGATGTTACGTTCACCTATACCCTCGCCCGGAACCTCGAAGGGTCCGGGATAACGGCCAACTGCCTTCACCCGGGGGTCGTCGATACGAAGCTCCTCCGCACCGCATTCCCCGGGATGTCCGCTATTACCCCGGAAGAGGGCGCACAGACATCGATCTACCTTGCCCGATCCCCGGAGGTGGAGAGCGTATCGGGCCGGTACTTTGAGAACCAGCGCCCGACCCCGTCATCTGCCCTGTCGAGGGACCGGAACGTTCAGGAACGTCTCTGGAAGATAGCCGAGGACCTGACCGGGTCCGGCAGGGAGGATAAGGAGTAAAAAAAATTCTTCTTACAGTTTCCTCTGGAAGAAGGTAATCATCTCATGGTAGGCATTCTCGGCAAAGTCTTCCCTGACGAGGCTCCCGTTCACGATCATGAACCCATGGGGCCTCCCCTGGTATACCTTGAGTTCGAAATACTTGTCAGCGCTGTCAAGGGCCCTGCTGTAATTGTAGATATCCGTCACCGGGCTTGCCTGGTCCCGGGACCCGTGAATCATGAGCATCGGTGCACTGAGCCCGGCGATATGCGACACGGGCGTAGTGTCATTGGCAAAGCCCGGGTTGTACGGGAAACCATACCATGCAACCCCTGCCCGGAAGTCTTTCACCTGCGGGAGGAAGAGCATCGTATACCGCCCCCCTGCACAAAACCCGGTGAGCCCGAGCTGGGACGTATTGATATCNGAGCGTGAACGGAGTGTGGCAACGGATGACCTTACGATTGCCTCGACCTCGGCATCGTTCGGGGATTTGTTGAATGTCTGCCAGGCAGGAGCGATTACGACAAATCCGTCACCTGCAATACGGTCGCACATATCCTTGTAGCCCTGTTCGAGCCCGTTGAAGGAATGGATGAGGACAAGTCCCGGGTGCGTCCCGGGAGAAGCCGGGGCAGCAAGGTATACCGGGAAGGTTTTACCCGCAGCTGCAATAGTTGTCATACTTCCGGGAACAGGAGCTGTGCCTGATGCTTGACTCGCCGGTTGTGAACTTGTACACCCGGCAAGGAATGCGGTGGCAATCAGGATACAGGCGCAGATAGCGGAAAAGAANGATCGGTTCATCTGTCTCACTGACTTCCCCCTCTCTCCGGGGGCACCCAAAAACCTTAGGATCGTGACAAATTCAGGGAAATGCATGTTCCCCTCTATCGTTCTCTTTTCCGCCAAGTAAATCAGATTACGGGCTGCAGAAATGAGTGCTCACAGATAAAGATGGATCCGGCTGCCGGCTGTCCTTTCGCGAGCTCTCAATAGCGATTCCAGGCTTCGGAAACAGGGAAAAGAAGTCGCTGGTGGTGCAGCACAAAAAAAAGAGATATCCTGGCCGGTTATCCATAGGAGTTCAGGACCATGTTCACGGAACCCTGGGGGGTGCTGGATTGCATCTGGACCATGAACTTGTCCTTAACTACCCAGGTGGTTGCCGTGTTACCCTGAGAAGTGACTGTACATTTTGTTGCGCTGAATGTTCCGGCTGGAACCGACACTGGTTCATCGATGGGCGAGCAGGAAACCTGTGCATCAGAAGGAACCGTGTTCGGGTTGCTCTGAGATGTGGAACTCCCCTTGGCGCTGCAGTCGATGTTCTGCATGCTTGCCGGCATATTTGCAGCACCTGCACCCTCAAAACGCATGCTGCATTTTCCAGACTTATCATACTTGTAATAAATGGTCATCGACTGGTCGCCGGAGCCGGTTGTCATCTTATATTCGACCCAGTTATAGTTCAGGCCGCCGAATAAACTGGCGCCGGTCACTGCGGAACCGGATCCTCCCGATGATGAGGCTGACGATGTCCCGGAAGGTGCAACAGTGGTCTGTGCGCCCCCGGTTGACGGTGCTGCCGGATTGCTCCCTGAGCACCCTGCAAGAGCAACAGCGATCACGACGAGCATGACCGCAATAAGGCTGATAGGAGAAAACTTCATGGATACTTCCTCTTTAAAGTGCGATTGCCCGTTTTTTCCCCTTGGTTAAGGGAACTGTCGGGTACAGGGTGTATTATCTTCAGGAATCTATTAAAAAATACCGAAAAAAATCCCGGTATCAGGGAACCTTCCCTACATGGGAACCGGCTATCCGCTCTCTTTATTATCCGGCCGGATCCAAACCAGATATAATGATCCGTGAGCCCCCGGAAGAAGACCTCCTTGCCCTTCTTAAAAGTCATGAACCCGACCAGAAACAGCCGCTGGCTGTCGTACGGAAGGAACATTCCGCGTTCTATGCCGAAATGCAGGAAGAGACCGTCATGGGGTCCGACCACCAGCTCGAACGAGTCGTGATCTACGACGGGCTCTATGGGATCTGGGTCTCCCTGCCGGACAGCCTGACCGAGAGGGTGATCCTGTTCTTCCACGGCGGCGGTTTTACACTTGGATCGACTGACAGTCATCTCGGGCTCTGCATCAGGCTTGCAAAAGTATCCCGTGCAAGGATCTTCTCGGTGGACTACCGGCTCGCCCCCGAGCACGTCTTCCCGGCAGCGATTGAGGATGCTGTAGCTGCGTACCGCTGGCTGATCTCGAAGGGATATGCCCCCCACCATATCGTGCCGGTCGGCATATCGGTGGGAGGGACCCTTGTCCTCGACCTCTTGATCTCGGCACGCGATGAGGGCCTGCCCCTTCCCCTTGCGGGGGTCTGTATGTCCCCGGCAACGGACATGCTCTTCGTAGGCGAGTCGATGACCAAGAACCTGGAGAGGGACTGGATCACCCCGGCCCGCCTGCACGCGATCCGCTCGGTGTACCTGGCGGGCCACGACCCGAAAGACCCGCTGGCTTCTCCGGTGTATGCTCGGATGGCCGGGCTCCCCCGCCTGTACGTACAGGCAGGGACCCATGAACTGCTGGTCTCCGATATCAGCAGGTTCGTGGACAAGGCCCGCTGGGCCGGGGTTATGGTGCAGGCTGAAATCTGGGAGGGGATGTTCCATTGCTGGCAGGTCTTTGCCGAGAAGATCCCCGAAGGACAGGAAGCCATCGAGCATGCCGGTGCATTCCTTCAGGACGTTCTGGACCGGTAACGGCCGGAACCCGCTCCCGTGACGACGTTTGTATTCCTTTTAAACGGTTCCCGGCACGACCGACAGCTCTTTCCTTCACCCCGTACATCCGTTTCTGATGAACAGTTCTGTCCGCACTATNACATTCGCTGCTTTCGTCCTCGTGGCCATTGTCGTCATGGCCTCCCCGGCATCGGCAGCCTTTGTCTTGTCTTCGGTCTCCTTCTCCCCGGAGGGGCCGCTTATCCCGGGAGGACAGCAGCACCTTGCGGCGGAGTATGTGATCATCCCTGCGGGCGAAGATACGTTCGCCCGGGGCCACGATCTCCAGCTGCAGACCAATCTTACCGGTGCCCGGTGGTTCCTCCAGGTCGTTGTCGACGGGCGAAACGCAGCAAGGCAGGAGGCTACCGGGAATGTGGCTTTCGTCAATGGGGAGATCCTGTCCTACCCGACCGACCGCGATGTCTCGCTTACCGTTATCATCGATGGCGGAGTACCTGCGGACGCTACCGGTTCCGAGAAGGTCCTCACCCTGGAAGAACTCAATAATACCGGGGATATAGTCCCTGGCAGTGTCCTGACCCTCAACCAGCTGGTCGCCGGAANACCATCCACGGTTCCTACACCACCTCCCACCACCGTTACAATCCTCCCCCCGACGACCCTGTCACCTAATGCGACACCCGGATTTACCCTGCCCATCACCCTCTGTGTCTCATGGGTGGCACTTATGGGATTCCACCGGATTTTCTGCCGGTAGACCGGGCAAGGACAAAATTTGTTATCTCCCCGGCAGATGGTAGGAAATTCGGGAAACCACCGCACAACCTTCATCTTCTACCACCGTCCACCCTTGATCGTATGTTTGAAAGCATTGGCAGAAGCATCGAACTCTTCAGGACGAGCTGGGGAATTCTTATGGAGGACAAAAAACTCCTTGCGTTCCCTCTCTTTTCGGGAATCATCTCTCTTATCGTCCTCGCGACCTTTATCGTACCGCTGATCCTCGCGCAATTCCTGCAGGCTGTTGTCCCGTTTGGGGAGCTCTTCTTTTACGGCGCCCTGTTCTTATTTTATCTCGTAAGCTACTTCGTCGTGATCTTCTTCAACACAGCGCTTGTCAGCTGCGTGAACGCCCGGTTGCAGGGGAGGGAGATGTCCGTTGGGGAAGGTATCTCGAACGCNATGAAGCATCTCCCTGCCATTCTCGGGTGGGCACTGATCTCAGCAACAGTCGGCATTATCCTCCATCTCGTCCGGGAACGGGGGGGTATCATCGGCCAGATAGCGTCCGCACTTGTCGGAGGTGCCTGGGGGCTCGTGACCTTCTTTGTCGTGCCGGTCCTGGTCCTTGAGGACAAAGGGGTAGTCGATGCTATTAAAGAGTCGACATCCCTGATCCGGAAGACCTGGGGAGAGACCATCATCGGCTCCGGGTCCATCTTCCTCGTCTTTATGGTCATCGGTGTGATAGGATTCCTTGGCGTCCTTGCCACCCTGCTGCTCGGGAGCCTTCTCATCTTCGGTATTGCTTTGGTCCTCTTCATCGCCTTCGTCATTGTCCTTGCCGTCGTAGCCTCTGCCATGCAGGGCATCTTCGTTACGGCACTCTATTCCTATGCCAGGGCGGGCACAGTTCCTACTGCGTTCAATAAGGATCTCATCCAGAATGCCTTCGTCCAGAAGCAGGCAGGATCCGGGAATATCTGAACCCCTTTTTTTCGTTAAGAACCAAGCGCCCCGACAGATATTTTTTCGTGGNGTATTTGTCAAAGAACTGCAGGGAAATTTGGCTTTTTCTGGTTAATCCAATGGATCTCCTGAAAGAAAACCCGGCCTGATATTTTCACCTCAATCCAATGCTTTACATCTGCCTCTTTCCCATCCCTTGTATGGATCCGAAGACGGCGTGGTCATCCCTCGCGGGGTCGGCCCCGGAGGAGAAACTGCAGAGACTGGGGGTCGTGAGCGGGAATATGGTGGATATCCGCAGGCTGGACGAGATTTCCCGGAATTANGGCGTTGAAGTCTGGCTCTTTTTCGAGGAAGATCTGGCCCGCGACCGGCCCCTGGAGCAGGTATTTGAAGAATTCGGCAGTTTTCCGCTCTACGAGCGCCCGTATATCAGCATCGCAGATTTCCTCCGTTTTACCCGGGAGAACGATCCCTCCTTTGAACAGACCCTGCAGGAGTTCCCGCTCATGATCGACATAGTAACCGCCGGGGGGACAATCCAAGATACGATGGGCAACCCTGTTATGTATATTACCGGCCTGATGCCATTCCTGGAGGAACTCGACTCGGATACTATGCCCGTGCACTAACAATTCAGATATGTAACTGTTCAAAACAGATTCCCATGTCAGGGGCAAATGACGGCTTCCGGCGTGAAAAATTAAATCCTGATTTGCTGGCTTCCTGTCGCCGAAAGGTGCTTCAACGTCGGGGAACCGGAAGACCACAGCTTCTTTTTGTATCCCTTCCAACCCTTTATCCGCTTGCNTGGATGACTGTCAGGCACCCTGGAGAGTGACTATGGCAAAAAGGAGCACTGCGTACATCTGGCAGTTCGTGATCGGCTTTGGGTTTCTTTCCGGGATCTGGACTGCCATCGGCATCGATCCCGAAGAGGTGATCCTCAATCTTCTCGGGACAGTCACCGGCTCTCTCGTATCGGATCCGACAATCCGCCAGATTTTTATTATCCTCCCCACGATCATCCTCCTGGTATCGGTCTACAGTGCCTACAAAAAGGGGAAGATCCCAGGCCTTATTGCCGTTGTTGTCGCTTATCTGGCAGGGCTGTCCATTCTTGTGTCGCTCCAGACGACCGCTATCCTGCTTCTGGCAGCAGTTGTAATCGGGTTTTTTGCCACCAGAGGACGGCGCTGTTGAGCAGGGAAACAGAAATGGTGAAGGGCGGGAAACCCCGAAAGAAGTTCTGCATTATTGGTGAAACACTATAAATTTCAGAAAAACCAATTATAGAACCAATGAGTCTGTTTCCAAAGAAGAATTTGTTCTGGTTTTTCGATTCGCTGGTCCCGAGCAGATATCTTCTCAGGTTCCGCCGTGCTCTCTTTTCTGATTCATTTATCGGGAAAGATATTGCAACTCGGGGCAGACTTTCCCACTATGGCTGCGACGAGCGGAAGGCGTTTGCAAGGGATCTGAAGAAGATCCATGATGAGACCGAGCTGCTTCTCGAGGATATTGAGGCATTCCATATCTATATGGCTGTGAAACGGACTGGCAAGGTTCCCGGCGATATCGCTGAAGTCGGGGTGTACAAGGGAGGATCGGCCAAGATCATCTGCTCGGCAAAGGGCGACCGCCACCTCCATCTCTTCGATACCTTCGAGGGACTGCCGAAGGTCGATGAGATCGATATGGTCTGGCCGTTTTACGAGGGAAAGTTCGCTGCCTCCTACGACAGTGTCCGCAATTACCTCAAGGATGAGAGGAATGTTAGTTTCTACAAGGGGATCTTCCCGGCCACGTCCGACCCGGTAAAAGAGACACGCTTCTCGATGGTGAATCTCGATGTGGACTGTTACGAGAGCACCAAACTCTGCCTTGAGTTCTTCTACTCACGGATGAACCGTGGGGGAATCATCCTTTCCCATGATTATGTGACAGCTCCCGGTGTCAAGAAGGCTTTCGATGACTTCTTTGACGGAAAGGCTGAGCCGGTCCTGGAAACTGCCGGCTCCCAGTGCCTTGTTGTCAAAGTGTAATAAAAAAAA
>JGI20214J51650_10000819_pt1 | contig 19474 bp, 20 predicted proteins | sample WetSurMetagenome_FD_51650 | JGI IMG/M metagenome (IMG submission 51650) | reverse complement strand
AACCGCCGATAGCAAAATCGCTTTGCACTTTATACATATACAAAGAAAGCGGCGAAAGCAGAAGCAGACAAAAAGTTATGATAACCAAAAGCTGGCCGCGGCTCTTTTGTTCAGCAAAAATCAAAAATAAAATTACGCCAACGGCTAAGGCTATCCAAACGGCGCGAGAAAAAGTTCCCAATAATACCAAAGCTTGAAAAATCATCAAAATATTCAAGAGCCGATTTATCTTGATTGACTTTGACCAATACTTTAAAGCTTGGGTAAAAAATAAAGAAACGATTAAAACTTCGCCGACCAGATTATGATTGTCGCCGATTGGATAAATACCAAAAAGCTGGATTGGTAAAGTCCGCACCAGCGAATATTGCCAGTCTTGCTGAAAAAGAGAAATAACGCCCATCACCGCTACGGTGAGACCGGAAAGCATAAAAGCGATCAAAGAATTTTTTAAAATCTTTTCAGTTTTAATAATATTTACCGGCAAAGTGACATAGATCAAATAAAAAAATAAAATCCAGCGGATTGAATACCAAATATTGCCGCCGATATACTGCGAAAGAAAATTGGAAACAGTGACGCTTGCAAAAAACAGGATGAAAGGAATAAAAAGCGGCAAGCGCAAACTGAAATTGGCGCGGTCAAAAAGGCGCCGATAAATTGTTTGTAAAATAAAAGCAATGAAAACAGTGAGGCCAAGCAGATCGATGAACGGCGCGGTCAAAGTATGCCAGGAAAAATTCCAATTGATCACGGGCAGAAAAAATATCATCAAATAAATTCCGTATTCAATTTTAGTGGCCAAAAGCAAAAAAATCATCACCGCCATCAAAACGATCATTAAAGCAGGATGGATAGACGAAACCAAACAAGTGGCAATAAATAAAAGCGCGACGCACGCCAAAACAAGCCAAGACGCGGCCCGATTTTGTTTATTATTATTTTCTTTGATGTTCGCCATATTCATATATTATCACGAAATTGATGTTAAAAAAAGAGGGGCTTGTTTCTCAACAAAGCCCCTGACGTTAAAAGGAACGGAATTATTTCCACACTTCCGCTGGTTTTTTATACTTACCGATGTCGAACAAGGAAGCGTTAACCGCTAACCCAAATGAATTCCCATTATCAATATATTTTTGAGAATGGGATGTGTTTTTGAAATTTGCCCTGACCACGAACCAATGGTCAATGTCCAAACTCCAATTCACTTCCCAATGCCAAGAATTATTTTCCCACACATGGAGAAAATTTACGCCCGGTCCCATAACCAGAGAAGTTTTGGCCGTGGGAACGTTCAAGCAAAACCAACTTACGCCGCCGTTAATCAAAGACTTACTCCGCTTCGGATCTTGACTCTGTGTAAGACTTGTACCTTGATAACTGCTAGTCTTGTGATCAAAACCAGAGCCAACATCATCAGCGTCCAAGCCTGCATCCAGCCAAATCGTAACCCATCGCTTCCATTCAGAAGATGAGGATACAGTCCAGACAAATCCCGAATTAGCGATTTGATTCAACTGAAACGATTTATATTTTTTTGCAAGACCCTTGGTATGGCCCCACTCTGTCTGAACTCCATAGTTCAGATAAAAATAAAACCGAGATTTTTCATACAACCAATCCAGGGTAATGCCTGCGGCTGGCCGCAAATTCGAACCGCGATATTGCGGGACTGTATCTCTTGGCCCCACTCCGAACCAAGAATTTAGATAAAGGTCAAACCCGAAAGCAAGACCTTCCTCTGGGGGTTGGAAAAATAAGGATCGAGGGAAGAAATTTAATCGGAACCCAACACACTCATGCAAATCCTCGGGATACTCGTAAGGTGATTGCGCAAGAGCCCAAGAATACAAACCCTTCCGGCTAAAAATCAAGTGAATTTTTTTCGGCAGCGGCTCGACTTTGGACGAATCTTTTTCCATCGTGTCAGGAGGAATATGAACAAAAGTTTTTCGATTAACCGTATCCCGCACCGTGTCTTTTTCGCAAGGAAGGAGAAGGGTGTCTCTGGTTATCGGCTTATTAACCAAACGCCAACACCAATTGTCGCAGGTGTCGGGTTTAAAGACTTCCATGATCCGATCTTTAAAATCTAACCGATACATATTGCCATACAGGATAAGATTGAAGTTGACCCAGCTATTTAAAACGCCACGTCCGGTACCGTAGATTATTAAATTTTTTCCACCAACCATTTCAGACCAGACTTCACCCCAGCGGCTGCCGTAACGTTCGTAGTCGCCTTTCTTAAATTTATCTTTCAAAGAATCCATTACCCCGAGCCAATGAGAAAAACCAAACTTGACCCAAACTTGTTCCGCGCTATCGTAGATAGCCGGATCGACTCCCGGATTTTTCCATCTTACCGGACCAGGACCTTTTCTGACAATCTCTTCCTTTTTTTTGCCCACTTTGTTTTTTTTCTTTAAAACAACTTTCGGTTTTGGCTTTTTTGAGATCATGGAATCCTTAACCGCCGCATTTGCCGTCATTGGCAATGAAAAATCCTTGATCAGAGGCGTGGAATCATTAACTGTAACCTTCGCCGTATCAGAATCAAATTTTTCAAAAATTTTGATATTGGTAAATGGAACTCGCCAGGCCGAAACATTGACAGCGGCCGCGAAAATAGCGGCCACAACAACGAAGAACAAGACTTTCGTCTTCATAAGAACTCCTTTGCTCTTTTCGAGCGTTTTGGGTTTTTAAATTTTCAAAAGGTCGATCAATTTAAAAAATCTGTTTTAGATTTTCTCTGCCGGAAATTTGTTTGACCAAACTTCCGAATAAGACTAACTAAAATTATTTCTTAAGAATATTTTCCATACTGCCGTTGTTCTGAAAATTTTGGTCCTGATAATTATTTTCCTGAGAATAATTTACAACTTCCTCTTTTTCAGATAAAACCGGAGTAAAAGTTGGATGAGTATAATTTTCAACCATGCCAACGTCGTCAAATTCAATTTCCTTAAAAGCTCTTTCTTTTTTCTTGGGCCAAAGGCGTAAATCATATTTTTCTTCCGGAAAAAGATAAATATAGCAAAGAAAAAAGATGATGGCAAAAGCGATAGCCAAGCCAAGGTTCAGCGGCACGTTAGGCATAACTGGATAGTTGGAAGTGATCGGCCCGTTGATTATTTTTATTTCCACGTTATTGCCAAAGCCATGATATTGAGAGTTGGTGGTCTGCAAAGTGTAGGCGACAGCGCGGGCGATTTCTTCGGCTTGCGCGCGGTTGGCATGACAAACATCAACAGCGATCATGCCGGTATCAGCAATACTTTTCGCCTTCACGGTCTTGTTCCATTTTTTCATCTGCTGTTTTTCATTGCCGGAAAAATAATTCTTGTCAATGTTAAAACCGGACGCTTCTATTTTATCAAAAAATGATCCGGAAGAAACAATGTTTGCCAAAAGATTGCTCAAATATTCATTGGAGCGCGAAGCCGTGTAAGGGTCGATGTCCTGCCGGAAGCTGATGATAGTCAATAGCTTCATATTGGAATCATATTTGAACGGCGTAACAGCGGAAAAAATTATGGCAATGGATAAAAAAACAATAAGCATCGACGCGATGGTCTGCTTCTTTTTGCCGATTAAATTCAAAAATTGATGTATATTCATAGATAATTTAAAATGGAAATCTCAAAATTAAAAATGCTTTAATTAAATTTTTCGGTTTCACAAAATTAATCATATTATATTAGCATAATTAAATAATTTTGTCAATAATTTTGAGCTTTTTCTAAAAAATAAACAAAAAATAGGGATATTTTTCCCTATTTTTAGCTAATATTTTAAGATGTGATTTTATTTTTTAATATGCCGCCAGCGATTAATGGCGCGGGTTTTGGCCAATTCGTGTTCAAGTTGCGCTGCAAGGCGGGCGAATTCTTCCGCGTCTTCGTGGCGAACTTCTTTCATGGCCTTTTCGGCGCGAACTCTCGCTTCTTCGACTTTAGCCGAATCTAGTTCCTCGGCGCGCTCAGCCGTGTCAGCAAGAATTACCACTTTGTTTCTTAACACTTCTAAAAACCCGCCGGCAATAAACGCGACATCGACAGAGCCATCTTGTTTTTTCATGCTTAAAACTCCCGGCTTAAGCATGGCGACGAGCGGCGTGTGATGCGGCAAAACAGTCAACTCCCCTTCTTGGGTCGGAACGGTAACCTCTGTGATTTCCTCTTTTAGCACCGTCTTCTCTGGCGTTACTATTTCAAATAGTATTAATTTATCCATACCAATTTAATTTACAATTTTAAATTTTAAAATAATTTTCAATGATTAAATTTAAAATTTTTATTTTTTATTTTTCGGACTGGATGTAATTTTTCCGAATATTAATACGAATTCATGTGTTCTAGCCCAAAAAACTCTTAATTCTTCTTTACGCTCGGGGTTGGTTACAACCAATGACTCAATCCAATATTTTGTTTCTTTAGATTCTTTCAAACAAATCGAAATTTTATTAAAAAAATCTCTCGCGGAAGAGGCGCCATTGGCTTCATGATAATTAGCGCCAAAACTTGTTCCTGATTTCATTAATTGAAAAATAATATTGTCGTTATCAGAATCACGCTTAATGGTTTTCAAAAACTTTATCAAATCAATGCTGAATTTTTTTGTTCTGTCTTCCAAATCATAAATCATACCCCCTTATAAATTTCAAATTTACAATTTTAAATTTTTAACTATCCAATCTTAAAATAAAGATTTAAGCATTATCGCTCCTGGAACAAGAATTCCGAAAAAATTGAAAATTTAAAATTTATTTCTGTCCTACTTCCTCAATCCCGCCCTTCATATAGAATTCGTCCTCGCTCTTATCATCATGTTTGCCGGCCAAAATTTCGCCAAAGGCTTTGACGGTGTCGGCGAGCTTAACATATTTTCCCGGACGGCCGGTGAAAGCTTCCGCGACTTGAAACGGCTGGGACAAAAATTTCTGGATCTTGCGGGCGCGCTGGACGGTTTGTTTATCTTCATCGGATAATTCTTCCATACCAAGAATGGCGATGATATCTTGCAAATCTTTATAGCGCTGTAAAACTTTCTGCACGCCGCGAGCGACGTTATAATGCTCTTGGCCGACAATGATCGGATCCAAAATGATTGAAGAAGAATCGAGCGGATCAACGGCCGGATAAATACCAAGTTCGGTCAAACCGCGGGACAAAACGACAGTGGAATTCAAGTGCGCGAAAGTTGTAGCCGGCGCCGGATCGGTCAAATCGTCGGCTGGCACGTAAACCGCCTGAATGGAAGTGATCGAACCTTTGTTAGTGGAAGTGATGCGCTCTTGCAATTCGCCCATTTCAGTCGCGAGTGTCGGCTGATAACCTACCGCGCTCGGCAAACGGCCTAATAAAGTTGAAACTTCGGAACCAGCTTGGGTAAATCTAAAAATATTATCGACAAAGAATAAAACGTCTTGATTCATTTCATCGCGGAAATATTCAGCGAGCGACAAACCGGCCAAAGCGACGCGAGCGCGGTTGCCCGGCGCTTCATTCATCTGACCGAAAACCATGGCCAATTTATCCAAAACTCCAGCGTCTTTCATTTCGTGATACAAGTCATTGCCCTCGCGAGTACGTTCGCCGACTCCGGCAAAAACCGAATAGCCTCCGTGCGCTTTGGCGATATTATTGATCAACTCTTGAATAACGACAGTTTTACCGACACCGGCGCCGCCGAACAAACCGACCTTGCCGCCTTTGGCGATCGGACAGATCAAATCGATAACCTTAATACCGGTTTCCAAAATTTCTGTCTTGGTTGATTGCTCGGTAAAATCCGGAGCCTTGCGGTGAATATTATATTTCTTAGCCGTCTTCGGAGTTGGCTGGCCGTCCACGGCATCGCCCAAACCGTTAAAAATTCTGCCCAAAGTTTCCTTGCCGACTGGAACCTGGATGCCCTCGCCGGTATTGATAACTTCGTCCCCTCTTTTCAAGCCATCGGTCGAACCCATGGCAATACAGCGGACAACATTAAAACCCGTGTGCTGTTGCACTTCCAAAATTAATTTTTCGCCGCCAGCCTTAACGACTTCCAGTGCGTTAAAAATTTCCGGCAGCTTATCGTCAAAAACGACGTCGACAACCGCGCCGATAATTTGCTTGATTGAACCGATATTCTTTTTAATCTCGTTACTCATAATTTTAAATATTATTAAATATTGATAACTTTTTAATGCTTCTAAAAAACAAAAATATTAATAAATATACTATTATTACAATAACAAAAATAGTGGCTGAAAATTTTATAATAGTAAAAATACTGGCAATATTTGACAATATTATTAATTTTGTTGGAAAATTTATAAGTAGAATTGAAATTAATATATTTTCCAAGATATCAAAAAAAGAAATAATAAAAGGCAAGTATATCAAGCATAAAAATATTTTTTTATGGGTATTTATTTTATTTAGTAAAAAAGAAATTAAAACTAAAAGAAAAATACCATACAATACAGGGAAAACCATATCAACTGTTAATATGTTTCTAAAATAAGTATTGCGCCCCTCAATATTCAATCTATCTAAAATATCATATGCTTTGTCAACCGAGTAACCATACTCAAAATCAAGTATTTGTGCGTTTTCCGGCAAACCCTTACATATCATCTTTTCAATTGGCGTAAAACCTGATAAAAATATGATTCCAAATAAAAAAAATATTATGGTTATTGTTATTAAATTTCTTAATGATCCGATTTTTTTTATATTTTCAGAATATCCATTAAATATTTTTTTCTCCATAATTTTATTGTTATTTTTTTATCTCTGGTCTAATTAGTAGTTTCATGTTTTAATTATAAAAACATTCTTCATATCACAATTATCCGTTCATCGCACTTACCCCCGCACTAATTTCCGAAATTTCTCTGGTAATCGCGGCCTGGCGGGCTTTATTGAAATACAAAGTCAATTCGTTGACCAAATCTTTCGCTGCATCAGTGGCTTTATGCATCGCGGCCATGCGGGCGGAATGCTCGGAGGCATTGGATTCCAATAGGGCCTGGAAAAGCTGGACTTCGATCAGACGCGGCAGAATTTCATTCAAGACAACTTCGGCGGACGGTTCGTAGGTAAAGACATATGATTCGTGCTTTTCATCGTGCAAATATTTTTCTTCTTTGGCTTTGATAAATTCCGCATCAGCACCGATCTTCGGATCTTGGCCGACAATGCCGAGATGATGGTCTTGCGCCGCCAGATCGATCGGCAAGATCTGCTTGACGCGCGGGATTTGTTTGACCGGGCTGACAAAATCGGTGTAAGCGACCATCACTTTATCATATTTGCCGGAAAGAAAATCATCAATGATCATTTTGGCGATCGCCGAAACTTCTTTGGCCTCATAAGCCACATCTTCTTTAACAAATTCCGCGGCGATATTATGGTTATATCTTGATTTTACGGAAATGCCTTTTTTGCCGAGCAAAATAAAATCAACCGGGCGCTCGACTTGCTTGGTTAAATTTTCGGTCATTTTTTTCTCGTCAGTGTGATGTTTCTTGACCGAATTGACTGCTTTGGCAATGACGGCGGAATTAAAACTGCTGCACAAACCGCGATTGGAAGAGATCAAAACGACCGCTTCTTTTTTTATTTCTTCGCGCTTGGCTAAAAGCGGATGCAAAAACTTGCCCGCGTTCACCGAACCGGCAATATTCAAAACCGTCATCCAGCTCAAATTGGCGTATGACCGCGTCTTCAATACCGCCTCGATGGTTTTTCTCATCTTAGCGGCCGAGACCATTTCCATCGCCTTAGTGATCTTCTTAGTATTACCGATGGACTTTATTCTGTTTTTTATTTCCTTTGTGCTGGCCATTTATTTCAATGATAAATGATTAATGATAGATGATAAATTACTTTAATTTTAGCCTTTTTTTATAAAATTTTACCTTTTGCTATTGACATATTACACAAAATATGATATGATAATTTCATAATAACATAATAACAATCAACTTTAAAAAAGGAGTAGTCATGAACACCAGAACTTTAGGGCTTATTATAAACTGTTTTCTCAATCTTGCTGGTGTAGCAATTGGATTTAAATTTAAACAACCTCTCTGCTGTGTAATCGGATTTTCATCCGGATTACTAATTTACACCATCACCGTAGTCGCGGATGATATATGTGGGGCAATAAAAGCCTTAAAAAAATAAGTCCCGAAAATTCACCTTCCCCCGAGCGGCCTTCATAAAGCCGCTCTTTTTTTATTTTGCCATTCTTTATTTTTGTCATCCTGAGTCCCTGACGAAGGATCTATTAACTGGATAATTCGATATTAATCGTCAAAAATTTTGATCAAAGAAAGCCGAATTTTATACAATATAGATCCTTCGCGCGGCGCTCAGGATGACAAAGAAAAAATGTTCTTTCAAAAATTTTAATTTTTCTTTCTTAATTCTTAATTGCTATAATCTTTACACACCCCGGCCTTCGGCCACCCCTCTTGATAGAGGGGATTTTTCCAATTTCTAATTTCTAATTTCAAATTTCTTACTTCACTATATAATCTAAAGTGTCTTTAAAATCCTCTATCGTCTTCTTCAACTTCGCACTAGTATCATCAGCCAACTCACCGGACTTCTTTATAGCTGAAAGTGCGTCAGCCGCTTTGGCTTTTACATATTCAACCATCTTCGGCTCAAATTCTACTATTTTTTCCACTGGCACATTATCCATCAAACCTTGGGTGACGGCAAAGAATATCGCGACCTGCTCTTCAACCGCCATCGGCACATACTGGCCTTGCTTCAGGATTTCCACAATGCGTTTGCCGCGTTCCAGCTTGCGCTTGGTATCTTCATCCAAATCCGAACCGAACTGGGCGAAGGCCGCCAGCTCGCGATATTGCGCCACTTCCAAACGCATCTTGCCGGCCACTTTTTTCATGGCCTTGATCTGCGCGGCGGAACCGACGCGGGAAACGGAAATACCGGCATCCACGGCCGGACGATTGCCTTGATAAAATAAATCCGGAACCAAATAAATCTGGCCGTCGGTAATGGAAATAACATTGGTCGGAATATAAGCGGACACATCGCCGGATTGAGTTTCGATCACGGGCAAAGCGGTAATCGAGCCGCCGCCGAAATCTTTATTCAATTTGCAAGCGCGTTCCAATAAGCGGGAATGAAGATAAAAAACATCGCCAGGATAAGCTTCGCGTCCCGGAGGTCTTCTTAAGAGCAGGGAAAGTTCGCGATAAGCCGCGGCGTGTTTGGTCAAATCATCATAAACGATCAAAACATCTTCGCCTTTGTCCAAGAAATATTCGGCCATGGCGGAGCCGGCAAACGGAGCGATATACAAAAGTGAGGCCGGGTCAGAAGCGCCTGCCAAAATAACCGTGGTATATTCCATTGCGCCGGCTTCTTTCAATTTGGCCACGATGCCGGCGATCTTGGATTCTTTCTGGCCGATTGCGACATAAATACATTTCACGCCCTGGCCTTTTTGATTGATGATAGTGTCGATGGCAATCGCGGTCTTGCCGATTTGTCTGTCGCCGATGATCAGTTCGCGCTGGCCGCGGCCAATCGGGATCATCGCGTCAACGGCTTTAATACCGGTCTGCAAAGGTTTCTTGACCATTTCGCGAGTAATAACGCCAGGGGCGACTTTTTCCACTGGATAAAATTTATCAGTTTTGATTTCTTCACGACCATCAAGCGCTTTGCCGAGCGGATTTAAAACGCGGCCGATAATCGCTTCGGAAACCGGAACTTCCAAAATGCGCTTTAAAGCGACGACTTCATCCCCTTCTTTAATTCCTTCCGTATCATCAAGAATAATGGCGCCGACCGAATCTTCTTCAAGATTCAAAACCACGCCAAAGCGCGAGCCGGCAGCGGATTTGAATTCCAACATTTCCGACATCATCGCGTCGCCCAAGCCGGACACGCGGGCAATGCCGTCGCCGACCGAAATAACGCGGCCAAAAGTCTTTTCGCTGGCCTCGGATTTAAAACCGGTGATTCTCTTTTTAAGTTCCTCTACTATAAAGTCCTTAGTTGTAGACATAAATATTAAATTTAAAATGTAAATCTCAAAATGTAAAATTATTTTTCATTTTGAGATTTACATTTTACACTATTTTAATTGGTTAGTTGTCTTTTAATTTCTGATAGCTTATTTTTCAAGCTAAGATCTAACGATTTATTGCCGTATCTTAAGACTACTCCGCCTAACAAACTGGGGTCGATCTTTTCTTTCAATTCAACTTCATTGCTTCCGGCGCGGGCTTTGATGAATTTTTCCAATTCGGCAATGGCTAACTGACTGATCTTGCGAGCCGTCACGATTTCCGCTTCCGCTGTCCCGTGTTTTTTATCCCAAGCTTCTTTAAAAAATCTGATTATTCCGGGAAATAAGGATAGATGATTATTGGACAGCAAAACTTCGGCGAACTTTTTTAAAACCTCGCCGGTTTGTTTTTCATCCCTTCCTTCCAGACTTTCCAAGAGGACGGTGGCATATTGTTTGGCAGTAATTTTCATAATTCGTAATCCTACATTAGCACGTCATTCCCGCGCAGGCGGGAATCCAGATTAAGAACGTTAAAATAAATCTACAGACAAATCTTTCCAATCAGGATTTTCTTTTTCTATTAATTTTAACTTCCAATCTCTATTCCATTTCTTAATACATTTTTCTCGATGAATCGCATCAATCGGACTGCCGTAAATTTCATAATACACCAATCTATCAACACCATATTTCTCCGTAAATCCTTTAAAATATTTTGTTTTGTGTTCCAATATTCTTCTAACCAAACTATTTGTAACGCCCGTATAAAGCGTACCGTTTCGATGGCTGGCTAAAATATAAACATAATAACTTTTCCCCTCCTCCATATTTACTGGATTCCCGCCTACGCGGGAATGACGTAAAAAATTATTTCAATTTGCTAATCGCCTTCTTAATTAACTCTTCATCCTTGGCGCCACTCATTTTTTCTTCTATCACCTTTTCCACGGTTATCATCACCAAATCCGCGACTTCGCGGTTGATACTTTTCAGAATTTCCGCCTTTTCCTGGCGCATATTTTCTTTTTCCTGATTGATCAATTGGCCGATTTCTTCTTTTGTCTTCTCGATATTTCTCTTGCGGCTTTCTTCGGCCATCACCCGAGCTTCATCCAAAATCTTGGCTGCCTCCTTTTTCGCTTCAACTAAAACTTTCTTTTCTTCCTCGCTGATTTCTCTTAATTTCTCTTCAGCCTTGGCCGCGTTCTCAATGCCATCTTCAATTTTTTTCTTGCGGTCATCCAAAATCTTGAACATTGGCTTATAGGCAAATTTCCACAAAACGAAAAACAAAATCGCAAAGTTGATTAACTGGGCAATCAAAATCTTTATGTCGAGCCCGAAGGCGCTGAAAATCTTCATATTAAAATAAATATAATCCGAATCTACAGATATCAATCCGAATCAACGAATGTCATCCGAATTATCCGAATGCGCTTATCATCCATTCGGATGTCATCCGTAGATTCGTCAGAAAATTCGTAGATTCGAATTATATTTCTTAAAAAGTAAACTGATTCAGCCCTCTTTTTGAGAGCTGAACGGATTTACCTTTTAAAAAAGGAAAAGCACCAAGAAGGCGATGACCAAGGCGTAAATAGCCAAAGATTCGACGATGGCCAAGCCGATAAACATCATCGGAGTAATTTTGCTGGCAGCTTCCGGATTACGGCCGATAGCTTCCAAGGCCTTAGCGGCGATCATACCCTGACCAATGCCAGGACCGATTGCGCCCAAGCCGATGGCGAGGCCAGCGGCTAAAAGTTTAAATGTTTGTGCGTCCATACTATTAAATTTTCAATTTTAAATTTTAAATTTTCAAATAATTTTTCAATGGCTAAATTTTAAAAATTTGAAAATTAATAAATTTAAAATTATTTTTAAATTGTAAATTGAAAATTGTGAATTATTAATTAATGTCCTTCGGCCGTCTCCCCCGCCATCTTAATGAATACTAGCGTCAAAACGGCAAAAACGAAAGCTTGAATTATGGCCGTGATCAATTCCAAAGCCAAAAACGGTAAAGGTAAGAGGAATGGGAATAGAAACAAGAATACTGATAATAAAACTTCGCCGGCAAAAATATTCCCGAATAAACGGAAAGATAGGGATAAAATCTTGGCAAATTCGCCGACTAACTCCAGTACGCCGACAAAAAGTTTGATCGGGCTCTTGAAATTCAAAAATTTTCCCAGATAACCGAATGGCCCGCACATCATTACACCGACCACTTGCACCGTGATAAAAGAAATCATCGTCAAAACAAAAACCATGCCATAATCAGCCATCACACCGCGCAAAACCGGCACAAATTTTTCGCCATTATTAATGGTTAAAGCCGCCTGGCCGGGAATAAAATTCACCAGGTTAGCGACTAAAATGAAAATGAATAAAGAAAAAACGAACGGAAAAACCTTACGGCTTTTCTCCTTGTCCAACATGATCGTATCAATAAAATCCAGCGCGCCTTCAAAAAGCATCTCTACAAAATTTTGAAAACCTTTCGGAATCATTTTCCTCCCCCTGTTTAGAATTATAGTGCAAATCATCAAAAACAAAGTCACACCGATCATCAATAAAAAAGAATTGGTTACCGGAAAGGAACCGACATGGAATACTGTTTCTGGGGATATGGAAATTTCTAATTTCATAAATATATTCCCCTCCTTCCGAGGGACTCCCCTCCTGCCTTAGGAGGGGTTGGGGGTGGTGGGAGGGGGTGGTTTTGTCGTCAGGATAAAAATTTTAACCACCCCTATCCCCTCCTTGATAGGAGGGGGACGATATTCCCAGTCTCTTTTTTAATAATTATCCTCCTCGTTTTCTTCATCATACCCATTCTTCCCGTTGCCTTTGAATTTTTTCAGTTCGGCCATAATGGTAAACGTTTTGCGGAAAATCAGGATATTGGTAATGATGAAAGCGACAAAAATGCTAACTAATAAAATCAAGTGATGACCGTGATAAATCTTGTCCAGAAAATAACCAATCACGCCAAAAATAATTAGCGGGCCCAAGACAGAAGCGCTGCTGTAAAGAGCCATTCCCATGGCGAAATCTTTGGCGCTTTTAGCTACCACAGCCTTATCTTCTTCCATATTTATTTATTAAAACAAAAATAAGATCCTTTCCCCAGAGGGGCCGGATTGATTATTTCCATTTGAAACATTATTTTATCAAACAATTTTCAACCAGTCAATACGGTAAAATTTTAAAAAAGAAGCGAGAGGCAAAAGCCGATCACTTCTTTAAATAACTCTATTTTTTTCTTTTTTTTCGCCTTTTTCTTTTCATCTCGATTTTTCTGTCGATTTTTTTTCTATTTTTTTCTGCGAATTCACGGCTATTTTCAATCAACTCTATCAACGAAAAAAGCGGAAACACTCTTATCCTTCTGCGCTTGTTAACGTCATTTTTTATACGAAACTTAATCACTCCCACCGACTTTCTTCTTGGCTTCATGATCGACCTCCCTGATAAAGAACATAATAAAAAATTAACTTATCCCTATTTCATCTATCACAATTATCTTCTCTTTCTCCAACAAATCATAAAGGAAAATATCGGCGATATCGCGGCGATATTTGAATTCTGTGGCTGTTAACAATGTAAAGTTGACTTCGCGGCCTAATTCTTTTTCCAAATCGCGGATTACTTTTAACAATCTATCTTTATTAACCTTGCCGACAATTAAAACATCGGTCGGCGATTTAAAATCATTAACGAACACGCCGGCCAAAATAAGCAATTTAATACTGCCGGCTTTCAACAAGTCCTTGGAAAAATCATCTTTATGCAAAAGCTGGGATTTGATAATCAGGCCTTTAACGTCTTCAAATAAAGGAAAACTTTTATTAACGCGAAAATATTTTTTATCGCTTTTTTCTTCGCCGTCAACATTTTCCGCGCCGCCCATTTCGGAAACAAGCAAACCGAACTCTTCCAAATTTTCCAATTCGCGCCGTACTGAATTAACCTGCAAATCCAAATCACGGCTAAGCTGCCGGATATAATATCTTTCTTCCGGATGAAAAAGAAAGGCTTTTAAAATTTTAACTCGGCTGTGAGAGCCGAAAAGTTTGGACAACATAACGTTAGAAATTGCCTGCCTGCCGGTAGGCAGGGAAATTAGAAATTTGAAATTAGTCTACAAATGAATGTTGACAAGAGGGCAAATTTCCAATTTCTAATTTCAAATTTCAGAAAATGCCACAATAATGAAGGTAAAAAGCCAATAAGGCCTTTTTTCTCTTCACTTATTATTATGTATATAGTATAATATAATAATCATCCAGTCGTCAATCAATTGACGGTATATTTGTATAGAAAATATGTATTACAAAATAGCTTCAATTTTATTAAACACCGAACAAAAAGGGGGCGCGGCCAGCGATATTTTTATCGCCCAGCCCGACAATGACAAAGAGGCTTTGGTCGGCAAGCTTTTTGTTTTGGCGGAAATACAATCGCAAGGTTCTGACGCGGCCAAAATTTTGGAATTTTTAATCAAGAATATTAACTTCAATTATTATCAGAACGAAAAAGTCATCCTTAAAGAGCGCATTGAAACAATCTCGCTGGAAAGCATTTTTGAAAGCGCGCTGGCCAAAACCAATAAAGACTTGGCGGAATTTTTGGCGCAAGAAAAAATAAAGATCAGCCCTTACGCTTTCAATATTTCCATCTGCGTGCTTTATAAAAATGAAATTTATTTTTCCGGCACGGGCAAAAATAAAAATCTTTTGCTCTACAAAGAAAAGACGGTGATCAAACACAAGGGCCACGCCGAGCCGGAAACGGAAAAAATAGAATATAAAATTTCCGATGTAGGAGAAACGCCGGAAAACGAAGCTTTGAATATCAACAAACTTTTTTCCAACGTGATAAGCGGCAAAATTCCGGTCGGCGGCTATTTTCTTGTGATCAACGAAGCTTTGTCCGAATATTTATCCAACAAACAATTGATTAAAATCGTTACAAAGCTATCCCCTGCCGGCGCGGCCGAGCAGATCCGCAATTTATTGGAACAGATAAATTCTTACGTTTATTTTCTGGGAATTATCGTTAAAAATACCGTGGTCACTAATTTCTCCGGCGAAGAATTGAAAAATCGGCTGGAAGAAGAAATCGAGGTCGATGATTATAAACCGGAAATCACGGCCACTGAAGAGAAAACTGAAGCGATCATGACGCCGTCGGGAATCGTCAATCTTAAAAAATTGTCAAAAACAATAAGCAATAAGTTGAAAACATCATCACCGACTGCGCCGGCGGAAAATAAAATCGGCAGAGGAATGTTCTTACTAAAGGAAAAAATATTCTTCAAAAAAAGAGTTGGCTTCCTTTCTCCGGAAAAAATCTATGCTTTCATGAAAAAAATTGGAAAATTAATAACAGCTGTTCCGGCTTCAGTTTTAAAATTTTTTGCCAAAGAAAAAGACTCCTCCTTAGACGAAGCCGCGGGCAACAAAACGGAAGATAAGCTCGGATCAAAATCAGAAGCCGACGACACAACACCTTTCTGGAGCGGCAAAAAAATAAAAGCGATTTTAATCATCGCTCTGATTATCGCGATAATTTTCGCGGTCAATATTTACATTACCGACCAAAGAAATAAAGCCGCGGAAAAAATAAAACAATTCAACGCTCTAATTTCCCAAATCGAAAAAAATCAAAATAAAATTGAAGCTGACTTTATTTACGGCAACAAAGGAGAAGTTGCCGATCTATTTGAACAAGATAAGAGCCTGCTCGCCAAAATTCCGCAGGAAGAAATAGCCAAACGCGAAGCAGTAAAAGCTTTATTCGACCGGCAGGCCCAGCAAGCGGAAAAAATTCAAAACATCAATAAAGTCTCCGGCTTAAAAAAAATCGCTGATTTTTCCAACCTGACCGCCGCGGCCAATCCATTTAATTTATTGGCGGCTGATAATTTACTCTACTCGGCCGACGGCAAAAATGACGCAATCTTCAAAATCGATCTGAAAGAAAACATTGTCACGGCTATTTATAAACTGGGCATTGCTTCCAGTTCCGCTTTATTTTATCCAACCGCCGACCAAAACGGCAATATTTACTATTTAAACAACGACAATATTTTTACGTTAGGCAAAACCGACCAGCATGCGATCTTGAAAATAACTTTGCCTTCGACGGCTGATAATCTTGGCGGCATCAAGGCTTACAGCGATAAACTGTATGTTTTAGATAAAAGCCTGGGACAAATTTTCCGTTATGCCCGCACCGACGACGGTTTTACCGGCCAGATAAAATGGCTTAATCAGGATGCCGATCTTTCCGCCGCTGCTGATATTTTCATTGATGGCAATGTCTATGTTTTGTTCAAAGACGGCCATGTTGATGAATATTTGAAAGGTAAAAAACAAAATTTAACTTTGGATAATATCAATCCGACAATTACGGCGGCCAATAAACTAATCGTCACTCCTGATTATTTTTACGTCTTGGAAATCGCGACCAAACGACTAGCGATTTGGAGCAATAAAGGCGCATACCTTGCACAATATATTTTCACTGATTTGAATAATATCAAAGATTTTGCGGTTGATGACAAGGGTAAACAAATTTATTTCTTGGATGGGCATGGGGTTTATCAGATGGCGATACCAGTTATAAAGTAACAAGTTATAACGTTATAAAGTATGCAATAAAAATAACTTTAAAACTTTATAACATTACAACTTTCAACTTAATACTTTGCCACAAAAAAACAACTTGGAATTTCCAAGTTGTTTTTTATATATATAGAAGTGATTTACTTCAGGGTGACTTTGGCGCCGGCTTCTTCCAAGGTTTTTTTCATGGATTCAGCTTCTTCCTTCTTAGCACCTTCCTTTACCATCTTCGGAGCTCCATCAACCAAATCTTTGGCTTCTTTCAAACCGAGAGTGGTCAAAGTTCTAACGGCTTTAATGACAGCGATCTTGTTGGCGCCGGCATCGGTCAATTCAACGTTGAAAGAATCTTTTTCTTCAACTGGGGCGGCGGCAGCAGCACCTCCGGCCATAGCCATCATCGGGGCGGCGGCGGAAACACCGAACTTTTCTTCGAGGATCTTAACCAATTCGGCCAAGTCCAAAACGCTCATTTTTTCAATTTCCGAAACCAATTTTTCAAATTTGGCCGGAACTTCGATTTTCTTGTCTTCCATAAATTTAATGTTAACTTTATAAATAAATTGATTAATTTAATTCGAATCTACGAATAGCATCCGAATCTACAAATGTCATCCGAATTATCCGAATGCTACGGAATTAGTCATCCATTCGGATGTCATCCGTAGATTCGTCGAAAATTCGTAGATTCGAATTATATTTTATGCTTTTTTATCACCGATAGCCTTCAGGCAAGTGACCAATCCTCGTAAATTGCCGGCTAAGACATTGACGAAACCGGAAACCGGAGAATTCAGAGAGCCGACCAGTTTGGCATATAACTCTTTCTTCGACGGCAACTTGGCCAACGACTCGACCATCTCTTTGGAAATAAATTTATTTTCCAAAATTCCTCCTAAGAAGAAAATTTTTGGCTCTTCCGCTTCTTTACGGAAGGTGTCAACGATTTTGGCCGGAGCGACTTCATCTTGATAACCAAAGATCGCGGCGACTTGGCCGTCCATGGCCCCAAAATCAACTTCTTGATTGTTTTCTTTAAAAGCCAAGTTGAGTAAGGTCTTTTTGGCGACATAATATTCGCCGCCTTCAGCTTTGAGACGATGACGCAAATCTTCGTTTTCTTTGACCAGAAGCTTGTCGAATCTGGCAAAAACAACAGACTTGGCGCTTTTCACCTTTTCACCCAAACCTTCCAAAATAACCTGCTTTTGCGCTCTTGTTTTAGGCATATTTTCACATAACGCATAGCGCGAAACGCGTAACGCGGGCGGAATTCACCGTTATGCGTTACGAGTTATGCGTTATGCTGATTTTTAAAAAAAATAAAACTGTGGTTTTGGCCACAGACATATAAACAAAGGCAGAAAAAATCCGCTATTTGCCTCGGCAGGACTTATAAAGGAGTCGGTCGTCAAATGTCATTTCTACTGCATCTTGAAAATTTTGGCTGCAAATTTTGAAAAGCTCGTCGCCTTATATTCATAAAGCTTCCTCACTTTTCAAAATTTTCGCTTCAAAATTTTCAAGTCTCGCTACGAAAGCACATTTGGCGACCGACTCCTATGCCTACTGTCTATGGCTTTATTTGATTAATTTCATATTATCATAAACAAAAAATCTGTCAAGTCTAGCCGCACAAAAACTAATAAATTTGACTTTCACTCTAAAATTAGCTATATTATTTTTAGTTAAACTTCCCCTATCATAAGGAGGTATCATGAGAAACATTGTGCTGCCCAAGAGCATAAAAACATTTTTAGGCACGAGCATGATTTGCGAGCTTACTGGAAGATTAATGGAGCCTAAGGAAGAAATTTATGTTTTTCCTCGGCTAAAAAAAGTTATAGTTATAACAATCGTTTCCATTTCAACCCCGCTCTTCATTCCTTTAACCTTCGTTCCTTTTATCCCCAAAAAAGAATGGGATCTTTATAGCAAAAAAAAGAAGGGCATGTACCTTCTATTAAACATCTAATTAATTAGTTATCGCCGGCATCTTTTTCTTATGAAAGATGCCGGATTTTTTATATACCGACGAGTTCGGAGACGGTTTTGATTTTCGTTATTTTTAATTTGCCGGCGGAAATTTTGGCATCAGGAATAATGGCACTTGTGAAGCCGAGCTTTTCAGCTTCTTTCAGGCGCTCGGCCAGTTTTGGCACATTGCGCACTTCCCCGCCCAAGCCGACTTCGCCTAAGACAATAGTTTTATTATCAATTACTTTATTTAATAAAGAAGAGATGATAGCCAGGCAAACGGCTAAGTCCATCGCCGGATCATTTAATTTTAAGCCGCCGACAATATTTAAAACCACATCCTCGGCGGTTAAATTTATTTTGGCTTTTTTGGTGAGCACGGCGGCTAAAACTTGCAAGCGATTCAAATCAAAACCGGAAGCGCGACGCACCGGATAACCAAAAGCGGTTTTGGTGGCCAAGGCTTGTACATTAACAATGAACGGCCGCGTGCCTTCCATCACCGCGCTTAAAACCGAGCCGGAAATATTTTCCAAACCAGCCTCGACAAAAACGAGCGACGGATTGATTATTTCTTTAAAGCCCGCGCCGGTCATTTCGAAAATTCCCAATTCATTCACCGAACCGAAACGGTTTTTCATTGCCCGCAAAACGCGATAATCATTAGTCGTATCAGCTTCCAAATAAATAACCGTATCCACAATATGCTCCAAAGATTTTGGTCCGGCAATCTGACCGTCTTTAGTGATGTGACCGATCAACAGCACGGCTACGCCGTCTTTTTTAGCCACTTCCAAGAATTTTAC
>JGI20214J51650_10000816_pt1 | contig 19502 bp, 13 predicted proteins | sample WetSurMetagenome_FD_51650 | JGI IMG/M metagenome (IMG submission 51650) | reverse complement strand
AGGTATCCACTTTGATCATGACTTCCTGGCCCGGGTGAACCCTGGCGAGCTGGGTCTCTTTGTAATTCGCGGTGATCCACAGTTCCTCAAGACTCAGTGGAACGACCGCCATGAGGGGCTGGCCTTTTGAAACCATGAGACCGGGTTCGACTTTCTTTCGCGTCACATACCCATCCACAGGTGAAGGGACGGTCGTGTAAGCGAGATCGAGTTCCGCCTGTTTGAGCCGGCTACTCGCAAGCTGCACCTTTGCCTTTTGCGCTTCCACCTGGCGCGCTTTGATGACTGCCACGTCTTCCCCTGTGGCGGCGAGCGCCACATTGGCCTTGAGCCCGTCGATCTCCGCTTCCACGGAAGCCCTTTGTTTCCGCACGCTTTCCAGCTTGGCTCGCGCAGCTCCGACCTGGGCATCATTGCTCCGGGCAGTCGTCTCTGCCTCATCGAGCCGTGAATCAGGGACAACCTTGGTTCTCGCGAGTTCCTTTGTTCGACGCAGATCGATCATGGAAAGATCGTAGACTGCCTCTGCTCGCCGCANGTCCTGAAAAGCCGCCTCCTCGTCTTTTAGAGTCTTGTCCAGGGTCTTACGGAGACTCTCGAGTTGCGATTGGGCNCCGCGGACCCGTTGGGCCGTTTGGNTCACTTCAAGGGGNACGCCGAGCTCGAGGGACGTTAGGGTCGATTCCGCTTCAGCCAGNTTCGCCCTGGCTTCGGCAAGCGCCACTTCGTATTCCGTCTTATCAAGGGAAAGTAGAGGTTCACCCTTCTTCACCTTTTGATTATCTGTCACCGATACGTTCGTCACATATCCGGGAATCCGCGGGGTGATGCTGAAAATGTGTCCGTCCACGTAAGCGTCGTCCGTGGTCACTCTCCCTCTTGACCACCAGTAATAACCGAGCCCGGAGGCTACGATGAGAAGGATGACGATCAGAACGAGAGTTTTTTTGTGGTTGTTGTTCTTTCTTGACTCTGCATCCATTTCTATTCCTCAGTTCACTGCAAGCAAAACTCGCTTCATGGTTTCAAGCGATTCCCCGCACAAAAGGCCGATGCAAGCAAAAAAAAGTGTTGCTGCCGGGTAACGTCACTCTATACACTGAAGCGAAGATCTAGGCAATATCCTATCCATTCACCTTGACCGGGCGCGAGTTTTGGAATAAAGTTTTTGAGCGAAGTGAGGAAATGATGGAATTCATCAGCTGCAATAGCAAGAAGTCGAAACCAAAAGTTCACGTCACTGTCTGCAATGCATGCAAGCGCCGGCGGTCGTGTGACGATTACTCCCGCTATTGCCAGCCCCTCCTGTTTCCTGATCTCGTCTTTAGCGGGGACACGAAAAAGCCGAGAAAGAGAAAATCCTACACAAAACCTGCAGAACCGATAAAAAAGCAGGAACAGCTTGGGATGGAAGGCCTCCTGAAGCCGAATTAGTAGCCGAGAGCCTGCAGACTAATTCCCTGTTTCCTGTCGGGACATACCGAGTGTTCGCATGCGAGCGTAGAGGCTGGTGCGTTTCATGCCCAGGATCTCGGCCGCACCCCCCGGCCCGGCAATCCTGCCGCCGGTCTTCTTGAGCACATCGCGAATGTACCGTCTCTGCACTTCTTCCAGAGAGGGAGAATCGGCAAAGGGGTTATCTTCTTTACCCTGCACCTCCGCCGGCAATTTGAGCTCCATCTGGTTATCCCCTGAGAGCAGGACTGCCCGTTCCAGAACATTTTTCAATTCCCGGATGTTTCCAGGCCATCTGTAACGGCACAGAGTCGCGTTCTGATCGGCGGTCAGTCCGATGAACGCCCGTCTGTACTTTACGGCATATTGCTTCAGGTAGTAATCCGCCAGAAGGGCGATATCCTCCATACGGTCCCTCAACGGGGGAAGGTGGACAGGGATAACATTGAGGCGGTAGTACAGATCCTCGCGGAAGCGGTGTGCGGCGACCTCCGCGGCGAGGTCGCGATTGGTTGCTGCAATGAGACGAAATTCGGAGCTGATCGTGCGGTTGCCGCCGATTCGATTGAACGTTCTGTCCTGCAGGACCCGGAGCAGTTTGACCTGTGCAGAAAGGGAAAGTTCTCCTACCTCATCGAGAAAGAGAGTCCCCTGGTGAGCTAGCTCGATTCGGCCGATCTTTTGCCTGTCTGCACCGGTAAAGGCGCCTCGTTCGTGGCCGAAGAGCTCACTCTCTAGCAGGTTCTCCGGGATGGTGGTGGAATCCACCACGACAAAGGGTCCCTCTGCGCGTCGGCTGCCGGCGTGAATCCTTCTTGCAAGCAGCTCTTTTCCGGTCCCGGTCTCACCAAGGATCAGGACCGTCGATTCCGTTGGTGCGATTTGGTCGGCCTGTTCCAGAACCTTTGTCATGGTTTTCGACTGCGCCACGATTTCCATCTTGTGCGTTTCGATATTCAAAGTTTTCTCTGAAGCCAGGAGGCTTCTTTCCTTTATGAGCCTCAGGTGGAGGAACCACCGTTCGATCAGCAGATTAATGTGGCGCACGATCTGCTTCATTCTGGATGGATCCAGAAACTCAAAAGCGCCGTCAAAATAGGAATTGTCATAGTAGAGAACCCCTTGAACACCGCCCTGCATCTCAATGGGGATGCACAAGACAGAGCGCACGGTTTGCGCTGCCGAGACGCGAGTAGGGTCTGGTGTCTTTCTGGTCTGGGGTTCGTTGGTGCGAAAGGCCTTTAGGATCAGGGCCAAGCTGTTGCGAAAGATCTCGATGCCAACTTCGTTCCGAGTAAGGTTGGAGGAGGCCCTGAGCTCAGGGTGGGAAGTGAACTTAGCCGAAGGAAACCAGAAAGCACCGCTGCGCTCTGCACCGAACATGCGGCTTGTTGCTGCGAGCACCCTGGCCAGGATCTCGTTCTGGCTCTGGCCAGGGTAGAGGGATTCGATCATTTCAAGGAGTCTGTCCAGGAAATCTTCCTTATCGACCGCCGAGGAAGTGAGGGTTTCCTGCTTTCCCAACAAGTGTTGAAATTCGTCCGGGAAAAACTCATCCACATAACCGCCGAGCATCTGCCTGGCGGCATGAATCAGTTCTCGTGCCTTTTCGCGATTGCCGAGACTCAATTCCAGCCTGGCCCTTTCCTGGAATGTCCTTGACAACTGCACGGGATTCCCGGACCGGCGCAGGCATGCTTCGCTCTCTTCCAGATCCTTCTCGATGGATGTCCGATCGCCTCCTTTCTGCATTTTATCCCTGGCCAGGATTCGCAAAGCCACACCTTTCAGATGAATGTTGACCCCCTTCCAGATGCGATCCAGCATTTTCGAGAATTCGAACTCAGGGATCGGTTCGAAGCCGAGCCGGTGGAACTCGTAGGCCATCTCCAGAATCCAAGGTGCCGCATACTGGCGAATGAGCCCTGCGCCCCTCCCCATCAGGGTCGTTTTCTTAAGGGAGTCATAAGCGTCCTCCATGCGGCCCTGGAGGAAATGCTGGAGGGCGATACCTCCCCCTGCGAGGTACATGGCCAAGGCATTCTGGGATTGATCCGCATCTTTTTGAGCCTGCTGCAAGTGGACGGCCGCTTCGCGATGTTTTCGCACCAGGACCAAAACGGTTCCCAGCACGGCCCGCGTCGTGGAGGCCAGCGTCTGATCCGAGCGTTCCATGGCCAGGCGCCAGTGGAAGTCCAGGCTGCCGATGGCCCTGTGAAACTGTCCGAGATGGGTAGCACAATAACCCAGAAGAAGAGGGGCTAGGGGGTCGATGCCTGGGCTAGCAGCCTCGGTGCCGAAAATGGGTTCCGCTTTTTCCAGATGCTCAAGGGCTTCTTTGAAGAGTCCCTTGATGAAATAGAAAAGCCCGAGGAATGTCGCAGCCCGGGCCAGGATGTCCTCGTCTCCCAGTTCCTTGATGCCTTCGAACCCGGTTGAAAGCTCGGCCAGAGCCTCATCGCGCCGATCCGCAAAATAACGGAGCCGCCCAAGGTGCAAGTGGATAAGCGCTTGGGATCTCCGATCGCCAACTCCGCCGGCGGCTTCGAGTGCTTTCATCAGGAATCCCTCCAGCTCTGCAAATCCGTGTCCCTGGGAAAAGCAGAGGTCGGAAAGCTCCAGAGTAGCGGGGATGAACAGCACGGCGATCTCCTGGTTCTCGCAAGTCCGAGACAGCCTGCGCACCGCCTGTTCGATATACTCGCGGCCGGCTGCAGTGCGCTTTTCCCCGAAGGCTTTGCGAGCCAGGGCAATCTCACTCTCACTGGCCTCCTTGGCCCAACCGGCCTTTTCCAGCAGCGGGAGGATGTCCGAAGGCTCTAGTTCTGTTGTGAGTTTTTCTGGGTAGACTTTTTCTGCTAGCGAAGCCAAATGCTCGGGGCTGTTGATGGAGTTGATGCGGGATCGGACAGCAGGCGGCAGATCAGCCGTTATGGCGAACCGGTTGTTTCCAATCTTCTTGATCAAGCCCCTCTTCTCAGACTTTTCGATCAAATCAAAAAGGGGACCCGGCAGCAGTGGTGCCAGGCTGCCAGCCACATGAATCGGCACGGGACAGCCGAAGGCGTCCAGGACTGCTAGGAACTCCCACTGTTCTGGTGAGAGCGCTGGCATTTCTTGGGGCATGGTTTCACCTTTCTGCTCTGTTCTAGGATTGTGACCGTGATGCGGCCTGCCGCTCAAGACACTTGATATCTACTTATAGACTCGCATTCCCGCCTCTGTCAATTAGCATGTTCGGATTTTGACACTGAATGTCCTAATAAGGTCAATTTCGGATTGCCGCTTGAGTGCTTTAAACATAACTCATCTACATCACATGATAAATCGACCACCCTTCTTTGGCACGTCTGTTGCTATCATTAAAGAAAAAGCTTTGATAAACATCTAGTTGGAGGCAAAATCATGAGCATGGCAACGACCGCAACCGCGACCCTAAATGCACAGGCACAAGCGGCGAGCAAAGAGCAGGACGGGTACCTGGTATCCAAGTCCTACGCATGGCTAGTCTTTATTATGCTGTACGCTCTCTACTTGTTCGATTTCATTGACAGACAGGTCATTTCAGCTCTGTTCCCCTACTTAAAGAAGGAATGGAATCTGAGCGATGCCCAGCTCGGAATGCTGGTCTCCGTCGTAAACATTTCCATTTCAGTCGTGGTCTTCCCTGTAGCGCTGGTCGTAGACCGCTGGAGTCGTAAGAAATCGCTTGCCATTATGGGCATCCTATGGAGCCTTGCCACGGTTTCTTGCGCCTTCACACAAAGCTTCGGCCAGCTCTTTACCGCCCGCATGTTTATCGGCACCGGCGAAGGGGGGTACGCCTCCGCAGCGGGTCCCTTATGCACTGCTCTTTTCCCGGAAAAGCGTAGGGCCACAATCCTGGGGATATTGAATTCAGGTGCCTTTATCGGAGGCATTGTCGGTGTCATGCTCGGCGGCTGGATCGCCGTTCACTATGGGTGGCGACACGCTTTCGGTATTGTAGGACTGCCCGGCTTCCTTATCGCCGTTGCGTTCTTCTTCATTCGCGATTACAAAACAGTTCCGCTCGAAGTCACCGACAAGAAAAGCAACAAGAAGGTGAAGATGACGAAAAAGGAGATCGTTCGGGAATTTCTCGGCACCAGGTCTCTTCTTCTCACCTATTTTGGTACTGCCGCTGCAATGGTATTTACGGGCACGATCTTAAACTGGACCCCCACCTTCTTCAACAGAGTCTACGGGTTGCCGATGGACCAAGCCGGCATCAAGGCCGCCGTGATCATGATCGGTTCTGCGCTCGGGATGGTGCTCGGCGGCTTTATCGTGGATAAGTGGAAAAGCAAATGGTCCAAGGCGGCGTTGGTCGGTCCCGCCCTGTTCTGCCTTTTGACGACACTCATCAATGCGTCCGCCTTTGGTATGCAGAAAGGCCCGTTGCAGTTTCCTCTGATTCTCCTTGGCTCTCTCACGATAGGTGCGATCATGGGTCCAATATATGCAGTGATCCAAAGCGTGGTTCACCCCGGTTTAAGAGGGCTTGCCACATCCTTGAATGTCCTTGTGATCAATATTCTTGGTTTGGCGGTTGGACCGCTCCTCACAGGGCTCCTTTCGGACAAGTATGAGATTCAGACCGCAATGACCATCGTGGCTTTTGTCCCCCTGATTGCATCAGTCCTATTTTTGATCGGGGCGGTCTTTTATGACAGAGACATCGCAAAAACCGAGCGTGTCGCTTTGAGCGTGGAGTAGATCATCCATTGGTGTTTAACACAAAAAGAAACGGCGTTCGTTCGCGCGCTGAATGAAATCAGAAATCAAAGGAGACAAATATGGTCGCATTAGCTGCACAGGTACTTTCAGGACAAGAAGATGCAATTGAGAGCGGCAGAAAGGTCGGGCACGGGACGGTGACCGACAGGGTATTGAGGATGTTCGAGGCCATCCGCGGGTACGGACCGCCAAGGGTCACCCTGGATCGCGCAGTCGCTTTCACCGAGTCGTTCAAGGAGACCGAGGGGCAGCCGCTGGTCTTGCGCTGGGCCAAGGCCTTGAAGCACTACGCCGAGACGGCACCGGTGACGATTTTCGACGACGAACTCATCGTGGGCCGGCCCAACACATGGCTCGGCCGGTGGGGCATCGTGTATCCCGAGTTGGACGGCGCCATCATGCCCGCCGGGGTGGAGATGTTCCGCAAGAGCAAGGGGAAGGCCGGCGAGGTCGTGGTCACAGAAGAGGACGGAAAGCTCATCAACGGGGTCCTCACGCCCTACTGGACGGGCAAGGACTATGCGAGCAATTTCGCCAAAGCCCTGCCGGAGGAGCTGCGGTTCACGGTTTTCGGCCCGGACCCCAAGAACACCCTCCTCCCGACGTGCGTCATGCTTCCGACCTCCACGATGAGGCATTCGCAGAACTGGACGCCGGACTTCAGCAAGATCCTGACTCGCGGCGTCAAGGGCATCCGCGAGCAGGCCCAGGCGAAGATAGCGGAGCTCTCGAACCCCCATGACCTAGTCCACAAAAAGCCGTTCCTGGAGGCCGTCGTCATTACCTGCGACGCCATGACGATCTGGTCGAGGCGCTATGCGAAGCTCGCCGCAGAGCTGGCGGAAAAAGAGAAGGATCCCCGGCGAAAGAAGGAACTACAGGAGATTGCGGAGGTCTGCGAGTGGGTGCCGGAGAACCCGGCGCGCACGTTCCGGGAAGCGCTCCAGGCAGAGTGGTGGGGCCAGATGTTCAACCGCATCGAGCAGACGAGCAGCGCCATGGGTCAGGGCCGGATGGACCAGTACCTGTTGCCGTTCTACCGGAAGGACATGGCCGAAGGCCGGATCACGGATGAGGCAGCCACGGAGTTGCTCCAGTGCCTCTGGCTGCAGATGGCACAGTGTGTGGAGATCAAGCTGAACCCCGTGGCGGCTGCCGGCACTGAAGGGTTCTCCAAGTTCGAGGATGTGGTCCTGGGCGGACAGACTCCGGACGGCCTGGATGCGACCAACGAATTGACCTACCTCATCCTTGAATCCACCCGTTCGCTCCCGATCACGTGCCCGGAGCCCTGCATACGGATCCACGCCAAGACGCCGGACCGCCTTCTGCATTACGTCGCGGAAGTCATCAAGGATGGCAGGGGCTTCCCGAAGCTGCTCAACGATGAGAGGGTCGTCCCCTTTTATCTTTCGAATGGCGCCACTCTCAAGGAGGCGCTGAACTGGAACGTCTCGGGTTGCATGGAAAGCCGCTTGATCAACCGTGAAACGCAAGTCACCGGCAACGGCGCAGTCAACTACGGCTCGGTCGTCGAGATGACGTTCCGGAACGGCAAGCTCAAGGTCCACAAGGACATCCAGTTCGGGGCGCAGACCGGTGATCCCAGAAATTGGACCAGCTTTGACCAGGTCTGGAAGGCGTTCTGCACACAGCTCGAGCATCTGTCCAGGCAGTCGCTGTTCCAGCAGTACATTGCGCTCAATCTGAAGCCGCAGTACTTCGCTGCGCCTGCGACGTCCATGCTGCACGACCTGGCCATGGAGCACTGCCGCGATCTGCACTCCCACGGCGAGTACATCCCCGGCGCGATCGACCTCTCCTGTCTCGAGACGATCGGAAAGGCGACCGCCGTCGACAGCATGGCCGCGGTCAAGCACCTCATCTTCGACACGAAGAAGCTGACATGGGACCAGCTCCTGACGGCGATCGAAGCCAACTGGGAGGGGCACGAGGCCATCCGGCAGATGTGCCTGAATGCGCCAAAGTACGGCAACGGCATCGAGTGGGTGGATGCCATCGGGTTCAAGATCGACACGTTCCTGCTGGAGTTCCTACGCAAGAATCCGAAGCCGGACAATCAGCGCTTCATGCTGCGTTTGATCCCGGTCACCTTCCATGTTCCCATGGGGAGGGTCACTTGGGCCACGCCCAACGGAAGGAAGGCAACCGAGTATCTCTCTGAGGGGATCGGCGCTTCCCACGGCATGGACGTGAAGGGGCCGACGGTGGCGATGACCTCCATGGCCAGGGCCATCAACCTGAGCTACAGGGAGAAAGGGGCTGACCTGATGAACCTGAAGTTCAGCCCGGCCAATCTCGCCGGCGAGGAAGGCACCCAGCGGCTCATGCAGTTGATCCGGACCTGGTGCGACCTGAAGCACTGGCACGTCCAGTTCAATATCGTCAATCGGGAAACGTTGCTGGCCGCCAAGAAGGACCCGGAGAAGTACCGGAACCTGATCGTGCGCGTGGCCGGGTACTCCGCCTATTTCGTGGATCTTTCACCCATGCTCCAGGACGAAATCATCGCGAGAACCGAGGAGATGTTGGGATGTGCGAGCTAGTGCGGAACCAGACCCTCCGGGAACATCCGGGGAGCGAGAGAAATGAGACTCAAAGACAAGGTTGCCGTTGTCACAGGCGGCGGGAGAGGGATCGGCGAGGCCATCGTGTACCGGTTCGCCCGTGAAGGGGCGAGTGTGGTCGTGGCAAGTCGCAGCGTGGGCGAGGAAGTGGCTCGTAGGGTCGAGGAGGCGGGCGGGAAGGCCCTGTTCGTCCGGACCGATGTCTCCGACCCTGCATCCGTCCGGAACCTGTTTGGTATTGCGGTCGACTCCTTCGGCGGGATCGACATCCTGATCAACAACGCCGCCCTCCGCGGCCGTGATTACGCGTTTGATGTGCAGGAGATTCCGCTTGAGGCCTGGCGGGAGATGTTTGCCGTCAACCTGGACGGCGCCCTTCTCTGCGCACAGGAAGCGGCCAGGCAGATGATTTCTCAAGGACGGGGGGGCCGCATTCTGAACATATCGTCGTTGATGGGGTACCGATGCGTGCCCAAGATCTCCGCCTATTCGACGGCAAAGCGAGCCCTCATGGGGTTGACCTCCTGTCTGGCAACGGAGTTGATCCCTTATGGCATCGTGGTCAACTGCATCGCTCTGGGCTGGATCGGATCGGGCCTGAACGTCGACTACTTCAAGACGGAGGAATTCCATGACAGGTACATCAAAACCGGCCGTCTGCCCATTGGACGTGGTGCGAGCGTCGACGAAGTGGCAGGCGTCGCTGCCTTCTTCGCTGGGGATGACTGCTCTTACGTCGTAGGGCAAACGCTAGTCGTGGACGGCGGCGTGTCTCTGACTGTTTAACCAGTGGACCCTCCTCGCCTTCGATATGCAGAAAACCGATCAGTCGATGCTAGGGCACCAGCCGGCCTAGGCTACTCTCCGACATTCAAAACGACCGCAGAAGGTTTCAGGCACAGGACTGACCCATTGAGAGCAAAGGAGCGACCTTATGGCAGGGATAGACGGTAGCAAAACAAAGGCGACATTTGATCAAAAGCAGGAAGCCGGCCCCTGGGACGAGGCTTTGGAAAAGCTGCGCGAATGGGACCCTGAATGGGCTAAGACGTGTGTGACCATGTCCACGAACCCATGGGTCAGAGGAGTCCTTCCGAGGAAACTCGTCGAACTCATCGGCCTGGCGCTGAACGCAGCGTGCACGAACCTGAACCCGGACGGCACGCGCCGTCACATCCGCGCGGCGCTGAAGGAGGGAGCGACGCGTGAAGAAATCCTGATGATCTTGAAATGCGCCGCCGTTATGTCGATCCATTCCTGCAGCCTGGGGGTTCCAATTCTACAGGAGGAGGCTAAGGCGGTGGGGGTCAAACCGGCGGAGCGTGTGAACACGGCTACTCCCGCGTGCGACAAGATGAAGGAACTTGGTCAATGGAATACGGCGTGGGACCCGTTCTATGAACTCGACCCAATGTGGACTGATCAGTTCATGGCGACAGGGATCGGCATTTACAAGAGCGGCGTGCTGTCACCAAAGGATATCGAGCTCTTGAGCATCGCCTTTGATGCGTCCTACACGCACATGTACGCGCCGGGCACACGCCGGCATATTAAGGCGGCGCTCCAGCTTGGAGCGAGCATGGAAGAGATCATGGAGGTCCTCAAACTCTGCGTTGTCCAGGGGGTTCAGGCCTGCAATCTTGGAGTGCCGATCCTCGCCGAAGAGCTCAAGGTCGTGGGCGGCCGCTTTGCATCTCTTTGAATTCCTATCTAACACATGAAGCCTTGGGTTGATTGACACAATGGAGGAGTATGAAACTGAAGGGTAAAATCGCATTGGTCACCGGAGCAGGTGACGGACTGGGACAAGGATTTGCCTTGACCTTTGTGAAAGAGGGGGCCAGGGTCACGGTAATCGATAGGGCTGAAGACAGGAGCTTTTTACTTGCGTCAGGAGCCCCTCATGGCAACCGGTGTGGACGGAGGAGCAATTCATGAGTTGGGTTACAATCGATCGGGACAAATGCAATGGATGCGGTATTTGCGCCAAAGCCTGTTTGCGCTGCTTTAGCAATAAAGATGGCGTGATAACGGTCTATGCCGATGAAAATGGCTGCAATTTATGCGGCCATTGTGTGGCCGTCTGCAGCACAAGGGCCATATCCCACAGCAAAATGGACATGGAAAATTTTCCGGCCGTGGGCACCCAAGTCCACTATGACCCGGACGAATTCATCCGATTTGTCCGGCAGCGGAGAAGCTATCGGAGTTACAGGAACAAAGAAGTGCCTCGTGAACACTTGGAAAAGTTGATCGAAATGTGTCGCTATGTCCCTACGGGAAGTAATTTGCAGACCGTACATATCAAGGTCATTACCAACAAAGAGAAAATGGAAAAAGTCTCCTATCTCACCGTTGACTATTTCTTCAGTATGATCGGCCAGGTTGAAGAACAGGTCAAGAGGCTGATGTCTGAAAAAAAGGAAATTCCAAAAGAGCTTGAGATTCTGTGGGGGTTTGCAAACCGCTACCGCATTCTGGGGTTAGCCAGAGATTCAGGTCTGGATCCCATTCTACACCGGGCCCCTGTGCTGATGATTTTTCATTCGCCGCCGTCACCCAGTACACCCAAGGATGATTGCGTGATTGCAGCTCACACTGTCGTTTTGGCCGCAATGACCATGGGACTTGGTACCTGCTATATGGGCCTTCTGGTGAAAGCGGCTCAGAGTTCCCCTCCGGTCTATGAGGCTTTGGGCCTCCCGGCAGGGAACACGGCGCACAGTATCCTGGTCATGGGGTATCCCGAGATGAAATTTCTCAGGACCGTTGACCGAAAACACATGGCCGTTCAATGGGAGGAATAAGGGACAGCCAAAGGAAGAGTCGTGTTGAACGGCACGGAAGAGACTGCAGCATGAATGGGAAAGCGGATGGGTTGAACGACTCAGCCACTACAATCGAAAGGGCAATATCATGGAACTCAAAGGCAAGATAGCGATCGTGACAGGGTCAGGAAGGGGAATCGGCGAGGGGATCGCCCTCGTCCTCGCACGCGAAGGAGCGAGTGTCGTTTTGACTGCAAGAAAAATGGACGGGATCTTAGCCGTCGCCAAGAAGATCGAGTCAAGGGGGGGGAAAGCGTTGCCTTTTGTCGCCGACTCCGCCAAGAAAGCCGATGTTCAGGCTATGGCCGACGCGGCGGTGAAGAATTTCGGGCGCATAGACATCTTGGTGAACAATGCCGGAATTGAAGCCCCTCCCGCGCTGACCATGGATCTGGCGGAAGACCAGTGGGACCGAGTGTTGGGCGTGAACCTGAAAGGGGTGTTTCTCTGCTGCCAGGCGGTCATCCCGCAGATGATAAAGCAGAGCAACGGCAGAATCGTGAATATAGCCTCCACCGCCGGCATGAGAATGACTTTTTTCGGGAGCCTTGATTACACGGTGTCCAAGCACGGCGTGGCGGGCCTGAACCAGCACCTTGCCTGGGAGTTGGCGGATTCCCATATCACGGTCAACACGATCTGCCCCGGCGGTGTTCTTACACCCTTAATGGAGGAAAATACCACGCCGGAATTCAGAGATACGCTGATCAAGAGATTGGTTCCTCTGGGACGTTTCTGCACGATCGAAGAAATAGGAGAAGCCGTGAGCTTTCTCGCCAGTGATCGCGCCAGTTTGATCACGGGCCAGATGCTAGCAGTGGATGGCGGACTCCTCACCGGTTTCGGCGAGGATCTGCGCGCCGTGGTGCGAAAAAGGATGGAAGCGATGAAAGCGGGCGGCAAGCACTGAATCCGCGCGAGTGAACAGGGCTTGCTCATGATTGGGAGGAGTCCAGCTATGACAACGCAAACAAAACGCATTGCCATCAATTTTGGCGGGGGCTATGTCCCGGGACTCAACGCCGTCATCACAGGAGCGGTCCTCGCAGCGAACGAAATCGGATGGGAAACGGTAGGCATCCGAGACGGATTTGACGGGCTTCTGTTCCCGGAGCGATATCCCGATGGCGGATTGGTGGTGCTCGCCCCTCCAATGGTGGAGAACCTCGCCGGCGCCACCGGCTGCATCTTGGGTACTGCGGGCCAGAGCGACCCCTTCCACGTCCGCACCATCAACGCTGAGAACCAGGTTGAGGAGGTGGACCGGTCCGATGAGCTTCTGGGTCTGATCAACAAGGAGAGAATCGAGGCGGTCATCTCCGTCGTCGGCACGAGAGCGCTCAGCATCCTTTGGAAGCTCAGCCGCAAAGGACTTAAGACGGTCTGTGTGCCCAAGTCTGCAGAAAACGATATTGCGGCCACGATGCTTTCGTTTGGATTCAACAGCGCCCTGAGTTTCCTGGCGGATATACTTGAACGCTGTCGCCAGGCGGCCCAGTCCGCGCGGCGAATCGGAGTCGTCGAAGTCCTGGGTGAGCACGCGGGATGGCTGGCGCTGCAGGCGGGAACGGCCGTTTGTGCCGATGCCGTGCTCATCCCCGAGATCCCTTATGACCTCCGCAAGGTTGCGGCCAAGCTGCGAGAGAAGATGAAGGCGGGGCGAATGTACGCGCTAGTAGTGGTCGCCGAAGGCGCGAAGCCGCTGGCAGATCTGAATGTCTCTCGAAAGGCCTCGGATCCACAAATGAAAGCCGCACTCTCTCCCGGAGCCACAGACAATGAAGGTTTCCATGTCATCGAAGGTTCCGGTCAAGTTGCTGCGGAGGTCGCCCTTGAGATCCAGCGGTTGACCGACCAGGAGGCCACCCCGCTTGTTCTGGGCCAGTTGGCCAAAGGAGGAACACCGACCGTTGTCGATCGCCAACTTGGGTTAGGGTACGGCGTCGGCGCGGTGCGTGCGCTGAACGACAATCAGAGCGGTGTCATGGTGGTCTTCCAGCCGCCGGACCTGAAGTTCGTGCCCATGACCGAGGCCATCAACAAGGTCAGGACCGTACCGACGGACAGTGAGTTCGTGCGGATCGCGCGGGCGCTGGACATCTCTCTTGGAGATTGAGGAGGAGGCATGGAGAATCAGTCAGTGCCCTCGAAAGCTCTGACAGGGTTGGTCCTGAACATCCAGCATTTCAGTACCCACGACGGCCCCGGCATCCGGACGACCGTTTTCCTAAAGGGCTGCTCACTCCGGTGCAAGTGGTGCTCCAATCCCGAGAGCATCCATCCGAGGCCGGAACTTGCATATAATCCTGTCAAGTGCATTGGTGAAAAGGAGTGCGGCTTCTGCTTGAAGAATGTGTGCATGGAGTCAGCCATCTATGCGCTCGGTTCAGTGGATCCGGCAGGCGATAAGGTGCGGATCAACTGGGACCTTTGCACGAACTGTGGCAAGTGCGTTCCCGTCTGCCCGGCCGAGGCGCTTTACCTCTTTGGACAGGGGATGACTGTAGACCAGGTGCTCAGCGAGGTGGAGCAGGACACCACCTTCTATCGGGAATCCGGCGGCGGAATAACGGTGAGCGGCGGTGAGTGTCTGCTTCAGGCCGATTTCGTGGCGGCCCTCCTGGCTGAATCCCACCGCCGCGGGATCAAGACGGCCATCGAGACCGCGGGCAACGTGGCGTGGGCCAATATGGAAAGGGTGCTGCCCCACGTTGACACGGTGCTCCATGACCACAAGCTCACCGACCCTGAGCGGCACAAGAAGTGGTGCGGGGCGGACAACACGCGGATTCTCGTGAACTTCAAGAAAGCCTATGAGACTTTTCCCGAAAAAAAGTTCATCGCCCGCACTCCGCTCATTCCGGGTGTCAATGACGATGAGGAACATATCGGGGCTGTCCTGGCTTTCATCCGCCCCTACAAGAATGTGATCGACTATGAGCTGCTGCCCTATCACCGCTTCGGGGAGAGCAAGTATGGGTTCTTGGGGAGGCTTTACGAGATGATGGACTTTACTTCGCCGTGTCCGAAAATCCTCAAGCGGTTGCGGGCGATCATCGACGACGCTTTTGGCCGCAGAAGCCCGCTGTCGCAAGAGTGACCTATTGAGGATCGTGGAAGCTTTTCAGATGATGGCCTGTTCGATGGCTCGAATCACCGTTTCGCCATCCAGTTCCTCCAGACAGCGGCTTTTGCTTTGCCTGTGACGGATCTGGTTTTAGCGCTCGATCTTCGATGGGGCGTTAACACCTTGGAGGCGGCTCAGCATCGTTGACACCTTTTCCCAGACTTCCTCAACCGAGATCAAATCCATACAAGTGTTTCCGGGATGGATACACAATTCTTCCTCGTGCCTGCAACCGCAGCAGGGAAGGTTCTTGAAGAGCACTTCGCCCATTGGGCTTAAGGGCCTCCAAAGATGAGGGAAATTGGGGCCAAANAGGGTCAACGTCGCGCATCCNACAGCACCTGCAATATGGCCNGGAGCAGTGTCATTTCCGATGAAGAGACTGCAGCGCCTCAGCAACGCTGCCATTTCAAGCAGGCTTAACTCGGTCGACTTGATATGAGCCTTTGAACCCATTTGCCGTTCCACTTTNTCCACAAGCTCATTTTCACCCGGTCCCCCAATGAGGATGATNCTTGCGCCATGTTCATCCGTCAAACGGCGGGCGATCNCACCGAAACGTTCAGGATTCCATTGCCTCGTTTTCTTCCTGGCGCCCGGATGGATAGCAATAGTGAGAGACTTTTGACTGATTCCGGAAGAAGAAAACAATCGTTCGATTTCTCTGTCAATAGGCACAGGGATATGGATGCTCATGTTGCGTTTAAAGCTATCGAGTCCGAAAACACGCAGCGCGTGAAGCTGATAATCCACAATGTGATACTCGAAGGGATCCAAATCGATGAAATGATTCATTAACAGGTGGGAGAGTCTGCTGGCGTTCTTGTAGCTAATCCGGCANGCAGATCCTGCCATAAAGGATATGAAGGAGGACCTATCGCCAAGTGTGAAGTCGATGACGGTGGAATACCTTTCAGACCTCAAGGTCCTGAAGAGTTTGGCATGATACAAAAGGGAACTGCGNAGATTCTTTTTGGCGGTCTTCCGATCATAGGCGTACACCTTCCTAATGCCCGGATGATATTCAAGCAGTTCCTCAGAACCACGATTAACCATAACGTCCAGCGTTGTATCCGGCACCTTCGCCTTAAGGTTTTCTATCACAGGAATTATGGAAATAGTGTCTCCGATATAAGCAAGCTTGACTATTAANAGCTTGGCTCTGGACAGTTTTACTGGGCAATTCATGAGAGGAGCCTTCACGATTAAACGTTGGCATCTGACATCTATTCGTCAGATTGGAGAGATCNGGAATCTAATACTAATTAGCACAAAAAAGCTCATTGGTAAAGGCGAGGGCACTCACATTTGAGGATACTCACATCGCCCAAGGAAGCAAATAGGCATTGACTTTTGGCCTTTTCGCCGATACCTCTAAAGCCAAGAGGAGCCACATCTATGGCTGAACCTTCTGCGCGCAAGAAATCCATCCTCATGGCTTGCCTGATTTCTTTCATCACCGTTCTCCTGATCGCTTCCCTCGATCAATCCGATTTTTTCAGAACCTACGAACTCAAATCCATGGACCTCTTTCAGCGGTTTCATTCTCCCCTCGAGAACCCGGAGGTCTTGATGGTGGAAATCAACCAGCAGGACCTGACTAGCCTGAGCGAAAAGGGCATCCAGTGGCCCTGGCCCAGGCAGATCTATGCTCCTCTCGTTGAAGTTTGCGCGAAGGCAGGAGCAAGAGCGATTATCTTCGACATCCTTTTCAGTGAACCTTCTTCCTATGGGACAGAAGACGATCTCACCTTTGCTGAGGCGATCCGAGAAGCCGGGTCCGTGTTCCTTCCCATGAGCTTGAGCTCCAAACCATCAGCAAGGCAGGATGCCTCATCCCTGACCCGTTTCGGGATACGGCGCCCGGAATCGCTGCCTGAGTTCCGGGAAGCAAGATCTTTTGTTCTTCCGGTGCCTGAGTTTGTTGCAGGAGTCAGGGGCATGGGAAACGTGATCCTTTTGCCGGACAGAGATGGGGTGTACAGGGACGTTGCCCTGTTTACCCGACTCCAGGAATTCCTTCTGCCCTCCTTGACTGTGGCGCCCCTGCTGGACCGAGTGGAATTCAAGGAAGGGAAGGTATTGATGGAGGGAAGGGCCCTGTATCTCAATCGCGAAGGACAGCTCCTGCTTCATTTCTACGGTAAGGATTTCCAGTTTCCTAGGCTTAGTGCCCTGGATGTCTTCTCTGCCTATCAGAGCCCGGATGAACCCCTTTCCGAAAAGGTGACAGGAGCAATCAAGGGTCGATATGTCATCGTGGCGCTCACAGCGCCCGGGCTCTATGATCTCAAACCTACGGCTGTCACCCCTGTGTCACCCGGCGCCTATGTGCACGGGATCCTGTTGACCAATCTCCTGCGCGGAGATCATCTTCGCGAGGTCGGCGGCGAGTGGAAATACGCGCTCATGTTCCTCCTGGGGAGCATTCTGGGCTATGCCATCCTTGTGAATGTCTCCTTCTGGAAGAATACGCTCATCTTCCTGCTTTTTGTGCTGGGATGGCCCGCCCTTTCCTCGGCTTTGTTTTTCACACATGATTCGTGGCTCGGGTTTCTTTCCTTTGAACTGGCGTTTTTCCTGGTCTTCGGGATGACCTCCACCTACAGCTACAACACGGAAGGGAAGAAGAGGCGAGTCATACGGCAGCTCTTCTCGTGCTACATGTCCGAGGTGCTCGTGAAGGAGCTGGAGTCCAACCCTCAGAAAGCGCGTTTGGGCGGGGATCGCCGGTTCATCACGATTTTCTTTTCCGACCTGGCCAATTTCACGACCCTGTCCGAGCGTTTTGAACCGGAAAGAATCGTGAGCCTCTTGAATGAGTATTTCACGGAGATGAGCCAGGTGATCCTGGACTCCCAGGGAGTCATCGACAAGTACCAGGGCGACGGAATCATGGCTTTTTGGGGAGCGCCGATTTCTCTGGAAGACCATGCGGCCAGGGCCTGCCTTGCAGCCCTGGAGTGTCAGGCCCGGATGAACAAGATCAATGAGAGCCTGAGCCGGGCGGGCATCCCCCCACTGTCCATGAGGATAGGTCTTCACAGCGGGGATGCGGTTGTGGGAAACATGGGTTCGGCCCAGCGCTTCGACTACACGATCATCGGAGACAACGTGAATCTCGCCTCGCGGCTGGAAGGGGTGAACAAACAGTTCGGGACCAAGGTGATCATCAGTGAAACCACCTTCCTTCATGCCGGGGATAGGATTGAGGTGCGCGAGCTGGACCTGATCGCCGTCAAGGGCAAAGAAAAACCCATCCGCATCTATGAACTCCTTGGGGAAAAAGGGACTTTGACGGAAGAGCGGAAAAAATGGAAGCTTCTGTACGAGGAGGCTCTCCAAAGCTATTGGGCCAAGGATTTTGCCGGGGCTCGGCGACTGTTCGTTCAGGTGCTCGAGATAAACCCTGAGGATCATCCGGCAGCGGTTCTCCTCAAGAGATGCGAAGACTTGCAGGACAATGCGCCTGCTGCGGACTGGGATGGGGTGTTCCGGCTCAAACAAAAGTAAGTCTTCGCGTTTTGCTNTGGGTTCTATTGCTGGTATAATGACGTAGCCTGCTGAGANTNGAGAATGTCGAATATCGAACACCGAACCGCAGAATAATGAAGTATTCACTTCGACATTCGGAATTCGTTGTTCGATATTCTGCTGTTCGACGTTTCTTCTGAAAAGGGGTGTCTTATGAAAAAAATCATTCTTCTCATTTTGTTTCTCGTGCCGGCTTTATGTCTTGCCGCGGAGCCTGTGAAAGTCAAGGTGCAGAAGGCGAGCCTCTTTAGTCAGCCGAACTTCCTCTCCAAACCCGTTGCCACGCTCCAGTTCGGTGACCAGCTGGAAATGGAGGAGGTCGTCAAAGACTGGGCCAAGGTCAAGTTCGGCCAGCAGCGAGGGTACATTCACCAGAGCGCTCTGACCTCCACAAAGGTTGACATGAAGACCATGATGTTCAGCAGTTCAAGCTCTTCCGGGACAACCCAGGATGAGGTGGCTCTGGCCGGCAAAGGGTTCACTCCCGAGGTGGAGAAGAACTACGGCAAGGCGCACCCGGAGATGAACTATGCTTTGGTCGATGAAATCGAACGCTACAGTGTGGATCCTAATTCCCTGCGAAGCTTCATTCAGAAAGGCGGGCTGAAGGTGTCGGAGGGCCAAAGATGAAAAAGATAATCCTACTCCTCTTGGTGCCACTCTTGGCGGGGTGTGCGACGGCTACGCAGGTCGCGACGAGCGTGGGAGTCTCTGCAGGCTACATCACGGACGGGCAGAAGCAGGCCCTGGACAAAACCGCGGTCAAGGCCGAGAAGGCTGCCAGGCCGGTCTCCGAAACGGAAGAGTACACCATCGGCAGAGGCGTGGCTGCGATGATTCTCACCAAGTACACCCTCTATCGCAATCAGACCGTAACGGCCTACGTGAATTACGTGGGCAACACGGTTGTCATGGGTTCCCCAAGACCTTATATTTACGGCGGTTACCATTTCGCCGTGCTCGACACGGAAGAGATCAATGCCTTTGCTTGCCCGGGAGGGACCATCTTCGTTACAAAGGGGATGCTCAAGATGGTGAGTAACGAAGACCAGCTGGCAGCAGTACTTTCCCACGAAGTAGGCCACGTGGCCGAGAAGCACGGTCTTCAGGCGATCAGCAGCGCCAGGTGGACGGAGGTTGTCACCACCCTCGCCACGGAAACGGCAAAGGCTTACACGGCTGCTGAAATGGCCAGTCTGGTGGATCTCTTCC
>JGI20214J51650_10000815_pt1 | contig 19505 bp, 17 predicted proteins | sample WetSurMetagenome_FD_51650 | JGI IMG/M metagenome (IMG submission 51650) | reverse complement strand
CTCATGCCGCTGATCTACAACTTCATGATTATTCTCGGTGGGGTTCTCCTGCGAAGCCGAGGCATGGAAGGATTCTGCTGGGGTGTTCTGGCCGGGGCCTTTCTCGGGAATTTTCTGTTGCCGTATCTCGGGGCACGATTCGGACACGGACTCAGGCTCCGGTTTTGCCTCTACCACCCGGGTCTCAAGAGGTTTTTTCTGCTGGCGCTGCCGCTTATGCTGGGGCAGTCGGTAGTGGTTCTGGACGAACAATTGGTCCGGGTTTTCGGGTCCATGGCAGGCATTGGCGCCATTAGCTGGCTCAATTATGCGCGCCGGATCATGCTCGTCCCTGTCGGAGTCGTGGCTCAGGCTGCAGGTGTCGCTTCCTACCCGTTTCTAGCCGAACTCGCGGCGAAAAGGGATTTCTCCAAATTCCATCAAACCCTGAACAGTGCCCTGCGAGGCGCCCTCACGCTCCTCGTGCCTCTGTCCATCTGGATGATGGCCGTCTCCGAGCCGACCGTAAGACTCATTTTTCAGCAGGGTCATTTCGGGCCTTCGGATACCCTGCAGACCTCGCAAGTGCTCCTGATCATGNTGGTTGCCGTTGTTTGCTGGGGTTTTCAGCAGGTCCTGGGAAGAGGCTATTACGCGCAGCAGGATACCCTCACCCCGGCTCTCATCGGCACCGCTGCCACGGTGCTTTCCATCCCCGTCTATTACTTCGTCACGCGGCACTTCGGGGTTGTCGGCGTGGCCCTCGCCAGTTCGATTTCCGTGGCCGTCTATACCGGGGTCTTGAGCCTCTGGTGGCGCCGTCGATTCGGCAAAGAGGCTTTTCTCGGCCTGGGCGGCGATTTCCTGAAGGTGACCGCGCTCTCCCTGCTTGCGGGAGCGCCTGTCGTGCTGGTGGTCAATTTACGGTTTATTGACGTCGTTCTCCATCCCTATGGGGAGGCTCTCTATGCCATCGGAGTCAGCGGCATTGTTTTTGCCGTGGTTTTCGTGCTGCTGTCGCGGTATTTTATTCCGGATCTTATCAGACCCGTGCTGCAGAAGGCTGGTCCCGTTGGTCGGTTATTGCTCCGCTGATGCCTGCGGCGCGCCGGTGAGGAGGCACTGATGCCAGTGGTTTTGAACGGGGCCGTCAGGGACATCTTGAGGCGGAGATCAACCCGGCCGGGTGAGCGTCGATGCGTATCCGACAACTTGAAATCCGGATTTTGAAATGAAAGATCCTTGGCTTATTGCGACTTTACGCCGGGTCGCCATCTTGATCGCGATGTCGGCGCTTTTAGTGGCCTTCGGTGTTTCGGGATACATTATTGTCGAGCACTTTACCTTTCTTGAAGCCCTCTATATGACCGTTATCACCCTGGCCACAGTCGGTTATACCGAGGTGAAACCCCTTGATGATGCCGGACGGATCTTCACTATCGTTTTGATTTTGACGGGGGCGGGGTTTCTCACCTACTGTCTGATCTATTTCAGCCAGGTTCTCCTCGATCCGAACCTGATCGACCTTTATCGGAGGCGCAGATTGAAGAAACAGCTCGATCAACTGGAAGACCACTACGTCATCTGCGGGTACGGGCAGATGGGGCAAATCATCGTCGAGGAATTGATCGACCACAAGATTCCCCTGGTGGTGATTGACAGTGATGATTCCCTGATCATCCGCTTCCGGGAGAAGGGGATCCTCCATCTTATGGCCGATGCAACGGAAGAAGAAAACCTCATTGCCGCCGGCATTCAGAAGGCCAAAGGCCTGGTCGCGGTGGTCAACAAGGACACGGATAATGTCTTTATCGTGCTCACCGCAAGAGACATCAACAAGGATATGCTGATTTTTGCCCGGGCAGGAAGCCCCAGCACTCATAAAAGGCTCCTCAAGGCAGGCGCCAATCGTGTCGTCTCGCCGTTTGCCACTGGGGCGCACCGTATTGCTCAAAATATTCTGCGGCCGACGGTGACCGACTTCCTGGAGCTGGCCTTATCCACCGAGGGTCTGGAACTGAGTCTGGAGGAGATCGTTATTCCTCACGATGCCGACCTTGTCGGCAAAGAGCTCATGCACTCCGGCATTCGCGGTCAGTACAACCTGATTGTGGTCGCCATCAAGCGCCGTGCGGGCGCGATGATCTACAATCCGTCTCCGCAGGAAATAATTGAAGCCGGTGACATTCTGATCGCAATTGGTCCCCAGGAAAACCTCCTCAGTTTTGGCCGGGAACTAAAAGGCGCCTTCCAATCCTCATCCTGACTCGCACGGGTGGCGGAGCCTTCGGGAAATGAATTTGACAAAGCCGTGGTGATCTCCTATAAACAAGCCAATACCGTGCTTAAAAGTGAAGTCGGGTTTCATCTTTCTCTTTTGGATTTCGTTCACTCGGTTGCGGCTCAAACTCTCGTTGTTATTGCCTCGTTTTGGAGCAGAGATGCCAAGGGCGGTCTTTGCGGGCGCGGGCGCCGTCAGGGCGCCGCCTGGCAGTGCCGGCCGGCTGCTCATCGAGGTCTTTGCTGATGGCGATTAGATGGGCTTTTGGGACACACCCTCAATCCCGAGCGAGGGTTATGCATCCGGGTAGGAACGGACGGCCATGATTATGTTTGTGCTGCGAACCATCAAGGGAATAGGAGGGTGCTTGCCATGGCTTATGAAAACATCTTGTTCGAAGTCCAAGACGGGGTAGGCTTGCTTACGTTCAACCGGCCGAAAGCCTTGAATGCCCTAAATCCGAAGACCCTCGAAGAAGTTAGCGAGGTGATCGAAAGTGCTCAGCAAGAGGCGAGCATCCGGGTGCTGGTGCTCACCGGCGCCGGTGACAGGGCCTTTGTGGCGGGCGCCGACATTACCACCTTCCCGACGCTGAATCCCCTTCAGGCAAGACACTTTGCGGAAATCGGACAGAACGTGTTCTTTATGCTGGAACATTTGCCCAAACCGGTAATCGCCTGTGTGAACGGTTTTGCGCTGGGGGGCGGTTGTGAACTGGCCATGAGCTGTGATTTCATTTATGCCTCTGATAAGGCACGGTTTGGCCAGCCTGAAATCAACCTCGGACTGATTCCCGGCTATGGCGGGACCCAAAGGCTGGCGCGCTTGATCGGACGAGCCAAAGCCAAAGAGCTTTGTATGACCGGGGAAATGATCGATGCGCAACAGGCAAAGGATCTGGGGCTGGTGGCCAAGGTGTTCCCCGCCGAACAACTCCTGGACGAGACCATGAAAGCCGCCAAAGTGATGGCGACGCGAGCGCCGGGAGTACTCCGATCGCTCAAACAGCTCATCAATCGAGGACTGGATGTCGATCTCAAGAGCGGCTGCGCTCTCGAAGCCGAAGCCTTCGGCCTCTGTTTTGCCAGTCAGGACGCGAGAGAAGGCGTTTCGGCGTTTCTGGAAAAGCGCAAACCCGAATTCAAGGGCTCGCTGACCAGTTGATTGCGCAAGCCGGGCTTTGTATGTCAGGCGTCGAAATTCATCGGCCCAAAAGGCCCATCGCTGCTGAATGGAAGATGCTTTCCGGCCTTTCCATTCAGTCTGAGAAGGGGACGCTTCGAGAGAAGGGGGAACAATCATGAATTTTGAACTCACCGCAGAACAACAGATGATCCAAGATATGGTCCGGAAGTTCGCCGAGAGGGAAATCAAGCCGGTTGCCTCCGAACTGGATCGGACTCATCGCCATCCTGCTGAGATTCTTTCCAAAATGGGTGAACTGGGGCTGATGGGGATTACCATTCCCGATAAGTACGGTGGCGCGGGGATGGACTATATATGCTATGCCCTGTCCACTATCGAGATCTCCAAAGCCTGCGCTTCCTGTGGCGTTATCATGAGCGTCTGCAACAGTCTGTACAATTTCCCCGTGTACACTTATGGCACCGAGGAGCAAAAGCAGAAGTTCCTGCCCCCGGTTGCCAGTGGCCAAGTCCTGGGATGCTATGGCCTGACGGAGGCGGGCGCCGGGTCCGACCCTGCCAACATGAAAACGACGGCAGTGCTCGATGACAACCAGTGGGTCATTAACGGCGTCAAGCGATTCATCACCAACGGCAATGTGGCGGATTATTGCGTGTTGGCCGCGGTGACCGACAAGGCGGCAGGGTACAAGGGCATCAGCTCCTTTATTATCGATCTTAAGAATACGCTCGGCTTCAAGGTTGGAGTCGTCGAAGACAAACTGGGCATCAACGCCTCGGGGACGTCTGAACTGGTTTTCGAGGATGCCCGAATCCCCAAGGAAAACCTGCTGGGGAAGCCGGGCGAAGGCTTCCGGCAAATGCTCACCACGCTCGATGGCGGACGCATCGGCATCGCCTCACAGGCGCTGGGGATCGGGCGTGCAGCCCTGGAGGAGGCCATCGATTACAGCAAGGCCCGAGAACAGTTCGGCAAGCCGATTTCTTCGTTTCAGGCGATTCAATGGAAGCTTGCCGACATGGCAACGCAACTCGACGCCGCTGAACTGTTGATCCTGCGGGCTGCGTGGTTGGAGCAAAATGGCAGGCATTTCGAAAAGGAGGCCGCCATGGCCAAGTTGCTGGCTTCGGATGTGGCCATGATGGCAGGTGTTGAGGGTGTTCAAGTCCTGGGGGGATACGGGTACTGCAAAGAGTACCCCATGGAACGCCACATGCGCGACGCCAAGATTACTCAGATCTACGAAGGCACCAACGAAATCATGCGCCTGGTGATTGCCCGGAATATCCTGAAACAACGGTAGCAGAGGGACCGACTTCCCTCCCGGAAAAATGAAGCCCTGGAGAGCGTGACGCCTCCAGGGCTGTTTTATGCTGCAGGCAAGAGGATGGTACCGACAGACCCGCTTTCCTTGTGCTTGACTCTGGTCGTTCGGTGCCTTCTTTGTTTCTCGATCCATCCCTGCGGGATTAAGGTCCCCTGTTCAAACCAGGGAAGCTCAAGCAGTTCGCATGAGACGCCGCTCGCGCCGCTGGATTCGCTTAATCGCTTTCTTCTTCTTGATGCGACGGCGTTCTCCCTTGGACAGATAATAATTGTGGCGGCGCAGGACGGGTTGAACGTTCTTTTGAAAGTCTTTGCGGAGCTTGCGAATTTTCTTTTCTATACTTTCTTTAGTTTCGGCCTCCGGCATTCAGTTTTCACCTGCCTTTCAGAAAAGTTTTGCCTAAGGTCCCAACCCTTTTGTTCAAGAACGGATGCCGACTGGCGCCCTCAAAAGATTGGAGCAATCCGGCATTCTGCGGGCTTTAGCGCCGGAATGGATACATAAACCCGAGAATTTTGCGATAATAAAGCAAAATCACGAAGACTGCAAGCCAATTAGAAGTTATTTTCAAGAAGTGTGGCAAGCGCGTCAGGTTTGCGAAGCAACGCCATAGTGGGAAAAGTGCATGGTGAAGGTGGCTCGCCCCTGAGTCGCCGACCTCAGGACGGTTGAGTATCCGAACATCCTGGAAAGCGGTACCACTCCCCGCACCACCTGGATGGCCTTGCGCGCGGTTATGCTTTCCACCCGTCCCTTGCGGAGATTTATATCTCCCAGAACTTCTCCCAGAAACTCGTCCGGGACCAGGACTTCCACCGCCATATAGGGCTCGAGAAGGAGCGCTGACGCCTGTTCAACGGCTTTTCTGCAAGCCATGGTTGCCGCCACTTTGAAGGCCAGTTCACTGGAAAACGATTCGTGAAAATCGCCGCCGACGATGATGGCCTCGACATCGACTACCGGATATCCCATGAGCGGGCCGCTGGTAAGCCCGTCACGAACCCCTTCTTCCAAAGCCGGGAAAAACATCTCGGGAATGGAAGCGTCCCTGATCTTGTTGACGACAGCATTGCCCGTTCCCCGGGGGAGGGGCGCCAGATGGAGTTCGACCATCGCATAGTGCCGGGCACCGGCGATTTCATGGTCAAAGACCCCCTGAGACAAGGCTTCCTGAGCAACGGTCTCACGATAAACAACCTGTGGTTTGCCGGCGTTGACACCCACGTTGTAATCGCGATCCAGGCGGGTGACGACAATCTCCAGATGCAGTTCGCCCATCCCGCTGATGATCGTCTGACCGGTGTCAGGGTTTTCATTGAAACGAAAGGTAGGGTCCTCTTCCGAGAGTTTGCTCAGGGTATCCAACAACTTTTCCTGGTCGCTCCGGGTCTTGGCTTCGACCGCAATCGACATAACGGGTTCATAGGTATCGATGGCCTCGAGCAGGATGGGATGCCTAGAATCGCATAAAGAGTCTCCCGTCGACGCTGATTTCAACCCCATCAGGGCAACAATGTTCCCTGCCCCGGACTGGTCGAGTCGCTCGCGCTTGTTGGCATGCATCTGAAAAATGCGAGAGACCTTCTCTCGAATTCCTTTGGAGACATTCAAGACCTCATCTCCGACCTTCAGTTTTCCAGAGTAAAGCCTTGCGTAGGTGAGTTTGCGTCCCTGGTCCATAACGATTTTAAAAGCCAGGGCCGCCAGTGGTTCCTGTTCACTGCTCGCGCGGTGTTCCTTTTCTTTGGTTTGAAGATTCATGCCCTCGATGGGNGGGACATCCACGGGGGAAGGAAGAAAATCGACAATGGCATCAAGCAGAGGCTGAATCCCCTTATTGCGCAATGCCGTTCCGCAAAGAATCGGCACGACTTTGAGCTGGAGGGTGAGCCGCCGAATGACCGGGATGAGGTCTGAGGCACTGATTTCTTCTCCTTCCAGGTAACGTTCCATGAGCTTTTCATCCCACTCGGCGACCTTGGCGACCAGTCGTTCTCGCGCTTCCAGTGCATCCGGCAGCAAAGAAGGATCGATTTCCTCATAGATGTACTGGGCTCCTAAAGTCTCATCCAGCCAAACAATCCGGCGGAGGTGCAAAAGGTCCAGGACTCCCCGAAACTCCGACTCCTGACCCAGAGGCAGCTGCAGAGGCAGGGGATGGGTCTTGAACTTCTCCTCTATCTGCCGCACCACATTGTGAAAGTCCGCTCCGATGCGGTCCATTTTGTTAACGAAGGCAATCTTGGGAACAAGGTATTTATCCGCTTGATGCCAGACGGTTTCCGACTGAGGTTCCACGCCTCCTACCGCGCAAAATACGGCAATAACCCCATCCAGCACCCGCAGCGAGCGTTCGACTTCGATGGTAAAATCGACATGGCCGGGGGTGTCGATGAGGTGCAGTTCATGGCCCCGCCAGTGGCAGGTGGTTACGGCGGAGGNGATGGTAATGCCTCGCTCCTGTTCCTGTTCCATCCAATCCATGACCGCGGTGCCGTCATGGACTTCGCCCATCTTGTGGGACCGGCCCGTGTAGAAAAGGATGCGCTCGGTCACGGTGGTCTTGCCGGCGTCTATGTGGGCGATAATGCCCATATTGCGGAACGTGTTGAGCTGTGATCTTTCAGCCATGCTATTTCCCTGCTTGAGGCGTCACGAGAAGCTTCAGCAAACCGTTTTCCATGTCAAGGCCTTACTCTATGGGATTCCTTGGAAGGTGTCAAGGCGAGGGGCGACGGGCAGGGGCCGGAAAAGATCAAAATCCCAAGCGATCCCGAATACTTTTAACTGAGTGAGGAAATTCCGCCCTATTCTGCCATAATCCCCGAAAAACCCGATTTTCGACCTTTGCCAGGAACCTTCCTCCCCTGCTAAGAAGTTCCCTGTCCTGTTTATGACTTCGAGACCAATTCGATTTGGCCTATGAAAAGTATCTCCGGAATTGGCAAAGAGTAATTGCCGCTCCGCGGATCAACCGGCGGAGTGCCACAAGATGGGTGCTCGCAATGAGTATTAGATTCTTAGCGAAGGAATTGTACCGGGTAATGAAGGAAGTGGAACACCTGGAAAAGGACCTGGCCGACATGGCCCCCGGGCGGCCGGAAAGAAACGCGTTGGAGCGCCGACTCATGGCTGCCCGTGCCGAGGAAAGACGAATCAAGGCCATGATGGAGGGAGCAAAAGCCGATTGACGAAAAACGGAGGGCGGGTTTCCCGTTATCCTCCTCAGAATTCGATGCCGCGCTGGGCCGTTACCCCCTGCTCATGAAAGGGATGCTTCACCTGGCGCATCTCGGTCACAAGGTCGGCCGCAGCTACCAATTCGTCCGGAGCGTCTCGTCCGGTAATCACCAGGTGCAGATTTTTTTGCCGCGTGGCGACCGCTTCCAGGACCGACTCCAGAGGGAGCAGTCCGTAGGAGAGCACATAGTTCAATTCGTCCAGAATGATGATCTCGTAAGACGATTCTTTCATCGCTGCAAGCGCCCGCTCCCACCCGGATTTTGCGAGCCGCGCATCTTCCTCAAGAGACTCTTTCCGCCAGGTAAAGCCCGACCCTAAGGGCTCGATCGTAATCTCTTCAAACCGCTTCAGAGCCTCAAGTTCACCGTATGACCAGGCACCCTTGATGAATTGCAGGATCAGAACCTTCATCCCGTGCCCCGCAGCACGAAGAGCCATCCCCAGGGCAGCGGTCGTCTTGCCCTTGCCGTTTCCGGTAAAAACAACAAGCAGACCCTTTCTCATGCAAGTTCCTCCAATAAAAAAAGCGGGCTTACTGCGCCCGCTTTAGTGAAACCTTCCGTGCTGCCTCTCACCAAACTGTAATGCTCAATATTGAAAACTCGGACTTGCTTGTTTCCGGATCCAAGAACTGCTCGAAAGATAACGATTTGTGTCAAACGTTACTCAGTCGTGGTGCTCTCATTCTTCTTCTCGGTGCTTTCGGTTTTCGTCGTCTCAGCGGTATGGTTTGCGCTGGTGCTCTGGTTCTTGCCCGCGTAATCCGTTACATACCAACCCGCACCTTTGAGGTGGAAAGTGCTCATGGAGATGAGCTTATGCAATTCCCCCCGGCAGTGAGAACAAGTTGAGAGGGGTGGATCGGAAAATCTCTGGATAGCCTCGGTCGTCTTCCCACATTTGGTGCATTCGTATTCGTAGATTGGCATTTCAAAAACCTCCCGCTAACATTCTTGCTGTTCCCATGGCACAGGCCCAACACTAGCTTAACTGCACTCGCATTATAAGAGTACCTGACAGGTTGTCAAGACCATCTCGCGATCCCGCTCAAAAACTTGACTTCCGGATCAGAGCGCCGCTCAGAACTTCACTGTTCTGACAATCATCTCATATTCCTGGATTTCCTCCGGAGTCATCTCGCGCCGGAGCAATTTGCGATTGACAAAGATGGGGCATTTCTGATGGAGCGCCAAGGCCACGGCGTCACTGGGCCGACTGTCGAAGGTAATCTCCTTCTCCTGAATGTTGGCATAGACCTTTGCGTAGTAAGTGTTTTCCTGCATTTCATGGATTTCGATGCGTTCAAAGACCACGCCGGCATGGTTCAGTATGGAAAGATAGAGATCGTGAGTCAGAGGCCGCTTTGGCTCCACGAGTCCTTTTTCTTTGGCGATGGCGGTGATCTCGGCATCCCCGACAAACATCAGGAAGTAATGAGAATCCTCTTCGGACTCCTTCAGAATCACCATATTACCCTGGATACGGTCCGTCTTGATAAAGACCTCTTTGATTTCCACAAAATCCTTTAAGTCCATATTCGCCTCCTCCAAATGAACCCGACCTCTTTCATGCTCACACAGGGTAATCTAAGGCATTTTCGCGAGAAGTCAGCACTTTCCAAAGATGTTCTAAGTCATGAATGCCTGCCGTCAGGAATCGATCGCAGCGCCAACGCGCCAACGGGTCCCCTGCGGAGTATCTTCAAGAAGAATTCTCTTCTTTTCCAATTCGTCCCTTATCCGATCACTCTCTGCAAAATTTTTCGCCAGTCTCGCCTCTTGGCGAAGTTCGATGAGGCCGCACACCTCTTGCTCGGTTATCCCGGTCGATTTTATCTTGAGTGTCCGCTGCTCCTCGAAAAAGACCTGAGGGTCTCTTGTGAGGAGACCCAAGACCCTCGCATATTCCTGCAGCTTGGAGGCTGCCTTTTGGGCCAAAAGAGCGCCGACCCCCTTCAGCTTCTTCTGTCCGAACTGGTCGATGAAACGCTGCAGACGTCGCTGCAACGTGAAGCAATGGCCGATAGCCAACGCGGTGTTGAAATCATTGTTCATGGCGTCTTCAAAGGCCCCCGGGAGCGCTGAAACGAGGTCGAAGAGTTCAGGGTCCTGCTTCTGCAGAGCGGCGTCCGTCGCCTGGGGTTCGGCCCCCAACGGAGCGCGCTCCTTGATAGCGGCCAGGGTTCCGTAGAGCTTTTCCACTCCCCGCTCCGCCTCGGCGACGTTCTCGTCGTTGAAGTCCACGGGACTGCGGTAGTGCTTGCTGAGCACGAACAGGCGCAGCACCTCGGGGTGGACCTCTTTGAGGAAGTCCCGGATAATGAAAAAATTGCCAAGGGATTTCGACATCTTTTGATTGTTGATGTTGACGAAGCCATTGTGCAGCCAGTAGCGGACGAACGGGACTCCGAAGGCCGCTTCACTCTGAGCGATTTCATTCTCGTGATGTGGAAATATCAGGTCTTTGCCACCACCGTGAATATCGAACGTCTCCCCCAGATAGCGCATGCCCATAGCCGAACATTCAATGTGCCAGCCAGGCCGTCCGGGGCCCCACGGGCTATCCCATACCGGCTCACCCGGCTTACTCCCTTTCCAGAGCACAAAGTCCAGAGGGTTTCGCTTGTTGACGTCGACCTCAACCCGAGCGCCCGCAATCATCTCTTCGAGCGATCGCCCTGACAGTTTCCCATACCCGGCGAAACGCTCAACTTCAAAGTAAACATCGGTGCCGGATTGGTAGGCAATTCCTATCGTTATCAGCTTTTCTATAATCTCGATCATGGCCGGAATATGATCGGTTGCCAGCGGTTCCCTATCCGGGCGCAAGATGTCGAGGACATCCATATCCTCATAGAAGGCCGCAATAAAACGATCGGCAACGGTGCGGTAGTCGGTGCCCAACTCTCGGGCGCGACGGATGATCTTGTCGTCGATGTCGGTAAAATTCCTGACGTAGGTTACCTCGTAACCAAGATGGAGAAGGTATCGGTAGATCACGTCAAAAACGATGGCAGATCGAGCATGCCCGATGTGACAGTAATCATAGACGGTTATCCCGCAAACGTAGAACCTGACCTTGCCCGGCTCAAGGGGCGTGAATTCTTCTTTTTTCTTTGCTAGGGTATTATAAACAACCAATCCCATGAATTAGAATCTCCTGATGTGCTCGACAACAATTACGGGCGTCGGGGGTCGCCGGTCAAGGCTATCGTGCTTATCGCATGCTTTTCCTTGACCGTCCACTTCCGATTTAGATCCTCATTCACAAAAAATTATCCCTTCCGGCAACCGACCTGCTCCGGGTGGCTTTTAGGGATTGAAAAGGAGCGCTCGGAGTGAACCGAGCACCTGCCCCACAGGTCATGACGCCGCTTCCGTCAAAAGCGCCACCGCATAGGCTGCAATCCCTTCTTCCCTTCCGGTGAATCCCAGTCGCTCAGTGGTTGTGGCTTTGACATTGACACGCGTCCGGTCAACATTGGCAGCTTTGGAAATATTTTCCACCATGCGAGAAATGTGAGGAGCCAAGCGGGGTTTTTGCAGCACCAGAGTAGCATCTATATTCCCGATTTCAAAGCCGTGCTCTCTGATCAGCATAGCCGTTCGCGCAACCAGAATGAGGCTGGAGATTCCTCTGTAGGCGGGGTCCGAATCCGGGAAATGGCGGCCGATATCCCCCATGGCGGCCGCCCCGAGAAGAGCGTCACAGATTGCATGAAGAAGCACATCAGCGTCGGAGTGTCCAAGCAGACCATGGGGGTGGGGAATCTCCACCCCCCCTAGAATCAAGGGGCGGTCTTCCACAAAGGCATGAACGTCGTAGCCGAATCCTACTCGCATGGAATGTTTTCCGAACGTGTTTTTAACGTTTCCAGAGATCTGTCGCCGGCCGTCTTTTCTATCTTGAATCCGCCCCGCACAGCCGGATCCAGAAAGAAGGACAAAAGGGCATTCTCGTCATTTCGCCCCCCAAAACCAATTCCCCCAGCTCACGTCCTCGGGCGTGGTGATTTTGATATTCGAACGCGCCCCCCGAACCACGGCAACAGGCAAGCCGAGGCGCTCCACAAAAGAAGCGTCATCGGTGCCCGACCAGTTCTGCTTCCGCGCTTCCAAGTATGCGCTCACGATAATATCTCGGCGAAACACCTGCGGTGTCTGCACGAGCCAGATTTCCTCTCGCCGAACCGTCTCCACCACCACCTCTTCTCGTACCCGCTTGATGGTATCGGTAGCCGGCAACGCGGCAATGGCTGACCCCATCTCCTGAGCAGTCCGCCAGGTGTCTTCGAGGAGCTCAAGGGAGACAAAGGGGCGTACTCCGTCATGGATGAGGACCCACTCGCAGTCTGCAGGCAACACCCGCAGACCATTGAAGACACTGTCCTGACGTTCGGCACCGCCGGCAATCAAGGAAATGGACTTGCAGCCGGCTGCGCTCGNTTGTTCCGNCGTTGCATTACCGGGAAGTCCCTGATGCGGAAGAGTCCGGAGGCCATCCGGGAGGGGTTCGTGNGATACGTACCGGAATCTGTCTGACTCATTGCTGCAGTATTCTCGCAAGAGGCTCTCGGTTTCCTTCAAGAAATCATTCTGAACCACCACCAGAATCAGCGAAAGGAAGTGGGCTCTGGAAAGGGCCTCAAGGGTATGTAAGAGTATTGGCTTTCCGGCAATTTCCAGAAATTGTTTGGGCTTGGCCACCCCCATCCGCAGACCGCGCCCGGCTGCGGGAATGATGGCGCAGGTTTTGGGCATGATGAAACGACCTCGAGAAAAACGGAGAAAAAAGAAAAGATTTGGAGCAGGTCATAAGCCGGGTTCTGTTCCCTTCCGCGGCCAAAACGGCCCGAAGAAAGGCAATGATCATTCCTCTAGTCCCGCTGTTACCAGCGGGCTCAAGCAACCTACCCGAGAGCTTGGACGGGCCGCCCTCAAACGCTCTCCTATTTGGTCTTGCTCCTGGTGGGGTTTGCCTAGCTTCCGATGTCACCACCGGAACTGGTGAGCTCTTACCTCACCGTTTCACCCTTACCCCGACGGTGCGGGGCGGTTTGCTTTCTGTGGCACTTTCCTGCTCGTCACCGAGACTGGGTGTTACCCAGCACCCTGCCCTGCGGAGCCCGGACTTTCCTCCCGCCCCCTGTCAAGGGGACCGGCGATCATTTGACCTGCTCCAAATTCCTCTAAGAAATTCCGTGTGCCATCACGACACAAATGGTACTGTTTAATATAATCAGAAACTACTCCCAGTGTCCAGTCAAGGGAAGCACATAGCAAAGCTGGGATCAGTTTGCAAGGTTTGAATGGATGAGTTGAAAATAGTTCCTCAGTCCTTGGTTGTTCGTGGCGAGTGTGTAGGTTCAGGGCGTGCGGGGGCGCCTTTTCAAGATCTCAAGGTGCTGAGGCAGGCTCACCATGATTTTGAACGACCGACTTTATTGAAGGCTTCTTCCGCCTGTTCGGTCAGCCCGTTCAGAGTCCTTTCCAAATGAAGCCGGGCGCTCTCGAGTTGGGCCGGCGAGATGTCTCTCGCAATGTACATCGGCGGTCCAAACGCCAGAACAATGCTCGAAAACGGTTTCGCCAGCACCGTTCGATCCCAGCTGCGCAACCGCCAGCACGGGTTGGCCGCCATGCTGACCGGCAACACTGGCGCCCCGGAATAGCGAGCGAGGAGCAGGACGCCTTTCTGAGCGATGCGCGGCGGCCCTTGAGAGCCGTCGGCAATGAGACCTGCTCCATGAGTTCCCCGAATGTGAGAAATCAACTGCTTCAATGCGGTGCTCCCTCCTTTACCCGGAGAACCCCGAAAGCATCGGCACCCGAGATGCTCCAGAATACGTGCAGCCCATTCACCGTCGCGACTGCGACTCACCATGAACAGACCGTTGCGATCTCGATAATAATAGATCACTGCCGGAAAAGTGAAATGCCAGGCAGCACCGATGATAGGTCCGCCGCAACTCAAGGCAGCCTCTTCATATTCCCGGCCAAGGATGGTAAAAGTACAAGTTCGATGATGCAGCCGAAACAAAGCCGCGATGAGCGGAGGCAGGAATGGAAAATGATCCGGGTGAAAGCCACGGTGAGAGATTCGGTTGCTATCCACTTCTTCCTCTCGCAGTCTGATCGCCAGAGACGCTAGCCGTCCCTTGGAGGGAGTCTGCAGTGAATGAAAAAACCAATATCGCGCTCATCGGTTTTCGCGCTTCCGGAAAGAGCCTGGTGGGGAAGCTCCTGGCCGAAGAGCTGGGCCTTTCCTTTGCCGACATGGATGCACTATTGGTGTCTTCCTTTGGCATGGGCATCGACCGATGGGTCCATGCTCAGGGCTGGGAATCCTTTCGCCAGACGGAGTCGGAACTCCTGGAGCGCCTTGCCCGGGAGCACGGTGTGGTGGTCGCCACGGGGGGAGGTGTGGTTCTGAGCGCCTCCAATCGCGAGCTCCTCAAGAACCGCTTCCTCGTCGTCTGGCTCAAAGCTTCTCCGGAAACAACCTATTTGCGCATGCTCGGCGACCCTGACAGCAGGACAAACCGCCCTGCTTTCACCTCACTGCCACTGCGTGACGAGATCCGACAAATCCTCGTCGAGCGCTCCGCTCTTTATGAAGAGACAGCCGCTATTACCCTGGAAACCGACGATGAACTCCCCGAGCGATTGGTATTAGCCATTCGGCGTCACCTCGCAGCAGGGAAAAAAGCAGGCGGCGAAAACGCTGACGAACCTAAAAGGTGAAAACCTTGTAATCAGGACTCGCCATCATCTTCACCAGGTCGACCGCCGTGGAGATCTTTGCGCCCTGGACCAGTTCATCCGGTGAAATCAGGCGTTTGTCCGCACAGGCCTTGCACACGTGAATGGGACATTTTGATGCAATCAACTTATCCAGAAGATCTTTCAAGTGTTCCCCGGTAGAGGACCTGATGCCTTCCGCCATCCCAAGCTGCGCCCAATGAATGGCATCGTCTATCAGGAAGATTTCCACAGGATGCCCCTGTTCCGCGGCAACCGAGGCGAACTGCATGGACCGCGTCGCGCCGCCTGATTTCTCGAACCCTTTGGACATGATAAAAAGCAGTTTTTGCATGGTTTTCTCCTTCGTGTGAAGATGTTAGGTGTCTTCTCAATGAGCACGGGCAAATCAACTCGTCTTAACCTTATCGATTCCCGCTGGAAGCATGCGGGAATGACACTGAGTCGCTGCTTGCGTCATTCCCGCGCAGAGCCTTCCCCTGGCCTGAACAGGGGTGGGAATCCAAGTTTGTTGGCCTTCATTATTGAGATATTAAGATGTTAGCACAAAAATGCATGCCCAGGGAACAGCCGGCATCCGAACCCAGGTATCGGCGCTCACATCTCCAGCGCCTCACCGGGTTCCGGAATGACCACATGCAGGTCGTCGGCTTCTTCAGACAGCCTCAGGATATCCTGATAGCGGTCCCTCCGCTCCTCTCTCTGGACATGCACGAGCGCGAGCACCCCTGCGCCCACCTCTCGAGCAAAGTCGATGCACTGCCGCACCGTGCCGTGTCCCGGAGTGAGGGGGTCCAGCCGGAATGCTTCATGGACCGCCAGGCTGCAGGCGCGGGCCAGGGCAAGCGTTTCCGGGGTAAACAAACCGTCGCCGCTGTAAAATATCGAGTGCTTTCCATGTGCGACTCGCACCGCAAGGTTCCTCTGCCCATGAATACTCTGGGCGGTGCTCCACTCAAGCCCGACGATGCGCGTCTTCTGCCCCGGCTCCAACTCCTTAAACAAAACCGGATAAGTCAGTTTTTGGAAAAAGCCGGAATAGGCCAGTTCCATGGCTTGAGTCACCATCCTTTCGACGCCGCTCTGGCTCACAATCGCCAGCGCCTTGCTTCTTTTCATCTCCCAGAATCTCAGGAGAAGCGCCGGCACCCCGAAAAAATGATCGCCGTGAAAGTGGGAAATCCAGAGGGCGTCCAGATCGTTCGGGTCACTCTGCTGTTGCCAGTAGAGAGACGGAACGGTAAAGCCGCAGTCCATCATCACCGATTGTCGCTGGTCTCCCATCCCCGATTGGACCCACAGGGAGGTATTCGGCAGCCTTTCATCACAGGCTTCACCCACACCCAGAAAGGTTACCCTCATCGGTATTCTCCTTTTTTCCCTTGGCAACGCTGCACAGCATGATGCTTTCGTCTCATGCTGAATGATCCCGATGATACGACGATCGACGGCGGAGAGCAATACCCGATGGCAGGGATTAATCGACATCACCTTTCTGTAGGATTGAGAAAAGTCACGAGAGGTGCTAAACGATTCACCGGATGCATGAACCGTTCACCGATGCCGGCCGGGTTTTGGGACGGCATGGCCTGAGTACACGGAAGGATTACTGGAGGAAAAAAATGACCATCATCGAAGGCTTTGAAAGGCTGCGAGTTGAGGACATACAGGAATTAAAAACGCAGGCTCAGCTTTTCCGACACGTGAAGACCGGTGCGGAACTCTTGTCTCTCATCAACGAGGACGACAACAAGGTTTTCGGGATCACCTTTCGGACGCCGCCAAAGGATTCCACCGGGGTGGCTCACATCCTGGAACACTCGGTTCTCTGCGGCTCGCGCAAATACCCGGTCAAAGAACCTTTCGTCGAACTCCTGAAAGGGTCGCTCAAAACCTTTCTGAATGCCTTCACTTATCCCGACAGGACCTGTTACCCGGTAGCCAGCCAGAACGTTCAGGATTTCTGCAATCTTGTTGATGTATATCTCGATGCGGTCTTTTATCCCCGCATTTCCACGTTCATCTTCCAACAGGAAGGCTGGCACCTGGAACTGGATCATCCCGAAGGAGCGCTCATTTACAAGGGCGTGGTTTTCAATGAGATGAAGGGAGCTTATTCTTCTCCGGACAACGTGCTCTCGGAATACTCTCAGCAGTCGCTGTTTCCCCTGAACACCTACGGTCTGGATTCGGGCGGGAACCCGAGACACATCATCGAGCTCACCTTTGAAGAGTTTCAGGCCTTTCACCGGAAGTACTATCATCCTTCGAATGCCCGTCTCTTCTTTTGCGGGAATGACGATCCGGAGCGGCGGCTGCGGCTGGCCAACGAGTACCTGAAGGATTTCGACAGACTGCCGGTTGATTCGACCATCGCCTTACAGCCGCCATTCGATAGCCCGAAGCGCATCGCGCGACCTTACGCATCGGCGGACACGGGCAGTGGCGAACCTGAGGCGCTTCGGAGGGGCATGCTGACCATGAATTGGCTGCTCACTGAAACCATCGACCCGGTGCTGAACTTTGCCCTCCAGGTACTGAAGTTCATCCTGCTGGGTATGCCGGGTTCCCCCTTGCGTAAGGCGCTCATCGATTCCGGTCTTGGAGATGATATCGCCGGGGTCGGGCTGGAGAACGAACTGCGCCAGATCTATTTTTCCACCGGCTTAAAGGGCATCCGTACGGAGGATGCGGACCGCATCGAGGACCTAATTCTCAAAACCTTGGAAAACCTCGCTGCCGAAGGCATCGCTCCCCAAACCATTGAAGCCGCCATGAACAGCATTGAATTCCGCCTCCGTGAAAACAATACCGGCAGTTTTCCCCGAGGGCTGAACCTCATGCTGCGGGCGCTGACCACCTGGCTGTATGATTCAGACCCGCTGGCTCTCCTGGCCTTTGAAGCGCCCCTTGAGAATCTGAAATCGCGCCTGGCTTCCGATCCAAGATTCTTTGAAAACATGATCGTTCGCTTCTTTCTCGACAACCGCCATCGCACCACCCTGGTGCTGGAGCCCGATCCGGACCTTGCAGCCAGAGAGGAGGCTGAGGAGCGGGAGCAATTGAAGGCGGTGAGAGAGGCTCTGCCGCCCGCTCAGGTGCAGGAGATCATGTCCAATACCCGCGAACTCAAACGGCGGCAGGAACTCCCCGACCCGCCGGAAGCCCTCGAAACGATACCGACTCTCACCCTTGCCGACCTGGATCGGGCCAACAAGCCCATACCACTTGTGATTGGGGAGAAAGCGGGGGTGAGAACCCTCTATCACGACCTCTTCACCAACGAGATCTTCTATCTGGATATGGGCCTGAACCTTCATTCCCTCAAACAGGAACACCTGCCGTATGTAGCTCTCTTCGGCCGGGCGCTCATCGAGATTGGTACGGAGAAAGAGGACTTCGTAGCGCTGACTCAGCGGATCAGCGGAAAGACCGGAGGCATTCGCCCGGAAGTCTTCACCTCAGCATCGAAGGGTGATGAAAGGGGCACGTTGTGGTTGTTTCTGAGAGGCAAGAGCATGCTGCCGCGGGTGGAGGACCTCCTGGAGATCCTGGGCGACGTCCTTCTCACCGTGCGCCTGGACAACCGGGAACGCTTCCGTCAGATGGTGCTTGAGGAAAAGGCCAGGCAGGAACAGAAGCTGGTCCCCGGTGGGCATCAGATCGTCAATCTGCGCCTCAGATCGCATTTCAGCAAGGCCGACTGGGCCGCCGAACAGATGGGAGGAGTGAGCTTTCTCCAGTTCCTGCGCGAGCTCGCCCGCAAGGTGGACGAAGAATGGCCGAGCGTGCTTGCCACCCTTGAGGAGATCCGCCGGATCCTTGTCAGGCGGGAGAATGTGCTCATTAATGTCACGGTTGACGAAGCCGGGTGGGCTCAGTCCGAGTCAAAGGTAGCCGCATTCCTGGGTGAGCTGCCCTCGGGGCCGGTCTTGGAGCAAAGGTGGTTGCCGGAGTATCCCCCCCGTTTTGAGGGCATGGCCATTCCCGCCCAGGTCAATTTCGTTGGAAAGGGGGCAAATCTCTACGACTTGGGCTATCAATTCCAGGGTTCGGCGCATGTTATTTCCGGCTACCTTCGCAGCTCATGGCTGTGGGACCGAATACGGGTCCAGGGGGGGGCATATGGTGCTTTTTGCATGTTTGACCGGATCTCGGGGACCATGACCTTCGTCTCCTACCGGGACCCCAATCTGCTCCAGACCCTGGATAATTTCGACCGGTCCGTGGATTTTCTCCGTGGCAGTGAATTGAGTGATAATGAACTCACCAAGGCCATCATTGGCGCCATCGGCAATATCGACACCTATCTTCTCCCGGACGCCAAAGGGTTTGTTTCCATGCTGCGCCACCTCACCGGCGACAGCGAAGAGGATCGCCGGCGGATGCGCGGGGAGGTTCTGGCAACCACCGCCGGTGACTTCAAAGCCTTTGCCGATGTGCTGGATCGATTCAGAGCAGCAGGCATTGTCAAGGTGCTCGGCCCGCAGAGTGCCCTCGATGATTCCAGTGTCAACAAACCCGGCTGGCTGAGCCCGCTCAAAGTCCTTTGAGAGCGGTGTAGATGAGAGGGCCGGGACCTCGGCCGAACCGGTTGCGAAAGGCTATCATTATGAACTCCCCTGAAAAAGGTTGTAAAGAGCTCATGTTGCAAAGAGAAGAGAAAGCGGTTACCGCTGTCCGGATCACAACCGCGCCACTGGCGGGGCCGCGAGCAGATCGGGTCATCGGCGACTACGACAACATGGCCTATCTGGACATGCATGAG
>JGI20214J51650_10000813_pt1 | contig 19515 bp, 17 predicted proteins | sample WetSurMetagenome_FD_51650 | JGI IMG/M metagenome (IMG submission 51650) | reverse complement strand
CAATCATTGTCGCGCAGGAAATTGATTGCGACTATTCCGCGTCGGTCGAGGGCATCGTTATTCCGGGCGCATGGGTCCGGGCGTGCATAGACGCGTGCGAAAAGCTCGGGATCACGCCGACAGGGGCCAAACGCGCTGCGCTGGATGTCGCCGACGAAGGAAAGGACAAAAACGCATTCTGCGGCGCCCATGGCGTGCAAATCGAATTGATCGAAGAATGGAGCGGCAAGGGGAGCGATTTGTACGACACAGCGCAGCGGGCTGTTGGCCTTTGCGACGAGTACGGATATCTTGGGTTCCGATATGACGCTGACGGGCCTGGGGCTGGCATCCGAGGCGATATGCGCGTCATCAATGAGGGACGCCGGTCAGTTCGCGCGAATATCCATCCAGTCGAAGGCTGGCGTGGGTCTGGTCAGGTTCACGACCCCGAGGGCGTCGTTGAGGGTACGACAGGTCTCGACGGAGGGGATTTGGGCCGGAAAAACAAGGACTATTTTGGCAATCCAAAAGCGCAGGGCTGGTTCGCTCTTCGTCGACGGGCTCAAAAAACATTCCGGTGGGTCACAAAGGGCATTGCGTGCGATCCAGATGAAATCCTATCAATCTCATCCAAGTGCCCGAACTACATGAAATTGGTCGCGCAGCTTTCTCAGCCGACCTACAAAACAAATGATGCCGGGAAAATCATCGTCGACAAGAAGCCGCAGGGCATGCCATCCCCTGATTTAGCCGATGCGGCTATGATGGTGTTTGCTCCCGGCGGCGGTGCAGCGGCTGTCTTGGTTACACAGGACTTGATCAATAGGGTCCGCGTACTCCCTAGGACACGCCAATATTAACGTGATATATTTCAAGTTCAATGATTTGAATTTCTAATCAAGGGTTTCAAAATGGCGAATGGATGGGGCGGCGCGCGGCCGGGGTCGGGGCCGAAGAAAAGGGCAAAGGCGGCAGACCAGCCAGCGCCAGCCGAGCCGAAACGCGCTGGTTACTCAATGGATGACATCCAGCAATTGATGCGGATGAGCGCGGAGAGATCGCGCTCCCGCCCCCGGACAGATGACTGGAACCCGTTCAAAATGGAGACGGAAACGCGCTTTCTGTTTCCTGAGCGCGCAATGCCGAAAGACAAAAAGCTCCGCATGGCGTTTGACAGCAGTCTTGTCGGAAACAACCAGTTTGCCTCTCAGGCATGGATGGCCGGCGGAATGCTCGGGAATGTAGCGTCTGAAGGGCTGCTATTCCTCGGATACCCATATCTATCGGAACTAGCCCAGCGGCCAGAATATCGACTGTTTGGGGAAATCAGAGCCGAAGAGATGACGCGCCGGTGGACCGAATTCCGGGGCACAAAAGACGAGAGCACGAAAAAGAAAATCGATAAAACAAACCCGAATGACGACGATCTGGCCGCCAAGCGCCGCGCCGAACATGCGCGCACCGATTCTCGCAACAAGGAAATCGAAGTCAAGATTAAAGAGCTGCAGGACTTCGAGGAAGAGCTTGCCATTCGGGATTGGTTCAAAGCTGCGGCGGCGCAAGATTCGTTTTTCGGCATCAGCCATTTGTTTCTCGAAACGAAGGGCACGAATGTCGATATTCTGAATGATCCAGAATTAAAAACAGACATTGGCAATGGTCGCGACAAAGTAAGCCAGACCAAGGCGGGCAAGGGGTTTCTAAAGGCGATCCGAACCATTGAACCGATATGGGCCTATCCAACAACCTACAATTCCAACAACCCATTGACGCCTTCATGGTATGATCCACAAGTGTGGTATGTGATGGGGAGCGAGATTCATAAATCGCGCTTTCTGACATTCATCGGCAGACCTGTCCCTGATATTCTCAAGCCCGCATATGCGTTCGGCGGCCTCTCCATGACGCAGATGGCTCAACCGTATGTGGATATTTGGCTGAAGACGCGGGAAAGCGTCGGCGAGATGATTCACGCATTTTCGGTCATGAACCTGCAGACCAATCTCGCGACGACAACGATGCCAAGCGGTTCCGGTGGCGGCGCAGGGGATGTTATAGCGCGCATGTTGCTGTTCTTGACGATGAGAGACAATCAAGGGCTTTTCATCACAGACAAGACGACGGAGGACTTCAAAAACGTATCGGCTTCGTTGGGAGGTCTGCATGAGCTTCAGGCGCAGTCGCAGGAGCACCTTTGCTCTGTCGCCCGCATCCCACTAATCAAGTTCACTGGCATTCAGCCGGCTGGTCTAAACGCAAGCTCTGAAGGCGAGATGCGCGCTTTTAATGATACCATCCACGGAGCGCAGGAACATCTATTCCGGCGCAACCTAACGACTGTTTACGATCTCATGCAAATATCGCTATGGGGCAAGCGCGATCCAGATATTACATACGACTTTCTTCCTCTCCAAGAAGCGACCGAAAAGGAGAAGGAAGAAATTCTAAAGATGCGTGCCGAGCGGTATGTCATCTGTGTTGATGGTGGGCTTATATCTCAGGAAGAGGGGCGCCGCGTTATCGTTAACGATCCTGAATCCGGGTTTGATGGCCTCGATTCCGAGGATGTCCCTGATTTGCTTCAGGAGGAAAATCTTGGCCTCGAACCGATTGGCGGCCGTCCGCAACCACAAGCCGAGATCGGCGAGAAAGAGGAGGGACAAGAATGACCGGGCCTCAAAAAAAGTGGCTTGATGCCAATCGACCATATCGCCCACTCGGCCAGCCTCCGGGCGCGGGAGCCGCATATGTCAAGGTCGGCATTCTGCACGAAGACGGGGCGTTTGAGTTGAAGCAGCGCGGGGGTAGGCCAAACGTAAGACCAGGGTCATTCGAGGTTGGTATCCTTGAACTTCGGGACCGTAGTTGATGCCTCCTATTCGTTCCAAATCAGGCAAGAAAATCACACTCAGAGCAGTGCGAGCGAACGCTGGCATTGCGGCTGCGTATCAGAGGAAAATTCTCGCTCTTGTCGATGATATGGCGCGCTCCTACGCATGGTTCCTGCGAGCGCAATATAGAGCAGATCCGCCAGTGCTCGCACAAGACGCAAGCCCCGCCGCCGCTCTTCTCCGCGCGCTGAATGGTCTATTTCGGCGATGGGAGAAGAATTTTGAAGAGGCGGCGCCGAAGCTGGCGGATTGGTTCGCTCAATCGACATGGCGCCGAACCGACGCCGCATTAAAGAAAATACTTCGCGACGGCGGATATAGCGTCAAATTCCAGATCACGCCCGCAATGCGCGATGTAATGGATGCGACAGTTGCGGAAAATGTTGGGTTGATAAAATCAATCCCGGCTGAGTTCCATACGAAGGTCGAAGGCATGGTCATGCGCAGCGTGACGGCCGGGCGCGATTTGCAAAGCCTGACGAGGGATCTGCAAAAGACGTTCGGCATTACGCGGCGGCGCGCGGAATTTATCGCGCATGATCAAAACTCAAAAGCGACGACTTCGCTTAGGCGCGCGCGGGAAATATCGATCGGAATAACGGAAGGGGTTTGGCTGCATTCGCACGCAGGGAAGGTTCCCCGGCCGACGCACTTAAAAAACAATGGCAAGACGTTCAATCTGGAAACGGGCTGGCACGATCCAGATCCTAAGGTTGATGCAAATATAATGCCTGGGGAGCTTCCCCGGTGCCGTTGTACTTGGCGCCCAGTTGTGAAAGGGTTCTCGTGATAGTAGACAAGAAGCCGTCCTCTAAATCGTTTTATGTTCGCGGGAAAATTAAAAGCCCCGACGAGCTTTGTGATGCGATCGATCTTATGATGAAAAGCGCCAATGAGATATTTGGCAAAAGCGCCATGGATGCAGTATTCATCCAGGACGAAGATGAGTTGGACAATCAAGGAGATAAAAAATGACCATAGCTCAAGCAATTTCGCCGACCGCCGCGCAGAAAGAATGGCTCAACAAAAATCGCGGTTACCAGCGAATCAGCCATGCGGTTAGCACCAAATTCACAAATCGCGGTACATTGCGGGCATGCGGTACGTTTATCGCGGAGGGGCCGGGCGCGCCGGTGATGGACGGGAATGGGGATTTTGGCGTCGGCATCCCCGTGGCGGATCAATCGCGTCGGCGGTGAAATAAATGGCCCATTAGCTCAGTGGTAGAGCTGCGGTGTTACATACCGATGGTCGGCAGTTCGAATCTGTCATGGGCTACCATAAAATATTAGCCGGCATAGCTTTAGTTGGTAGAGCGCTTGATTTGTAATCAAGAGGTCGTGGGTTCGAACCCTACTGCCGGCACCATGATTTAGTCTCACTTTTCAATACAATAGAGGCGTGTTATACACTCGCATGATGCTTGCGGGGCCTCTCCAAACGCAACCAAACGCAGGGCTTCCCATGGGAGTTCATCGCAAATCAGCGCGCGATGCTGCTATTCCTGCGGCTGGAGTTCTTTTCATTACGCCAGCGGGCGATGCTCTATTTCTAAAACGCAAGGGCGGCGATCATCCCGGCGAATGGAGCATCCCGGCTGGCCACGTCGAGGACGGCGAGGAATTCGAGGACGCGGCGCGCCGCGAGGCATCGGAAGAGGTTGGGCGTGTTCCGAGTAGCCTTCAGCACGTTCATCGCCAAGAGACAGTTGATGGCGTCGATTTCGCGACTTTCCGACATGATGTCGATGACCGATTTGATCCTGCCCTGAACGATGAGAGCGAAGAACATGTTTGGGCTCCGCTCAGTGATCCGCCAAAACCATTGCATCCGGGGCTAGCGAGCTTGCTGGCAGAGTTTTTTGCCGAAGAGGCGTCGGAACCCGCACATCAACGAAGCGGCGCTGCAAGGGCGCTAGAGCGCGAAATAGGGGGCGCGGATTCTCGCCTCGCTTTCGACAGGTCCGTTCGCTCATTCGACGATGACGGCCGGATGCGTGTCGATATTGCGAATATCTCAAAAGAGCAGATCAGGCCGTATAGGGGTTCTGAAATTCCAGGTTATGAAGAGCTTGGACTTGAACCTGACCGAATTTATCAAATGTTCTGCTCTGGCGAAGAGCTTGAAAAGGCCGCCCGTACTTTCGACGGCGTTCAAGTCATGCAACGTCATGTAGGCGTTGATGCAGATGATCATCAGATGTGGGATATCGTCGGAACAACGGGGAGTGAAACTAAATACATCGCCCCGTATTTGACGAATAGTCTTTTCATTTGGGTTCAGAAAGCGATCGATTTCATCGAAAAAGATGAAAAACGTGAACTTTCGTGCGGATATCACTATGTTCCCGAGATGACAACTGGAATATTTGATGGTAAACCGTATGACGGTGTGATGCGAAACATTCGCGGAAATCACGTTGCGATTGTTGAGGAAGGTCGTGCGGGCCATGACGTCGTGATCGGCGATCAGGCTTTAGATATGAGCGGTTCGCGCCGCGCGAAGGAGCAGGAAATGGTCACGAAAGCATTGCCGACCCGTTTGGAATATCTCGCGCTGAACGGCGCGGCGACCGCGATCAACCCGCTTTTGGCCGCTGACGCCAAAATCGAATACGGCCCGATTTTCGCTGGTCTCAATCCTTCCAATCTTCGTGGGCGCAAAGCAACGATCCTTTCGGACCTTCGCCGCGCCATCAAGGGCAAGACGATCGCGCAGGACGCCAATATCGATCATGTGGCGACCCTGCTGGACAATCTGTTGGGGGCCAAAACGCTCGCGCTCGATACATCGGTTTCCGGCGAGCAGCATCGCGCGATGGAGGCGGCGGCTCACGGCAAATCGAACCTCGGCATCCCGAAGAAGGTCGGCGAGGAATTCGAGAAAAAGGACGCGGGCAAGAAGTTCGGCGATTCTCTCAGCGACATCTTCAAGAAAAAGGGCATGAGCGGAGATTCGCTGAAGCGCTGCATGGACGCCGTCCGCGACGAACTGCCCGATAACGCGCTCGATGAAATCGAAATCGAGGCCGAAGAGGGTTCCGGCAAGAAGGAAGAAGAAGAGGCGGAGGACGCCGATCTTCTGGAGCCGGAAGAGCAGGCCAAGGGCGGCGCTCGTGATAAGCGCGCAAAAGACGCGGATATCGAGGAAGAAGAAGCCGAGGACGAGATCGAGGAAGAAGAGGCCGAAGAAGGCAAAGACAAGCGCGGCGCGAAGGATCGTCGCGGCGCGAAAGATAGGAAAGGCGCCATGGACCGGAAAACAGTCATTACCGAAGATCAGATGAACCGGGCCATCCAGGCGGCCGTTCGACAGACCGAAAAGAACGGCCGCGATCGAGACGACGCCCGTTCGTTTGTCCGGCCCTATGTCGGCGAATTGCCGATGGCCCTTGATAGCGCCGAGAAAATTCTTCGCGCGGCCGCCGTCGCTCTGAATGTCGAGGACGCGGACACGATCCATCCATCGGCTCTCAAAACCATCATCAAAATGCAGCCTCGCGCTGGCGCTCAGCCCGGTCCGGCGTTCGATCATTCGACGATGGCAAACGACAGTTACGGCGACGCAGATGGCTTCGCGAAACGCTTCCCCGACGCCGGCCGGATTGGCAGCGCCTGATATTCATAATCGAAAAGGAATACTATCATGGCCGGTGGCTACCAGACTCAGATCTATAATCAGCCAGCGCAGGGTATTGCTGGAGATCGCGCCTCGCAGAACCCGATTGCGACTTTCGACGCCGGCCCGGGCGGCCTTGTGGCGGATACCGGCGGCGTCGCTGTCGGCTATTTCGCGTGGGTTGTCCCGCCGACCGACCCGAACGGCACGAACCAGATCGCGTCTCAGGCGCGCGGCAGCGGCAACGTCGCAGGCTTCGTCTATAACGATCTTCAGGCCCTGAACACGGTATTCCTGTCCGACGCGACGATGGTTATCCCGACTGGACTTCCCGTCGCGCTCGCCACACAGGGCGATTGGTGGGTCATCAATAACGGCACAACCGAAGCGATCGTCGGCAACAAAGCCTATGCGACGTTTACAACTGGCGCGGTGAGCTTCGCCGCCACGGGGTCGCCGTCAACGAGCGCTCAGGCGACGACCAGCACTGTCACGGCGCAGACCAATAGCTGGACTGCATCGATTCAGGGCGACATCATGACCGTTACGGTCGGCGCCAATCTCTATCCCGGCACGAAAATCACGGGAACGGGAGTTGCCACAGGCACGCAGATTTCGGCGCAGCTTCCCGGCGGCACCCCTCTCGGCGCAGGGACTTACTTGCTTTCGATCAGCCAGCAGACGGCAATCGCGTCCGAGGCCATGACCGGAACATATGGCCTCCTGACAATCGGAACGCTTGTCGGCACGGCGACATTCCAAGTCGGCCAGCAGTTGGCGGTTACGGGTTCGGTTGTGGCCGGCACGACGATCACAGCTAACGTGGCGGGCACTGGCGGCACTGGCGGCACGATGATCGTCAATAACAACACGGCCCTGAGCCAGACCATTTATACGGCGGCAAATATCGAAACCAAATGGGTCGCGGCGTCTGCTGGTCAGCCGGGCCAGCTGGTGAAAATCACATCGTGGGTCGGCGCCCAGGGCTAACCTGAGCTGAAACAGAAATAGGAGCCAGGTTAATGTTCAACAGCATCTCCGAAGCCCGCACCGCGTTCCGCGCGGATAAGCAGGTTCTCATCGATAAGGGCATCGTGCTCCCGTATCAGATGGATCGATATCTGACGGCTCAGGAAAAGCGCTCAGGTGTCATGGCGTATGACGCCGCGAATGGTCTTCCGGGGCCGCTTTCGACCGACCCTAACGCCGCGTTGCCTTATATGCTGACTTCGGCGATTGACCCGGAAATCATTCGGGTGCTGTTTTCTCCGCTGCAGTTCGCCGAAATCCTCAGCGAGCGAAAAGCTGGCGTTTGGACGGAGCAGACGCGATTCTTTATGAACGTCGAAAGCACGGGTGAGGTTTCGAGTTACGACGACTTCGTGAACAACGGCCGCGCCGGCGCGAACTTCTCCTATCCACAGCTCCAGAGCTATCTATTTCAGACCATCCTCGCGTATGGCGAATTGCAGATCGACCGCGCTGGTCTGGCCAAAATCAATTGGGTTTCGGAACTTGGTCTCGCGGCGGCTGATCTCCTCAACCGATACCAGAATCTGACATACGCCTACGGCGTGCAGGACCTGCAGAATTACGGGCTTCTCAACAACCCCTATCTCTCGGCGTCGCTGACACCGGCACTGAAGGCATGGGGCGGAACGAGCTGGTTTGACAATGGATCTCCGGCCGCCACGGCGAATGAGGTCTACAATGATATCGTTGCGCTTGTCACGCAGCTGGTCAGCCAGACCAATGGCGCCCTCGACATCATGTCGCCGATGACATTGGCGATGAGCCCTCAGTCTCAGATCGCAATGACGTTCGCTAATTCGTTTGGCGTCTACGTCAAGAGCCTCCTGAAAGAGGGCTATCCGAATCTGCGCATCAAGACTGCGCCGCAGTATGGGCAGCAGTCATCGAACAACCCGCAGGGTTATTCGACTGGCGGCAATTTCATTCAGCTCATTGCTGATTCGATCCAGCGCCAGACTGTCGCTTATTGCGCCTACAACGAAAAGCTTCGCGCCCACAAGATCGTTCCTGAATTGTCGTCGTGGAAGCAGAAGCAGACCAGCGGAACATGGGGGACGGTCATTCGTTCGCCGGCCGCCATTACCAGCATGATCGGGGTTTGATCGAATGACGGAAGCAAAATCTCCCAAGGCCATTTCTCCTTCGGCGCGCACCGTTGTCGTGGCATGTAAGGTTCCAAACGGAATGTGCCTGCAATTGCAGGAACCAGCCCAGCGGATGGAGGACACCCGTGATGGTCCGGTAGCGCGTACCTATTGGGCCAAGCGAGGCCGCCCATATTACGTTCATGGTCCGGCCTATCCTGTCGGCACTCTCCCCAAGGGGTTTCCTCGTCCTCCGCTGATCGAAGGCGGTTATGCGATCACACGCGGCATCCCCGTTGAATTCTGGGAAGCGTGGGCCGAACAGAATAAAAGGGCCGATTATTTCATGACGCCGGACGGCGCGGAACATGGGATGATCTTTGCCTATGCGGATATGGACGATACCATTGCCGCCGCACGTGAACAGGAGAAGCTTCTCAGCGGGCTTGAGCCGTTGAGCACTGACGAGGATCGCGATGGGAAACTGACCGACCCTCGGCTCCCGCGCCCCGTCAATCTCGCCGTTGCCAAACTGGCCCATGAACCGCATCCGGGGTGATGGTTAAATGACAACATCGACCCCGCCTGTTGTGTTTGATGACGCAACTTGGATCGCGATGTTCCCTGAATTTTCGGCACTGACGCCGGCGCAGGGAAACGCGTATTTCATGCAGGCGGGGCTTATCTGCGCGAACAGTTGCTCGAACCCTATTTTCGCAGGTGGAACGCTTCCGGCTCTGCTCTATCTTCTGACCTCGCATATCGCGTGGCTGAACTGTCCGAAAGACGCGAATGGCAACCCCGCCGCAACTGGCGCCCCTGCCTCGTCCCTAGTAGGGCGGATTAGCAATGCGAGCGAGGGGTCTGTATCCGTTGCGACAGAGTGGAATGGAAGCGGATCGCCAAACGAAGCGTGGTTTATTCAAACGCGCTATGGGGCGCAATATTGGACGGCGACCGCGCAATACAGGACGGCGAGATATTTGGCTAATCCGACGCGGGTCATCAATGGCGTATATCCTGGGATGTGGCGATGATCGATCCAATCAGAATCAACCATGCAGACGATGATGATGCGGTCCGCGCTCGACATGCAAGGATTGAAGCGCGGCTCGATGAGCTTGGCGTCGACGAAGTCAGGTTTCTCCAGTCTAACGGTAAATTGCCTACTGAATGGGATTTGATCATTCGGGCGTGGATGGCTGGGAAAAAGCCTAATCCTGAAAAGGCAGTGAAGTGATGGCTGCGTTTCGAGGGTTTGATCACGCAGCGATCAAGATAGGGGAATTGGCTGAGAAACTGAAAAGCAAGGAGCCCGTTGTCCGGGTCGGGTTTTTGGAAAACGCGGTTTATCCTGACGGCACTCCGGTTGCGATGATCGCAGCAATTCAGGATGGCGGCGCGCCCGGCGCTGGAATCCCGCCGAGGCCATTCTTTCGGAATATGATCGCGGCCAAAAAGGGCGAATGGCCGGCAGCGATTGCGGGCCTGCTAAAGGACAACAATTATGACGCGGTCAGAACTCTGGATCAAACCGGAGCGGCGATTGCGGGGCAGCTTCGACAAAGCATTACAGAATTTAATTCGGTCCCGTTGAAGCCGTCGACGATAAAAGCCAAGGGTTTCGATAAACAGCTAATCGATACGGGTTTTATGCTCAACTCAGTCGATTTCGAAGTTAAGCGTTGAAAGGAAAGACGATGGGAAAGAATATGTGGAAAACTTTCGGCGCGATTGGCTTCGGCCTTGGGCTTTCTGCCGCCTTGGCTATCCCCGCATTGGCAGTGACAACGTCGGCGGACCAGATCCCCGCTCCGGTTCCGAGCGCGTCGAATACGGCCGGTAATTCCGAGGTCTTGATCCAGAATTTTCCGATCAGCGGCGGCGCTCTTTATCAGAGCTGTTTCCGAGGATATGGTCTGCAGGGGCCGAATGGCAACGGCGTTCTGACCGAATGCTCTGGCCTTACATTTGTCCCGACAAGTCTTTCCGGAGTTTTCACCCGGTATCTTGATTTGACGGCGGCGCGGCTCGATACGGGCATCGTTTCGGTCGCGACAACCGGTTCGTCAACCTCATTTGGTATCGCGCGAACTGCTGGTTCCAGTTATGCGCTTGTCGGCGCTGCGACTTCTTCGAGCGGCGTGACGACAAAGGCGATGTGGGAAACCAATGTCGCGTCTAACTATGTCACTGGGACAGTTATCCCGGTCATCGTCAATGCAAACTATACGGGCGCCGGAACGGTTACGGCGGCATCGACGACATTGACGCTGACGGCCTATACCGAAGTTGGCGGGGTTGAGACATCGATCACAGGCATCACGGCCGCTCAGCAGTTCACGGGGACGCCCGCTAATTATACGTTTAATATTCCGACGACTGCGGCCTTGGTTCCCGGTCAACATATCGTGGTCGAGGTGACCATGTTGACAACCACTTCGGCGGGAGCCGCAACTGGACAGATCAATTCTGTCGGCGTAGCGGACTAGCCCTAGAGATTAATCGATATTTAGGGGCTAAAATTGAGAAACGGAGGAGAGACAATTGAATTTACATTCCGTGGTCTCCTCCGCAATCGGAGCCATTAACCCGAACCAGTTCGTTGGCGTCCGTTCCAGTATCGGAAATTCAGTCGCCGATGATGGAAGCGTTTCCCCGGCCTATGCTACGCCCGGAAGCCTGGCGGCATCGATCGGCGGGACATTCACCGCGTCTGCGTCGGGAACCACGCTGACGGTCTCCGCTGTCCTGTCTGGAAGCCTTCAGGAAGGCGATGCTGTTTCTGGAACGGATGGCGTGAACTCGCTCCCGGTTGGTTGCGTGATAGCGGCATGGCTGACCGGCACGCCCGGAGGCATTGGCACCTATCAGATCAGTTCCGCCCCGGCTGGCGGGGTTCTCAATTCTTGCACTGTCACATCATTGAGCACCGTTTTGAACGTCTCAGCTGTGATAGGCGGCGTTCTGCAGCCGGGGCAAGACATCTCTGACGTAACGGCGGCGCTTCTCGCCGGGACGTTGATTACGGGTCAAATCTCAGGCGTCGCGGGTGGCATTGGACTTTATTCGATCAACCAGCAGCAAACCGTCACTTCGGAAGCGATGACAACGTCGATGACGATCGTCGCTCAGGTTCAGGCTCTTTCTGGCAGTGATCTTCGGCATATGGATGCGCTCAATTTGCAAGGGTCACATCGTTCTCTCTACGCCAGCGTGGATTTGCGCAGTGGGGTCCGCGTCAAAATACGCGGGGGCGATCTCGTCATTCTGCCAAGCGGTTCGACGTGGCTGGTGAATCAGGGTGTCGAGCCTTGGTATAGTTCGGCTGGTTGGGTGAAGTGTGTTATTACGCTTCAAGATGGTTCGTGAAATATATCTTTTGACGGGGCAATGTCATGTCGAATTTATCTCTCCCAACATTAAGCGTGACAGGAACAATTGTCACCGGCGGCACTGCTGTGAATAACGTAATCCCCGACCCGCCGAATGTACGGAGTAATGCTGTTTTCCAGAATCAATCGTCTGGACCTCTGTTATTCGCTTCCGATGGAACATCTGCATCGGCGACAAATGGCATCCTGGTTCCGGCTGGAGCGGTTTACGAATTTGTCCAGCCGGTTATCGCGGGGAACGGCCTCATAATTTCAGCTTGCCCGCAGGGTTCAATTTCGGTTTGGGGAGCAACCACGGGACAGCAATTTTTCATCGCGTCTACGCAGAATTGAGGACATTTCATCATGCCCATGATTTATCCTCCTAATCTTCCGCTTACAGGCGGCAATGGCCAGACGACGCCTGTCGGAAATGTGCTGTACGTGAATAAAAGCGCGCCCTCTGGCGTGCTTCAGAATGGCTCTCCGGGGTTCCCGTTTCTGACACTTCAGGCAGCCCTCAATGTAGCTAGCAGCAATACGGCGATCTATGTCTTTCCCGGCACATATTCTGAAAATATCGTCATGCCTGATTTAGACGGCATAGCAATAATAGGTTCGGCCGAACAGAATACCACAATCATCAATGCGTCGCCCGGACATACGTTTTCGTGGATTCCGGGAGCGACGACCGGCGCCGCTGTGACGACGTTCCAAATGAGGCAGCTAACCCTTTCGAACACGGATACGACTGGTACATATCACGCATTACATATCGATGCGAATGCCGTCGTCTTTCCGAATACATTCCTCAGTGATGAGTGTGATATCAACTTCGTGGATGTCGATGGCGTCGGAGGGGTCGGAAAGACGGCTGCATTCATTCGCAATGCGGGGTTCGTATTCTGGACGCACGGGGCTATCGTCGGTGGCGATCTGTATGTGACGAACTGTACGCAGTTCGCGGGGCGCCAACTCGAAATAGGAACGCTGATAGCTCCCACCAATTTTGTGGCTGAATATGATGGAAACAATCCGCATAATGGTCTCGGCCGATCCAACATCAGCATTGCAGAGGATACGGTCGTCTATGGAGATGTGCAGCTCAAGGGCCATCCAATCTATCAGGAAGATGTATCCTCTCTGATCATCGGCAATGTCACAGGGACATTGACAAGTTTCTATGCGTCTGGTCGTGATTATTGCCCGGCTTTATTCTTTAGCGCTCATCATGGGCAGCCAGGAGGAACCGGCGGGAATTTAACTCTGGTATTCCCCGATCCCCAAGCGTCGGGGTCGGCTTTTAATGCCGTCGATTTCAGCACTGGACACATTATTGGGGCTGTAAATTTCACTAAGACGAATTTCCTTCCTGCGAATGCACGCGGGCTTCTCTATGTCGCGGGGCAGGCACAATTCGATACGACAACGGCGAACGGTCTTTCATTCAACGGGTACGTCGCGGCCGATCTTCGCGGCGCCGTCTTCCACCAAAATGTCTTGCAAGCGACTGGCGCAGCGGCGATTGACCGCGACCGGATCACATTCGTCCAAACCATCACGGCGAGCCCGACGACTGTTCCGATCTCTCCGCCGCTCCCGACCGGCGCGACATATGCGGTCGCCGTTGGGCCGTCTGTCGCCGCTGCTTATGGCATATCGGCAAAGGCCGTTAACCAGTTTGTTCTCACCGGGCCCGCATCCGGCACGGCCGACATCACGATTTCGAGGATCTGATACCTCCTAATTCCCGACGATGGAAACTAAGCCATGTTCAAAATAATAGAAAAACTATTTAGTTCCATCATCGGGATGTGTTTCTGCACGGCCGCGTTCGCCGCTCCTCCGGGAACGGGCAGCGAGTTCCCGACGCAGGTACAGAGCCAAAGCGTTGTCGGCACTATTGGAATGTGCCTCAATTCATCCGGTCGCGCTGTACCATGGTTTAATTCGTCGGGCAGTTGGCAGTGCGCTGGTTCGGCCGTCCCTGTTTCTGGCACATTCTCGGCTGCATCTGGATTCATCGTAACGGGAAATGCCCAGCTTACTCTCACCGCAAACAGCACGTCCTATAATGTCGCGCTCGGCTCTGCCGGTCCTGTCGTTGTGGTTTACAATCCAGGGACGTCCGTCGTTTATGGAAAATTGAGCGTCGGCGCTGGTACTGCTGCGACGACTGACACGCCGATTGCGCCCGCCTCCTATCAGGTCTTCAACACCAATGGTACGGCAACGTACTTCAATGCGATTACGACTGCAGGCGCTGGCACAATCCTTAGCATCCCGACTGGCACTGGCTCGCCGTCTGGATGGGGCGGCGGAAGTTCTGGTGGCGGCGGCGGCAATGTGACCATTACTAGCCCTCTCGGCACGCAGACGATCGCTGCTTCGGTTGCTGTAACTCCGGCGACCAGCTCGCTCTGGACGATTGGACAAGGTGGCGCAGTTCTCAGCGCGACGAATGGCCTATTTTCCAATATCCTGCAGGGCAACGCAGCACTAACCGCAGCAAACCCGATCTTCTCCGCTCTCTCAATCGGCGGCGCGGTCAATGCGGTCGGAAACCCGATCTTTGTCTCTCCGGGGACGGGCGCTACGTTCGCGGCAACTCAATCAGGCACATGGACTGTCCAGCCGGGGAACACGGCGAATACGACGCCATGGCTCGCATCGATCTCGCAGGGTGGAAATACGGCAGTCGTGAAGCCTGCCTCTACCTCACCGCTGACAACCGACGCGGCTCTTGTCGTGGCGATGAGCCCAAACAGCGGAATTCAGGGATATGCCTCTGGCGGGGCGCAGACGGGCGCGAATATCATCAACGATGGAGGAATTTACGCAGGAAATATATATTCTCTGCAGCTTGATGCGGCGAGCGGAAATCTTAAAACAAATTGTGTCGTCGGCTGCACGGGCGTAAGCGCATCGGTCGGGAACCCGACCAGCACGCTTGCCCTTCCGGCTACGACAACGGCTTATTCTGCGGGTACATTGCTCTGCACGAGTGCGACGGTTGCAACGTGCAACACAGCCTTGGCGTCTGAGTTCTTCACAATAGCGAACACCGCTGGCGGCGTGATCATCCCGCGCATGAGGCTCCAGATTAACGACGCCACCAGCACCAGCTGGCCAGGGGTCATTATCCAGATTGATCTATGGTCAGCCGCGCCGACTTTCGCCACGACTGGCGATCGCGGCGTCTTCACCACAGACTTTGCGACAGGATCACAGAACCACCTTGGGGCTTATACCTGCGTCATGAGTACGGTCCTTGCGGATGGTGAATATGCTGAGTGCTATCCGACTGTTGGAAATTCATCCACAATCAAACTGGCGTCGGGCACTTCAATCTTCTGGACTGCCACAGCGGTGACGGCTTCGGGCGTGACGGGAGCGAGCAAAACCGTCACTGTCACCTTAGAGGATCTGAATTGATGCGCAGGCTCTTTGCGGGGATTTTAGCGGGCGCATCGCTGCTTTCCTGCCCGGCGAAGGCAATTACCCCATCCGAGTATCTAAGCACGACGCAGCATACGCAAGCGCCGTTGTTTTGGGATTTTGTCGCATCCAATGCCATCCCCTCTTGGCTGACATTCACGCGCGCGTCAGCAGAAACGACGGCACTTTATACCGATGCGGCAGGCAGCGCCTATACGTCTTTTGCATCAGCCGTACCGGCTATAACCTCAGCTGGGTTGCAAATATATTATGGTACTACGACGCAATATTTTCTCCAAAACTCGGCCCAAAATGGGTCAACAATCGCAACACAATCGGCAATAAACCTACCAACAGGCACATATGTCTTATGGTGTACTGGCGGAACCGGTACGTCTGTTTTGAGTGCTGCGGTAACTGCTGTTGGAACAGGGTTCTCTTCGCAGACGTGTTCATCCAACTCCTATCAAACGATAGTTATAACGACTGCTGGAACAGTCAGCGTCACGGTGACAGGAACTTCAGGAACGGGCGGAGGGGCCGGGGTCATAAATAGGGTTCAGTTGGAAAAAAGCTCTGTCCCAACACCTTTGATTGAGACGTCAGCCAGCACGGCGTCAAGAGTAGCAGATATTATTACATTCAGCGCAGCATCAATCTCCTACTTTCAGGTTCCATTCTGCGTCGTTGCCGAGTTCACAATCCCAACCTATGTTTCTACAGTTAATTTATTTGGTGGCTCTAAGGCTCCCGGGTTGACCTTAGGATCTACAAGCGGTGGGCAAGCTCTGATCACATATGCGGGTATTTCAGGATCTAGCACAGCTGTGTCCACCTCTCCCCTGACCAATGGGGTAATAGCCCGTGCTGGAGGCGTCTTTAATCCAACAGGATATATGACTTCAATCAATGGATCAGTCCCAGTTACCGGCACATCTAAAATTGCCGTTGGGTATCCGGCGTCAATGTCGATTGGATCAGTCGGCGGGTCTATAACTCTGAATGGGAACCTTTCCAAGATCGTTATCTCACCTGGTGCTAATTATCCAATAAAAGCAAAAACATCTGCGGGGGCTCACCTGCCATGAAGGCGATCTCATTTTTCCTGCTTGGCTTGATAACGCTATGCTATTCTGCGGCAGCGAATACGTTCGTCACCTCGGGGAATGGTCAGGCCCCGACTGGACAGGCGTTTTTCTCGCCTACCGGAACGGATGCGGCGCTCAATCGTATTGGCATCGATTGCAAATACGTTGCGCCGTGCAAGACGACGACAAAGTTGCTTGCATTCGTGGCGGCAAATGTCGCGGCCTACCCGAACATGACCGTCAAATATGACGGCGGGAATGGCCCGAATCTCGTACCATCCACCGCGATCTGGACGCCCGATCAGACAGGAACTGGCAACGTCACGATAGATGTCTATAATGGTAACAGCTTCGTCCTTTCCGCTGGCATCGACACTGCTGGCTCGTGGTCCTCGACAACTCTCCCGAGCGGTGCTGCTGGTTGCGTATCAAACTATCTCGTCTCGCAAGCGCCTCTCGTCGATGGCACGACGACGACAAAGGCGACAAGTTATGTCGGTGTCGCATGGTTCTACGGCCATCGCGTCGCTGAGACAATCCGCCCGCAGATCGGCAGCACATGGGCAGCGGCCCCAGGCACGCTCGGAACGTCGACGATCGGCGCCAGCGTCTTTGCCGGCACGACTGCGATTGTAACCAGTGGCGTGGCGGCCCTATCCATCACTGACCTTTCTCAGGTTGGCATCGTTGGACAGCCGGTCGCATTTGAGACTGGCCTCGGCACGGGCGGCGGACAGACGCAGATCCTTGCAAATCATGTCTATTGGATTGCATCGAAATCTGCGGCGACCGGAACCGGAACCATCACTATCGACAATGCGCCCCCGACGTTGAGCGGCGCGCTGATGACGGCTAACGCTAGTGGCACTCTCAATGTTCAGGATCCTGTCCAGTCGAATAATTTCGGCGATCGATCCAGCCACTCGAAACAAAATCAATTCACCTATGACCCTGCGCAGGCTGACATCGGATCGGCGTACAATCAGAACGATGTCGGCGTTGAGCTTGGCTACAATCCGTCTATGGCACGCGTTGCAGCGATAAACACGACATCGCATCTCGTGACCATCAATAGCCGGATGGTCGCGATTGGAAGCAGCATATATCCCGGCACCATGTATCGCGTCTGGAACCGTTTCGAGGATTTGGGCGCGAGCAGCATCACAGGCGAAATCTATAACGACCGGACTACGGGATACCTCTATTACGCTCCCATGGCTGGAGAGACATGCGCGGGCCTCAACGTAGCGGGAACTGCGATTATCCCCGGCACATCCGAAACCATTCTGAAAATCTCCAATGCAATAGCCGACTATTCGGGGACGATTGGCAAGCCGGTAGGAAACCTCACGATCAATAATGCGATTTTCTCGCATACGAACAATTCGATCATGACGGGCGAGCATGTCCTGAATGGGTCTGTGGGCGGGTTCATTAGTTCAATTTCCGAGCACTACGCTCCGGCTATGGCATGGGCTGTTGAGGGCATTGGCGCCAGCAACGTCACGATCAACGGCGGTGGCGTCCAGCATGTCGGGGGCAGTGGATACGCCTTTGCATGGGGATCGAACCACGTTACAATCGAAAATACCACTACATTCGACGGGGGCGGCGCTGGTGTTGTGCATGGCGGCGATCTATTCGCCTTTGATCAGGCCGATAATCAGACAGACTCGGGCTATTACGGAACCAATAAATTCGGCCCGACGACGCCAAGCTTTTCAACCAGCGGGTCGCCTTACAATGTGGATGGAACCGGAGCTAGTGATTGCTGCTTCACGCTCACGAACAATTTCATCCATGATTGGGGACGTATCCATCCAGGATCATCGTGCATCAGCTCTGTTGTCGACCAAAACGATGTCGTGACGCACAATACGATCTATAATTGTCCGTCCTTCGGCGTCGCGATGTCATCAGATCCAACGGTAAGCGCGGCGGCTCCGTCATATAACGGCATCGTGCAGGGCATCGTCGTCGGCGGGTCAACGCGAGCGCCTCACTTCAACAATCAGTTTTCGTACAATGAGATCTATTATTGCGGCTATGAGACAAGCTTGACCGGAGTTGCAATCCCCGGTTCAAGCCTGTTTTCCGATTTCGGGTGCCACTATGCATCTGGTCCGCAGGATGGAGATGGAACCAAGACCGGATATGTCATGACCTATAATAAGGTGCATGACGTGAGCGCTGGCGCTTACCAGAACGTCGTGGCGAACGGTGGTAATTCGACGGTTAAGCCGACAGGAAGCGATGGCGTACTAGATTATCATGATGCCAATGATTCAAACGGCTATGACGAGGAAAACAATTGGTTTTATAATCGCGCATATACCGCAGTCGGGGACGGAACTCATCCGACCGCTCCAGTTCGTCTAACGCAGCACACCGGAAACATTCGTTCTCTGTTCAAGAATAATATTTGGGCTGGTGTTTTCCCGGCCGGATATTCCACGGCGAACGCTGACGGCGATCACTATTACCAGCCGATGGCGAACGTCCAACCATATTCTAATACGTGGCGAGCGAACTCGGCTTATGGCGCCAATTCATCCGTGTTCAGCGTCGATACCGCGAGCTTTTATTTCTCGACCTCTGGCGGCACAACGGGCAACTCTGGTGGGCCGACATGCACTGGTACGCCCGGGGTGACGACTTGCAGCGTGGACGGCGGCGTTACGTGGATCTACGAAGGAACTGGACAGTCTGTCATCGGAACCGGAGGCACAGCAAAAATCTATGGCACGTGGCAGAACAATATCGTAGCGTGGTCAGTCACTGGAACCGGAACCGGCACAACGGCAACATCTGATACTGTGGCTCTCGCTGGTGTGACGCAGAACACGCCATTCTACCAGTTCACAAATAACCTTTATTCCTATGCCGGCAACGCTTTGGTCAATATGACGACAAATAAGACCATGACGGCATGGCAAGCCATTACGGGGCCGAGCAGCGCGCTTGAGGACTACCAGACGCTTTGGGGAGCGGCGGGCGTTCCAGATGC
>JGI20214J51650_10000812_pt1 | contig 19517 bp, 16 predicted proteins | sample WetSurMetagenome_FD_51650 | JGI IMG/M metagenome (IMG submission 51650) | reverse complement strand
TGCCCCCAGCACGAGCGCTGTTAACGTTGGCGCTACGGCCACTGCAGGAAATGCTTCCGGAGGCACGGCATCGGGGGTTGTGGCCCTACCCCAATAGTCAGAGTAACAAGGTTCGGAAGTGTGGATTGTCAATCAGCACGTTTAGGAGGGTCATCAGAAAGACAGGGAGTCNGTTGTGATAAGNAGAATCTTGCCAGAAAAGAGGTCTCGGGATCAGCGCGGTTTCACCCTGATAGAAATCATTGCCGTGCTTGTGATTTTGGCGGTGCTCGCGGTGGTAGCCGTCCCGAAATATATGGCGGTGATCGATGATGCGAAGAAAAAGGCGGCAATGGGTGCTGTCGCAGAAGGAATGGGAAGGGTAAGCCAGGCTGTCGCGAGCTATATGCTTGCCAACAATGGTTCCGCACCAACCGCCGCAGCCATTACCGGTATTTTGACCGGATCGGCCTATACCACTTCCGGGGACTTTACGCTTGCCTACACCGCCCCCAGTACGAGCGCTGTTAACGTTGGCGCTACGGCCACTGCAGGAAATGCTTCCGGTGGCACGGCATCCGGGGTTATGCGCCTACCCCAGTAGAATAGTGAGGGCTGTTAATCTGCCCTGCTGAGATCATCCAGACGTGATCAGTGAATCAGCCCCGCGAAGGCTGATTCACGCGAAACACGTTACCGAACTTCGCCGGGGGTGTTTTCATCTCTTGGTTTGCGCTGAGTGAGCAAGTTGGCGGCCAAACGAAGGTTGGCTCCTGCTTTGGTGTAGTCTTGTTTAAAGTGTAGAGCTGCAGCGAAGTAATACAGCGCTTCCTCCAGGGCCCCGACCTGGAGGCAGATGAGCCCGGCGTTGTTATAAGCTTCAGCGTAAGTTGGAGAGAGATCAATTGCCAACTGGATCTGGTTTGCGGCTTCTGCAAGGTGTCCCTGAAGGGTGAGGACTCGACCCAGATTATTGTGAGGCTCGGGGCATGCGGGGCAGATGTCGATAGCCCTGGTAAGGTGCTGAATGGCTTCGTTCATCTTTTCCATTTTGGCCATAACGACCCCGAGGCCATTTTGCGCCAGGCTGGATTCAGGGTCGATTTGAAGCGCTTCCGAATAGTGAGACACCGCCTTCTCCAGTTCCCCCTTTTCAGCCAAAGCCGCGGCGATATTCAGGTGCGCAGAGGTGCATCGCGGGTTTATGCTCAGTGCTTCTTCATAGTGACTGATAGCCTCGTCGCCTAACCCCTGTCCGGCCAGGAGCATCCCCAGCTTGCTGTGGGCTTCGGCAAACCGGGGATATATCTTGAGCGCCTTTTCGTATTCCGACTGCGCCATCTCCATCTGTTTTCCAGCCGCCAGAGCATCCCCGAGGAGAGAATGAGCCGTGTAATTGTTGGCCGTAACGGCAACCGCCCGGCGGAAGACCGTCTCTGTGGTTCTCCAGTATCCTGTTTGAAGCCAAGTGGCTATAGACAAACAGAAGAGGACAAAGGTAAACCCACAGGCAAGAATGGGCTTATGTTGGGGGTATTTTTCAAGCAAACCGGATAAAGTCCAAACAACCATGATGAAAATGCCGACGGAGGGAAGATAGGTGTAGCGGTCCGCATGAGCTTGCGCGCCAACTTGTATAATTCCAATGACGGGGACCAGCATACCCAGGAACCAGAACCATCCGGTAAGGAGAAAAGGGCGCTGCGAAGTCTGATATAGAACCAAGAACGAGACAATAACAAGAAAAAGTCCCGCCACAATTCCCTCCCAAAGAGGCAAATGGTTTCCAGGGTGAGGATAAAGGATTGCCAGACCGCTGGGCCAGAATGTCTTCTCCAAATAGCGCCAGTAGGACACCAGTGCGTTCGCAATACGAATCTTTAGTGATATGGTTTCAAAGGTGGAGACAGCACCGCCCTGGTTTTGAACGATAAAAGTAATGACAGAGGAAGCAGCGGAAAGGGCAAAAAGGGGGACCTTTTCGAAAACCAGGGAGCTAATGGGAAGGCTCCCTTCCGATGGAGATAGGGGTTGGTCGGCAGTGGGCGGGTACACCCGAACTCTTGAAAACTTCCACCGATGGAGCGGCCAGAAGTCCAGAAGAAGAAGGACGAACGGAAGCGTGACCAGCATCGGTTTGGCCATCAGCCCCAGAGCGAAGAGCAGCAGCGTCAGAACGTATCTGGCCGGTGAGGGTTGGCGCACAAAGTGGACATAGGCCAGCATTGTCAGCATGGCAAAAAATGCACTCAAAACATCCTTGCGCTCCGATACCCAGGCGACAGACTCCACCCGAAGGGGGTGAAGAGCGAAAAGCCCTGCGACTGCAATGCTTTCCCAAAATCGCCCGGTGGCCGTTCGCAACAGGAGGAATAAAAGCAAGGTATTCGCAATGTGAAGAAATAAGTTGTTCAGGTGATGTCCTGCCGGATTGAGTTCAAACAGTTCATAATCGAGCATGTGGGAAAGCCAGGTGAGCGGGTGCCAGTTCGTGGCGTGGGTGCTCTTGAAAGCCCAGATCATGCTCTCTAAGGAAAGCCCTTCTCGAACGTGAGAATTAAGGGTGATATAGACGCCATCGTCAAAGTTAATAAAGCCACATTTGGCTATGCGCCCGAAAGCAATCAAGCATGCCACAATCAGGGTGACCGCCACCACTCTTTCCGAAAAGAGATGCTTCATCTCCTCACCTCGAGTTCGAAGGTTCCCTGTTTGCCTGCAATGCCTCTGGATCTTTCATCTGTGATCCCACGGCTTGGGACCTGTCCCTTTCCACGTTTCTAACGCTTTCGAGCACCTTCGCTTCGCCCGGCGAGATTCGCAAGGCCTCACCGAGGTGTGCGAGAGCTTTCTCATAGAGTCCCTTTTTGGCCAATACCACTCCAAGGTTGTTGTGAGCATTGGCGTAATCGGGAAAGATTTGAGTTGCCTTCTCGAATTCGGACATAGCTACATCCAATTGTCCCTGCTCGGCTAAGTAATACCCAGTGCGATTGTGCATTTTTGCCACAAAAGCCGCATTGATCTCAACCGCCTTATTGTAATGAAAACGAGCCCCATTTGGATCACCATTCACCTCCTTCACTTGAGAGAGAATAAAATGGGCCAAATAGTTGTTTTTGGTCACTCGAATGGAATGCTCAAAAAGGCTGGTAGTGGTCTTCCATTGGCGCAACTGAAGATGGGTTCCAGCAATGAGGGCAAGGAAGACGGTGCAAACAAGACAAACCACAAAGATGCGTCTAACTTTGCAGCTTTCGAACACTGCTGTGAGTCCCCAGACCATCGCGATAAAGAGTCCAATGAAGGGAATATACGTATATCGATCTGCCATTGCCTGATCGCCCACCTGTATCAGGCCGATAACCGGCACCAGGGTCCCGAGATACCAGAGCCAGCCTACAAGAAGGTAAGGGCGGCGTGAAGCCTGTTGCATTGCCGTTCCAGACAACCCGATGAGAATAACGGCGGACACCATTACCAGCCAGGGTTTCAAAGACACGCCGGGATGGGGATAGAAGGCAGAGAGATTTGTGGGCCAGAGCATATTAATAAGGTAGAGTACGTAAGCAACAAGCCCATTTGCCATTCTTACACCAAAGGAAAGGCCATCCAGAGATACGACCGCTCCCCCTTCGGATTGAGCCAGGTAGGTCAGAGCGCTCGACGCCATCGACAACAGAAAAAGAGGGGCCTTTTCCAAAAAAAGACGGCTCCATTCCCCACGCTGCCGTCCACCCACAAGGGGAGAACCGGGATTTGTCCGCTCAAGCGGCCAATAATCCAGGAGCAAAAGGACAAAAGGAAGGGTCACCAGCATCGGTTTAGCCAAGAGGCCGAGGGCAAAAAAGAAAAATACCCCGGCATACCGCCAAATGCCGGGTTGCCGGGCATAGCCGACGTAAGCCAATAGAGTAAGCATCCAGAAGAAAGTGCTCAGAACATCCTTGCGCTCTGACACCCAGGCCACGGATTCCACGTGCATGGGGTGGAGGGAAAACAATGCCGCCACGAAAAAGCTGCGCCAATTGGCGCCGGTAGCTTCGCGTAGAAACAAGAAGAGCAAGAGAGTGTTTCCCACATGAAAAAGCAGGTTGGTCAGGTGATGGCCTGCAGGGTTGAGTCCGTAGAGGTCACAATCGAGCATGTGAGAGAGCCAGGTTAAAGGATGCCAGTTGGAGGAGTGGAATGTGGTGAAAGCCCAGGTCAAGCTCCCCCGGTTGAGTCCCATCCGCACCTGCGGGTTCTCTGTTACGTAGGATGGATCATCAAAGAAGACAAAGTCGCAGCGCAGCAGATACCAGTAAGCACCAATGGTGCTGATAAGAAGAACGAGACCAAGGAGGCGCTCCAATTTCCCGTGGTTTGGATGAGATGTCCCGTGCATGGAGCCTTCTCCCGATTTGCTGCGGATTATCGGGTTCGATTAGGAGTTGCCGGCACCGGGTCATCGGGAAGAGGGAATCGTGGAGATTTCACAAGTCCCGCTCTTGCAAGCCGGAAAATCAGCGCTGTCCAGAGACACCCGAGCCCGTAATGAATACTTTTGACAAGACCGATGGAGGAGGCTTCCGGAAAATACCTGGCAGGGCAGCTGATTTCGCCTATGGTATAGCCAAGCCAGATGATCTGAGCCAGCATTTGATTGTCGAAAACAAAGCCGTTCGAATTCTTTTCGAAGGGTACCTTTTCCAGCAGACTCCGGGAGAAAGCGCGGTAGCCTGTGTGGTATTCGGAGATTTTCGCGCCCAGCATGAGGTTTTCTACAAGAGTCAGGAGACGGTTGGCAAAATACTTCCAGAGGGGCATTCCACCCTTGATGGCCTGGCCGCCCAAAATTCTCGAACCTAAAACGGATTCGTAGAGGCCACTGGCCACGAGGGTTGCCATGGCCGGGATCAGCTTGGGAGTGTACTGGTAGTCGGGGTGGACCATAATGACAATATCCGCGCCCTCCTCCAGAGCCAGTCGGTAGCAGGTTTTCTGATTGGCGCCGTATCCCCTGTTCCGGTCATGGACGAAAACCTTGACCAGTTGGAGTTCCCTGGCGATGTTCGCGGTTTCGTCTAGACTTGCGTCATCGACCAGGATGATCAGATCAACAATGCCCTGCTCCAGGACTTCTTCGTAAGTCCTGAGAACGGTCTTGGAGGCGTTGTAAGCGGGCATGACCACAATAATTTTTTGGTTTCGAAACATGAATTTTGCTCATTTCGAGTGTGGAATGCCTGTACACGACGTACTCTGTGCTGCCCGGGAGCGGTATCGCCGCGCCGGACTGATTTAATAGCACTTCCTTCTGTATCTTTCCATATCCGATATGCTAGGTTGAATCCCAAATTTTGGGATCAGTTGGTGATGGTTGCCCCGGGCGAAGAGAACGGTAGAATGGACTCAGCCTGTGATTAAGGTGAACAAGCGTTTTTCACCCGTATACTTCCTGATCGTTGCCTTTCTTATTGCCTCCCTGCCCTTCCTTGGCAAGGCGTACCACATCGATGATCCTTTGTTTCTTTGGTCTGCGAAGCAGATTCTCTCCAATCCAATTGATTTTTATGGCTTTAACGTCAATTGGTATGGGCAGGAGATTCCGGCATATCTCGTGAACAAGAACCCGCCTCTAACGTCCTATTACCTGGCTGCTGTTGCTTATCTCTTTGGTTGGGATGAATCGTCCCTTCACGGCGGCCTCCTCCTTCCTGCGATAGCGTTTATCTTGGGTGCTTATCGTTTGGCTCGGTATTTTTGTTCGAGTGCGCTGCTGGCGGCATCTTTCGGTGCGTTCACACCACTTTTCATGGTTTCCAGCACCACCGTGATGTGCGACGTCATGATGCTCTCACTGTGGGTCTGGGCCCTCGATTTCTGGATAGAGGGAACCATCAGGAATAAATACGTTACCCTGTACCTGGCATCGTTCATGGCCGTTTTGTGCTCGCTGACTAAGTATAGCGGTATCTTTCTGTTTCCTCTGTTTTTTATTTTTGCACTAGCTCACAAACGGAACCTGGGAGTGTGGTTGTTACCGTTGTTTCTGGGTGCCCTTCTGCTGTTGGGCTATGAGCAAACAACCCGAAATCTGTATGGTGTCGGTTTGCTCTCCGATGCTCTTTTTTATTCGTCAACAATTAAGAACTCACTGTCAAGGGGTGATATCGATAACCTCATCATGGGTTTATCTTTTCTGGGCGGATGCCTGCTAAATACCGCGTTGCTTTCCCCGCTTCTCTGGAAAAGGCCTGCCATTGCGGCCGGGATTGCAGGAGCGATTCTGATTGCAGTTCTTCTGCCCCTTTTCAAAAGCTTGGGTGGCCACCCCTTGATTGATGCCAATGGTGTCAAGTGGAGTCTTGTCATCCACCTCAGCCTGTTTGTGACCACCGGCATAAGCTTCATCGCGCTTGCCACCATGGATTTCCGGAATAACCGAGACGAATACGGATTGCTCCTGTTTGCCTGGATTATCGGTATCTTTACCTTTGGTGCTTTTGTGAACTGGACCGTTAATGCCCGTTCCTTCCTGCCTCTGGCTCCTGCTGCCGGTATGGTGCTGGCTCGCAGGCTCGACGCGCTGTCCGAAAAGCGAGAAGACCTCAACCTCTCTTCCAGGCTCAGTATTAACCCTCTGCTATGGGTCCTCATGGTCCTGGCGGCACTTTCTGTCTCCCGGGGAGACCTCAAGCTGGCGAACACGGCGCGCGAAGCTGCTCGCAGCATTGCCGCCCAGTATGGTGGGGATGGAAGGACCATGTGGTTCCAGGGACATTGGGGGTTTCAGTATTACATGCAAGAGGCTGGAGCGAAGGCCTGGGACGTGAAGAGTTCCAAGATCGAGCCTCAAGATTTCATGATCATTCCCTCAAACAACACAAATGTATATAAATTGCCCAACCACCGGATCCGGCTGATTGAGACAATCAAATTGAATCCCTCGTCATGGATAGCGACAATGAGCCCGGCTCTTGGCGCAGGTTTCTACTGGGATGCAAAAGGCCCTCTCCCTTTTGCCATCGGGTCTGTGCCAGCGGAGGAATACGACATTTTCGTTTCTGAGAGTCCGAAGGAATAGCCGACAGAGCCAGGTAGTATCCAAGGTGAGGCTGGCTTTTCGGAGACGATCACCGAGTGAGTGAAAAAATCACGGATGCCAAAATAGTACTCAAGCACATTGAAGCCGGCTCCCTCGAAGAAGGACACCGCGTGTTGAGGTGACCTTACAAGGGTTATTTCTTCGGGGTGGATTTTCACCCTTGTTTTCCCGGAGATGTTTGTCAAAAACCACTTTAATAATCCAAGAAAGATGACCGTTACCCCGAATTCCGGAGGCCAGAATACAATGAGGCGACCCCGGGGTTTGATAATTCGCCGGAACTCTCTCATAATTGTCCGAATCTCGTCTTCCGTGAAGTGCTCCATTACGCCTAGGTTATAGACCCCGTCAACTGATGCGTCACCAAGCGGGATGTCGAAAAGGCTCCCGTGCAGGGTCTTTGCCATGAGGTTGAGCTTGCCATAGCGCTCCAGGGCGTTTAACGAAATGTCCAGTCCTGTGATCGAGACCCTTTTAGAAATATCCACGTCTACCTGGCCGCTTCCGCAACCGGCATGAAGGACTCTTGATCCCTGGAGGAAATATCTGCTGACGAAATGATTCAGTGTCTTTCGGATGATGAATTTCCGATAGAACGCTGCGATCCAGCCGCAAACCAAGCCCCAGAAGTTTCTGTGAGGTTTCCAGTATTCTTCCCATTCTTGGGCGTTTGTGACATTTTCGTTCTTGTCTGCTCCGGCAGGGTCACGCAGGAGAAATCTCCCGGGATAGAAAAGCTTGTTCGTGTAAATCGAGATGAGGAGTCGCAGACTTTGCTTGATCTCCGCGGTTGTCATCTTTGAGTGCCCGTAGGTTCGTGGAGGAAGAACTATGGCAATTTCACTGATCGGGAACCCGTTGGAATGAATAAGGAATAGGCTTTCAAAGAAAAAGGAATATCCTTTGGATTTGACCAGGTGGAAGAGGTGGCTTGGGATCCTGTCGAGACGGTAGCTTCGGAAACCACCCGTGGCATCAAAAGGCAAGCCAAGAAGGGTTTTCGTGAGAAAGTGCCCTGTCCTGGTGAGAATCTTTCGATAGAGATGCCAACCGGCCAAGCTTTTTTGGTGTTTGTAACGAGATCCAACGACAACATCCGAATCCACGGCCAGGATGTCTTTGATGTAATGGGGAGGATGTGCAAAGTCACAATCCATGGTGACTATGCGGCGATATCCTTGGGCATAAGCCCATTGGATCCCTGAGTAATGCGCACTCCCGACGCCGAGTTTTCCGGACCGATGGACCACATATACGTTGTCATGCTTGCGGGCCAGTGTTTCCAGCAGTTCGCCGGTACCGTCCGGCGAGTTGTCATCTATGAACAGAAGGTCGATATCAAGACCCAGGGCCTGGATCTGTGAGTACAAGAGTTCCACATTATCGCGCTCATTGTAGGTCGGAATGAATATGAGCGGTTTTTCCTTGTATTGCATTTTGTTTCCTCAAACATTGAGTTTCACGCCCTCTTGCCCGCGGCTTCCCGGGATAAGCGCTCGTTTCACCGTAAAAACCCTAATGCGGAGTGGGCTTTCCAACGATCTGCAAGGTCGGGAGTGGGAATACAAGCTTTCCGCCTCCATCGAGGAAAGCTTGTTCCCTTCTGGTAATAGATTCAGCAAAGTGCCACGGAAGGACTAGGAAGTAATCGGGGTTTTTTCGCCGGGCGGCATCTTCCGAGACTATCGGAATCCAGGTACCCGGAGTGTATGCTCCGAATTTGTCTTCATTCACATCTGCGATATAAGGAAGTTCCTGCGATGAAAGCCCGCAGAACTGGAGGAGAACATTTCCTTTGGTCGATGCGCCGTAACCAAGGACAAGCTTTCCCTCTCTGCGGCAGGCCGAGAAAAAGTCCAATAGTTGGGTTCTGCGGAGGTGGGCTCTATCGGCAAATTTAAGGTAGGGTTCCGAGGTGTCCAAGCCTAAGGCGCGCTCTTTTTCAAGGACCTGTTCAACCAAGGTGGAATTAGCTCGATAGGGTGCTCCATTTTTCGCCACAGAAACTGAGAAGCTGCCGCCATTGACTTCGTTAAATTCGATATCGAGTACTTGCATCCCGGCGCGGTCAAGCAGCCACTTGATTTGGTGGAGTGCGTAGTACTCGAGATGTTCGTGACAGATGGTATCATATGAGGTCATCTCAAGCATCGCGGGCATGTAGCTTTGTTCGAGCACCCAGACTCCGTCATTGGCGAGAATCTCCTTGATGTCGCTGACAAAAGCCATGGGGTCTTCAAGGTCGTAAAACATCGCGATAGAGGTGATAATCTTGGCACGGCGGGGCCCGAGGTGTTTGTGGACCAGCTTTGCTGAAAAGAAATCCGGAATCAACCGAATATGAGAAGGATAATGCTTGCTGAACTTCACTCCTGTGGGGTCAATTCCCAAAAGCACGGGGCCTTTTTTCGGGTATGCTTGAAGCAAGGTGCTGTCGTTGCTGCCGATATCGATGACGAGGTCGCCGTCAGCGAGGTCCACAGTATTGAGAATCTTCTCCACTTTTCCCTGAAGGTGCTTGACAATCGACTGATTGAGACCTGAGCGATATCCGTAATCATGCCCGTACATCGCTTCGTGGTCACTGGTATGTTTCAGCTGAACGAGGCCGCACCGGCCAGCAGTACCGTTTTCCACGCATTTGACAAGATCGAGCGGAACGGATTCCACAGTCCGATCGAGCGTCTTCGGGAAGACCCCCGTTAATGCTTGCCTGCCCAAATCAAGGACTTGCTGCAGTTCCCTGTTTCCGCAAATACGACATTTTTCTATTGTCTCATACATAGACCGTTGCCATAGTTTTCTTCGCCATAGCCAAAAAAAAAACGGTTCAGATCGGTCGGAAGCCGTAAACGATTATTACCGGTTTCCAACAGATTGGAACCCACTGGTTCCCGCAAGACTCGCATTCAATTCGTTTATCATGAATACAGGGGTTTCGCTTCCCCTTTAACCAGGAACGGTCTGTAAAGAAAAACTAAGGCCTGCCCGGGGGAAGCGTAATCAGCGTCCTCTTGTTGTTAGGGGTCCATCCCAAGGGATGGACCGCGAGTTGCTCAATCGTGATGCTTTGGGCCACGTCTTTCTGGTTCAAAATTGATTCGATAACGGTTGCGCGCAGAGGCCAATCGAGGTTGGCCCGTTGAGGCACCTGCCTCCAGTGCCAGATGATCTGGCCGCTGATGAGAACCATGCAAAAGATAGAGAGCGACCTCACATAGGTCCTTCTGTTAAGCAAAGGACACAGCAGGGAAAACCAAATGATAAGAACAATGGCGCCTGGCAGGAGAGAATATCGGAGCTCCCAGACCAAAGTGCCTCCCTCACGTACCAGCTGACCTAATGCGTAGCGCCTGGCAAAAGCGATTATGCAGAGTGAGCCAATGGCGCCTAAATAGGCCAGGCTGAGGGCGATAATCTTCTCGGGATTCTTGTGATAATTGGCTGTCAACAGATAGAGTACGGAAGAGAGTCCTGCCAGGGTGATCGACCAAAAAACCAGGGGTCTTGACTGCATGAAAACTCCAGTTGCCTGCGGTCCCAGGAAGGGGCCGGGAATCAGCCTCGTGAAGGTATTTTCGACGAAGATCCTCGGGACAAGGGTCAATGCTCCATAATTTAAAAGCTTGGCCGCGGATTCGGCTTCGTGGATCCCCCAAAAACCAACAATGGCGTTGAGCAGAATGACGCACCCCAGAAACAGGTATCTATTGTCTTTGCTGAGCCGCCATAAATATCCGATTAGCGGAAGCCAAAGAACCGTGTAACCGGAGGAAAGGGATATCAAGACAATGGCTGTAAATCTCTTCCAGTTGAGCCCCAGGGGGTGTTCGAGGAGCATCATTAGGGCCAGGAAAGCAAGAGAAGTTGGAAGGTTGCATAGATTAAGAAAAGCCTCGGAGGTGCCGGGTCCGATGGCGAGCAAGCCGACCACAATTAGCCTGTGGCTTCTCTTGGGGATGATCCACGCAAAACCGTTGCGGGCAAAATATGCCACTGCCACCGTATTCAAAACAAGGGATGCCCATGCGTAAATGTAGGGAGCATAAAGGGCCTCAAAAAGTGAAGCAAGGAAGGCTATAAGTCTGGATGCGAAGAAATGATAGCCATATACGGGTTCAAAAAGGCTCTTGAATCCCCCTGTCAGCGCACCGAAAAAGAACTCGGTCGCGTCCTCCGCCCAAAACTCTGAACGGATCAGTGGAAGGGGATTAAAGAGAAAAATGACCAGTCCGACTCCAAGATAGGGCAATAGGTCGTTAATAAAGTTGCGGTTTATAATTTTCGGTTCATTCATGACTTTGCCCGCGCCAAACGTGATGGTTTCGTAAAAAGTCCCGATTGTCATCCCGAACGCTGGAGAGGGATCTCATAAGTGACTGAAAATCAAGATTCCTCCCTCCGGTCGGAATGACGAAGCAGGCGTTTTCATGCTTTTTGCGAGACCATCAAACGTCGTCGGCAAGATTGTCAAAGCAAGCTGAAGAGGGTTTAAACTGGAAAGAGCCCCGTTTGACCTTGCTGCAACATGCTTTCGTAAATGCTTAATTCCAAATATATTCCTCTCAGGATGCAGTTCCCGTGAAAGGGCTTTGGTGCCCTCGTGGTGTGCCAATGTAGCTGGCTTTGAGCCATGAGTTCGTGGCGTAATTCGGATCTTTCATCAATTGCCGGTGCAATCTTTGTCGTCCGCATGATTGGCCTGCGGGAGCCATTATGCCATATTCTATTTGACTTCAAGTAGGGAAAAAACGCTGAGTTTTTCCTTTACGTTTCGCGGTTCAGCGAAAAGCGCTTGAAGAATCTGCTGAAAAGGTTGGCTCTTTTTTTGCCTGCCCATGATGCACTAGAGTGATATAGTGAATTGTCCATAAGTTCGGGAAGGGTCTTCTCCCTATGGGGGCTTTCGATATGGGTCCATTCTGGAAATGCCGACGCGGTTTCACGACCATTGAGGTGATTGCGGTTCTGATCCTGCTCGGCGTGATTGCCGCACTGGTTGTGGCGCGATTATCGGGGACCTCCGGTTACACTGTTCAATCCACTGCGGAAATGCTCAAGAACCACCTGCGCCACGCCCAGGCCCGCGCCATGAGTTCCAATGTCATTTGGGGGGTTTTCTTCATCAGCAACACTCAATACACGATTTACAGAAACGGCAACACCGGTTCAACCAATTGGGTGAACCCTCCCGGCGCTGACTCCAACACAGTGAATCTCACCACTCAGGGAGTCACCCTGGGCGTTACGGCCAACGATGTCGTATCCTTCGATGATTGGGGAAGACCCTACACAGACGCCGCCGGCAATACCCTGCAAAGTGGAACAAGGTCCATTACGGTGACGGGCGGCGGTCAAACGGCCACCATCCAAATCAACCCGAACACGGGTTATATCCCATGACGGCCATCACACCGGTTCGTTGTCAGAGAGCTTTCACTTTGCTGGAAGTCATTATTACCTTGATCGTTGTCGGAATCGTTGCGGCAATGATGGCTCCCTTCCTGCAGACGGTCGTTACCAGGAGCGTCGAACCCGTGATCAGTGCGCAGCAGCACACCTATCTCAACAGAGTTATGGAAAACATTAGTTCTGATTTTAGGAAACTCTCTGCTACTCAAACGAACTTCCTGACGCAGCTGCAAACTATCGTGGGGGCGGAAGGATCCGACATGAATAATGCTTACGGCACTTACCGCGTCATCACCAACCACACCGTCACCTTCCCTTCGGGAAGCTCGGTTACCGAAACAGCGGATGCAAATGGAAATATTCTTAAGATAAAGATCAGTTACCAGGGGTATACGCTGACGGCCCTATTCACCAAATAATCAAATTCAAAACCAGCGGCACGCATTCTCTCGCGGCCACAAGGGCCGGGGCATCTAAATAGCGATTTCAATTTTTCCGATGCACTCATCGAGAATGACGATTGCGTGGAAAGACCCATGAAGAAGCAAACCGGATTTACTCTCATCGAAATCATTGCGAGCCTGGTCATTGTAGGGCTCCTGACGGCCGTCGCCGGGGTGGGGATCGTTCAGGTCGTGAGGGGGTATTCGATAAGCAGGGAAAATGCCCGGATATCGGAGCAGGCCCAGATTGCGATGTCGCGTATTACCAAGGAAATCCTGGAACTTATGGATATTCCTGCAAACTCGGATTCCACAACCCTATATGTCAAGAACATCGACGGAAATCGGTCGCTGGGATTAAACAGCGGGGATAATACGATTCGCATCAATGCCACCGGTGGCGCGATATCTTCCGGAGATATCCTGATCGAAGGGGTGAATGCGTTCACCCTCACCTACTGGGCCGGAGACCCTGCGGCCTCTGCCAGCACCTGGACCTCTGGGACGAACAATATCCAGCAGCTTAAATTCATAGACGTGAATTTGCGCCTCAACCGGCAGCAGGGTGGTTATCTCGAATTCGCCACGCTTGTGGCGCCGAGGAACAATAAAAACGTCGGCGGTACGGCACCCACCAGTACTCCACCTGCAGCTCCCGGCTACGGGTGTTTTATTGCGACGGCTGCCTACGGCAATGCGTACCATCCGGCAGTGATGGCCTTGAGAGACTTTCGCGACCAGTTTCTTTTAACATGGGCGGGAGGGCGTTGCCTCGTGAGTTTATACTATGCCCATGCTCCCGTCCTGGCAGAGAAGATCAGGGAAAATCCAACAGCCATGATCCTGGTCCGCTTCCTTCTCTTTCCCGTCACCATTCTCGCCTTGGTTATGTGCCATGCTCCACTGTCGCTCTTGCTTTTGCCGATCACCCTTATGATTTTTTCGAAGCACTGTGTCGGAAAACTCCAAAAAAGAAGCGCTCTCCGCTCGATTGGCGGTTCCCGTGGTACGGTGCTCTTGAGCCTGCTTATGACGATGGTGATCATGGGTATCTTGAGTGCCGCAATGCTTCCGATGTTTGCATCTTCCAAATTGAGTCAGGTCTACGCGGATCAAGGAGCAAAAGCCTACTTTCTCGCGGAATCCGGCTTCCGCTATGCGGCCAGTGTTTACCTCAATGCCGCCGACGATGCCGCCAAGTACACTGCGTTGACCAACCTGAACCGCAAAACCTGCACGCTTTTGAACAATGACGGTTCTTTCAACCTCATTGTCTATCCCTACTGGTACCGCACTGCCACCGCCAGCGGTTCCGCCCTGACGGTGGGGCTTCCCGGGGAATTCGATACGGCTGTGAGCCTGCCGTCAACGGGATACTTGAAGGTCGGCAATACCTACTTCAGTTATGCGGGAAGTTCGGGCGGAACATCAAGTTCGAACGCCCTGACGTTCACGAGTGTTACCCCTACATTGACGGGGGTCACTTCCGCCACGGATGTATACAATGTTGTCCTTCCCAGTGCGACCCAGACGGTGACACAAAAAGGGACTCTTACGCTGAATGCCACCGGCGTGTCCATCTTGCCCCTGGTCAATGGCAATTTCATGCTGGACCCGGCGCCGACGGGCACGCTGGGCAGTACCGCCTACNCCTATGAAAAGCGCACGGGAACGACTCTAAGCGGCGTTGACCTGGTCGACACTTCCAAGACGTGGACCAATTTAGCTTTGACTTCCGGGGCCATCACCACTGTCGGCACGACCAAGATTGTCCTGTCGAAATATCTCCGCTTGTCCTCGACGGGAACCTATGGAGGATCAAATAAGGAGATTATTTATAACGTTCCCATTGGTTGGGCGAGAGGTACTGAGTTTGCGAAAAAGCAACATCTGAATACCTTTAGCGGTGCTGCTGGGTCCGCCCCGAGCAATTTTTTTGCCACCGGAATGCTTGGCAGCATGAGTATTCAAAGCAATCCTTCGGGCACTGCTTTAAAAATCAGTGCGGTGAGCACGCCTGCCTGGTATTCAGGAATTAGTGCAGCGCTAATCAACTTCAATTGGGGAACCACGGATACTAATCTTGGCCAAGCCTGGCTGGATGCTCAGGGTTTGCTGACCTACGATGTTCAGGTCAAGGTCCAGGATTCTCCTAAAGTGGACGGCAAATATGCCATAGGAATTCTCACCAAATCAAATGGCGTTGTGGTTAACGGCAATAATGACCTGAATTCCTATGGCATCTCTTTCATGAGGGCTCAAAGGCAAGGCTTTTTCGGATTTGTATGGTCACAGGCGCTTGACAAGATTCCTGACGACATCAAGCCCGATGGGTGCTGCGGCAGCGGTGGGATATGGCAACAATCAGCACCAACTTTTGGCACTCAGTACTCCCAACCGGCCATAGTCCTGTGGCAAAGAGTAAACGGTACCTTCAACTGGGTCGCCTACAAACTGACTACCTACGCCTCCGGCAACCAGAATTACATCATCGACAGCAGCAATCAATTGTCGGTGAATTGGCCGACGCTCATGATTCGCATGACGGAGGGGTACCCATTAACCTTCTCCAATGGGAGCAACGACGGTACCGGCCGCCATATCATAGAAGGAGACACCATTAAGGGGGCAACGAGCGGCGCCAAGGGCCGTGTCGATGGGACGCCCATGGTGTCATCCGGCGGTTGGAGCAGCGCCAACGCCACCGGCACATTTTCTCTGAGCAATGTGAGCGGGACCTTTCAAAGCAGCGAAAATCTCAATATCGACGGCCAGGGAGCAACGGTGTATGCGAGGGCAACCGGCGCCCTGGGTACGGGCAAATATAACTACATCCGCGTCTATTACACTGATACCATGCCACACGGCACGGCCAATGCCATTCAAACGGACGATATTAGATTGGCAAATCCTTTGGGTTCGGCGAACTGGCCTCCCGATGACGCCACAGACGCCAGTGCCGCCAATGATTTTTTCACTCTGGTGCAGTGGACAGCGGTGAATACCAGTTTAACCTCCGCATCGCTGATAACGTCGACGATAGAGCCAAGTGCGATTGTTAGTTCTGATGCGTTGACTTCACCGTCCTGGACATCGACCAGCACGGGGTCCGAGGTGACGGAAACAATTTCACTCAGCGCCTTTGGGGCTAATGGAGATAATTTTTCGTTTGATGATTTTGCCGTCCAACTGGATCTCAAATCGGGTTCAGGCTTCTTGCCGCCAATTCAGCAATAGCAGTCTTAGAATCATGAACGATGGGCTTTCGGACGATGGGTTTATTTGGAATTTCTGTAACCAGAACGCCATGAGGTGCGTTTTATGCAAATCGTGAGAGACCCGTTAGGGGAAGGTGACCGTCTCCTTGCAGAGAGAAAAAACTCTCGTCATCATTAAAAATTGTTACCGAACTCGAGCGCAATTTTGCGGGCATTCTCAAGCATGCTGACAAACTGTCCCCGGGCCTGCCGGCTTCATTTAATTTGCCTTATCGTACCCTTTGTGGTATTTAAATAAGTGCTAAATATAATCTAATTTGGAGTGCTTCAATGAATACAATAGCGGCACAGGAAATCAAACGCAGAGGCATTGCCGCTGTGGATGATGTTATTGACAAGGGTGATGTGCATGTGATCAGAAACAACCAGCCGCAGTATGTGGTGCTTTCCGAAGAGCGCTACCAGGCACTGATTGAAGCCGAACAGGAGGCATACTACGGCCGTGTTAAGGCATCGCTGAAAGAAGTTAAAGCCGGGAAGGTGAAGATATTCAAAACCTCCGGCGACCTGCTGAAGGCCATTGAAGCAGGAGAGGATCGATAGTGTACAGCATTGTCGCTCCGGATCAGTTTTTGCGGCAGGCCCGTAAATTTTCTAAACGTCATCCCGATCTCAAGCCCCGATTCAGCATGGTTATTTCCGACCTGCAGCAGGACCCATTTGCGCCAAACCTGGAACTTCATCCCCTGAGGGGCAGGCTCGAAGGTTGTTATGCCATAAGCCTCACCTATAGCTACCGTATTACATTCACCCTTGCAATACCTGAAAAAGAGATAATTTTGCTTGATATCGGCGGCCATGACGAAGTGTCTCGTTAATCATGGAATACGTTTGGATCAACTTTGGGAGTGAACGGTGGAGCGATTCGGTAAGCTGATTGCGGCGAGTATCAGGGAAGGTTTCTCCGATGTGCACATCACCGGCGGATACCCCGTGGTTTTCCGCAAGAACGGGGTGATCAACTTTGACAAGTCGAGCCTATGGAAACATGAAGAGGTTGACGAGCTGGTGCTGAAGCTCCTCAGCCCCGGCCAGCTCCAGATGCTCAGGAAGAGATGGTCGGTGGATCTGGCGGTGTCCATTGAAAATGCGCGGGTTCGGATGAATGTTTTCAACAGCACCCGCGGTTTGAGCCTGGCCATTCGTCTGCTTCCCGGCAATGTGCCCAGGATCGATCATCTCAACCTTCATCCTTCGTTCCATGACATCTGCAAGCAAAAAACCGGGCTGATCCTTATTTGCGGGGCGACCGGCTGCGGCAAATCAACTACCATTGCGGCAATGATCAACGAGATCAACCGCACTCGGTCCGGCCACATCATTACTCTGGAAGACCCGATCGAATATCGCTTTTTTTCGCACAAATGCTTCACCGAGCAGCGGGAGCTCGGCACCCACATGCCTTCCTTCGAACAGGGTCTGCTGGACGTCCTCCGAGAAGATCCGGACGTGATCGTGGTCGGCGAACTGCGTGAGCCGGAAACCTTCAGACTCACGCTCAACGCCGCCGAATCGGGCCACCTGGTGATTGCTTCCCTCCATGCGAGCAATTCAGAAGATGCCCTGTATCGAATCTGCAATTCCTTCCCCTCGGAGATCCAGGAAGCGGTTTACATGCAGCTGGCTTCCACTCTTGCCTGGCTTATTGTGCAGCATCTGGCTTACGTGGAAAAACTCGGCTTCCGGGTCCCGGTCCTGTCCCTGTTGCGCGGGACCCCGGGAATAAAGGGGATGATCAGGGACAGAAGGCTTTCCCAGATAGAAAGTGCCATTCAGACGGGTCGGGGTGACGGGATGTTTACCATGGACGCCTACTGGAAAGAGTATATCAGCAGACGCGACCGCTTTACCCCCCCCTACGAGAGCTTCAAACCTTCGGTGGAGGTGACTTCCGAGGTGCTTTATCGCACTCCCCTGATCGACTCGCACGCCCCGGCCTGGAGGAGCTCAGCGCCGGCCGGCGCTCCGCCCGATACGCCGGCTGATGCGCCCTTAAAACCTCACCCGGAGGATTACTCGGGATACTACGTCATCGAAGAAGAGGCCGATGTCGACGAACTGGTGAAGCAAATCAAGAAATCAGGACAGTTTGAGGAATAGGATGTCCCGGCCGAACTTCACTTGGGCTGAGTGAAGTTCATGGCCATGAGCTTCTTACTGCTTTCAAAGATGACTTCCATCTTTCGCGTCGAAATGACCTTGATCACCACCCCCAAGCCAAAAAGAGGATGAAGGATCAACATCCCCTCTCGATAGGATTCGGACAACTGGTAGGCGGGGACGCCTTCACGGCTCGCTTCCATCAGCAATTGGCGCCAGTCGTCGTCGGTTTTCGGTCGTGACACGCCCTTATAGAGGACGGAGGGGACAAGGTCTTCCTCCTCATCTCCTTCGTCGATCAAAAGGTCTTCGTCGGCGGCAAAATCGAGCTCATCCTGCTGGTCGAACTCCAATCCCCCATCGTCATCAAATTCTTCGATAATAGGGTCATCTTCGATGTTTTTCTTCACCATAATTTATCTCCCACGGTTGTTTCTTCTTCTTGATAAGGGTCTCGTGTATTGGAACTCGGCGCGAAGGTCAAGACTTTTCAGACGTTCCGGTTGCCGAACTTTCAAGCTTCATCTTCGGAGGCGAGACGATGTTTGATGAGACGATAGCGAAAGGAGCGAAAACTTATGCCCAAAATTTCCGCGGCCTTGAGCTTCACTCCCTGCGCCTGGCTCAGGGCTTGTTGTAGCAGTTTTTTCTCAGCGTCGGCAAGGTATTCGTCCAAATCAAAACCGCGGTGGGGGAGTGTCGTCGGGACAGAGCCCGGAGCCTGGGTCTGAGCCCTTCTGTAGGTTGACAGCGTGAGGCTGTCCGGGAGGATGATGCTCGATGCTTCCATCGCTACGCCTCTTTCAATGATGTGTTCCAGTTCTCTCACATTTCCGGGAAAGTCGTAATCATTCAGGATATCCATGGCATAGGAGGAAATCTTGCGGATATCTTTGCTGAATTGTTTGCGAAACTTGGATAGAAAGAACTGGGCGAGAAGCGGTATGTCCTCACGTCTCTCTCTCAAGGGTGGAATCCGAATGGGGAGGACATTCAAGCGATAGTAAAGGTCTTCCCGAAAGTGTTTGTCAATGACCATTTTTTCCAGATCCTGGTTGGTGGCCGAGATAATCCTCACATCAACGGGGATATCTTCGGTGTCTCCGATCTGCCTGATGGTTTTCTCCTGGACCAGCCGCAGCAATTTGACCTGCAGCGCGGGGGAGAGTTCGCCAATTTCGTCAAGAAAGAGGGTCCCGCCCTGAGCCGCTTCTA
>JGI20214J51650_10000810_pt1 | contig 19528 bp, 19 predicted proteins | sample WetSurMetagenome_FD_51650 | JGI IMG/M metagenome (IMG submission 51650) | reverse complement strand
GGCGATGGCCATGCCTTCAATCAGTTGGTGAGGGTTGTAACGCAGGATATCGCGATCTTTGCAGGTACCCGGCTCGCCTTCGTCCGAATTGCATACCAGATACTTTTCGCCTTCATAGTTGCGCGGCATGAAGCTCCACTTCAAACCGGTAGGGAAGCCCGCACCGCCGCGACCCCGCAGGCCGGAATTCTTCACTTCCGCGATGATCGCCTCCGGCGCAATTTTCTCGGTCAGTATCTTGCGCAGCGCCTGATAACCGCCGACTTTCAGATAGTTCTCCAGCGTCCACGGCTGGTCGAAATGCATCGTGGTGAGAATGATGGGTTCGCTCATTGCTTATCCAGTTCCGCCAGAATCTGGTCGATCTTTTCGCTGGTCAAACGACCGCACAGCTTCTTGTTGTTGATGGTGAACATCGGCGCATCCACACAGGCACCCATGCACTCTCCCTCGCGCAGGCCGAATCTTCCGTCCGCGGTGACTTCACCCGGGCCGATGCCGAGCCTTTTGTTCAGATGTGCCAGCGTATCGTCGGAACCGCACAATTGGCACGACAGGTTGGTACACACTGTCAGCGTGTACTTGCCCATCGGTTTGAGCTGGTACATGTGGTAGAAAGTCGCCACTTCGTACACAGCCATCTGCGGCATGCCCAGATATACGGAGATGTCTGCCATGTCTTCGGGAGCGATCCACCCTTTTTCATCCTGCACGAATCGCAACGCCGCCATCACGGCTGACTGGCGCTGATCGGCAGGGTACTTCTTCAGCTCTTTGTCGATGAGCGTAGTGATCTGTTGGGATAACATCAGCGGTCTATCTCCCCGAAAACGATGTCCTGCGTACCGATGATGGCCACCACATCGGCGATCATGTGCCCGCGCACCATTTCATCCAAACCGGATAAATGAGGGAACCCGGCTGACCGTATCTTCATGCGATAAGGTTTGTTCGCGCCATCCGACACCATATAGATGCCGAACTCGCCTTTGGAATGCTCGACGGCGGCATACACCTCACCCGCGGGCACATGAAAACCTTCGCTGAACAACTTGAAATGGTGGATCAGTTCTTCCATATTCTGCTTCATGGACTCGCGATTGGGCGGCGCGAACTTGAGATCATTCGTCATCACCGGTCCCGGATTCTTGCGCAGCCAATCGATACATTGCCTGATGATGCGGTTGCTTTGCCTCATCTCCTCAACGCGCACCAGATAACGGTCGTAGCAATCGCCCTCGACACCCACCGGGATGTCGAAATCGATACGGTCATAAACTTCGTAAGGCTGCTTTTTGCGCAGGTCCCACACCACACCCGAGCCGCGCAGCATCGGACCGGTAAAACCCAGTGCCAGCGCACGTTCCGGCGACACGACACCGATACCCACCGTGCGCTGTTTCCAAATGCGGTTGTCGGTCAGCAGCGTCTCGTATTCGTCAATATGGCCGGGGAAACGGTTGGTGAAGTCTTCCATGAAATCAAGCAAAGAACCCTGGCGGCTCTCGTTCATCTTCTTCACCGCCGCCGCGTTGTGGATCTTGCTCGCCTGGTATTGCGGCATGGAATCCGGCAGGTCGCGATACACACCGCCGGGACGGTAGTAAGACGCATGCAAACGTGCGCCGGAAACCGCCTCGTAGGCATCCATCAAATCTTCGCGCTCGCGGAAGGTGTAAAACATCGGGGACATTGCGCCACAGTCTAGGGCGGAAGCGCCAAGCCACAACAGATGGTTCAGGATACGCGTGATCTCGTCGAACATGACGCGTATGTACTGCGCCCTGACCGGCACCTCGATGCCCGCCAGTTTCTCGATCGCCATCACATACGCATGCTCGTTGAGCATCATGGACACGTAGTCCAATCGATCCATGTAAGGGACAGACTGCAGGAAAGTCTTGTGCTCGGCCAGCTTCTCGGTCGCGCGGTGCAACAGGCCGATGTGCGGGTCGGCACGTTCTATCACTTCGCCATCAAGCTCCAGTACCAGACGCAACACACCGTGCGCCGCAGGGTGCTGAGGACCAAAATTCATGGTGTAGTTTTTTATCTCAGCCATAACGTTGCCTTTTTTGTTCTGTCAGGAACGACCGTAATTCTCTTCGCGCATCGTGCGCGGCGTGATTTCGCGCGGCTCCACTGTCACCGGCTCGTAGACCACACGCTGCTGCGCGGCGTCGTAGCGCATCTCGACCGTGCCGGATAACGGAAAGTCCTTGCGGAACGGGTTGCCGACAAAACCATAATCGGTGAGGATGCGGCGCAGGTCGGGGTGGCCGACGAAGATAATGCCGAACAGGTCGAACGCCTCGCGCTCATACCAGTTGGCGGACGGCCATATTCCGGTGACTGAATTCAAAACCGGCATCGCATCATCGTCCGCGAATACGCGGACGCGCAGACGGATGTTGTGAGTGACTGACAGCAGGTGATAGACAGCAGCAAATCTGGCACCAACACGCGGCGCATCGGGCAGATACTTGCCATCCTCGCACAACTCGCTGCCATAGGTTGAATAGTCGATACCGCATACGTCGACCAGCGCTTCGAAACGCAGATCGGCATCGTCTCGCAGGCGAGTGAAAACACCGAGCATATCGGCGGCATTGACCACCAAAGTAAGTTCGCCCAAGTGTTCAACCAGACTGACAACTTTGCCCGAGAAAGCCTCGTTCAGATTTGCGGAGAGTATGTTCAGGTCGGTAGCCATATCATCCTATCGCGCAATGGTGTTGGTGCGTTTGATCTTGTTCTGCAACTGGATGATGCCGTAGATCAGTGCCTCGGCAGTCGGCGGACAACCGGGAACGTAGATGTCCACCGGTACGATACGGTCGCATCCGCGCACTACCGAGTAGGAATAATGGTAATAACCGCCACCGTTGGCACAGGAGCCCATTGATATCACATAACGAGGTTCGGCCATTTGGTCATAGACTTTACGCAAGGCCGGCGCCATCTTGTTGCACAACGTTCCCGCCACGATCATCAAGTCCGACTGCCTTGGGCTTGGGCGAAAAACCTCGGCTCCAAAACGGGACAAGTCGTAACGGGGCGCCACTGCATGCATCATCTCCACCGCACAGCAGGCCAGGCCAAAAGTCATCGGCCACAGCGAACCGGTACGAACATAGTTGATCACCGCATCGGCATTGGCAGTGATGAATCCTTTATTCAGAACGCCTTCTATTCCCATTCCAAGGCTCCTTTCATCCATTCGTAAATAAAGCCAACCACGAGGATGGCCAAAAAGATCATCATGGAAACAAAACCGAATGTTCCGATCTCTTTGAGTACGATTGCCCATGGAAATAGAAAGGCAATTTCAAGATCGAACAGAATGAAGAGGATGGCTACGAGATAAAAACGCACGTCGAACTTCATGCGCGCGTCTTCGAATGCTTCGAAGCCGCATTCATAGGGAGAGTTTTTTTTATCGTCGGGACGGTTAGGCCCGATCAGCCCACCCAACGCCAAAGGCAATACGCCTATCAAAAGCGCAATGATTATGAACAGCAGAACCGGAAAATAATTTTCCAACATATCGTGAGTCCCCTCCTCAGTTGGCTCCTGATGCAGCTCAGAACAGAATGCTACTAGTCTTGTTTCTTATCAACCTTAGGCCCGCCGGCCTCGGTTCTTCGTTTTGGTGCGGGGCAAGGGACTCGAACCCTCACGTCCTTACGGACACAGCCACCTCAAGGCTGCGCGTCTACCAATTCCGCCAACTCCGCATGTTGCTTATTATTTTGATTATTTTGGTATTTGTTGCGATTTCGAATCGCCTGTGTCAGCCGCTGTCGGCACGGGCACAGCCTGCTGCTGCAGCTTTTGCACGTCTACTTTATCCAGCACGCTCTGCTCTTTGGAAGGACGCGAATATATATAAGTCAACGAAAGACTGGTGATGAAGAATATCGTCGCCGCTATCGCTGTGCTACGACTCAAGAAATTAGCTGAACCACTGGATCCGAACAAGCTCCCCGCGGAACCGGAGCCAAAAGCCGCCCCCATATCCGCCCCCTTGCCGTGCTGGATCAATACCAAACCGATCAACACTACCGCGGTTATCACATGCACTGCCCAAACTAGATTTTCCACAAACCACTCCGAAACGAATCAATAACTTACCTACTGACCTGCGCGGCAGATCCCCAAAAACTCTTCGGCGACCAATGCTGCTCCACCGATCAATCCGCCATCTATATCCGCCATGGCGAACAACGCCGGCGCGTTAACTGCCCTGACGCTACCACCATACAGTATAACCAATCCTTCGGCCACATGCGCATCATGCCCAGCCACACGCTGGCGAATGAAGGCATGCACCGCCTGCGCCTGCTCCTGCGAAGCCGTCTTGCCGGTACCGATCGCCCATACCGGCTCGTACGCTACAACCGCCTTACCCAAAGCCGGCACTCCGACCAGCGCAATTACCGCATCCAATTGTTCGGCGACGACAGCTTCTGTATCGCCATTCTCGCGCTGCTCCAGTGTCTCGCCCACGCAAAGTATTGGAATCAAACCGGCACTTTGTGCTGCCGCGAACTTCTCTGCCACCAATCGACTGGTCTCGCCGTATATGTTGCGTCGCTCTGAATGTCCGACTATGACATAAGTACATCCAAACTCCACCAGCATGGAAGCGGACACCTCACCGGTGAATGCCCCCTTTTCGAGCTGGTGTACGTCCTGTGCGCCCCACTTTACCGGCGAAGCGGTCAATTCCTGTTTGAGTTGCGCCAGATAGGGAAAAGGAGAGCAGACTGCAATATCCACACGTGACAATTGTGCGGCACCGCTCTTTATGGCGGACAGCAACGACTCGTTCTGAGCCAGCGATCCATGCATTTTCCAATTTCCAACTACCAGTTTGCGACGCATCAGGATCAATTTCCGCCTTTGACCGAAGGCGGCGATAGTACCGATGAAAACAAAAATGGTCAATCCGGGCGCTTGCCAAGCTCCGGAACTTGCATATCCTCCACCAGCATCGCCTCTTCGCCAATTGTTACATTGTGTAATAATTGTGTAACAAACTCGCATTAAGATGCGTCTCGCTACAAACAGCAAGTAAACGAACAATCCTTTTGATATTTGGGAGAAAACTGAAATGACCAAACTGAATCGTCTTCTAAGCAGCATCGGGCTGTCCGCCGCATTGCTGTCTGCTGGTGCTGCATATGCCGGCGATATTACCGGCGCAGGCGCTACCTTCCCCTACCCGATCTACGCCAAGTGGGCTGAAGCCTACAAGGCTCAAACCGACGTGGGCATGAACTATCAGTCTATCGGCTCCGGTGGCGGCATCAAGCAAATCCAGGCCAAGACCGTCGACTTTGGCGCAACCGATGCCCCGCTGAATGAAAGCGAATTGGCCGCCTCCGGATTGACCCAATTCCCCGCCGTGATGGGTGGCGTGGTGCCAGTCGTCAACATCAATGGTATCGATGCAGGCAAACTGAAACTGGACGGCAAAGTATTGGCCGATATCTTCCAGGGCAAGATCACAAAATGGAATGATCCGCGCATTGCGGCAGACAACGCAGGTATTGCCTTGCCGAATGAGGACATCACCGTGGTACACCGTGCCGACGGTTCCGGCACCACTTTCATCTTCACCACTTACCTGTCGCAAGTCAGTGCGGACTGGAAGAAAAGCATAGGTGCGGACAAAGCCGTGGCATGGCCTGTTGGTACCGGCGGCAAGGGCAACGAAGGCGTCGCTTCTTACGTCCAACGCATCAAGAATTCCATCGGTTATGTGGAATACGCCTACGCCCTGCAAAACAAGATGTCCTTCACTCAAATGAAGAACCGCGATGGGCAATTCGTCAAACCCGACGACAGCAGCTTCAAGGCCGCTGCAGCCAATGCCAAGTGGGATGCCAACAAAGGTTTCTATGAAATCCTGACCAACGAACCGGGCAAGGATAGCTGGCCCATCACTGGCGCCACTTTCATCCTGGTATACAAGACTGCGGAAAAAGCGGACAACGCAAAGGAAGTGCTGAAGTTCTTCGACTGGGCATTCAGCAATGGCGACAAGCTGGCTTCGGACCTGGACTACGTACCGCTGCCAGCCAATCTGAAGAAGATGATCCGCGACGCCTGGAAAGTCCAAGTCAAGGATGCATCGGGCAAAGCACTGTGGAAGTAAGCAACACGTTCTAAGCTATAATTGCGGGGGCACAAAACGCCCCCGTAATTTTTCAAACTCCTCAAAATCGAATTATGCCGACGTTCCTACAAGAAGCGCGCCTTAAACGACAAGTCGTGCAAGACCTGTTGTTCCGCAATCTGACACGTCTTGCAGCATTCTCGGTACTGGCCTTGCTTGCAGCGATCATCGCTTCGCTGGTCGTGGGTAGCATGCCCGCCATTCACGCCTTTGGCTTCGGATTTCTGACCAGTTCCGTATGGGATCCGGTCAAAGACGAATATGGGGCTTTGATTCCCATCGTCGGCACTCTGGTTACTTCGGGCATCGCGCTATTGATCGCGATCCCTGTCAGCTTCGGCATCGCCATCTTTTTGACCGAACTCTCGCCAAACTGGCTGCGCCGCCCGCTGGGCATCGCTGTCGAACTGCTGGCGGGCATCCCCAGCATCATCTACGGGATGTGGGGGCTGTTCGTTTTTGCCCCGCTGTTCGGCGATTACGTTGAACCCTGGATCAACAACCATATCGGAAAAATGCCTTTCATCGGGCCTTTTTTCTCCGGCCCTCCCATGGGTATCGGCATGCTCACTGCCGGCATCATCCTGGCGATCATGGTCATTCCCTTCATCGCATCGGTGATGCGCGACGTGTTCGATGTCGTACCCGCCATGCTCAAGGAGTCTGCCTATGGTCTGGGTTCAACGACATGGGAAGTGATGTGGAATGTGGTGCTGCCATATACCAGGATAGGCGTGGTTGGCGGCATCATGCTCGGCCTCGGACGTGCGCTGGGTGAAACGATGGCCGTCACTTTCGTCATCGGCAACGCAAACCAGCTGAATAAATCCTTGTTCATGCCAGGCAACAGCATCGCATCGGCCCTGGCCAACGAATTCAACGAAGCCGTGGGAACGTTATATACATCATCTCTTATCGAGCTCGGCCTGATCCTGTTCTTCATCACATTTGTCGTACTTTCACTCGCTCGCCTCCTGCTGCTCAAGATGGCGCAACGCGAAGGACATGGAGCCTGACATGTCGTACCTATACGTCCGTCGTCGCATCGTCAACATGGTCAGCCTGAGCATCTCGGTGTTCACCATGTTATTCGGGTTGTTCTGGCTGGGCTGGATACTGTGGACTCTGCTGGACAATGGCTTGCCCGGCCTCAGCCTGCATGTATTCACGCAAAGCACACCGCCGCCCGGCAGCAATGGCGGATTGATCAACGCCATCGTCGGCAGCTTGATGATGGTCCTCGTCGGCGTCCTTATCGGCACCCCGATAGGCATACTTGCCGGCACCTACCTTGCCGAATTCGGCCAGCGCGGCTGGCTCGCTCCGCTCACCCGTTTCATCAACGATATCCTGCTGTCCGCGCCATCCATTGTCATCGGTATCTTTGTATATGCGGTCTATGTTGCCAAGGTCGGGCACTTCGCCGGCTGGGGCGGCGCATTCGCCCTCGCCATCCTGGTTATTCCGGTAGTCCTCCGCACCACAGAGAACATGCTGCGTCTCGTCCCCAACAGCCTGCGCGAAGCGGCGGCGGCGCTGGGCGCGCCACAATGGAAAGTGATCAGCTTCGTCACCCTGCGTGCCGCTCGCGCCGGGATATTGACCGGTATACTGCTGGCTGTCGCGCGCATCAGCGGTGAAACAGCACCGTTGTTGTTCACCGCGCTCAACAACCAGTTCTGGTCGAGCGACATGAACAAGCCTTTATCCAACCTGCCTGTGGTCATCTTCCAGTTCGCGATGAGCCCATACGAGGATTGGCAAAAACTCGCCTGGGCGGGTGCATTGATCATCACCCTGAGCGTACTCACCCTGAACATACTGGCACGGGTACTGTTCCGCCAGAAAGCGAATACCCAATGAGGATCGAAGAAATGACAGCCGAGCAAACCATCTCTGCACCAAAAGTGATCGTGCGCGACCTGAACTTTTATTACGGGGCTGATCGTGCGCTAAAAGACATTAATCTGGTCATTCCGGAAAAGATGGTCACCGCCTTCATCGGCCCCTCCGGCTGCGGCAAATCCACCCTGCTGCGCACTTTCAACCGCATGTACGAGCTATATCCCAAGCAGCGCGCCACGGGAGAAATACTGCTGGACGGAGAGAACCTGCTGGACAAGAAGCAGGACCTCAACACCCTGCGCGCCAAGATCGGCATGGTGTTCCAGAAGCCCACCCCGTTCCCGATGTCCATCTACGACAACATCACGTTTGGTGTGAAGCTGTATGAGAAACTCAGCAGCCACGAAATGGATGACCGCGTGGAATGGGCGTTGAAGAAAGCCGCACTGTGGAATGAAGTCAAAGACAAACTGAACCAGAGCGGCACCGGTCTCTCCGGCGGTCAGCAGCAGCGCCTGTGCATCGCCCGCGCCATCGCCGTCAAACCGCAAGTGCTGTTGCTGGATGAGCCAACCTCCGCGCTCGACCCGATCTCTACCGCGCACATCGAGAAACTGATCGACGAGCTGAAGAAGGATTTCACTATCGTCATCGTGACCCACAACATGCAACAGGCTGCGCGGGTTTCTGACTTTACGGCTTATATGTATCTGGGGGATCTCATCGAGTTTGGGGATACCAGTACGGTGTTTACGAATCCTAAGCGGAAAGAGACGGAAGACTACATCACGGGTCGTTTCGGTTAATCATTCCACGTTCCGTTCGTCCTGAGTGCCGCGCGTAGCGCGGTGTATCGAAGGATGGGCGAAGCCCGCTAGCATGTAGGGTGGGCACGTTTTTGTGCCCACGCGGATACTCCAAAATCAACTTCAAAACCGTCGGGAGTAGCCCGACAGCTAGTTACTTTCTTTTGCTTCGCCAAAAAGAAAGTAACCAAAGAAAAGGCGCCCCCGACCCGCCACCTCTTCGAGGTTCCCTGCGTTGCTCGACTGGTCAGGCCTCCTCATAAACTCGCACGATCCGCTGCGCGGCCACGTGCTCAAACATATTCGTCGGACAGCCCCTGACCAGCCTGCGCTACTCGGTGGCGGATAGGGGAAGGAAAAAACACAAACCCAAAATCAAAAACAAACCCGTAGGTGGGCGCAAAGCGCCCACCTACTCAAAAAAACAGCGTGGGCACTTGTGCCCACCCTACTTGCTTTTGACTTTCCTTCCCCTGAGCGCCGCCTCGATATTTCGCCAACAAGCGGGGATTTAGGCGAGCACTGTTCGAGCTCCGCAGTGGGGCACGTTTTGTGTGCCCCGCCAGGGCGAGTTGCGCAGCCCCGCTTGTTGACGAAATATCGAGGGAACCCGAAGGGCGGCAAACCGGGGGCGCCTTCTTTGGGTTACTTTTCTTGGCAAGACAAGAAAAGTGACTTGCCGCCGGGCAACCCCCGGCAACCTTCGCCTCTACGAAAGACTGTATTTCATGACATGAGGCACCATGCTAGGATGCTCCATGTTTCCGCCAGCTATTAAACGTTAAGTTTCCCACCATCAGGAGAACAACTTGGAACTCAAAGACTTCATTAAAGAATCAATACGAAATATTGTTGAAGGAGTTGCTGAAGCCCAAGAATTGATCAAAGACAAAAGCGCCGGAATAAACCCGAAGAAGGTTCAATTCAAAGAAAACGGACAGTTCAACTACCACAACAGCGGCAAACCACAATTTGTGGAATTTGACGTTGGTCTAACTTCAATTCAAAAGTCTGGTTCAAGCGAAGGCATTGGAGTTTTTCTTGGTAGTATAAGCCTTGGCAAGAAAAACGATGATGGAACAGAACACACCGCAGTGACCCGAATCAAGTTTTCACTGCCACTTGTACTTCCTAGTGGCGAAGGTGAACACCTTGAGTAGATAAACCTAACCACAAAACCACCAGAGCTACGCGAAAATCGCGCAGATTAACAAATTCAACTAACCCGCCACTTCCTTCACCACCCCCGCAATCCTCTCCGCCCACAACTTAACCTGCACCCCATCCTCCCCCTCCACCATCACCCTGAGTAACGGTTCGGTGCCGGATGGACGCAACAACACCCGCCCTTTGCCGTTCAAGTCGCGCTCTGCCTTAGCCACTTCCGCCTTGACGGGAGTGAGTTCCAGCAGCTCGGCCGCCTTGCCTTTCACTTTGACGTTAATGAGGATTTGAGGGTACATGTGCAGGTCGGTTGTGGCTTGCGCCAGGGTCTGCTGCTTCATGCGCAAAGCACACAGCACTTGCAGCGCGGAGACGATACCGTCGCCGGTACTATGCTTGTCCAGACAGATGATGTGGCCGGAATTCTCGCCGCCAAGCTGCCATTTCTTTTCCAGCAGAACTTCCATCACGTAGCGGTCGCCCACTTTGGCGCGCACAAAAGGGATGCCCAGCTTCTGCATGGCGTGCTCGAAAGCAAGGTTGGTCATCAGCGTGCCCACCACGCCGCCATGCAATGTTCCCAGCGCCTGGCGGTGCCTGGCGATGATATAGAGCAATTGGTCGCCGTCGTAGAGTTTGCCTTCAGCATCGACCATGATCAGACGGTCGCCGTCGCCGTCGAGCGCGAGACCGATATCTGCGTGATGTTCTTTCACCGCTTGCTGCAGGTTCTTGGGCGATGTCGCGCCGTAGCCGTCATTGATGTTCTTGCCATTCGGCTCCGCGCCGATGGCAATGACATCTGCACCAAGTTCATGGAAGACGTGGCGCGCGATGTGATAAGTCGCACCATGCGCACTGTCCACCACGATCTTCATGCCGCGCAAATTCATGTCGGCCGGAAAAGTGCTCTTGCAGAATTCGATATAGCGGCCGACCGCATCGTCGATGCGCTTGGCCTTGCCCAGACTGCCGGAAGGATTGGTCTGCATCGCGTTATCCAGTTCGGCTTCGATGGCCTGCTCGACCTCGTCCGGCAATTTCATGCCGCTGCCCGAGAAGAACTTGATGCCGTTGTCGTCGAACGGGTTGTGCGATGCGGAGATGACCACGCCGGCCTGCAAACGCAGTGCCCGCGTCAGGTAAGCCACTGCGGGAGTCGGTATCGGTCCGGCCAGGTAGACGTCGATGCCGGCTGCGATGAGTCCTGCTTCCAGTGCCGACTCCAGCATGTAGCCGGAGATGCGCGTGTCCTTGCCGATCAATACTCCCGGACGCTCGCTCTGCGCATGCTCGGTTTTTGCCAGCACCTTGCCCGCGGCGTAGCCCAGCAGCATCACGAATTGCGGCGTGATGGGATGCTCTCCCACTCGCCCGCGCACGCCGTCGGTACCGAAATATTTTCTGCTCATCTCATCCCTCGCTTAACGCATTCCAAATCTTCAAGGCATCGGCGGTCTCGCGCACATCGTGCACACGCACGATGGATGCACCGCGCTGCACCGCCAACAACGCTGACACCACGCTCGCCGCCATCCTGTCGCCCACTTCGCGTCCCGTGATCGCACCCAACATGGATTTACGCGACAGACCGGCCAGAACCGGCACACCCAAAGTGCCGAATGCTGCCATGCCGCGCAACAGGTCGAGATTATGCGCCAGCGTCTTGCCAAATCCAAAGCCCGGATCGATCACGATACGCTCACGTGCGATGCCGGCAATTTCGGCAGCGGCCATGCGTTCACGCAGGAAATTGCCTACCTCGTCGGTGACGTTCCGATACGCCGGCTGCTCCTGCATGGTCTTCGGCTTGCCTTGTTTGTGCATCAGGCACACGGCAGCATCGCTTCCGGCGACCACAGCCAGCGCCCCCTCCGTTTGCAACGCGTTGATGTCGTTGACCATGCTCGCACCTGCCACCAAGGCAGCGCGCATCACTCCGGGTTTGTAAGTGTCGATGGAGAGCGGGACAGAAATGCCGCGCAAGCCTTCGATCACGTGCAGTACGCGGTCCAGTTCCTCCTGCTCGCTGACTATCGCCGCACCGGGACGCGTTGACTCTCCCCCGATATCCAGGATGTCCGCACCGTCTTCAATCAGCTTCATAGCATGGGCAATCGCGTCCCCGGCGGATAGGTGTCGCCCGCCATCTGAAAACGAATCCGGCGTAACGTTGACGATTCCCATCACGAGCGGGCGCGAAAGATCGAACTGGAATTTACCGCAGTGGAACATATGAAAACGGGGGCCAAGCCCCCGTGTGTAAGTTAAACGCCTTCAGCCGGCTTGTTGGTCGCCGTTGCCGTCGGGGTTTCATCCTTCGGCGGCTCGGGCGCTTTGTTGCTCTGGCTCGGCCTGGGTGGACGCGGCGGATTGCCCGCCATGATGTCGTTGATCTGGTCGGCGTCAATGGTTTCCCACTCCAGCAATGCCTTGGTCATCGCTTCGATCTTGTCGCGGTTCGCTTCGATCAGGCTGCGCGCCAAAGCGTATTGCTGGTCGATGATGCGACGAATCTCCATATCCACCTTCTGCATGGTCGCTTCGGAGATGTTCTTGTGCGAAGTCACCGAACGCCCGAGGAACACTTCACCTTCGTTTTCGGCATACACCATCGGACCCAGCGCATCGGACATGCCCCACTGCGTGACCATCTTGCGTGTCATGTCGGTGGCGCGTTCGAAGTCGTTGGATGCACCTGTCGTCATCTGGTGCATGAATATCTCTTCCGCGATACGTCCGCCGAACAGCACCGCGATCGTGGACAGGATGCGATCCTTGTCCATGCTGTAGCGGTCTTCAGAAGGCAATTGCATTGTCAGCCCCAGCGCGCGGCCGCGCGGGATGATAGTGACCTTGTGCACAGGGTCGGTCTTGGGCATCAGCTTTGCGACCACAGCATGGCCGGACTCGTGATACGCCGTGTTGCGGCGTTCCTCTTCCGGCATGATCATGGACTTGCGCTCTGCGCCCATCATGATCTTGTCCTTGGCCGCTTCAAAATCCTCCATATCGACGAAACGCTTGCCGCGCCGCGCGGCAAACAGCGCCGATTCATTGACCAGATTTGCCAGATCGGCACCGGACATGCCGGGCGTGCCACGTGCCAGGATATCGGCCTTGACGTCGGGAGCCACCGGAACTTTACGCATGTGCACCATGAGTATCTGCTCGCGACCGCGAATGTCGGGCAGCGGCACCACGACCTGGCGGTCGAAACGACCGGGGCGCAGTAGCGCAGGATCCAGCACGTCGGGACGGTTGGTGGCGGCGATGACGATCACGCCGGACGCACCTTCGAAACCGTCCATCTCAACCAGCAGCGCGTTCAACGTCTGCTCGCGTTCATCGTTGCCTCCGCCCAGACCAGCGCCGCGTTGGCGGCCAACCGCATCGATTTCGTCGATGAACACGATACAGGGCGACTGCTTCTTGGCCTGCTCGAACATGTCGCGCACGCGCGCGGCACCAACGCCGACGAACATCTCGACAAAATCGGAACCGGAAATGGAGAAGAACGGAACTTTGGCTTCGCCCGCGATGGCCTTGGCGAGCAGCGTCTTGCCCGTACCGGGGCTGCCCACCATCAGCACGCCGCGCGGAATACGCCCGCCGAGGTTCTGGAATTTGGTCGGGTCTCGCAGGAAATCCACCAGTTCAGAGACTTCCTCCTTGGCTTCGTCGCAACCTGCCACATCGGCGAAGGTCACGCGTTCCTTGGCATCGTCCAGCATGCGCGCCTTGCTCTTGCCGAACGAGAATGCGCCACCGCCCTTGCCGCCCTGCATCTGGCGCATGAAGAATATCCACACGCCGATCAGCAACAGCATCGGGAACCACGATACAAAGATGCTCATCAGGAAGGACTGTTCCTCTTCCGGCTTGGCTTCGATCTTCACACCGTTCTTGAGCAGGTCGGAAACCAGCCACAGGTCGCTGGGCGCATAGGTAGTAATGCGCTTGCCATCGGTGGTAGTCGCTTTCAAGGTACGGCCTTCGATAGTGACCTTCTCGATATGGCCCGATTTCACTTCATCGAGAAATTGCGAATAATCCAGTTGCGCTTGCGCCGTCGATTGCTGGCGCGCGTTGAATTGATTGAAGACGGTCATCAGCACCAATGCGACAACCAGCCAGATTCCGACACTTTTGAATAAATTGTTCACACATGCTCCTTATGAGCGGTAATACGAAGTTGCATTAGACACTGTCCGGGGCTATTACTCAAGCTTGCCCAGCCCCACCAAATACTGCTCGCTACTGCGGTCGCGCGATGCTTTCGGCTTGCGCGTAACCACTTTCTCGAAGTGGTTACGCGCAAGCTTCAGATAATCCTCAAATCCGGCACCTTGAAACACTTTGACCAGAAACGATCCTCCGGGCGCCAAATGGTTGACCGCGAAATCCAGCGCCAGTTCTGCCAGATGCATGGCACGCACCTGATCGGCCGAACTCACACCGCTGATATTGGGTGCCATGTCGGAAATTACAAGGCCGATCTGGCGTCCTTCCAGCTTTTCCTCGAGCTGAGCCAGTACGCTTTCTTCGCGGAAATCGCCCTGGATGAACTCCACCCGCGGAAGCGGATGCAACGGGAGCAGGTCCAGCGCGATGATGCGCCCCTGCTGACCGAGCTTGCCTGCGACCACCTGGCACCACCCGCCGGGCGTCGCCCCCAGGTCCACCACCACCATGCCGGACTTGATGAGGTGGTCGCGTTCGTCTATTTCCAACAGCTTGTACGCGGCACGGGAACGATACCCGTCCTTCTGTGCCTGCTGCACATAAGGGTCGTTTACATGCTCGCGCATCCATTGTTTGCTGGTTTTAGAAGCCTTCATCGTTTAGAATCCGCGCCTTGAATCAGGAAAACCACTCACCATGTTATCTCTCTCCGTTTTACAGCGCCGCGACCTCAAGGCGCGCGCGCATGCACTCAATCCTGTCATCATCATCGGCAACGCCGGCCTGACGCCTGCCGTTCTGGATGAAATCGAGCGCAGCCTGAAAAGCCACGACCTGATGAAGATCCGCGTCATGAACGATGACCGGGAAGCGCGTGCAGCCATGTTGCAGGAGATATGCGAACAACTGAAGGCAGGCCCGGTACAGCACATAGGCAAGATACTGGTCGTGTTTCGCCCGCTGGAGGTTCCAATCGCCAAGCCCCCCAAACGCCGACAGGGCAAAACCGTTCAAAACAAAAAACAACTCGGCAGCCGCACCTGATCCTTCCCGATACCCGGGAAGGGAACACCTGTCTAAACGTACTGAACTTCCACTACTTCGTATTCGCGGATCCCGCCCGGCGCCCGCACTTCCGCGATATCTCCAACCACCTTGCCTATCAGTGCCCGTGCAATCGGTGAGCTGATGGAAATCTTGCGTTTCTTGATGTCGGCTTCGTCGTCGCCGACGATCTGGTAGGTCACGACATCGCCATTATTGGCATCTTCCAGGATCACGGTCGAACCGAACACGCAGCGTCCGTCCGCATTAAGCGTTTTCGGGTCGATGACCTGCGCGCTGCCCAGCTTGAATTCCAACTCGACGATGCGTCCTTCCACAAACGACTGGCGCTCCTTGGCTGCTTCGTATTCGGCGTTCTCCGACAAGTCGCCCTGTGCACGCGCTTCCGAGATAGCGTTGATAACCCAAGGTCTGTCCACCGTCTTCAGGCGGTGCAACTCCTGGCGCAATAATTCGGCGCCGTTCACAGTCAAAGGAACTTTACTCATGCCGCTTTCCCCTTTTTTCTATTTTTCTATTTATCCAGACGACGGTGCAGGGACTGCACGTCATAGACCTGCAACTCGGCCAGATGCTGCATGCCGAGGCAGGCAGCACGCGCACCGGCAAGCGTAGTGTAGTAGGTCACACGGCCTTGCAGTGCGGCATGGCGGATCGAATACGAATCGCGCATCACGGAAGGTCTGCTGTCCACCGTATTGACGATGAGGCTGACATCGCCGTTCTTGATCATGTCCACGATATGTGGACGCCCTTCGGCAACCTTGTTCACCACGGTCACTTCGACTCCAGCCGCCGTGATCACTGATCCGGTACCTCGAGTGGCCAGTATGGTGAAGCCCAGCTGCTTCAATGTACGAGCAACTTCCACTGTGCCTGCCTTGTCTTCTTCGCGCACGCTGATGAACACCTTGCCGCCCTTCGGCAACTTCACGCTGGCGGCGAGCTGGGATTTGACGAAGGCTTCGGCGAAAGTCTCCCCCACGCCCATCACTTCGCCGGTGGACTTCATCTCTGGACCGAGGATGGTATCCACGCCGGGAAATTTGATGAAGGGGAACACCGCTTCTTTTACCGAGTAATACGGCGGAATCACCTCCTTGGTAAATCCTTGCTGCTCAAGCGACTGCCCGGCCATGCACCGTGCGGCGATCTTGGCTAGCGGCACGCCGGTAGCCTTGGATACGAACGGCACGGTACGCGAGGCTCGCGGATTCACTTCCAGCACGAACACGGTCTCACCCTGGATGGCGAACTGCACATTCATCAGACCAACCACGTTCAGCGACTTCGCCATTGCCACGGTCTGGCGGCGCAATTCGTCCTGCAGCTTGACTGACAATGAGTATGGCGGGAGCGAACATGCCGAGTCGCCGGAATGCACGCCCGCCTGCTCGATATGCTCCATGATGCCGCCGATGATGACTTGTATGCCGTCGGACACCGCATCCACATCCACTTCGATCGCATCGTTCAGGAAGCGGTCGAGCAGGATGGGCATACGCTCCGGATAGGTCTCCGACATCTCCTCGGCATCGCGCATATAGCGTTCGAGATCGGACTGTGCATGGATGATCTCCATCGCGCGACCGCCCAGCACGTTGGATGGACGCATTACCAGCGGATAACCGATCTCGGCGGCACCGGCGACCGCATCGGCCACGTTGCTTGCCGTACGATTCGGAGGCTGCTTCAGATTCAGGTCGCGCAACATGGCCTGGAAACGTGCGCGGTCTTCCGCGCAGTCGATCATGTCCGGTGTGGTGCCGATGATGGGCACCCCGTTTTTCTCCAGACCACGCGCCAGCTTGAGCGGAGTCTGACCGCCGTATTGCACGATCACGCCGATGGGCTTCTCCACCGCTACCACTTCCAGTACGTCTTCCAGCGTCAGCGGTTCGAAGTACAAGCGATCGGAAGTGTCATAGTCGGTTGAAACCGTCTCGGGATTGCAGTTGACCATGATGGTCTCGTAACCGTCTTCGCGCATCGCCAGCGCGGCATGCACACAGCAATAGTCAAATTCGATACCCTGACCGATGCGGTTCGGTCCGCCGCCCAGCACCATGATCTTTTTGTTGCCGGTAGGCTGAGATTCGCATTCTTCCTCGTAGGTCGAATACATATAGGCGGTGTTGGTGGCAAACTCGGCGGCACAGGTATCCACGCGCTTGAATACCGGACGCACGCCCAGCGCATGGCGATAGGCGCGTACCGATTCGTCATCGATTCCGAGTAATTTCGCCAGGCGGGCATCGGCGAAACCGCTGCGCTTCAGTGCGCGCAAATGCTCCGCACCCAGGCTTTCCAAGGTATGGCCCGCGAGCGCCTGTTCCTGACGGATCAGGTCCTCGATCTGCACCAGGAACCACGGGTCGATCTTGCTGACGTTGAACACTTCTTCCACGCTCATACCGAGACGGAACGCATCGCTCACCGCCCAGATGCGATCCGGGCCGGGATTACCCAGTTCGGATACGATGGCCTCGCGATCGTTGAACTTCGTATCAAGCCCGTTTACGCCGACTTCCAGCCCGCGCAGGGCTTTCTGGAACGACTCCTGGAAAGTGCGGCCGATGGCCATCACCTCGCCAACCGACTTCATCTGCGTAGTCAAACGGTCGTTGGCTTGCGGGAATTTCTCGAACGCGAAACGCGGGATCTTGGTCACGACATAATCGATGGTCGGCTCGAACGAGGCCGGGGTCGCGCCTCCGGTGATGTCGTTCTTCAGCTCGTCCAGCGTGTAGCCCACGGCGAGCTTGGCCGCAACTTTGGCAATGGGGAAGCCGGTCGCCTTGGATGCCAGCGCAGAGGAACGCGACACGCGCGGGTTCATCTCGATCACCACCATGCGCCCGTCCTTCGGGTTGATGGAGAACTGCACGTTGGAACCACCCGTCTCCACGCCGATCTCGCGCAGCACCGCCAGCGAGGCGTCGCGCATGATCTGGTATTCCTTGTCGGTCAATGTCTGCGCCGGGGCGACGGTGATGGAATCGCCGGTATGCACGCCCATCGGGTCCAGGTTTTCGATGGAGCAGATGATGATGCAGTTGTCGTTGCGATCGCGCACGACTTCCATCTCGTATTCTTTCCAGCCGAGCAGCGATTCTTCGATCAGCAGCTCGCGTGTAGGTGAAGCTTCCAGGCCGCGCTCACAGATCTCGACGAACTCCTCGCGATTGTAGGCGATGCCGCCGCCGCTGCCGCCCATGGTGAACGACGGGCGGATGATGGTGGGGAAGCCCAGTGCCTGTTGCACCTGCAAGGCTTCTTCCATGCTGTGCGCAATGTTGGAGCGGGCCGAGGCCAGACCGATGCGGGTCATCGCCTGCTTGAATTTCTCGCGGTCTTCCGCCATGTCGATGGCATCGCGCGAAGCGCCGATCATCTCGACCTCGTATTTTTCCAGCACGCCGTGCTTGGCCAGGTCGAGCGCGCAGTTCAGCGCGGTCTGGCCGCCCATGGTCGGCAGGATCGCATCCGGCTTTTCCTTGGCGATGATCTTCTCCACCATCTGCCAGGTGATCGGCTCGATGTAGGTCGCATCCGCCATGTTCGGATCGGTCATGATGGTGGCCGGATTCGAGTTCACCAGGATGACCCGGTAACCTTCTTCCTTCAGCGCCTTGCAAGCCTGCGCGCCGGAATAGTCGAACTCGCACGCCTGCCCGATGACGATGGGACCGGCACCGATGATCAATATGCTGTTAATGTCAGTACGCTTTGCCATTTACTTGCCCATCATCGCAACGAAGCGATCAAACAGTGTATCCACGTCATGCGGCCCGGGGCTCGCCTCGGGGTGCCCCTGGAAACAGAACGCGGGTTTATCGGTCAGTTCGAAGCCCTGCAGCGTGCCGTCGAACAGCGAGATGTGGGTGACGCGCGCGTTTTTCGGCAGCGTCGCCGCATCCACCGCAAAGCCGTGGTTCTGGCTGGTGATCATCACGCGTTTGGTCTGCGTATCCTGCACCGGATGGTTCGCACCGCGGTGGCCGAACTTCATCTTCACCGTCTTTGCACCTGAGGCCAGACCAAGGATCTGATGCCCCAGACAGATGCCGAATAGCGGCACGCCCACTTCGAGGAATTTCTGCGTCGCAGCAATCGCATAATCACAGGGCTCCGGATCGCCGGGACCGTTGGACAGGAACACGCCGTCCGGTTTCATTGCCAGCACTTCGGCAGCACTGGTCTTGGCCGGCACCACCGTGATGCGGCAACCGCGCTCGGCCAGCATGCGCAGGATATTGCGCTTCACGCCGAAGTCGTA
>JGI20214J51650_10000809_pt1 | contig 19557 bp, 10 predicted proteins | sample WetSurMetagenome_FD_51650 | JGI IMG/M metagenome (IMG submission 51650) | reverse complement strand
GTCATGAAGAAATTCACAAGACCGACAATTACTGACAGCATCATCGAATCAACCTTTGCAGAACCGGCGGATTGAAAAATTTCTGGTGCAAACATTATAACAGCGTTGATGCCTGTAATTTGTTGAAAAGCGGCTACCAGTGTACCAATAAGAACAATTTTTCCTGTTTTACCTTTAAAGATTTCTCCTAAGCGTATCTTTTCTTTACCTTTTTCGATTAAAAGGGTTTTTTCCATCTCCGGCAGTTCATCATCAATAAGTTGCTGTCCGCCAATCTTATTCATTACACTCACGGCCTCTTCCCTTCTGTTTTTAGACAATAACCAACGGGGACTTTCAGGAAGCGATGTTAAAAGAAAAATAAGATAAGCAGTCCCAAAAATTGCTGGTACTGCCAACATATAGCGCCAGCTGTTCTCCCCAAGTCCGATAAGCAGATAATCGGTAATATAGGCCACTAAAATACCGAATGTAATTGCAAACTGATTCATTGACACCAATTTACCTCTATTATATGCAGGCGATATTTCCGAAATATACATTGGGCCCACAACTGATGTTGCACCCACAGCCAGGCCTGAAATCAAACGGAATATTATTAATACTGCTGATGATCCTGCAAAAGCACAACCTATTGCTGAAATGATGTATAAAACAGCAGTTGTAATCATGACATTCTTCCTGCCATATTTTTCAGTGAAATTTCCGGTAAAAAGGGCGCCTATTAAACAACCAATTGTCAGAAGTGCAGCAACTGTCCCCAACCCGCTGTCGCTCAGAGTGAATTCACCTTTAATCATCTCCACAGCACCTGAAATCCCAGCCATATTTAGTCCGAAAAGAAAGCCGCCGTTAACGGCAACGAACATTATCCAAAATAGAAATCGTCTATTCATCTAATTATTTAAAAGGTCAAGAACTACACTAAAAAATTCCACAATTACTTAATCCTAAGCAATAAAACACCCACATATTGAAGTATGCGAAATCAAAATAATGATTTAACATTCTATCAATTTTTATTCAGCAGANGGTGATCGGACAGTAATATTTAAAGTCTGGGCAAGAATCTTTATGAAGAAATCGTGCTTTTTCTTGCCCAGACAGTTACAAATTCAGATTACCATGCACCAGTATTCTGCTGGTACAAGCCTTTTGACAATATAAGTTGGCTATAAGGAATAGGAAAATATTCATTCTTTCCTTTTGTGAATGCGGCACCTTCCAGATACGGTCTTTTGGATTTTTCTTCCTGGAAGTATTTGTTAATTGTTTCTGCAGCNATACCCCAGCGAACCAGATCATAGAAGCGTGGGCTCTCTGCGGCAAACTCAAGTCTTCTCTCCCATTGTAAAGCAGTTCTGGCATTGGCCTTAGTCCAACTGATATTTACACCATCCTGATAGGTTGAAATCTTATAGTTTGAAAAGGTTGTGCCATTACCGTATTTTAACCAGTTGGTATTGGCTGCTCTTGTCCTTATCCTGTTTATTATAGGCAGTGCAGCATTTTGCTGTCCTAGTTCAATTAAAGCTTCAGCTTTCATTAATAATACATCGTCAAATTTTAGGATATCCCAATTCTTTGAGGAGCCAATAAATCCTATATTTTTAAACGAAGGACTGGTTGGGAGCTGAGTTTGCTTCATTGATGAAAAATTCCCGTAAACGGAAGGAGTTCTTGCCCAGCTATAGTCATATACAAAAGTAAGATCGTATTTGAAAGGATGGGTGGGAATACCGACGGTATGATCAAGCCTGGGATCAACTGTATTTGTCTGAAAATCTGCAGGAGTAGTCATATCGGAATTATTATAAGTTGTGACCATCGGGAGTCCGTTTGCATCGGTCTTAAATGCATTCACCAAATTCTGAGTGGGCACATTGGCCCAGCAACAACCATAGCCTGGCGCCATACTGTAATCACCAAAATGCATTAAATCAATCTTACCTGAAACAGTACCATCATCCTTTGAGAATTGTATTGCAAAAATAGACTCAACAGTATTGTCATAGCCATAGGTAAAGTTCTTCCCGAAATTGTCAAACANGTCATATTTAAGTGAATTAATAACAAGATCACAATTAGTCACAACTTCCTGAAGTCTGGCCTGATTAATATTAATTACATTATAATTCTCATCCTGCTCATAGGCCTGATACAACCTTACTTTTGCAAGGTATGCTGCAGCAGCGTATTTATTGGCTCTGCCTACCTGGTCCTGAGTTGGAGGAAGATTATCTACTCCAAATTGGAAATCGGCAGCAATAAGATTCCATAACTCATCATTGGTATATTTCCTATTGGAGAGAAGTAGAAGCTGATCATTCGTCATTGTCTCATCTACATAAACAGGATACTTGAACAGTCTTTTAAGAATAAACATCCAATGTCCTCTCAAGAACCGTGCTTCTGCAATACGAGTCTTCCTTAAAGGCATTTGAGCATCAGTAAGCTTGTTTAGCACAGCTAATGCTTTATTGCATCTTGAGATATCTGTGTAACCTGAACTCCATGCTCCGGATGCGGTTGCATCATTTGCCTGAATAGGAGAAACCATTTCTGTTGAATAGTATGAGCCAAAATCGGCAGTTCCTGCTCCTCCCTTATAATTGTCGCCGGAACGAATAGCGCTATACCAGGTATCAGCCTGAATACCACCGCCACCCATGTCATTCAACATAGCATAAGCTGCAGTAATAAGAGCATCAGCATTTGTTGGCGTAAGAAGCATTGATTCTGCAATAGTGCCCTGTGGTTGTACGTCTAAAAAAGATTTATTGCATGAGACAAGTAACAAAACAGGTACTAAAATTGCGATATATAAATATTTTATTGTTTTCATATATAAATATTTAACGAGTATTAGTATATTTTTATAATCTTATAATTGGATGTCTATTCCAAATGTTACACCAACCGGTTTGGGATAACCGGTAAGGTTAGTATATGGAGTTTCAGGATCGGGACCGGAAAATGCTTTTGGCCCTTTCTTGTCGAACANTAATAATAGATTATCACCCAATACAAAGACTCTTAGAGACTGCACCTTAATCAGATTTGACACCGATTTTGGCAGACTGTAGCTCAATTGTATGCTCTGCAGCTTAACATATGATCCGTTTACCAGTGTATAATTAGAATTACGCTCTTCCTGATTTATGTTATTGTATGATAACATCGGGATATTCGAACTGGTATTCTGAGGTGTCCATGCGTTGAGAAGACTACTGTATTTATTACTACCATTAACATAACCAAGGAGACCAAATTCCAGCTTGGCACGGTCCTGTACCAATGCTCCATAAACTCCACGGGCAAATAGAGAGAGTGTAAAATCTTTGTACGAAACCTCAGTCGTGATACCATAGATCAGTTTCGGATTGAGAGTACCAAGCCAGTCCTGATCCGCCACATTGATTTGTTTATCTCCATTCAGATCCTTGAACCTGATCCGGCCAATACCCTTTCCAGGCTGGGCTGCAGCTGCATCCACTTCAGCCTGATTTTGAAACAGCCCATCGTATACGTATCCAAATTGTGATGTAATTGAATGGCCAATTATGGTTTTCTCAGTATTTCCCGCATAATTAGCTATAACCGTTTCGGGCAGGTAGGTGACTTTATCAGCAAAATGGGAAAAGTTACCAGTTATACTATAAGAGAAATCTCCCTTTTTATTATTATACCCAAGAACAAATTCCCAACCTTTGTTTTGCATTGTGGCACCATTTACTGTCATTGATGACCCTTCTCCCTCTACAGCAAGGAATGGTGGCGTAGTTAATATATCCCTGGTTTCGCGTGAAAAATAATCAAAGGATCCAGTGACTTTCTGATTTATCAGACTAAAATCAATCCCAACGTTTATTTCACGTGTTGATTCCCATTTAAGGTTTGGATTCGCACTTTTTGTCATTTGATAACCCGAAGGCATGGTACCTTTGTCAGCTCCACTCAAATCATACGCAGTNCCACCCTGATATAACCCAAAAAGTTGGGTAAACCAGTTCGGAGAAATCCCCTGGTAACTAGGTTGCCATAATTGAAATCTGGAATAATCACCAATCTCCTGGTTTCCGACTACACCATAGCCCCCTCTCAACTTAAGATTTGATATAAATGCCAGACTTTTCATGAAATTCTCTTTGCTTAGCACCCATCCAATAGATGCAGCAGGAAATAACCCAAATCTGTTATTCTCACCGAACCTCGATGATCCGTCATACCTGACAGTACCAGAAATAATATATTTATCATCGAATATATAGTCACCCTTACCAAAATATGAAAGCAGCTTACTCCCTGTGCCTGTTCCCTGTGCTGATACGTTGCCAGTAGCAGCCGATACATAATAAAAGTTAGGATCCTCGATAGCAAAACCTTCTTTGTGTACACTATTCATTGTTGATGAATTACTTATAGCTTCAGCGCCTATAAGCATTGTTGCTCTTGACTTTCCTATATTCAACTGATAATTCACTGTATTGGTCCATGTCCAGTTATAAGTCTGTGCATCTATGAGATCCAGTTTATTTACATCACCACCGGTTACAAAACCACTTTTCCAAAGAGGACTTATTATTTTCTGTTTGTACAGCCCTGTTTCTAATCCAAGACTGGTTCTGAATACCAGATTTTTTATGGGAGTAACTTCAGCAAAGACATTCCCGAATAACCTGTAATTGTTATTTACGTTATTTTTACATACCTCAGCCATCTGGACAGGATTTGCACGGTCAGAAAAACCGGATCCTGATGGACCTGCGAAAGTTCCGTCTGTTTTGTAAACCGGAAGTACGGGAGGTATATAATTAGCAATATGATAGATATTTGCAGCATTATCTTTTGGGGAAGGAAGTTCTGTTGAACCGAATAATTGTACATTTTCTCCGATTTTTAATTTCTTGTCAAGAAAATTTATTGAATTATTCAGACGTAAACTTAATTGTTTAAAATTTGTTGAAATTACCATCCCTTTGTTTGCATAATACGATAAATCAACTATTGTACTGCTCCTATCAGTTCCACCGCTGATTGTCAGACTATTAGAAGTTATAACACCTGTTTTGAATACCTGATCGGGCCAGTTGGTGTTAGAAACAGGAATAAGTGGATCATTATTTATATATTGTTTTGTTTGCATTGCATCAAGTACAGGAGTGGTACCATCCATATGCCAGGTATAGTTATAGAATGGATTATTATTGGGATCAGTGCCATCGTTAACACCGGCTCTCCAAAGAATCTTACCATACTGATCTGTGTTCGCCAAATCATATCTCCTTACATGCTTCTGGATAGTCATGCTTGACTTGAAATCAACCCGGAAACCACCTTTGCCTGACTTGGTAGTAACAATAATAACCCCGTTAGATGCTCTCGACCCATAAATAGATGCTGCTGAAGCATCTTTTAAGATCTGAAATGACTCGATTGTGCTGGGATCAAGCGATTGAAACAACTTTGGATCTGTTGTAGGTGCACCGTCAATAATATACAAAGGGTTGGTATTCCCAAGAGTATTGACCCCCCTGACATTCACTGTAGTGGTCTGATTTGGAGATCCGTCACCTGTTATATATAATCCCGCAACTTTACCTTGTACGGCTTTCAGGATATTGGAAGTCGGAACATCCTTGGTTTCTGAAATTTTAGCAACTGAGACTGAACCTGTCAGATCAGCCCTTCTTTGCGTCTGATACCCTGTTACTACAACCTCTTCAAGAACATTTAAATTTTCCTTCATCGAGACATTTATCACTTTCTGACCGCCCACGACAATTTCCTGAAGCTCCTTTCCAACAAATGAAAATACCAGGGTTGAATTGGCATTATTAACTTCAATGGAATAGTTGCCAAGAACATCAGTTAATGCTCCATTCGTTGTTCCCTTTTCAAGGACNGTAACGCCGATCAAAGATTCATTGGTCTGGCCGTCGGTCACCTTACCAGTGATAGAAATCTTTTGAGCTGAAACGAGCTGTGCATTCAGTAAGCCCAAAAAGATTAAAATACCACATAGTAGACCTTTAATACTTCTACATTTTCTTTTCATAGATTAGTTTGTTTAGGTTGTTAAAAATTTATAGTTATTTGCAGTTAGTTTTCAGATTAGAATTATTCAAGAGTAAGTATCGGTTATCAATATCACAAATATCGATCTCTCGAGAGGTTGTTATGTATGAAAAACAGATCAGAATGGTACGAAAAAATCATCATTCATAAATTGCGATACATTAATGGAAAATGAATTAGTATTTTTGATTTGGGAACAATAAAAAGAAATAAAGCAAAATGAAAAAATACTACCTCATAGGTTTGATACTTCTTTTTGGTTGTTCATACAACCAGGATAAACGATCTGAAAAAAATATTGTAATAGGATTCTCGCAATGTACCATGGTTGACGAATGGAGAAAAACGATGGTGGAAGAGATGCAACGTGAAATCAGTTTTTACAGGAATTACAAAATAACTTTTATAGTTAAAGATGCACATGATGATAATAATCAACAGATAAAAGATATTCAGGGCCTGATTCTGCAAGGGATTGACCTTTTAATTGTATCTCCTAATGAAGCTCAACAATTAACCTCCACTGTTGAGGAAGTATTTGATAAAGGAATTCCTGTTATTGTAATCGACAGGAAAATCAACTCTTCTAAATACACTGCTTATATAGGAGCAGATAATTTATCTATTGGAAATGAGGCAGGCTATTTTGCTATTGAATTATTAAAGGGAAAAGGAAATATTCTTGAAATCACAGGGCTAAGCGGATCAACCCCTGCTATTGAACGATCGAAGGGATTTCATGAAATCATTGATAAATATCCTGAAATTCATACAACAAAAAAAGTTGAAGGAGCATGGCTTGAAGAAAAAACAATGAAGATGACAGATAGCCTGTTCTATGCTTATGCTGACTTTAATCTTGTCTTTGCACATAACGATTTTATGGCTTATGCTACTTCACTCTCAGCCATAAAACATAATATTAAGTCATATATTATAGGTGTCGATGGACTAAATACTNCTAAAGGAGGTGTAAATATGGTGCTGGAAGAATATATTGATGGTACCATACTNTATCCGACCGGNGGGGACAAAGCTATCCAGCTGGCGCTCGATATTCTTACAGGAAAACCGTANGANAAAAATACGAATCTGAGTACATACAGAATAGATAAAACAAATGCACGAACAATCTGGCTGCAAGGTGCACAGATCAGGTTACAGCAACAGAAAATTGATAATCAGGTCAGCCAGCTGGATACTTTATCATTTTCATTAAGGCGTCAGAATTCATTTCTATTACTTACAAATATTATTATTATTCTTTTGGTCACTATTGTATTAACAGTCTTCATTTCGCTCAGAAATAAAAATAAGTTGAATAAGGCCCTCGATGCCATGAATAAAACAATTAAAATGCAGAATACTATCATTACCAAGCAACGTGATGATTCAATGAATCTGCTAATAATTGCAGAAGAGGCAAAGGAAACCAAAATGAGGCTATTCACAGATATTTCTCACGAGTTCAGATCGGTTGTGACATTGATTACCAATCCGATAAATAGCCTGATTACTTCAATAAAGGATGAGACAGTAATTAAAAAACTCGAAATTGTTCAGAGGAGCAGCGAAAGACTCAGGAGACTTTCTGAAGAAATAATGAAGTTCAGAAAAATTGATGAAAATAAATATCAGCTTAAATTTTATAGTACAAATATNTCNAAATTCGTTTTAAATATAGTTGAAACATTTCACCAGCAAGCCGGACTTAAAAACATTAANCTGCTTACTGAAATACCTCAGGAAATTTATGCTGAATTCGATCTTGAAGTGGTTGAGAAAGTAATGTGTAATTTGTTATCAAATGCTTTTAAGTATACCAATGAATATGGAACAATTACAATATCCTTAAAAGCCGAAGACTCTAAAATCAGTATTAAAGTCAGTGATACCGGAAGAGGAATTCCAGGGAATGAATTACCTTTCTTATTTAATCGTTTTTATAAGGTCAGTAATTCAAAACGTGTATCTGAAAATGAAGGTACCGGAATAGGATTAGCTCTAAGTAAAGAACTTATTCAACTTCATAACGGACAAATAAATGTTTATAGTTATGAAAATCAGGGAACTACCTTTTTTGTAACAATTCCCCAGTTCCACCTGATCGTCGATAGAGATCAAGTTGCAAAACCTGCTAAACCGATTGGAGTAAAACTGGAACCTTTTCAAAATCATAATAAAGAAAAGACCGTCCTTGTAGTCGAAGATAATCCTGATCTTCTTGATGTAATTTCCGATATTATCGGGAAAGCATATAATGTTATTACGGCTTTTGACGGAAAAGAAGGACTGGTACAATTAAAAGCACAATCGCCTGACATTATCGTGAGCGATATCCTTATGCCTAATATGGACGGAATTCAAATGTGCATGGAAATAAAAAAGAATCCAGGGTCATGTCATATTCCGGTCATCCTTCTAACAGCTCTTGATTCACAGGAAACAGCTCTTAAATGTTTCGATATCGGAGCTGATGCATATATTACAAAACCTTTTAATGAATTCCTTTTATTGTCGCAAATTAAGAATCTTATTGAATTAAGAGAAAAGTTAAAAGTTGCATTTCATCCATCAGTATTTGAGAAAGATATATTTAAAACTAAAGATACCTCNGATAAGGAATTTATTAATAAATGTGTGGACTATATTTATGAAAATATTGAGAATGAGAGCTTTAATCTAGATGACCTTGGAGCAAAAATGAANATTTCAAGGTCATCGTTATATAGGAAAGTAAGAGAAATCAGTGATCTCAAACCAGTTATTTTCATTAAAAAAGTAAGATTAAACTATGCTGCAAAACTTCTTCTTACGAAAAATATTCCTATAAATGAAATAGCATGGCGTTCAGGCTTTTCGGACCCTAAATACTTTAGTAAATGTTTTCTGCAGGAATTTGGCTGTTATCCCAAAAACTATACCAACGTTTCTGAATAAGTTTCAGGCTGAAGATTTAAAAAAGGAATGGTATTTGAAATTCACTTCATAAATACTATTTTTAGTAATTGTATTTATGCTTATCCGCTATGTACTATTATTGACCTTACTGATCGAGTTAATAAATCCTTTACAATTAACCGGACAGGAATCTGTTTCCCCCTTTCAATCCTCGACTAGTGATTCTTCCATACTACAAATTGATGCAAAAGAAAAGAAAGTCTTTTATACTTCTGTTTCAGGTTCAATAGAAGAATATGTGCAAACGAACAAGTCTTTACCATCAGAAAAAATATACCTGCATCTCGACCGTAATACTTATCTGACAGGCGATACAATCTGGTTCAAAGGTTACTCCTGGTACGGATATGAACAGATACCCGATACTGTAAGCAAAATAATGTATGTAGATCTTTTGGATCAGAATGGCACAATAAAATTATCAAGAAAACTACTCATCGACGAAGGAAAATCAGCAGGTGATTTCTGCCTCGACACTACTATTATTCCCGGAAATTATATTATACGGGCTTATACACTCTGGATGCAAAACATGAACACCGGTAAACCTTTTTATCAGAATATAAAGGTAGTACCAACAATTCAAAATTTCCAGGTTGAATGCAAACCAGTTATTATAAGGCATGAAGGACATGATACATTAAATATAGGGTTTCGTTTTTTTGAAATGGACCCATCAGGTAATCTGATAGATTCATTCAAACATAAAATCAGCTACTCTTTAAATATTGGTGACCGGTTGACCGATTCAGGCCAGGTAATATTGTCAAATACAGTTGAACAGTCTTTAAATGCGAAACTTACAGGGAATGAAAGAAATACAATAAAAGCTGTATTAAATCTATCGATAGATGATAAGAGTATATCATTCAAGAAAGAATATGAAATACCGATCAGAAACGGTATCGATATTCAGTTCTTCCCTGAGGGAGGAACTCTTGTAAACGGGATAGAAAGTAAAATTGCTTTTAAAGCAGTTGGTATCGACGGATTAAGCAAAGAGGTAAAAGGAGCAATTGTTACAGAAGGAGGAGATACTATCACACGATTTGCAAGTTTGCACAAAGGGATGGGCTCCTTTATTCTGAAACCGGAATTCTCAAAAAAGTATTTTGCCCATTTGCTGTATAATAACCAGAATTATATAATACCACTTCCCACATCTTTGGAAGAAGGTTGTGTGATGGCAGTTAATTCATTAAAAGATGAAGGCAAACTAAATCTGAATATAAAATGCAGCTCCTCCGGAATTGGCGCCAGGAAATATGTTACCGGGAGCACAAATGGGAAAATATGGTTCTCAGCACTTGTTAAAATGATAGTAGACTCTATAAGGATAAAGATCCCCACGGAACTTCTTCCTGAAGGTATATGCAGGCTCACGGTTTTGTCAGCTGATTTCAGACCGGAATGTGAACGCCTGGTTTATATCGACAAAGGTGAGCGTTTTATGATTGAGATTAAGCCTGATTCTTCATCGTACGGAATACGTTCCAAAGCAACTCTTTTGATTAAGACTATTGATATTATGGGAAAGCCGGTACAAACTGATCTTTCACTGGCCATCGTTGATAAGGAACTTGTCACACACGACTCTACTGTGAACGGAATAAGCGCATACAAGTTGCTTGAGTCGGAACTTAAAGGTAACATAGAAGATGCAGGATATTACTTTAGAAAGGGAAAATGTTCTGATTATGAATCTCTTGATTTATTACTCCTTACACAAGGTTTCCGAAAGTTTGTCGGTGGAGAAACAATTAAAAAAGAGCAGAAATTTCAGCCCGAAACGAATCTTTATGTTTCGGGAAATGTGGTCTTAAACAGCAATAAATCGCGCTTAGAAAAATTTGATTACCGGAATATCGATATGACCCTTTTCTGCAAAGCTGGAAAGTCTTTTATAAACCAAACCAATCCTGACAGTACCGGCAGATTCGATTTTCAGATTCCATTAATATTTGGGAAACCGCAATCGATACTTCAGGCAAAAACTTTAAAAGGAAAGAAAATAAGTGGGAAGATATACCTTGACGAGATGATTAATGTACCGAAATTCCCGACACCTTTACCTTCCGATATTAGTTTTACGACTCCGGCAATTGAAAATGTTCGTCAGGCACAAACTGTAATTAAGACTGTTTTATCGAAAGATCCTTCTTCAGGTTACATGTCGCGAAACCTGCCGGAAGTAGTTGTAAAAGCAAAAGCAAAAAACTGGTATTTAAATTTCGAGAAGGAGGCAATTAAGACTGCAAATCTAGATTCTTTGGACCCGCAAGGAGATAAATATGAGAGCCTTACCGATTTGCTGATACGGGAATTCGGAGCCAGGAGCTTTTTTATTCCTAACTATGGTTTTAAAACAGTAAAATTACCTATAATTAATTTCGGATCGGGTGATGACTATTATTTTCCGGTATATGTAGTTAACGGAGCTACATGGTTCGATGCCATGGAAAAAAGCCCTGATGAATTTTATGTCAAACTGAGGATGATATCCTATTTGCATGTAAATGAAATTAAAAAGTTAATGGTATTACCACCGGGAGGAGAGATTATCTGGCATTATACAAACCCTGATCCTACATTTCTATTATCTATGGTGGTGATTGAAACATACAATAAAGGATTCCGTGGTGATCCTAAGGGTATACAATCATTTATCCTTGAAGGACTCNATTCACCACGGCAGTTTTATTCTCCTGTCTATGATGAAACTAACAGGAATAGTACCGTATATGATGGACGAACCACCCTATTATGGAATCCTTCTGTAAGAACTGACGTTAACGGTGAGGCAAAGATTGATTTTTTTACCAGTGACCGTAAGACAAGCTTCGAAGTAATCGTGAACGGTATGGAAATAGGGAGCGGCAATCCGGGCCAGGGACGAATTAATATAAACTCCTCCTTTGCAAATAATCTTAAACCAAAAACTTTAATAAACAAACAATAAATCAGACAAATATGAAACTAAGAATCGTTTTTACATTCGTTGCATTATCAATGCTGGGATGGGCCTGTAAAAAAAATGAAGTCANAATCGATGGGAAAATTTCAGATAAGAATATCGTAAAAATTGAATATACATTTCCCGTCAATGGCATTTTTAACGGGTTAATGGCCGATTCGGTTAAACCCGATGCGTCAGGAAATTTTCATATCGTGATTCCATTTGAAAAAGCCGGATTCATATTACTAAGGCCTTTATTTCAAACTATGCCCATCTATAAAACACAGGGGATATTAATTTCTGAACCCGGAAAAAGCTACAAAGTTGTCTTTGATACAATAAATAAAGAAAATACTTTTCATGTTTCCGGGGATAATGAAGATGCTATTATTCAATATAATAATCTCCAAAATCCAGTATTATTGAGCATCAGTCGCGAATTAAGACCTTTCCTAAAGGATTCTGTTGCTACTTCTATCCGCGAAAAATTAATAAGTCAAAGAGATAAAGAAATAGCAATTTTTAAAGATCTGTTTGATAAAGGAAAAATATCCTCCGGTTTTTTGAAGCTCATTCAGACCGACAGGTATTTTTATTATGCAGAAATGACAGCACAGGTAATTAGTTATAAGTACAGTGCGTCATCCAGAAATCCCAACATGAAATTCACTAAAGAGCAGGCTGAAATTTATAAATACAAAGATGATATGAAAGAAATATGGGAAAAAGGATTTCAAATACCTGATTCCCTTATGGCTGACGTTGCCAGGTCGCCGTGGTGGTTTCCTTATTACAAGAGTTATATATTTTTCAAAATATTTACAAATAACGATATAACTCCTGCCGGATTACAGGAATTGAGTAAGAAAAACCTCGCTAAAACATTTGAAATTAATAATGGCGCCGTGAAATATCTTCCGTCTGATTTACTTGAAAGCTATTTTGCCAATTACATTTATAGAGAATGTTTCCTTTTCAGGGAAATACAGGACTATGAATTAATCACATTGTATAACCAGTTTGTATCTGAATATCCAAACAGCAAATATACCAGCTACCTCACTCCCTGGATAAACCAAAATATAAAATATCAAAAGAAAATTGCTGAATCGGGAAACAGTGAAAAAATAAAATTCCTGGATAAATATCAGGATATAAATAGTCTGAAAGACTGTGTTAAACCATTTAAAGGTAAAAAGGTTTATATAGATGTATGGGCAACATGGTGCGCCTCATGCAGGTCAGAATTTTCAAAGAAGGAAAAACTGAATGAAATCCTTAAATCAAAAGGTATTGAGATGCTTTATATTTCAATGGATGAAGATAAATATGACAAGAACTGGAAAGACCTTATCAAATACTACGATCTTGAAGGGTATCATGTAAGAGCAAATAAACTACTGGCTGAAGATCTTACAAGAATCCAGAATTTTGGAAATGGCTATTATGTTCCATGGCATATCATAGTCGATGAAGATGGTAAAATGATGGAATTACCAGGTGAAATTGCAGAACTGGTAAAGGAATCTAAGTAAGACTGCTTAAGACTGATTACTAATCTTAAAAAATATTATATGGCGACAATTTTTAAAAAAGACAGTATTAAATTCGCTGAAGATATCAGCAGAATTGAAAACTTCAAAATACTTACTTCATTACCACGATTTTCATCAGTGGTAAAATCGAAGAATCTGTTCTTTGATCTAAGATTATTGAATCCTGGAAAATTCTCATTTCCATATCATTTTCACAGACTCGCCGAGGAATTAATGATGATGATTTCAGGTTCTCTGACTGTGCGGACACCCAAAGGATTCGAAATATTGAACTCGGGTGATTTGATTTTTTTTGAAATGGGAGAAGAAGGCGCCCATCAATTTTATAACCATAGTACCGAACCATGCACATATCTCGATATTAGGACATTAATAACAATAGATGTATGTGAATATCCCGATTCCGGCAAAATACTTTATGGTCCTCCGAATGAAATATATCAGAAAGATACCCAGGTGGATTATTTTAAAGGTGAGGATATGACTACAGCAAAATGGGAAGAACTGAAGAAAAAAGCAAAATAACACTTTCCCGCCTGAGCGGGACTCGGTTCCTCGCNAACGCTACTAATNACAACATTTATTATGGTGTTTGTTTAACAACACTTAATTAAATGGTACTGGGAGATTCTGGATTGTATTTTCNGCCCCCGTTAGGGGCAAAATAAAATAAAGCAGGGCATCGCCCTGCCAATAAGATTCTGAAGNTTAATGAGCCCCGTAGCGGGCGACATAAATCCAGACATTATCTCTGATGTTTTATTTCGCCCCTACGGGGCTTGATAAGCTTTGTTGATGTTCTACATCGGGCGCTGCCCGATGTTAAGATATATAAGGCCTACGGCCTTTTTACATTGTATCTTGCAACAGCAAGAACCAAATCGTAATCAACAACATCGCTTGTTGTCATATTACCAGATGTGCAATTTTTTTTACAAACGCTCGGAATGACTGATATGCAGTTGATTAGCAGGAGGAAGAAGCGACGATTCGCGACTGAAATACTGATTCGTCCTGAAAAAATGTCAACGCGAATCGCCGCTTCTTCTTCCAATGTCCCACAAAATAACATGTCAATCCCTATCCCGCTTCAGCGGGAGAGGGCTCTCCTTCTCTTAGCAGGGTACTCAGATAAGATAATTCAGAAACTCAGTCTGTTATATTTTTTCATTACGTCTTTCAAGCGGTCGTGCGGAATAGCATAACATTTGTTCCCATTTATTCCTTCCATATCTCTGGCAGCCACCAGAGCATTAATAATTGCTTCTTCTGTAGCCTCAACTGTGGCTTCATAAACGGGATTAAGTTCGGGTTTTGGAAGAACATGCCAGGTTTCTATTTTTTTGTTCACGACAGAGGTAGGTGATGCCGTACTGAGAGCTAAAAAAATATCTCCAGAACCGTCGTGCGAAAAAGTTCCGGTTCGTGCAATACCGTGAGTTATTCTTTTGGCTACCAGCTTTAGCTGACCTGGTAAAAGAGGAGCATCTGTTGCCAATATAACAATAACAGAGCCATCCTTTCTTCCCGACTCATGTTCGATTGGCATGAAGTCATCGATTTCTTTGCCAACAGGAACACCTGCTATTGTTAATTCATTCCGACTGCCAAAATTTGCCTGGACAAAAACACCCAGAGTATACTCAATGGAATCTATAGTAAACTTTCTTGAAGCTGTACCGCTGCCACCCTTAAATTCATAGAGTACCATTCCGGTTCCCCCGCCGACATTCCCTTCACTGATTTTCCCGCTTTCGGAGTTATCGAGTGCCTGCCAGACATCTTCCTTTTTTACATGAAAACCATTAATGTCGTTAAGCACACCATCCCATGTTTCAGCTACAACCGGCAAACCAAAAGAGAAATCGACTAATTCGCCTGTAGAAAANTTTTTAAAACACCATTCACCTATTGCATCTCTCACAATACCCACGCTATTAGTATTAGTGATCCCGATCGGACCATATCCTATTCCATAATCTTCAATAGCCGGGAGACCTGTCATTTCACCATCGCCATTCAGGGAAAACCAGGCAGCAGGATAACCACGATTTGTCTTTCCATTTGGTAAAATAACGGTGACACCTGTCCTAACCGGACCTTTTCCATATTCTAGTTTACCTCTTCCGGTAATGAGTGTTTTATAGCCGACTAATACACCAGGAACATCTGTTATTGCATTGAACTTTCCAGGGGTTCCATTAAAAGGAATTCCCAAATCCCTGGCTCTCAGATAATTTTCATTCTGCGATTTAGCCGGAACGGCAAATAAAAATAATGCCAGAGCAGGAATTAATATCCGATACAATATATTAGTGATTTATAAGATTTNAATCAAATATACAAATCATTAAGAATATCTCCTACCGGCCCACAACATTGACGGGGTTTCCGTTAATAAACGCTGCCAGATTGTTGACGGCAATATTCATCAACCTTATTCTTGCCTCTTTTGTCGCCCAGGCAATATGAGGTGTGATAATACAATTTTTTGCTTTAAAGAGGGGATTATCCATCAAGGGAGGCTCAATTGAGAGCACATCAATACCTGCACCTGCAATAATATTATTATTCAGGGCAAAAGCAAGATCCTCCTCAATCACAACAGGGCCCCTGGAGGTATTTAACAGGAATGCTGATCTTTTCATTCTACCAAGACTCTCAGCATTTATTAATCCTCTTGTTTCCGGCAGCAATGGACAATGTATGCTTACTACATCAGCCTTCTCCATAAGCTCATTAACCGATACCCATCTGAAGTTCTTCCTTTCCGGCTGATCGGTCTGATGCCGGCTTGCTGCGATTATGTTCATACCGAATACGGAAGCAATATCAGCAACTTTTTTGCCGATATTTCCGAACCCGATAATACCAAATGTTTTCGTGGCTAATTCAATCAATGGAAAATCCGAATAGCTAAAATCAGGTGACTGAGCCCATTTGCCGATCATAACAGAATCACTATGCTTTTGAACATGATGACATAATTCAAGCAACAAGGCAAATGTCAGTTGGGCAACAGACATTGTGCTGTAGGCAGGGACGTTTGTAACTATTATATTTCTTCTTTTTGCTTCAGCAGTATCAACAATATTATATCCTGTAGCCAGAACACCTATATATCTTAAATCGGGTAAATTATTCAGGATCTCTTTGGTGAGAGGTGTTTTATTCGTTATTAATACCTCAGCCCCCCCTGCCCTTTCCTGTATCTTTTCAAAAGGAGTCGAGTCATATAATAATACTTCACCAAGAGCATAAAGCTGATCCCAGCTAAGATCACCGGGGTTTAATGTATATCCGTCGAGGACTACTATTTTCATGCTTTCATGTTTTTTATAATGGCAAACATAAAGATTAAATACTGAATTTGAAATGAATTCCTAAGTAGTAATTATTACTAAAACAGACAAAAAAAATATTGGAATGTATACTTTCGGACAAGGAACTCCAAAAATTTGAACGCCATACAAAGTTTAACATGAAAGCTTTGAAAAGTTCTAATTCAGCAGATGTGTCATAACCAGTTCCTGAAGTTTTTTAGATTCAATGGGTTTGGTTATATAATCATTGCAGCCTGCCTCGATTGCTTTTTCTTTGTCGCCCAGCATCGCATAAGCCGTCTGTGCTATTATTAAGATATCCTGATTAAATTTCCTTATAGCAGCTGCTGCTTCATCCCCGTTCATGAAAGGCAATTTCATGTCCATAAGGACAAGTTGGATTTCAGGATTCATCCTCACAAATTCAACAGCATCCTTACCATCGCCGACATGGTTTATTTCAAAATTTAAAGGGCTAAGAATTTCCTGGATCAGTAAATAACTCTCCTTATTATCTTCAACTACCAGAATTTTCTTCTTCTTATCAGATGCCCTCTTTTCATGCTTTTTTCGAAAATTATTCAGAGATACCGGAGGTGACGTGGTTGTAGGAGGAATAAACGGAATAGAGAAAAAGAAAGTAGAGCCTTCTCCCACTGTACTCTTAAGCCAGATCCTGCCATTAAAAAGTGTTACAAGTTTCTCTACAAGCGATAACCCGATTCCCGTTCCCTCATTATTCATTCCAAAATAGTCGAACTTGGTAAAGCGATCGAATATTTTTTCCTGATCCTGTTTCGAAATTCCTATTCCTGTATCTGAAACTGAAAAGATCAGTTCATCGTTAACCTTTTGACATCTAAAAATAATTGTGCCATTTGTGGTAAATTTAACAGCATTCCCGAGCAGATTTGATATAATCTGCTTGATACGAAACGGGTCTGAATAAATAAAAATATCATCCTCTGGCAGAAAGAATTTGAGTTTAATATCAGATTTGTCTCTTTTTATAAGTTCCAAAGTATAAATCTCATTTAACTCATTGAAAATTTCAGATATCATGAAATTGGAAAAATTCATCTGCATCGATCCCGACTCTATTTTAGACAAGTCGACAATTCCAATAATTAAATTTAATAAATTGGTGCTGCTGTTTTGGATTATTTTCACGTACTGATGTTTCTTGATCGGATCAGTTTCAAATTCAACCAATTCACTGAATCCTACTATTGCATTCATGGGAGTCCTTATCTCATGAGACATATTTGCAAGAAAAGCCGATTTCAAGCGATCCGATTCTTCCGCTTTTTCTTTGGCTTGCCTGAGTTCTTCCTTTTGAAATACATATTTTTCAAAAAGTGAACCTATGTTACCGTATTCAGCAGGTGCATTTTTCAGATCAACTATCGATTTATGATCATCNGTCTCAAGTATTTTGGTGACCAGTTTCAACGGTTTATTAATACATCCTCTGGCAAAAAAATCGGCAATCAGCAGTGCACATATAACAAAAGCAAGTATAATCAGCATTATGTTATCTGTGGCAGCAAAATTCAGATTCATTTTCCTGTTAAAAACAATTCTCGATATATCCTTCCCATCCCAGCTTTGCAGATTTATTATTGCGTGAATTGATTCTTTACCAGGTTCAGGAATGGGATCATTTATTGAGAGCACATTTATCTTTGACCCGCTGATGGTCTCAAGATCAGACAAAATCCTCTCATCCAGCTTTCTTGCAAAGACAAGGTAACCGTATGGTTCAGTTTTATTATGGTCGGGATCATTTGATGGATGAACCGATGCTCCACTCACCTCGATAAGCCCGTCGTGACTCATGAAATAAAAGTGAGAGAACCGTGTTTTATTCAACCTGATTACCGCATCTTTAGGAATAACACCCTTCTGCAGGAACTCATCGCTCGACAATTCCTGTACAATTTCAAAATTTGTGTTATAAACACATATATAATCAAAATGATAGTAACTTATTATCGTAATATTATCAGCAATCCACTTCTTATCATTTTTCTGTATAGCCTTAATAAAATCATCCCAGAAAGAATAAAAACCTACAGTTCGGATCATAAATGCCGAATTCAGTCTGAAAAGTGAATTAACCTCATTGGAAAACTGTGTTTTGGTTGATTCTACAATCTGTTTTTCCATTTTGGATTTATAGAATACCAGAATCAAAAAGAGAAATATAAAGACTGAACCAACAGTAACTAATAATGTCCTGATCTTGCCATAAATAGTCTTAAACTTAAACATACATTAAATAAATAATTATTTCTACAATTTACAATTACGAAGATCGATACTTACGAGGAGGAGATCTTCCTGAAATGTGTTCAAATGTAAAACAATTATTTGATTTGTTTAACCTTTTTAAGAATTCGGGTTACAGCTTNTAAAAAAGCCAATCGAAGTATTATTTCCCGGGTTTTGGCGTAACATAAATAACGTTCTCCCTCATTTTCACTACTGCTCTGTGATGGTTTGCTATAACTACTCCAAGGAAGACGGCAAGAGCAATAATTATCAGTAACAGGAATGGACCGCTTTTAATTAATTCCAGAAGGAAAGAGTCTTTTTTCATTTTCAGACCAGGTTAATCTAAAATTTTTACTCATAACCAAAGTTACATTTTTTTTAAACATTCAGAAAAATAATATTTAAT
>JGI20214J51650_10000807_pt1 | contig 19574 bp, 42 predicted proteins | sample WetSurMetagenome_FD_51650 | JGI IMG/M metagenome (IMG submission 51650) | reverse complement strand
GTCGAACCTGCTACCTCACGCTTCCAATGCGCGTATGCAACCAAGTACACCTATCCCCGAAGTGGCAGAGTTGTATATAGAGAGTCTGCCTCGCTCTACAGACACCATATGCCCTGTCTGCTAGGCTACTTAAATATTATAACACACTTTGTAAAGTTTGTCAAGTACCCCTAGAGGGATTTGAACCCCCATTGATCCGTTATACGCCTACTGTTTAGAACACAGTGCTAATATAGGGGCATTTTGTCTATTGCTAGACAAGATCGTTTAATCTTTTTAAGAACTCAAACCTTGCTTGCTGAGGAAGCCAAGTTCCCACAATCTTAAAATTCTTTATTCGTTTGCCGTCTATATTCCAATCATCAACCTTTACACTTGGTAATAAGTAATCAACCTCATGTAGTAGTAGTGCGGTATCTGCACTTTTAATAATACTTGGCATTTCTGTACTGAGATGATACTTAGTAAGGATGCACCGCATGATGTTGGCTTCAATAGCACGATAGTCCGGTAAAAGACTCTTTAATGGCGTTGATACGTCACCAATAAAAGCTTCTGAGGCATCGTGTAACAATCCCCATAACCTATACTCAAGCGGTAGAACGTCATGTACGTGACAGCAATGCTGTGCTACGCTATAAAAACGGTCGGTATGTCCAGTATAGCGACAAATGTTACTTAAACCATGAGCAATGTCATTACTTGTAAACTCATCTGGACTTGGATGAAGAATATGAAAGCTTCGTCCACTACCAAGTGCAATATAGGGATTTTTAGGATCGTACTTTCCCATTAGGGCCACCTTTCATACAAATCGCCACTAAGATACACCACAGCGTTGAGCATACAAAAATATCCGTAAAAGACATGCCAAGATCGACAAAATAATTTAGTACTGCTAACCCTGCTGCTTCAAGAAACCAAAAAATCCAAATCTTTTCCATTCCCTTTCTCCATAGCGCCCCGAACGGGACTTGAACCCGTGATTCCCCAAGTGACAGTCGGGAGTCTGTTCCAGACCAGACCGCCGGGGCATTTGTTAAAACACATCGCACCAATCATAAGATTCCACATGAACGTGACGTTTATACACGTCTTTAGGTTTGCGTCCGTACTTCCGTTCTTTATGATCATAACAACGACCACAAACGGGGCACTCGTGATGATAAAACTTATACCAATACTTACGCGTTTCTTTCATGTAACTTATTCCTTAAAAGAGTCGTGTGTTTCCAGTGCTTTGCGTTTGTTTGAACGTGGTGCGGTCGAACATACTTTCCAATTAAGAGATTCCACCAAGAAGGTGTTATACCTTGTGTAGTACGAACCACATACCCTTCATGCTTAGTATAATCAAGTGTGTTACCATAAAGTTCAATGAAGGACGCATTAAATTGTCCTCGCATAATGAACGGTACACTCATTATACCACAGTCCTTAAAAACTGTCAAGGTAGAGTCCCAATCCAAACAATAATCACCGTCCCATACCGAGAAACCCATAAAATAATCTGGAAGATCATCGTATGGAATTGAGTGCTTAATATACAGACATTCGCCACAAATCCGGTAATTTTCAGGTATATAGTAGCGTCTCTGTGACCAGTAGTTTTTCACCCAGTCTTTAGATACGTGCCCGTCATCGTCTAAACTACGTCCATGTATATAATTACGGTACATAGTTATATTTTCGCCATCCATCTTTTCAGTAACGACGACTTCATGATGCTTAATAAAGGAAGTATCCATCACTAGATCGTTACTATCAATAGTTGGACTCCACGGTAAATAAGGTGTGTGCGGATATTTATATAAAGTAGACATAATTTCACCTTCTAGCGGGGAGTGTAGGATTCGAACCTACGGCCAGCTTACGCCAGCGCCTCTTTAGCAAAGAGGTGGATTAAACCGCTTTCCTAACTCCCCATGCAGTGGGGGGAAGGTCGAAAACTGGCGAACAGTTACCATCACACACGCCAGCCGCGTTCCCTAACGAGGTCATCGGGCACGACACCGACTTTGTGACCCCGGATGGCTTCGATCCTTTCGGAATATCGTTGCCTTCCCCTTTGTACCCTCGCCGGGACTCGAACCCGGATTAACTGATTAAGAGTCAGCTACACTCGTCCATTGTGTTACGAAGGTATTATTTACGCTTGCTTTTAATCGTGATTACAATGTCCAATAGTAGTCCTGCAATTAATGTAATTGCAACACCACAAATAACCCCATAGATAAAATAAAGTTCCATTGTTTCTCCTGTGCACCTTGAGGGATTCGAACCCCCGACCTTCATCTTGTAAGGATGTTGCTACTAACCGCTGAGCTAAAAGTGCGTTATCGTCTCTGCCGTTCCAATTTAAGTCTTGTGTGACGGCTACCTTAGACCTTGTCATCTTAGAGACGAAGTACCGAGTAGTAGAATTGAACTACTGACTTCCCCCGTATCAGAGGGGCGTTCTAACGGCTGAACTAACTCGGTATAGCAGTATTATACTACTAATTTCCATTCTTGTCAAGGGGCGTTCTAAAAATCTTGTAAATGATTATAGCTTCCACAAGCCAGATTGCAATGCCGTATGGAAACGTAATGAATCCTAAGACGCACATGAAAAACATAAACATTGCAAAACATGCCCCAAAGCCTTTTGCTACTTGCATGTAATCTCCTAGTGAATAGTATTAATTAATACTACCACGACTACTATAATACAGACAGCTAATCCGATGATCTGCGGTCTGAATGATTTACATCCATCACCACTTACACAGTGACCAGTCTGACTTGAATGATCCGTAAATGGATGTCCACATTTACAAATCAAAGACGAAATGCCCTTCATAAAAACTCTCCTAACTTTAGCTCCGGTGGAAGGAGTCGAACCTCCAACTTCTTGATTCAGAGTCAAGCGTCTTGCCATTTCGACGACACCGGAATATTTTAATGGTGAAACCACGAGTCAAGTTTAACAAATCCCAAAATACAACCTACTAGCAATGCTACTAATATAAGATCAATTAAAGTATTCATTAGTCTGCTCCTATAGTGACCCCGGCGAGAATTGAACTCGCATTTCCACAGTGAGAGTGTGGTTACCTTGTCCGTTAGTAGACAGGGCCATGTTCGCCAAAATTCTTGGCGAAACTTTATTAGTTTTTCTCCACCGGTAGATTTAGAGGGTTCTCAGGATCAGGAAGTGGTAAAACACTTAATGGTGATCCTGCACGAGTCTCTAAGTTTAATTCATGTACAATTTCAGGTGCTACGTATTCCTGCTTATCACTCATTACTTGCCTCGATTAATACGCCGACTATGTTTTGCCATTAGGCGACGGATTTTCTTCCAACGTCGATAATCCTTGCGAAGAGTTTTTGCCCCAATCCTAGTAGTTTCCATCTTTAATCCTTTATTTAAGGGAAATTAGTTCTGTGATAATTTATTCACAGTCTACCCCTATAACCGTTAATCTATGTATTGTTTTCTCAAAGCCGATGGTTGTATCATATCCGGCAGCTGCCCACACTGCAATATCTGGTCGCATACCAATGAAGTTGCATTTAGGAAACCTAGTTTCCGGGTGTCTAGCAATTGTTTCAAGCACTTCTTTACGTACCATTGAGGATACTTTAGAAAGTGGATAATTCCCAATTGCCCATCGCCAATCTGTTAAGTTGTCACAACCAAGCCGTTTCACGTCCCTAATAATTTGTTCGGTCATGAATTGAAATACTTCTGGACTTTGCATTGCCCCAGTTTCATGCTGAACAATCTTAGAAATCGTATTGATGCACCGCTCAGTAGCCCATTTCGGCCACCTTATTACAGGTTCATCTTCCTTTGCGTATGTAGTTGTAGGTGTTGCCATTATAGCAACAATAAGAACTGCAAATATGAATTTTCGCATATAGTGCGGGTTGCCGGGATCGAACCGACCTCTCCGACTCGGCAAGCCGGGGCACAACCACTATACCAAACACGCAGTAAATCTTACGAGTGATTACGAGACGAAAATATACTAGACAAAATGTAAATGCAACCCAAGGCAAGCGCTAGTACCACAAAAGCTGCTAACAAACTTGATAAGGTCGTCATAACAAATGTTAAAATACTCATTCTATTTATCCGTTATAAGGAATCCAAATCGCTGTTGGGAGACGTTCGTATTGACCTTTACGAAGCATGACTTTGACCTTCTGACGCGCCGACTTTTTAGCATGACGAACTTTATAGCGTTCCCATTTGCTATGATGTCGCGCCCATCGACAGTACCGACAATTGCACATCCGAAGTTTCATGAGAGTCCTCCAAAGTTGAACACTCACCCGTTCGTGGGTCGCATAAACGGTCGCCACGGGTGCAGAGCTTCCGGCGTGTTTTTGTGAGGATTATTATTTACTCACTTTGTATTAAGCTGTTCCGCGACTTCCACAGCCAGTGGGCAGAGAGGGATTCGAACCCCCAATGTTTCTTAGTGTGCCGGATTTACAGTCCGGTGCAACTCCACCATCGTTGCCGTCTACCCTTATGACGCCGATAAAATTAGTATGCCTACTATAACCAAAGTACATGCTAAGGCAAACAGAGAACGAGGCGCTCGGCCTTGACAAGCATCTAACACTTCATACATTGCCCCACATAATACCCCGAACGTGAATAAGGTCGTTCCATAACTCATACTACTGCTCATAGTAAAAAACACAGTAATAGTAAGTACCAGAATGAAACAAAAAACAAGTCCACGTAATTTTCGCATATAGATTACCTTTTAGAGCGGGGAGAGCTGGATTCGAACCAGCGAGAGGCTCATCACCCCTACTCGTTTTCAAGACGAGCGCAATCGACCACTCTGCCATCTCCCCAATACTTAATGGCGCTGATACTTATAATAAGCCTCTAAAGCCAATCCACCAAGCGCACCGACAATTACCATGATGGGTAATACAAATGGATAGAGCGGATTATAAATACTAATCCTTGGCATAATTGCTACGCCAATTATAAAACCTACGCCAGCAAAGATTAAAACTCGCATATCAGCCTCCATAATAAGTTAGTGCCGCCCCTCAGAATCGAACTGAGATTCCCTGAGCTTCAATCAAGTGTAATACGCTTTATACGAAAGCGGCAATTCTCACGCCAGTTAGCTTTGTCTACGTCAGAGCCGTGAGCTGCGCTGACTGAGTGCCGAAGAGAGGACTCGAACCTCCACGCTTTTTAGGGCATCTGCTTCTAAGGCAGGTATGGCTACCAATTACACCACTTCGGCATAAACAACAGTAGGGGATATGCACTTGTTTAACTAGCTAAACTCCACCAGCTCCCTAGACAATGGCTGTATACAGCCGGATATTGTCGTGCCTCACCTGTTGTATATTCTAATTATACCACATCTTTACTAACGTGTCAAGAGTGGAAGTGCGGAGAATCGAACTCCGATCTTTGCTGTGCAAAAGCAGTATAATCCCGTTATACTACACCCCCATGAGCAAGAGCGGCAAGACTCGAACTTGCTATATGCCAGTTTTGGAGACTGGTAGCTATCCACTTTGCCATCGCCCTTGTACTACTTAGTCATCTTTTCTATTAAGTAATCCAAATAATTTTAGTACGGTTCTACCAACTTTTTCTTCGTGAGATTCAACGACCTTACCTGAACCATGTGGGCCAGTCAAGCCGTAGATAAACATGGCAGCTAAAATAATGAACAATAATCCACCGGGATCAATACCAATATTCATGGTCGTCTACTCCGCATTCCCCTCTTACGTCTGTGCCAACCTACTCGATGGGCAATAAAAAATACCCCTAATACACCTAGAGACGGTATAATTACAACTGCGCCTCCCTGTATCAAAACTGTAATCTGAACCATTATATTTTGATCCATATTAACTCCGTACCTTATTAAAGATTAATAGCTCCAACGGGTGGACTCGAACCACCAACGAGTTTCCTGCCGCATTAACAGTGCGGTGCGATGCCAATTACGCTCTACGCTGGAATAAACTGGGGGCAAAAAATAGCCCCCAATAAGTTACAAAATATTCACCTGAATCAAACGATCAGGTTTAACTCCGCCTTCCATACCTGATTCACCGGCAACTGGAATAAGTGTGTCTGATGGGTTACCATCTTCCATTACTGCAAAACGTGGACGACCAGGACCAATTGTCCCGTCCTCATTTGGATGTTTAACCCATGCCTTAGCACCATCGATCTTTAAGATCAAGTAATTCTGCCCGTTGTTAGCTGTTACAATATCGCCCACACTAGCAAAGGGAATGACTGGCAAAATCTTTTTACGTGGCATTGCTTACCTTTCCTATATTATACCATATCTAGCTTAGTTTGTCAAGCTCGATATATTCTTCGGCCTTCTCAAATGATGACACTAAAGCGTTCATAAACTCGTCTACATTATCAAAAGCCTGTGTGTCTGTTACTTCCTCAGTAGAGTTCTTCTCACTATTATAGCTCTCAACATTGAAAGCGTACCGTGGAAGATTACCCTCTTCAACATTCACCGTAACATTGATTCTAAGTGCCTTGAACATTTTAGATACTCCGCTTGGTAAATTTACTCTGCGTCTCTAAACAATCGTGTAATTTATGTAGGATAACTACGTCAATCTTATTGTGATCCAAAATATACTTCATCGACTTAGGGTCACCTAAAGCAGCTCGAAGCCAAATGTCGCCTTCAACATGGTTCTTTCCTGCAATACCAAATAACTTGGTAGCTGCTTCCAAACTAGAACGGTTTAGCTTTAGCTTTGATTTAACAACGTAGTACAAATCAATATGTTTAATTTGTCCCATATTAAAGAAACCTAGTTGGTTAGCGTAGGCTCTAGTTCTAATAAAAGGAATATCAAATCCTGTACCATAGTAGGTTACTACGCAATCAAATTGTTCCATAGCTTTCAACAGGCTTTTAACAATTCGACGATCAAAGTGTCCACTATTAATATCGGCACGAGTAATACCATCACTCAATACCTTACCTGATTCACGATCTTCGATTGACCAACTCAACATATAGCCAAAAACAGCGTCAAAGCGTGTAGTCTCAATATCCAGATAGCCTGTTCTAACCTGTTTCCACCACTGTGCATCGTCAATAAGCTTACCATTCATGAAACATTGTGGGTGTTCAATCTCAGTGTGCCGATGTTTACATCTAAGTTCTTTTTTAGTCATATTAAATAGTTCCTGCCAAATCCTCTATTGATAGATAGTTGTTTGTTTTGCGGCGATGTCGTCGTTCTCTGTGTTCACTAGCAATTAAGAAGCGTAACCACGGCGCTTGAAGTTGGTCGTTGTACTGTTCCCAATGTTCTTTACACAAAGCATTATGTCCTATTCCAATTTGCTTATCGCAAATACAGCACCGTTTCATAGACCTTCCTCCAAATACGAAAGTATACGACGATACCGCGNCTGAACNGATCTTCGNTCAATACCGAGAATCTGAGCAGTTTTTCTAAAACTATAGCCAGACATAATCGAATCTACAATTTCTACATCAATTGTATCAATCTTTTGCGATTTTAACAACGAGCGTAAGGTCAAGTAAATATCGAGTGAAGATTGATACTCTTCGCTATCCGGGGGATATTCTCGATTTTGATAATACTGCCGTAGTTGCTCCTCAATCATACTCATGTAATGCCTACTCGCTTATTAGAACTGAGNGTTTGAAAGACTGANACCTGATCGCGCATATTCAAAAGTANTGCTCGATTTTCNTCAATTAATTTCTGTAACTCAGCTAATTGTACTGTTAAATCATGAATATGTTTTGCATCTTCTGGTGTATTACCAACCACCGAAACTACGCGATCAATGTACGTTTGTACGGGTGGCTTACCATTTACCCAAAACTCTTTATTCTGATAAGCCTGTCGCACACACTCGGCAATATAGGCATCCATCTCGTCNTTTACCATNTGTGCTTGTAAACGCGCAGTTGANGAAGCNACTGCAACCGTGTTCATGTCGTCAAAATCTGGCAATAAATCNTCTAAGTTATTATTCGCCATTCTGAGCCTTTTCTGTCATATATTTATCTAACATTGCTACATACTCNGTGTATAGTTCTTCAATGTCAGCCATTAACTTGTTCCACGTATCAAAGTTAAAACAAATTAACTTAGCTGAACCTAAATCACCNCCAGTAACACTGTCAAACTTGAGNAATAAACATGGATATTTATTATCTAATTCACATTGAGCACGGTTCTTAGTTAGCCACTCTCTTAAAATAGTGATNCGTTTAGAAGTACCATAACCAAACTTGTTTTCAGCCTTGAAAGCCTTTTTAAACCAAGGNTACTTACCATCTACATCACCCGTTAAGTAAGAAAGGTGAAGATTTGTACCAAGTGCTCCTGAGCCGGGAATCCGTTTCCATGCTCCGCCATTAACTGAAAGTTCGGCGGCGGACTCGCGTTCAAACCGACTGCCTTTATCTTTTTGTTTACTTGCCATTATTACATACCTAAATAATCGGTTGTTTCTCCTCTAAAGATCATAGGTAACGTGCCGATTGGCCCATTTCTATGTTTAGCAATGATTAATTCGGCCATACCTGCATTACTAGGAGTAGGATTATAGACTTCCTCACGATATAAGAAGTTTACAATGTCTGCATCTTGTTCCAACGAACCGGATTGACGAAGATCAGAAAGTATTGGACGTTTATCATTGCGCTGTTCAACTGAACGGTTTAGCTGTGACAACATTAAAACTGAGATATTGCTGTCCATTGCTAGATTCTTCAATGATCTAGAAATGAGCGATAATTCTGCTGTTTCATTTTGGGCATCGGTCAGTAATAATTGAACGTGGTCGAGTGCCATAATCTGCACGCCCTTAGTTCGTACCATTTTGCGGGTACGAGTTAGTATATCATAAATATCAATGGCAACTTCATTTTCAATATAGAATGGTAGAGGCTTAATTCGTTTCATAGCGGCAACAATCAAATCATATTCAGACTGGTTCAATTGCCCGTTTCTAATCTTAAGCAAATTTACGCCTGATTCCAAAGCCAACATACGCTGAATTAATTGAGATTTGCCCATTTCTTTCTCAATTAAGTAGATTGGTATTCCCCTCTTTGCAACATTCATGAGCATTTTAACAGCCAATGCTGTCTTGCCCATACCGGGACGACCTCCTAGAATAATCAAGTCAGTCGTTCTAAATCCACCAGTTAAAGTATCGTAACCCTCATAACCTGACTGAACGCCGACCTTGGTTGGGTCTTTCATACGTTCGTTCAAGTCTGTGAGTTCTTGTTCAACCAAGTCCTCAGCTGAATTAGTTGAGGCTATTCCTTCATCTGCAAATACGGTATCTACTTCGCGGAGTATACGCTCTTTAGCAACTTCTACTTTGATATTAGGATGGTAACCTGTATCAATGCAGATTTGGCCCAAGTTTATGATGGCGCGTAAAGTATAGGCCGATCTTAATAAACCATTATAAAATTCAACGTGTTCGGTGGAAAAATCACTGCTACGAAAAGTAGCAAGAAATTCTACTCCACCAACTTCGTCTAACTTATTAGACGTTCGTAATCGTTCGGTAATAGACAACATTGTAATTGGTTGTCCATCAACGTATAAATCTTTAATTACCTTTGCTATCTCTCGATACTCAGGCTTGTAAAAGAACGCTGGATTTAATTCAAAATTGTATAATGTGTTAGGATCAGCAAGTACCGCACTAAGTAATGATCTTTCTGCTCCAATGTTGCTAGGCACTGTTAAATTGTTTAATAGTTGTGCCACTCTATAAATCCTCTCGCCCAACCAAAATGACCCCGGTAGTAGACACTGCTTGTAACATTTTAATCAAACTAACGGTCTGTGTCATTTCCTGTTCCTTAAGTCTTTGTTTTGCTTTACGATTACGTTCTTCGTTCAGTAAGGCTAGTGCTACACTATTAACATAGCCCCATATTGGCTTAGCAGTATCTAAAGCAGAACTTGAAGTTCTAATTAGAGACTCGTAAACAATCCAACGTCCGTAAAGTTTGATATACTTTTGCAAAATTCCCCACTCATTCTTAGCCAACTGTCGGTCAAATAACGAACTATACAGTGAAGCTAGTAGGAGGTGTGGGGAGTCTGTCTTGTCTAGGTTCTCGGCTATCGTCTGTGCTAGATTCTCGTCCACAATACTCCCTATACAAACAGATAAAAATTAATGAGTACGCCGCTAAATCAAACATCGTATCTTCTAAGGCTTCGCCAACTTGATCGTTCGTTGGGTCACGTAGAAGATTAATGACTCTGGTGTATTTATCCGACCAGCGAACTAAACATCCGATATGCGCCGGTACTCCGAATTTTTCAGACTGTCTAAAATTTGCCCAAGGATCGGGATTATCCTGTCCTGCGTAACCCGCATTTTTACTGCGGTGCATGACTGCCATCCGATCTAAAAGGGCCATGTACTCTGATGAAATCATAGTGGTTAAGGGGGCTATCTTTCAAGCCCCCTCTTCCTTTCAGTTAGTCACCCAACTCAAGATCAAACAAATCGTCTGAAATTGACTGTGTGTTTGCTACACGAGCTGCAAAGATGTCTTTAATGGTTGTTCCACTCAAGATGGCTTCAACTTCGTCACGAGTAAAACCACTATCTGCACGAAGATCGATCACCTGATCAGTATAATCGGCTGGATTAACTGTGGCGGCATTACCAACTAGAGCACTCAACAGATAGTCTGTGTCGCGTCCATCCCCTACACGCACAATCTGTAGTGGGTAAGCGGTTGGATCACGTGGCGTACCATCAGAACCAAGTGTTGTCTCAGCCAAACTCTGCAACTTCTTAAACAAACGTGGCCCACCTTCAAGTACCTTCACGGCTTTCCACGGCTCTGCTACAACATCCACCAATGAATTACCGGCTGAATCACGATCAGAGTAAATAAAGCGTCCGTTCGTGTCCTTGGTAGCAATGAAAATTTCTCCCGTATTTGGACTACGTTTAACCATCGTCAAATCAATGACATTGATCATGTAGCGCCGCTGTGAAGCGACGTACTTTGGATTGTCTCGATCATTATCAATCGAAGCATTACGCGCACACACTGGACAAGATAGAAAGCCTGTGCAACGAACCGAGACGCGCTTTCCATCTGAGGTTGTCAACCAGTGCTGGTATTTCGCTACGCTATCATGCTCTAAAATCTGTACTACGGTTGGCATTCCAGTGACTAGGCGAACAAAACGGCTCTCACGAGCTACATTGGTCTTCTTTTCTGCATTTTCGTCAAAAAGTGGCATTGTTATTTATCCTTAAATTATTTAGTTTCTGTATTATTTTTAACTGCTGCGAAGTATTGACTTAAACCAAACTTTTCTGCAAGTGTACCTGCAAACTTATACAAGCCTGATGGAACTAAGCCCATACCAACTCCCACAACTACTACGCTGAAATAACCACCAGCGTCTACTGGACTTGTGACTACGTACTGATAAAAGCCACCTAATACTACTCCGATCCCGAACGATAGCCACTCTGCGGCTGCGCCCTGTAGTCCAGCCTTGGTCTTAAACCACTGGCTAAGACCTAGTACAACTACTACAACTTCACTAATTGTAATCGTCATTTATTTTCCTCGTAAATTTCTGCAAACTGTTTTTCTTGAACCTTTGGTCGATACTCCTCAGTCAATAGCATGTGCTGTGCAAAACTAGCCAGCAACTCACGCTGAAGCTGCTCACGAATTTCAGACAACTTATCAGTGTCATTCCAAAACTCGTCAGGAATACCTGAGGTTTCAGCTACAACCTTGACGTTCTGATAATTGCCCAAACTATACAAACGTTCAATTACGATTCTATGTTCCACTTGTGTCTCCTAATGTATCTAGTAGTTTCTTGGAAATTTCGGCCATCAATTCTGGCTTATTCTCTAGTTCTTCAATTGCGGCGGCTTTACCTTGTGCAATCGTATTGCCATCATATACTACGTATGAGCCACGCATGTTTATTATACCATATGTTAGCGCGTTTGTCAAGACATCCTCAGCCTTCCAAATTCCCTTTCCAAAATAGATAGAGAACCCGGCTGTTTTATAAGGTGCGGCAACTTTGTTCTTTTTGAAAGTAGCTCTAAACTCTGTGCCGATAACCTCGTCACCCTCTTTTATGTCTTTAACACGCCCAGTCAATAAACGAACTGCCGCAAAATGCTTTAGTGCATGTCCACCAGTAGTTTCTAAGGTGGGTATATATGCGCCAATTTTGTCGCGTACTTGATTAGTAAATACTAATGCCGTATTAAGATCGCGGATAGTATATATATTTCGACGACAAAACCGAGTAATCAATCTTGAAATAAGCGATACATTAGCGTCTGTCAGTTCATCGTCCAATTCTTTCTTAGGTGAAATACCTACTACAGAATCAAATACGATTAACCCAAATTCACCAGAGGCTAGTAAATCCTCAGTAAAAAGTAGTCCAGCATCTAATGAATCTGGCTGACAGAATACTAAACTATCTAAGTTTACACCGCACAACTTAGCATAGCTGGGGTCAAAAGACTGTTCAGTATCAATGTATGCTACATTTAGATTTTGTTCTTGGGCATGGGCAATTATGTATTGGCACAGTGTTGTTTTACCGGTTGATTCCGGCCCATACAATTCTGTAATACGACCACGTGGAATACCACCTACGCCACTACAATAGTCTACTGAAAGTGCGCCAGTTGAAATAACATCTACTGGTTGGTGGCTATTGTCTGAAAAAGTACGTAGAATTGTGTCTCCGTATTTTTTGTTTAATGTTTTCAATAAGTCGGCTGAAACTGGCATTACTTACTCCAATATGTATTTGTATGCACTTCGACGCACACTGGCACGGATGTAATTAACTCTCGACCGGCTTCTAGCATTTTTTCTTCAACCATTCTTGCTCCATCCTGTTTACAATCATTAGGAAATTCACTAACAACTTCGTCATGCACTGTAAGTAACAAACGCCCACCTAATTCGGGAACGGAGTTATACAATGCCCACATTGCTAGTTTAGTCATGTCAGCAGACGAACCTTGAACAATGTGGTTCGTACCCTGCCGTTTAATGGCAGAAACTATCCGCTTAAACTCAGGATTGCTGATACTTGGAATTTGAAAATTCCGGCGGCGGCCAAGCAATGTTTTACTATAATGATTGATTACAGAGTCCTGTCCCGATCTAGTCAAGAAAGAGCTTAAAGTTGGATACCCCTTGTGGAAATTGGCAACTAAAACTTCGGCCTCGTGTAGAGGAATCTTGAACTTACGGGATAGATTGTGAGCACCAGAACCATAAGCCATCGCAAAGTTAGTATTCTTAGCTAAAGAACGCTGGTAAGGTTGTACAGCCGAAGCATCAATATGATACATCAATGTCGCCGTAAGAGTGTGCAAATCTGCACCGTCAGCGTAAGCCTTAATAAATTTAGGCTCTTTACTAACCTCAGCTAAGATACGTAATTCAATTTGTGAATAATCTGCGATAACTAATGAGTAATCTGGCGAAGCTACAAAAGCGGCTCGATAATTTGGAGCTGTCTTATCTTTATCAGGATTGATAATGTTTTGTAGATTTGGGTCTTCTGATGAGAATCTTCCGGTATCTGCACCAATCTGATTAAACCCGGAATGGATTCGTCCAGTTATAGGATTAATATACTCAAAGAAGTTTAAGCCGTAGGTACTAGCACGCTTAGCTAATTTACGATAATTAACTAACAGCTGAATAACCGGGTGCTCAACTTCTGATAAAGTCTCAGCGCGTGTATTAGGAACATTAACGCCTAATTTACGTAACAACGCTGTCATCTGTATTGGACTATTTAGATTAATCTCAGCAGATGGAATCTCTTTAGTATATATAGCACCCTTTTTAGTGGCTTGAACATTAATTGAACCTACCTTTAGTAAGGCAGATTCAAACTCCGTCTGAGCAACTTCTAAATCGATAAGTGTTCGATCAGCACACGCTTGCCATGTAGGTCGATTAAAACAAACCCCAGTCAACTCCATATCAACAACAACCTTTACCATATTAAACTCTAGTTCAGCAACTCGCTGTAAATTCAAGTCGTTGATTCGCTGGTCTAAAATTGGATAAAGTTGTAAAGTTGAAATAGCATCATCGGCGGCGTAGTTTAACTGCTCGTCACTAAAAAATGCAGTAGCTTCGGCAAAGGTTGCCCGAATCTCTTTTACTAGAGGTCGATTAAGATAAGTTGTTGAAAGATAGTTTAAGGAAGAATAAAGCTGTCCGACACCAGCGTCGATCAGCGTTTCAGCTAACATCGTATCAAAAATTCTACCGGGTAAATAACCGTAATAACGACGGGTATATTTGCAGTCAAATTTTGCATTGTGCAAAACAGTGATTCCGGTATAATGTTGTAATGAATCAAACAAATGTTGTAGATTCAGAATACGGGCATCGAAGATAAATACTTCTTTAGGAGTACCAATCTGTACCAGCAGTAACGCATCCTTAAATACATTCAAACCACGTGTTTCAACGTCCAGTGAAATAACTGGATACTTCATAATTTCTGGAATAGCAGCATCCAGAGTATCATAGTCTGTGATATATTTCCAGACCACTTTGATCCTTTCTAACTAAGCTTCAGTTGTACTAGCACAACCAGCAGTATAAACTGCAACCATCATTTCATAGACGGTTGTCCATACTTCTGGATCAAGATTATTGAACATGACAGTGATCTTATCTGCATATTCGCGTGCTACTAGGTCTACTTGGTTTTCCATATTTTATCCTTTCTTAGATTTCTGTGAATAATTGACCCGGAACTTCTGTAATACCAGCAAGTTTATCCTGCTCAGTGGCGTACTCGATAATGGTCTTAATTACTTCGTCTAGGACGTTGTAAAAGACGTACACTTGATCAGACTCGTCAATAATACGTTTGTTCCGAATATCGTCAGCGGCAACACCGTCCCGCTTATAGTTAGCAGGAAAATGCTTAATTGGAATCATTTGAAAACTAGCTTTATTTTTAGCGTAGTTGGAAACCCCCAACTTGCCATCCACCAGCAACATTGTGTCCTGAATGGGTAGCCCTAAAATTAATCTGTCTACTGCCTCGAAATCACCTAAGGTACGTGTTCCAAATACAGCAACTTTCATAATATTCCTTTCTGTTTGAAATAGTAGCGGATTGGGGAGTTGCACCCCACTAGCGAGTTTATGAGACTCGTATCTGCACTCTGGCCGATTCACCCGCAATAATGCAATTATTATACCACACTTTCTGGATTTGTCAAGGGGCAATCCAAAAGTCGTTATTAAACTTTATGTCCGATCCTATACCAATTCGTCCAAGTTTGTTGGCACACTTAACAGTTGTTCCAGAGCCAACAAATGGATCATAGATGATCTGCGCCTCATTTGAACTGCGTATAATGATCTGTTCAACAACTTGATCGGGCAATCTATTTGGGTACTTCTTTTCTCCACGTCTATAAGGACGGTTGATTACCCACACATCTTCATCATAACCCTGTTGATTCCACGTCCACGTATCACCTTTTGCATAAACCAATAGATGATAGTGACTTACAACTGGGCGCTTTTTAGCATAGACACCAAATTGATACTTCCAGATAACATGACCAATTTGTTCATTAAATAATAGGCTACCGAAATATTCCCAATATCTAAGATTAGAATAACCCATGATGATCCATAGTGTACCTGTATCTTTAAGAACTCTGTACAGTTCCAACATGGTAGAAGTTACAAACTTCTCATATCCTTTTGTAACTTCTATGTAATCATCAACTAAACTTGACTTACGATTATAATTAGATGGCTTACCAGTAAAATTAATTCCAAATGGTGGGTCAGCAATAATCAAATCAACTGACTTAGTAGCTAGTGGAATACTTTTAGCATCTGCCTGTAAATACATTAAAAAGACCTGTTTCCAAAGATGTTAATATAGTATTTATGTCCACGAATTTCAACTGAGTCCCATCTAATAAGCTTATAGATCGTAATACCAACAAACAATAGTATTATTCCAGCTAATTCCATACCACTAGCCTCTTTTCGTAAATAGAAATCTTACTACTTTGAAACCAACCCATTCAGACATTTCTTTAGACTGTTTACGAGCGTCTTTTGCATCATGAGCTTTACCATTCCAAATTACTGTACGATAGAAATAATATCCGCCCATAATAGTTGGCACTCCAACAATAAGTGCAACCATCCAATCTGATTCCATTATGACCCCATAAAAATACTAATTGGTATAACAAATGCTAGAAACATAATTAGACCAATAAAAAGTATTCCTAAGATTATCTTTAAGCCCTTGTCCATGTTAGTGTCCTAGAATCTTGACAATATTCTTACGAGGAGTCCACTTCAACCATGTTTTCTCAGGAATCTGAGTTGACTGAACAAATGGTTTTAGATTTTCAGCTTTAACTTGCCATTCACCAGATAGCTGATTTACCATTAGACGCGAGTCTGTGAAAATAATAATACTGTCAACAGACTTAACTAGATCATTGACATCTAGCCACTCTAATACTTTTTGCAAGCTTAGATACTCAGCTTCATTGTTAGACTTAGCTTCTGGTAGCTCAAACCTAACTAGATCAATCAAAGAATGATCATCATTAAAAGCAGCGAAGCTGCCATACCCATCTTGCTTACGGATATTATCATATCCACCATCTACATAGATTTCCATCTTCTTCTTTTTCTCTTTCTTATTAATTTATACTTAAGTACACAATGTTAAGACCCAACCCCCATATCCCCCTTCCCACGGTCAGTCTGGAAAGACCGGGCGTTCCCATAGGAGATACGTACCCAACTCAATTCGGAGATTCTAACTCCGACCCGTTTGCCAAACTGGAAGCGGCAACTCACCGCAAAGTATTATGTATCCTGATTGGCTGTTTCAGGAATTAAGTATATTCTACCACACTTTTGGGATTTGTCAAGCCCTAGAAGGTAAGAATTTGGTAAGAATCTCTAAATTTAACCTTTTTGTGGTTAACCATTTTGTTCCCTGCGAAACAAGAGATCACATACCTATACTATATTAGGGCGTTGAGAAGGGGGGTTTGGTACATTCTGACGAAAATTCGTCCAATCTCGTTAAAAATGTACCAAAAGGTGTTTTCAAACGTCCTAATATAGTAGAGGGTGTATACACGTAAAGTTAGGAAAACAGAGTAAAAAATGGTAAAAAGTCTATCAGAAACTAAATACATCTGTGAAATATGTCATAGAATCTACACAGATGTCACACAGGCACAATTATGTCAACAAGGACATGATATTATTTATGTTCCATTCCAGAGGGAGGACTTAAAGAGATTAATCGCATTTCTTCATATCGGTGAGCGTGCTTTACTTACCGAATCACTAATCGAAAATCTTGAGAGGTACGCCCTTCTAAGCTCCGAACCAGAGCCTAGATTGAATAATTATGTACCACACTTTGATTAAGGAAGGTTAAATATGTTTGTTGTATCAGGGCCGGGATCAATTTGTCTAGTCTTTGTTAATCGAGAAGATTTAGAAAACGTAGTTAAAAATTTACAGATATATATTGACGACAAGACTGAACCAGATAATGCCATCCGCGTTTATGCTATGAGCGACGAAAGATTACCGGTTCATGAATTAGAAGAAATAGCTTATTTTGTTAAGGAAAGGTTTTCGACCCATGAAAGGGCAAGAGATTTTATTCAGTAGAAAGTCTGACGAGTGGGCAACTCCACAGAACTTGTATGAACAATTAGATAAAGAATTTAAGTTTACCTTAGACCCCTGTGCTACCGAAGGTAATGCCAAATGCGAAAAATTTTACACCCGCGAAATTGATGGTTTAGCACAGTCATGGGAAAACGAAGTAGTCTTTATTAATCCGCCATATTCTCAAATTAAACAGTGGGTAGAAAAAGCCTACGTTGAATCAATTGTTAATGGCGCAATATGTGTACTACTTTTACCAGCTCGTACCGATACTAAGTGGTTTCACAACTTTATCTACCAAGTTGATAATGTGGAATATCGTTTTCTAAAGGGGCGTTTGAAATTTACAGTAGATGGACAGCCGCTTCTTAATAAGCAAGGCCAGCCACAAGCTGCCCCATTTCCATCAATGGTTGTTATCTTTAATGGGCAAGCACATGAAACCAAAGACTGATTTTACATTAGAACAATGGCTACACGCACTAACCTCTAATGTGGGTTGTGCATTTTCTACAATTAGTGGATTATTAAATGACATTAAAAATAAACTATTCTGGTTTTTATAAAGCCGACCGACGCGATAAAAAACTTCGTAAGCGTCGTAAACTTGATATGACAGAGGATGGTCGCTCAGTTAGATTACTAGCAAAGATTGTAAATCAAAAAGCTAATGATAATTTGGAAAGAGTACCAACCGATATGTAGGCTGTGTGATCGAGAAGTCACACTTGACAATTATAGAATTATTGGTAATGAGGATAAACGGACAGAGGTTATCAATATGTATATACATAAAGTCTGTCCATTAGGAGAATTACATGGCACGGAAAACAATCACAATCGTCGGGGAAGATTTAGATAATATTCGACTTGACCCTGACGCTATTTTTAGAAACGTACAAGAACGTGCGCTAGATATTTACCAAAAGTTAGCACAAGATTATGATCTTACCGACCTAAATGAAAATGATCGTCTAGCAATCTCAGACTGGTGTACTATCATGGTTCGGATTGAAGACCTAGAAAAAGAGGTCTCGTTAATTATTGCTACTGATACCTCAGATGAAAAGTGGTATAAGATTGAACGAATTAATAAGGTTCTAGCAAGTCTACGTGAATCAGCTTCAAGAAACCAGTCAGACTTAAGTCTTACCCGTAAACAACGTAAGGGTGATAATGAAACCAGTGTTGTAGCCTTTATCGACAGTCTAAAACAACGCGCTAAAACAATGTTAGATGAGCGCCTTAGTTATATCTATTGTCCAAAGTGTCGTGAATTAGTGGCTACTACGTGGTTCTTATATCCTGAGGTCGAGGGTGGAAATAGCGTTACACTTACTTGTGGACGAACTACAGACCGGAACAAAATCTGTGGACACCGTTTCACAGTCTCAAGTGCTGAACTAGCTGCCAACGGTAATAAAAATCTTACGGACGTTCTCCCAACATAGGAGAAAATTATGCCAGCTGAATTTGTAAAATGTGTAGATGCATTACTACGTGAAGGTAAAACAAAAGACCAAGCGTATGCCATCTGCACAACACAGTATGAAGATCGTCATAAAGGGCATACCCCACAACATGACGAGAAAATGCAACATGCCTCGCTGATCTTTCTATATGAAGAAGTCGAGTCTGCACGTAAAAAGCGTGAACAAGATATGACAATGACACAGGAAGAGATGCGTAAGTACATGCGTGAGCATAAAAAGAAAGGGTAAACATGCAATCATTTGATGTATGGGATACATTAATTGGTCGTTGGTATTATGATCCATTGAATGTATTTGATTTAATGGG
>JGI20214J51650_10000806_pt1 | contig 19574 bp, 15 predicted proteins | sample WetSurMetagenome_FD_51650 | JGI IMG/M metagenome (IMG submission 51650) | reverse complement strand
GATACAGTCACAGGTTTCACAGGGAGTTCAATATGGCCATTGCTTTATTCTTTCCCCTCAGTGTCGCAGGCTATGCTGGATAAAGGATATGATGATTTTGCAGCCAGATGGACGCCTATCCTTGACAAGTTCAGGGAACTGGGGATACACTTTGCTCTCGAAGCTCATCCTACCGAAATTGCTTTTGATATTGCAACTGCACACAGAACATTGAAGGCAATAAAGAACCATCCGAGCTTCGGGTTTAATTTTGACCCGTCTCACTTTGGTTATCAGGGAGTTGATTATGTTAAATTTATCTTCACATTCGCTGAGAAGATATTTCATGTTCATATGAAGGATGCTGGATGGTCGAAGGTACCAACCGATGCAGGCGTTTTCGGCGGACATACTGATTTCGGAACACCGGGACGTTACTGGGATTTCAGAAGTCTGGGACATGGGAATATTAACTTCGAGGAAATTATAAGGGCACTCAACAGGATCAACTACAGGGGCCCGTTATCTGTTGAATGGGAAGACAGCGGAATGGACCGCGAGTTCGGAGCAAAAGAGGCTTGTGAATTTGTGAGAAAGGTCGATTTCCCCTCATCAAATATCGCATTCGATGCAGCTTTTGAAAAAAAATAAACCGTTGGTCAATCTGATCTCAACCTTAACCTTAACCTTAACCTTATATCAAGTATGGAGACAATTAAAAAAACTCAGTTATTCAACGCAAGCTGTGTTGCACTAGTTGTGACCGCATTAGCCTTCGCCACCAGAGGCTCATTTGTCCAGGCATGGACAAACGAATTCAACCTTAATCACACGGAAGTTGGGTGGATAGTTGGAACTGCCTTCTGGGGCTTTACCCTTGCAATGGTTTTTGGTGGCCCTCTTGTCGATATCATAGGTATTGGAAGAATAATTTCAATTGCTTTCTTCTGTCATGTTGCAGGTATTATACTTACAATAATATCTACAGGATTCTGGTCGCTTTTTGTTTCCACGCTACTGATCGGGATAGCCAACGGAAGTGTTGAAGCTGCCTGTAATCCTTTGATTACAAGCATGTATACTGATCAAAAAACACGACGTCTTAATCGGTTTCATGCATGGTTTCCTACCGGAATTGTAATCGGGGGTTTAGTGGTTTTTCTGTTTAATAAAGCAGGACTGATGAACTGGCGTTACGCTATGGGGATCATGCTGATTCCCACTTTTGCATACGGGTATATGTTTCTTAATAAATCGTTTCCCCAGACAGAACGTGTTGCATCGGGCTATTCCTATAAAGATATGCTTAAAGCATGCGTAAGTCCGCTTTTTATCTTTATGGCTTGCTGTATGATCCTTACCGGAGGTACTGAACTGGGCACTAACCAATGGATTGCCGCCCTTCTCTCCAATGTATCTAAAAATCCTATACTACTGCTGGTATGGATCTCCGGTATAATGGCACTTACACGTCAATTTGGTGGAATACTGATACACAATTTCAAATCAACTGTTGTACTTCTGACTTCTTCAATACTTGCATTTATGGGTTGTATCATGATGGGTTATACAAACGGTGCAATGGTATTCGCTTCTGCAGGAATCTTTGCACTCGGGGTCGCATTTTTCTGGCCATCAATGCTGGGATTTGTATCCGAAAATGTTCCTCAAAGCGGTGCATTGGGATTAGCAATTATGGGGGGCATTGGCTTTCTCGGAGGAGCTATTGCACAACCCGTACTGGGAGCAATTTTCGATTCCCAGACTGCTGCTGCCGTACCGGCAGGTCAGTCGGTAGAAGCATTAAAAACAGCACTTGAAGGAACAAAAGATGCAGCTACCTGGGCCGCTACCCAACTGACTGGCGGAGAACATACTCTCAGACTGGTTGCATTTGTACCTGCAGTCCTGATTGTTGCTTTTACATTTCTGCACCTGTGGAAAAGAAAACATGTTTAGAAGGGGGGAAAAACAAGGAAAGGAAACACACAAAGTATAAGACAAAAGATAAACTTTTAAACTATGAAAAAGATAAAAATGGGGATGATAGGAGGCGGAATTGGAGCCTTCATTGGTGATGCGCATCGACGTGCATCAAGAATATGTAACGATTTTGAACTGGTTGGCGGAGTGTTTGATGTTGACTATGAGAAAAGCAAAACCTTTGCTGAAAAAGAAGGCATAGCCCCTGCCAGATGCTATAAGAGCGTAGATGATCTCATAAAAGCTGAAACAGCTCTTCCGTTGCACGACAGGATGGAAGTAGTCTCTATTGTTACACCTAATGCACTTCACTTCCCTTTTGCCAAAAGCCTTCTGAATGCAGGATTTCACCTGGTTTGTGAAAAACCAATGACAATGACGGTTGAAGAAGCTGAAGAGCTTGAAAAACTTGTAGCTCAGAAAAAACTGACATTTGCATTGACCCATACCTACACAGGCTACCCTATGATAAGGCAGATGAGGGATATAATTGCCAAAGGCCTCCTGGGGACTATTCAGCGTATTGATGCACAATATTACCAGGGTTGGATCAATTCAATCATTCATGGCACTGAAAGCCGGATAACAGGTGTCTGGAGGCTTGATCCCAAACATGCCGGCGCCAGCAGCTGCATGGGTGATATAGGGGTGCATGCGTTCAATCTTATCGAATATACAACAGGTCTTGAAATTAAAGAGGTCCTCTCCGACCTTAATCCTGTAAAGGATGATGTCGCACTCGATCTTGATGGTACTGTTCTCATACGCTTCAGCAAGAACCTCAAGGGTGTAATCAGGGCCAGCCAGGTTTGCGGCGGTGAGGAAAATAACCTGACAATAGCCGTTTACGGATCGAAAGCAAGCCTTAAATGGGGACAGGAGAATCCAAATTATCTCTACATGTTAAGCGACAGTGAACCAACTAAAATATTCAAGCCTGCACATGGATATAATGATCAGATGGCAGAGAGCAGTCATACAATGCCATCCGGACATCCTGAAGGCATTTATGAAGCACTAGCAAATATTTATAAAGGTACTGCCAAATCGATAAGGGGTGAGAAATTTACCCAGGGTGAATTTCCGACTGTACACGATGGTGTAAGAGGGATGAAATTCATTCATGCTGTTGTTAAGTCAAACAGCGGGGGGAATACCTGGATAAAACTTTAATTTATTTTCGCGCGAAGACGCTAAGACACAAAGATAACTTTGCGTCTCTGTGTCTTTGCGCGATTTTTTAATGGATTTTTTATCCGGAAATCAGGCAGCTAAATTTTCTGCTTCTTTTCCAGCTGGTTATAAACCAAAACGATAATCCTGTAAGAGACAAAAATTACTACAGGAAGTGATAAAACCCAAAGTATCTGATTTATCATAATTGAGGTTATTAAAATTAATATACATGCTCTCCGTCCAGATCGCTGGCTTCTGTCTTCTTCTTGTTTATTAAACGCCAGACATAGATAATATAAAGCAATACAAACGGAATAATAAGTGAAACATAACTCATTGCAGTAAGCGTATAATGGCTTGATGAGCTGTTTGCTAATGTAAGTGAGCTCTGAAGATCAGCCACAGAAGGATAATAAGATGTATTATTGAAGCCTGCAAGAAGGAACAATGCGAAAACCGCAAGGACGGTCCCAAAACCTGAGAACCATATTCCTTTTTCACCATATTTCACATAAGAAACAACAGGAAGAATGATTCCTGCCAAAACCAGTACTACCCCTGCAAGAAACAGAATAGCTACCAGAGGCATCTGAACCAGGTTATGGAAATACTTATAAGGTTCCATGAATACTTCTCCTGTAGCCGGATTGACAGCAAAACCGTTCTTAAGCAGCAACATCCCGGTAAATAATAAAAAGAACACCACAAACGGGATTGCATCATACAGAAGTTGCTTTTTTACCCTGCCAATAATTTCATCGTCAGAAATACTTCTGAAAAAATAGAGTGAAGCCAAGACACGCGACAGAAAGAAAACTGCCAGTCCAAGCGACAGATTTTGAACATTCAGTGCAGCCTCAAGACCACGCGATGCCATAGTCCATTGCGAGTGACGGTCGCTGTCAATAATGAAATGCGAACCTGTAAAGAAGGTGCTTACCGCTGCTCCTAAAAGCACTGTGCTAAGTAGTCCATTTGCAAAAAGAAATCCGTCAAACACACTCTTCCCAAGGAAATTTTCAGGTTTTGAACGATATTCATAGGAAACTGCCTGTACAATAAATGCGAATAAAATTATTATCCAAACCCAGTAGGCTCCGCCGAAGCTAGTACTATAGAATAAGGGGAATGAGGCAAAGAATGCTCCCCCGAAAGTGACAAGGGTTGTAAACGTGAATTCCCATTTACTTCCGATTGTATTGATAATGAGGCTTCTGCTTTTATCTGATTTGCCTAATTGATAGATGAGTGTCTGCCCTCCCTGAACAAAAAGCAGAAATACGAGAATTGCTCCCAGCAATGATACCAGTATCCACCAGTATTGCTGTAATGCGGTATGTGATAAAGTTTCAAACATTAGTTATTTCCTCCTTCTTTTGGGCCGATTTTGATCTGTTTGATCATAATCTTAATCTCGGCAATTAACAAAACAGTGAATATGATAGCAAAAAGGACAAATGTCACTTTTACCGAGCCCACATTAATGTTGGATACTGCAGTAATAGATGGCATCAGATCCTGAATGACCCATGGCTGCCTGCCGACCTCAGTCACAATCCAGCCGAACTGGGAAGCAAGGTAAGCCAAAGGAATACTTATAATAGCTGCTATGAAAAACCAGCGTTTATTTTCAATGCTGTTTTTCCTTATGAAAATAAGTGCAAGCACAAAAAGGAGCACAAACCAGAAACCAAGGAAAACCATCAGGCGGAATGAATAAAAGGTGAGTTTTACTGGAGGTATTGCCTGCTTAGCTTCTGTAAGGTATCCGTATCCAAAATTATTATAATCAGTAAGTAATGCCGTAAGGGCTGTCTTTGAGGCAACAGTATCTTTAAGTTTTTTAGCACTGTTATAATCTTTCAGTGCCTGGATGGCGGTTTTGCCCTTAGCTATTTTATCGGTAACTGACATAATTCCATGCTCGCTGTTACCATCAGCTAAATCTTTTATACCAGGAACATAAGCATTTGGATCGAGAAAGGCCATTGAAGAAAGGAAATTGGGTATCTCAATCTTCATTGCGAACTCATTTTTTGTCAGTTCGTCACCATTATTGTTCTTCATGACCCCAAATACAACCAGGGGAGCTTTCCGTTGTCCGTCGTAAAGGTTCTCCATAGCCGCAAATTTCATTGGCTGATGTTTTGCCATCAGTCGGGCTGACTGATCTCCTGTGAGGATGATGAACAATGAAACAATTATTCCAAATACAGCTGCGACCACCATACTGAGTTTTGCAAAGCGTGGTTCACGTTTTTTAAGAAGAAACCATGCACTGATTCCCAGTACAAAAACAGAAGCAACAACATAACCTGACAGTACAGTATGCAGGAATTTGTTTATTGCAACAGGTGAAAAAAGCACTTCCCAGAAACTGGTCATCTCGTTCCTTGCGGTATCAGGATTGAAGTGCATTCCGACAGGATGCTGCATCCATGAATTTGCCACAAGAATCCAGAGAGCTGAAAGATTTGCTCCTATCGCAGTGAGCCAGGTTGAAAGAAGATGGAATTTCTTGCTCACCTTATTCCATCCGAAGAACATAACAGCAACAAAGGTACTTTCAATGAAAAATGCCATTAAGCCTTCTACTGCAAGCGGTGCACCGAAAATGTCTCCAACAAACCAGGAATAGTTTGACCAGTTCGTCCCGAACTCAAATTCGAGAATAATACCGGTTGCCACCCCAATTGCGAAGTTAATTCCGAATAATGTCATCCAGAATTTTGTAATGCGTTTCCATTCTTCGTTGCCAGTCTTTACATAGAGTGATTCCATGAAGGCAACAATGAACGAAAGTCCAAGTGTCAGAGGGACAAAACACCAGTGATAAATGGCCGTGAGTGCAAACTGCGCTCTCGACCAGTCAACCAAAGAAGAGTCAAAAAGTTGTGTCATAAGTTAGCCTATTAGATAATTAGTCGGTTAGAGAATTACAGCTTCTAAATTAGGTAATAGTGTAATATTTAAGCACTCATTGCCTATTACAAACCTATTACAACAAATAATGTATTATAGAAGGGTACTGAATCCCTCAAGGAAGTAAAAAGTCTATTGGAATCAAAAATTAAGAATATAAGTCCGCAAATCGTTCGAGTCATCAAGGTTCATCTTCTTCTTCAGCCGTACGCGGCTTATCTGAACGGAGGAATCTTTTATGTTGAAAAACCTTGCTATCTCCTTGGTGCCAAAGTTCATCTTTATACAGGCACAGTGTTTAATGTCGTTGGATGATAAAAGAGGATGCGTATTCTTAAGTCTGCTGAAAAAACCGGGATGAACCTCTTCAAAGTTGGCGATGAGCATCTTCCAGTCTTTGTCGAGTTGCTTGAAACTGTTTATTATATCAAATATCTTTTTAAACTCCTTCTGGGATTTTGAGAATTTCCTGTCATTTAAAGTTTTTGTCAGAACGCTTTCAATTTCCGTTAAAATAGAGTTTTTCTGATTAAGGTATAGAGCATCGGCTGCAACCTGTTTCTGCTTTTTCTCTTTTAAAACATCTGCAGTTATATTTATGATGACTGTCTGTATATACTTTTGGGAATTGATAATATTATTCTTCAGGTCAAATCGTATATAACATAAATTGCCATCCTTGTCAATTATCCGTAACTTCTCTACCATAGGCGCCGGAACGTTGTTATTCTCTATTTTACGGAATAGTTTATGCGCAATTTTTCTGTCATTGGGATGAAAAACCCTGATCAGATCAGTATTTTCAAAATCCGAAACTGAATCAAGCCGAAACCATGTCAAAAAAGTCTGGTTCACATAAACCGGCTTATTATCCTGGGTGAGAAGAAGTCCGAACGGTGCATTCTCGGCAAGCATCTTGTACTTTTCTCTTTCATCAAGTATTTGTTTCTCAAGGTTTGAAATCCTGGTTGTATCAGCTCTGAACTCAATAAAGCCGTTAAGAGTGCCATCCGGATTGAACAAAGGGGTGTGGCGAATCATCCAGATCCTGTTATCATCAAATGTAACCAGCCTTTCAGTTGTCTCTAATATGTGACTTACCACCGGACAATTCTGACATGGCTTATCTTCATTAAACCATACTTTATGGCATAACTTGCCGACATATGATTCATCTTCAATGCCCAGTTGTTTCTTTCCGGCGTCATTCAGCCATAATATGTTATGAGTTGGGGTATAGTAAGCTACAACGTCTTTAAAGGCGTTGAGGATATCAGCACTCAGTTTATCTTCAACCGGTAACTTTATAGCCTTTTTTCCAATAAATATTCCTTCACTTTTGATGTCAATTTCGCAAGATCTTTTATTATCCATAGCTTCAGGTTACTTTTATGTAAAAGTATATTTTACTTCCCGATCTATCATTCAACTATATCGAAAAGACAATTTGATCAGATGTTGATGTACAGGCAAAGATCAAAGCTAATGACCATTTATTTAATCAGGATCGAGCCATATGACTTTTTGTTCAGGAGTGTGTTTCTGTCCGATTATATCTCTGTAAAGATCAGGCCGTCGTGCTTTAATGTAGCGCTTCCCTCCCGACATGGCGAGCTTTTCAGGTGTAATTACTGCGGTAACAAAGTCATCACTCAGAGTCCTGCATTCTGCGATGATATCTCCGAAAGGATCGATAACCATTGAACAGCCATTTTTAAGCTGGTCGTCATCCATGCCTATCGGGTTTGAAAAAACAACATAGACCCCATTATCATAGGCCCTTGAAGGCAGCCATTTCATTAACCATCCCCTGCCCTTCATCCCGTCAAATTCAAGTCTGAGAGAGGTCGGATCGCTTTCACGTTTTTCCCATAATGCAGGTTCTACAAAACCGGCACCGGGACGTGTTGAAGGGGTGCACATTGTAACATGCGGCATGAAAATAATATCTGCGCCCAGCAAGGTTGTAGCGCGCACATTTTCAACGATATTATTGTCATAGCAGATGAGAATACCGCATTTCCACCCATGAATATCAAATATGCAATAGCTGTCACCCGGAGTGAGATAGGGATTTATGAATGGATGCAATTTCCTGAAACATGAAACAAGTCCTTCTGTCCCAACACAGATGTAAGCTTTATATAAATTATCGTTACTGTCTTTTTCAAACAGTCCGGCCAGAATATAAATATTGTACTCCGCCGCAATTTCCGTGAGTCTTTTAACCGAAGGTCCTTCGGGTATAAATTCTGCAAGATCAAGCATCTGTTCCCTTGAAAGACGTCGGGCGAAAGAATATCCTGTTACGGAGCATTCATGAAAAGCAATGGCATGAGATCCTTCTGATGAAGCTTCCCGTGCCAGCTTTTCAATTTTAGATAAATTGAATTCCTTGTCACCGCTCCGGTTTTCAAACTGGGCGGTTGAAATTTTTATTTTATCCATTTTTAAAACCAATCTTCATAGATTGGATAATTAATTATTTTTTCTTCTTAAGCAGGAAAAATCCGCCCGCAGCAACAACAACTACTACGCCGGCAATGATACCGATTGTTGCGCCACTTATTCCTTTGGATTTTTCATCCTCAACAGGATAATATACCTCTGGTTTGGCATTTGTATCCATATTGACTGTATCCTTCTTTGGTTTTGGCTGCTGCTGTGCCACTGCTACTCTCAAACCACTAACCATCAGAAGCATCGCCATCGAAATCACTAATACTAACTTTTTCATTTTAAAACTTTTATTTATTAATTAATAGAACTTGCCAGATCATCGTATTTCTTCGCTATATCCGGATTTGAGTTCCTGTATGTATTTGCAAGCGCTGAAATTGCAGGTTTAAACCGTGGACTCATTTCAAGGCATGTCAGAAGCAGTTTCCGGGCCCGGGTTACATCTTTGTCTTTCAACAATTCTGACATAGCAACATATGCTTCAAAATACTTCCTGTTAACCTTTATAACTTTTTCATAGTATTCCAGTGCCTCATCATTCCTGTTCCGGAACCCAGCAATATTACCAAGATACATCAGTATCGGTTCAAAATCAGGATTGATTTCCAGTCCCTTTTTCAGCACCGAATCAGCTTTCTGATACTGTCCATCGTTATATAAGGACGCTGCAAAATTAAAAAAAATCATTTCATCACCTCTAACAATCTTCAGGGCTTTTTCGAAAAGACCTATCGCCTCCTTATTTTTACTCTCACTTAATGCCTTGTAACCAGCAAGATCATCTTTGGTTTTCCTCTCAATAATTGCACATAGAGGTACACTGTCAGCATATATGGTATGAATAGTATTTTCAGGCGGCCAGATTTTATTTCTCAGCTGGAATGGTGTGATATATCGATTTGTGACAATCCCGTAATCCCAGTCATTCATGCTTCTCTCCTCGTATCTCAGATAGGAAGTTTTAATTTCGGGATGTTCGCGAAACTGCCATTCAATTGTATAATTTGCCATCACCTTCAGATCAGAAGTATTGCCTTTCTGCTTCAGATAATTTAATAACCACGCAGAGGCTTCAGTCTGACTCTGAAAGTAATAATCTGTTTCATAATTCGATTCAGCTCCTCTTAATCCTCCCACAAACTGATTATAATACAGATAATAGTATCCCGGATTCTTAAGCATGAACTCTAGAGGATCTAAAGCGAGAAACAACATAATGGCAATCAGAATAATTTTCAGATACCGTTTTCTGATGAAGTCAAAGAAGTGTATAAACCCAATTGAAGCCAGCAGAACGATTCCCGGATAAAGAAATAAAAACTGACGCCAGGAAGAATATAGATTTGATTTCTCATAAATCACGAACAGTGCAGGAAACACGACTGNAAAGATCAGACATCCGCTGATAAGTCTTTTTTCATTATCCAACTTCCTGAATGAAAAAATGCCACATAATAAAATCCCTCCAAGAACAATTATCGGAATAGTGATCAGCATTGACTTGGGAAGATAGTACCATGGCATAAAATCTGACCATTCCACCTTTCCTTCAAAGATCTGCCTGAAAGTACTGGGAAAATGTGCCATTACCCTGTATGACTCTATAACGTTTCTTACAGGTCCGTTAAGCGCAAATGGCCAGAGAAGGATGCTGAGTCCCCAGGCAACAAGAGTCACACCACAGAGCCAGAAAAATTTAGCTCTGAGTTCAGACAAGTCAATTTTGTTATCAGATAAATATCTGAATGCATAAACGACAAAAAGAAAGAAGAAGATATAACAGAGCAGGATCAATCCTCCTGCCCTGATGCTTATTGAAAAGGCGATTGTTAAAGTAAGCAGTATAAGGTCGCTGTAATTGTCCGATCGTTTACCTTTTAAAAACCTCAGCACAAGAAATATTCCTGAAATATATGTGAGGGCAAAAGGTATGTCTTTCAGATTGTTCTGGGCATGTCCCATAAAAGTCGGAGATACAGCGAAAAGAAAAAGAACCATTATGCCCGCCCTGTAATCAAGAAGCCAGATGGCAAAGAGCGAGGTAACGAAAATAGCCAGCCACCCAGCAATGGAATTCATCAGATGCCTGAATCCGTAAACATCATCAATATGGAACCATTTTATTAGGATAGTTACAATATCGTCGTAAGACTGACCGTAATATTTAAGGTTTGTAACCGGGGTATTAAGCGCCGACTTGTCAGCTCCATGTGAAGCGAAGTAGTTATATACTGAAACTGAATGATTATAATGCAATACCTCATCGCAGGTGATACCTGCATTCCTGCTCAGAAAGAGCATTAGTATCAGAAGAAATGCGGAGGAAACAAAGAAGATATTTTTTAATCGCTTCTCGCTCATCATTTTTCAGGAGTGCCATCGTAATACTTTTTCACAAAAAATATCGGACGGTTTTGTGATTCCTTGTAACTTCTGTAAACATATTCGCCAAGTATTCCCAGAAAAACAAGCTGTATGGAGCCGAGGAAATAAATACTCAGCAGAGTGGAAGACCATCCTAATACCGCGAATCCATATGCTTTTGCAATAAGAACATAAATTCCTGCTCCCATAAAAACCAGTGTCCCAAGCATACCAATGATAAGACAAAAGCGAATTGGGAATCTTGAGAACGAAAAAATAGCATCAGCACCAAGGATGAACAGCTTCCTTATGCTCATCTTTGGCTCTCCCTTTAACCTGTCTTCCCTGACAAAGTCGACATAACCCTGCCTGAATCCTATAAATGTTCTGAGTCCCGGCAGATATCTGACCTTTTCCTTCATTGATAGAAGCGCATTCACAGCATCACGATTCATCATCGAATAGTTGCCGGAATTCTCCATGCCTTTTATTTCACCTATCCGCTTAAACAGGATGTGAAATAACATTTCGTATAGGATACGGTTTTTGCTGCCCTTTCTCCCTGTTCTCATTCCACTGACCACATCAAATCCTTCTTCAGTCAGCTTTTTATACATAACAGCAAGAAGTTCCGGCGGATCCTGAAGATCTCCATCCATCATTGCTACAATATTCCCTTTCGAGTATTCAAGTCCCGCGGTATATGCAGCCTGATGGCCGAAGTTTTTCGATAATGAGAGAACTTTTATCCTGTTGTTGTTCTTCCGGTTTTCCAGGAGGTACTCCAGGCTATTGTCTGTACTCCCGTCATCAACAAAGATCACCTCATAATCCTCAATAAATGATTCAAGTGCTTCAATGGTTCTTTTAACCAGTTCATTGACCAGTTTCTCTTCATTAAATATAGGTATTACCAGCGACAGCATATTCATTTTTTTATCTCTCCCTGTTGACCTCAGTCATATTGCGGAAATTAATTATTTGTTGCCAGTTCCTTACTTTCCAGGAGGAAGGTTTGGTATGAAGTCATTTTTGTATTCGTGCAAGTGCAAATTCAGCTTCATCTTTTAACTCGGGATCAGAATTAAGCTTTTTTATAGTATTAACTGAATAATCTGTTCCCATCCAGCTTAGCTCACGAAGCAATAGTTTCTTAGCTTCAGATGTTGATCCATTATCAGACAGCACTTTTACCATGTCTTTTTCAATTGCCAGTAAGCCCTGGGTGTCGCCCGACAAAGATCTGATTTTGCTTTGAATACAGGCCAGACTTTTAGTACTTCTTGTTATATCGTATTTCCCAATAGTTTTAAAAGCCTCGTCAAGTGTCATCTCTTTAAAATCGGGACGAAGAACGACGCCAGCTGTGCTTGGAAAGTCCCATGGAATTTTTTGCGTAACATCGCCGGTTATTGCCCACTCCGCTCCTCTCTGCAGGGTTGTGATAAACCCGGCGCACTGCATAGCCGGACCACCACCTATATCAGCATGTCCCATTGCGGTGTGAAAGATTCTTCCCTTTCCAAAAGTTATTGTCATTAGCATTGGTTCATCTCTCATAGTACCTCCTCCTAAAGCACTATCGGCAAAAGCTGAAGCTAGTATCTGCATATTTTTTGCAGGTCCCCGAAGTAGGCTGTAAAGTTCATCTGTTCCATGTAACCATGCTACAGGTAATCCCTTCATTATAGGATGATCCATGATTCTTGTCCTTACAACATACTCACGTCTTTTTCCGTGTGTTCCACCGATTCCTGCTGTTGTATCCACTATCAGTTTATTATCTTTATAGTAAACGTAAGGACCATCCTTCTGGTTACGGTCACCCCACCCACCGAGTCCAGTCATAGCATTATACTCCTTCCAGCCCGGGAATGAATTGTCGGCAGCATGATAGATGACTACACCGCCTCCGTTCCTTACGAAATCAACAAAAGCAGTGTCAGTTTTATCTGACCATGAATCACCATTATAATCAATAACAACCAGCTTATACTTTGAAAAATCCGGATTAAAGGTCTTCATGTCTCCGCCTTTATCAGGTGTTTTCATTATATCAGTAGAGAACAACCCCGTTTCGTCTAGGATCTGTTTGAGAATCGGGGAACTTTCCTGCCAGTTATGATTATTCTGGCCTGTAATTAAAAGAGTTTTATATGTTGCTTCATTTTTGCATGCTGAGAAAAAGGGCAGAAGACCAAATACAGTTAACAGAAGAAGGTTTTGCTTTTTCATAATGATACTCATTAAATAGTAGGTAAATTCCATGGTTGACGATATGGACGGGAAAGAAGCCTGGAAGCTTTCTGATTCCCGATAATCTTCTCTTTATCAGGGTCCCATTTAATAGTCTCACCAGTGGTCATGGCAATTTCCCCCAATAGTGCTACTGATATGGCACGGTAAGCAACCTCAACAGGTGCTATTGCTGGTTTTCCTGAATGGATACAATCGATGAAATTCTTCCAATGGTCACTGCTTTTGTAAAGATGTATCTCATTTTCTCCGATTACCTCATTAAGGATTTTAGGATCCGAAGCGGAAATAATATCACCTCTGTCAACATGAATCCATCCCATGTCACCATGCCATGTTGTTCCCATTCCAAGGGGAAGACGTGATGCATTTGCCACACGCATTTCAATTCCGTTGTCGTACCTGCAAAGAAAATCATACTCAACAGGAACATTAAAAATTCCTTCATAAGGATATACTCCTTTCCCGGAAATCTCAACAGGTCCTGTGTGCTCCAGTCCTGCTCCCCAGTTTGCTATATCAATATGATGGCCGGCCCAGTCAGTCAACTGACCACCGGAATAGTCAAGCATCCATCTCCAGTCCCAGTGAGCTACTCCACGGTATGGAACCTTTAAAGCAGGTCCGAGCCACATGTCCCAGTCGAGTTCAGGTGGAACCGGTCTGACAGGAGGCGTACCGATACCTTTATTACCATCAGGAAGGCCAACTTCAATATATTTAACTTTTCCAACTCTTCCATTAATCGCCAGTTCCGCTCCGCGATGAAAATTAGTTAGAGAGCGCTGCCAGCTTCCAGTCTGCCAGATTATGTTATTTTTCTTTACAGCCGCTACTATTGTCTGTCCGTCTTCAATGGTACGGCATATTGGTTTTTCACCATAAACATTCAGACCTTTATTTACTGCTGCGGTATAAATGATTCCGTGCCAGTGATCGGGCAGTGCTATTGATACGGCATCAAGTTTTTCTTTTTCAAGGAACTCACGATAGTCTGCATATTTACGGCAGTCTTTGTTCTTATATTCAGTATCAACAGTCTCCTTAGCTTTGGAAAGCCTGTTCGAATCAACGTCACAAACAGCAACAAAATGAACTGAATCTTTGAGTCTTAGAAAATCCCTCATATTGCTCATTCCCTGTGAACCGGTTCCAATTGAACCAATGATAATACGATTACTTGGAGCAACTTTCCCTCCCATACCCAGGACTGATGAAGGAATAATCTGAGGCAGAATAAAAGTGCCGGCTGCAACTGCAACTGATCGTTTTACGAAATCTCTTCTGTTTGTTTTGCTTGCCATAATCAGGTAAGTAATATTGATATAATAACTGTCTGAAATTAAATTAAATGACTATTGGAGTTCCGGGAACCGGAGTCTCGAATACCATATCCACCGGACCCATCTCAATTTTTTTCGGGCCGAGTTCCATATCTGATTTGAATATGTCATCCCATGTAACCATCTTGCCTGTATAGGCAGCAGTTCTTCCCATGATTGCTGTCAATGTGGAAATTGCTGTTGTTTCAGCTTCATTGACATAATTTCCTGTCCTGATGGCATACACAAGGTGCATATGCTCCTGAACATAAGGTGGTATCTTAACCGCGTTTGTGGCATTACCGTTCTCGTCCTTTGGATATTCAAACTGCCATTTAATTTTTCCGTTGAGGTCGTAAATCGTGTTGGCGCAATTTGTATAACCTTCAGTTCCCATAACAAGTTCTCCCGTTGCATTTGCGCAACTGTCAATTTCGCGGCACATACTGTGAGAACTTATGCCTGTCCCATAATCAAAGTCGATGCTGAAAAAATCGTACTGGTCGCCAGTCACCCTTCTGGCTCTTCCTCCATAACCAATTGCTTTCTCAGGATGTTTCCCGATAAACCAGTTAATGACATCTATATTATGCACATGTGTATCAAGAATAAAATCACCGCATAACCAGCAAAAATTGTTCCAGTTCCTGATCATGTATTCCATGTCATTCCATCCTTTTTCACGTTCGCGGAACCATACATGATCCTGATTCCAGTAAGCTTTGGCAGATGTGATCTTTCCAATTGCACCTGCAGCGACCTGCTTATATGTCTCAATATAATCTTCCTGATGCCTTCTCTGAGTTCCTGTCACAACGCACAAACCGATTGCAGCAGCTTTTTTTGCTGTGGTAATTATTGAGCGAATACCTACCGGATCAACAGCCAGAGGCTTTTCCATAAATGAATGTTTATTATTCTCAACCGCTGCAAGGAAATGTTCAGGTCTGAATTTACATGGAGTAGCAAGAATAACGACATCTATTTCAGGAATAGCCATAAGCTTCTTATATCCGTCGAGTCCGGTAAAACAATTTTCCTCCTTGATTGGCAGATTGAAGGATGCAAATCTTGCTCTGCAGGCGTCGATCTTGTCCTGAAAAACATCTGCCAGGGCAATGATCTCAAGATCGGGGCCTGCACTGATGAAATTTATTGCGGCTCCTGTTCCCCTTGCTCCGCAACCGACCAGGCCTGCTCTAAGTTTCTTTCCTTTTGGAGCACCTTTCAATATTGGTGCCAGGCCCAGTGTCTGAACATCCGGTGTTCTTTTGCAGGCTGTTATCAGAGCTCCTGCTCCTGCCAGTCCTAATCCTGCAAGAGCAGTTCTCCCAATGAATTTTCTTCTGTCAATGTTCTGCATATATTTTCTGTTAAAATATTCCTTCTATTGTCCGATAGTACTGTCTGCTTCGCATACAACCCTGAAACCAACGTCAATACAATCGGAATACCACCAGACGCTTTTAGGCATCTGCGGATCAGTCACCAGCCACGCCTTCGTTTTCGTGAAATCGCGTGATGCACTTCTTACATCCCTTGCATCGCTCTTGAATGATCCACCGCGGATAACATGTTCCTGTCCGTCGGCTGGTCCGCGTGGATCCACAACTTCTGTTGAGTCAGCTTTATAAGTATTTGGCGAATAGTAATCGAGACAAAACTCAGCGACATTGCCCAGCATGTTCTTCAATCCAAATGGATTGGCTTTGACAGATTGTGGTTCTTTTGTCTTTGAATTGCTATTGGCTTTATAAACAACTCTCGATGCAATAACGGAAGTATCGGGCCCGAAGATCTTCTTTATCAATCCCTCTGAAGTGAACTTTTTAGGATTACCCGGGAAAAAATATGGTGTTTCGGTTCCCGCCCTGCAGGCATATTCCCATTCAGCTTCTGTCGGCAGCCTGTATTTTTTGCCTGTTACCTGGGAAAGCCACTGGCAATATACCCAGGCAGCTCGCCAAGACATTGTTATTGCTGGCCTGGTGGCTTTGCCCCATCCCTGATCGGGAGCGCCCCATGGTGGCGTTGCACCGCTGATAGCATCCACATTCTTTTTGGTAACTACCTGTCCTTCTGTCCTTCCCTGAGAACCTGTAGCCCTGAAGAATGCCATATACTCATCCCATGTAACTTCAGTTTTAGCTATCCAGTATCTGGAAAGTTTAACTTTTCTGACAGGACCTTCATCGGCATTACGCAAGGGTTCTTTAGCAGGACTGCCCATTATGAATTTTCCGGCTGGTATGGCAACCATATCGAAAGTCACATTTGATCCGGGTATCTTCTCAGTGAAATTTTCAAATTTTTCAACCTTTGCAGCTTCAGTGTAATTTGCCTGGTTCACAGTAACTGTTACGCCAAAACCAGTATTATGTGCATGCAGGGCGTTTTTATCATAATGTCCTACATTAAGATGGCAGTTTATGCATGAAAGTGGATCTTTACTGGTGGTATATAACAGGTGAGCATTGCCTCCGTCAACAGACAGTTTTACAGGAAATAGGTTCTGATGGCATTCCAGGCAAGCTTTTTCGTATGTATATCCTTTGGCATTTTCGAGCAGTTTCTTTTCTTCCCAGTTGATCTTTGCGCTGTCCTTGAACAGATAACCATAAACATCCTTAAACCCGTGCTTTGCCTTTGCCATGAGATGTCCGTTACCCTCCGGCGGAAGGTGGCATTGTACACAATGTACAATATGTCCGGTACGATTATTATAATGTGCGGATAACAACCAGGCCTGATCGGCTAACGGATGGAAATGGCACGACATACAATATTTGTCGGTCGAAGTATAATCCATTACAGCTTTACCCGATCTCAACAACACAAGACCTATAATAATACCAATGATTATCAGCCCGGCTTTTGTCCTGTGTTTGACAATAGTCAGGCCATGAAGATTAGGTTTATTCATTTTCCCGGAAAAGATTCAATTAAAACTGGTTAAAGTTAATTGTTTGTCCGGCTTCATGGCAAATAAATGGTTAATATTTATTATAAAAAATGTTAAATTTCAGAATATGTAACACTGCAAAATACGCAAGGATTGGGCATCTCTAAAGGGGAATCGTACTTGCACGGGGCAAGCCAGGAATCAACTTAATGTCTTCATTCCTGCTCAACCAAACTGCTTCCAATATGTTTATATAAAGAAATTTAATCAAAATGAGGGTCAAAATAATATTTTGGCATAAAGATTGTTTTTAATTTGAAAAGTATATTTTTGTACATAAAATTATTATACCCTATGAAAAAGTTTGCAGTTATACTTCTTGTTACATTTGTTACAGCGTTGGTAGTGAGTTCATGCAATAAGAAGGAATGTCCTGCTTATTCAAAAGGACATGCAAGAGCTAATACTGAGCAGCCAGGCAGAAGTGTCTGAATTCTGCTTTGTTTCAGAGTGTCTTCCATTTTTATAAGTTAGCAATACGATGAGAAAGCTGCTTATATCAGCGGTATTTATTTCATTTGGTGCAATAAACTTATTTGCACAGGGTGAGTTAGATGAGCAGCAGAAAGTTTTCTTCCGGAATGAGAGATCATTCGGGATACTTCTCAACTCCGACGGGGTTGGTATAAGTTATCGTGAAGCAAAAAGAATTGATTTCCGTAACAAGCAATTGCTTGAATTTGATGCCGGAACACTTAGGGACTCAAAGGAATACAAGCAACAAAGTGCATATACCCAGGGCGGTTCATATATTTATGGCAAGCTCAATTCGACTTTTTACCTTAGAGCCGGAATAGGTTATCAGCATGAACTCTTTAAAAAAGCAGATCTTGGCGGAATCGCAGTAAGGTATTTTTATACTGCTGGGCCCGTGCTTGCAATATACAAACCCATCTATTACAAGGTTTTGTACCCTATCTCTTCTAACGAGTATGAAGTAAGAGAGGAAAAGTTTGATGCATCGATTGCCATCCCGCAGGATATATACAGCCGGGCTTCTTTTACGAAAGGGCTTAATGAAATGAAGGTCATGCCGGGTTTATATGCCAAGGCAGGTTTCAACTTTGAGTACAGCAAGGAGGATAAGGTAATTCATGCGATTGAACTTGGCGGACAGCTTAATGCGTTTCCCAGGAGAATCCCGATTATGGCTGTCGATAACAATAAAGCCCTGTTTTTCTCGCTCTTCGTAAGCTACAGATTCGGTATAATTATTGACCCTCTGGATCCCGATTCAAATAAGCTGTCGAACATCTTTCGGAGAAAAAAGAATTATTGATGCTATTGCTACTTGGGGTTTCCATGGAAAATATTATTTTTGTAGATCACATTTATTAACAATTTAATGATATAGAAATGTCTAAAATTAAAGTAGGTATCAACGGTTTTGGCAGGATCGGCCGACTGGCCTTCAGGGCTGCCATGAAGAGGAACGATATAGAAATAGTCGGAATCAACGATCTCCTCGAAGCTGAATATATTGCATATATGCTTCGCTATGACACAGTTCATGGAAGATTCGATGGAAAAGTTGAAGTTAAGGATGGTAAACTGATCGTAAACGGACAGAGTATCCGTATTACCAGTGAAAAAGATCCTTCAACTTTGAAATGGAATGAGGTTGGCGCTGAGTACGTACTTGAATGTACCGGGNTATTCCTGACAAAAGAAACCGTAGCNGGTCATATCACNGCAGGTGCNAAACGTGTTGTGATGTCAGCACCTTCAAAAGATGATACCCCAATGTTCGTTATGGGTGTTAACCATGATAAATACAAAGCAGACATGCAGTTTGTATCAAATGCTTCATGTACAACTAACTGTCTTGCCCCTGTAACAAAAGTTCTCCATGATAATTTCGGTATTATCGAGGGTCTCATGACAACAGTTCATGCAACCACAGCTACTCAGAAAACCGTCGACGGTCCTTCAAAAAAAGACTGGAGAGGCGGACGTGCAGCTGCAGGTAATATTATCCCATCTTCAACAGGTGCTGCTAAAGCTGTTACCAAAGTTATTCCTGAATTGAAAGGAAAACTTACCGGTATGTCTTTCAGGGTCCCTACTCTTGATGTTTCAGTTGTAGACCTTACCTGCCGTCTTGAAAAAGCTGCAAGCTACGACGATATCAAAAAAGCTATGAAAGCTGC
>JGI20214J51650_10000805_pt1 | contig 19619 bp, 12 predicted proteins | sample WetSurMetagenome_FD_51650 | JGI IMG/M metagenome (IMG submission 51650) | reverse complement strand
TGCTGGCAAGGGTAAGTGAAACGAATTCGCGATCTTCGGGGATGGTGTCATCGACTGGAACAATCTGGATCGTCGCAGATGGAGCGCCGTCGGGAAGGACCACAGACGAGGGGATATAGCTGTAATCGGCACCATTGGTTGCCGTACCGCCGATAGTATAGAAGACGGTCAGCGTCCCCGTGGTGTTTCCTGAACGCGAGACCTTGAATTCACCCGGGTCCGAGCCCTCCTCTGCGGCACGATTGTCAGTCAAGGTAAGGGTCACCGTGGGCAGATCGTCGTCGGCAATCGTGACGGTGGCGTTATCAGAGGAGGCGGAGTTATAGAGTTCGTTGGCCAGGAGGGCAAGCTTGACCGTCTCCGGCCCTTCCAACAGGGTGTCGTTGATGGGTGCTACGGTAATCGTTGCGGAAGGCGAATTCGCCGGTATCACAAGCGAGCCGGGGAGTGCGGCATAATCAGTCCCATTCGTTGCGGTGCCGCCTATGCCATAATAGACGGTCAGCGGACTCGTGGTGATCCCGGTCCGGGAAACCGTAAAGAGGCCGGGAACCGCCGGTTCCGCTGCATTGGGGTTCGTGGCGGCGATGGCAACGATGGGGCGATCATCATCGGCAATGCTCACGGTCGCGCTGCTTTGGGCGGCGATTTTATAGTTTTGAGCAGGCGAAATGGTCAAAACCACCTCTTCGACACCTTCATAGTCGGTATCTTGCAAAGGAGCAACCAACACCGCGGCGGATGCAGCATGGGCTGGAATCGTTACCGGACTGGTGAGCAGGGCATAGTCGGTGCCGTTGGCTGCACTCCCGCTGACGCTGTAAGCCACAACCAACGGGTCGGTTGTGCTCCCCGTGCGATACACCGTGAACTGACCTGTATCCGGCCCCTTTTCCGCAGCATTGGCATCGGTGGCGACAAGCGAGACAATTGGCCGTACGTCATCGGCAATGGTAATAGTGGCCTTGGGAGGGGCTCCCACGTTATAGGAACTGCTGCTGGAAACGGTGACGATAACGGTCTCATCACCCTCGAGAACATCGTCGCCGATTGGCGTTAAGGTGATCGTTTGCGAAGGCGAACCCGCAGGTATTACAAGCGAGCCGGAAAGCGCAGCATAGTCGATCCCGCCAGTTGCCGTACCGCTGGTGGTGTAGGTGACAGTCAAAGAGGAGGTGGTAATTCCGGTTCGAGAGACCGTGAACAGCCCCGAATTAGTTCCCATTTCCAAAGCATTTGAGATGGTCGCAGCGATGCTCACCGTTGGCAGGTCATTGTCATGGATGGTCACCATCGCATTGTTGGGCGATCCCAGCTGGTATGAAGAATTGCTTGCCAGTGCGAATACGACGGTCTCGTCGCCCTCATATTCCCCATCGTCTATCGGCCTCACTGTGACATTGGCCGATGATGAACCCGCCGGAATGGTAACCGAATTTTGTACGGTCGCATAGTCGGTGCCATTCAGCGCGGTGCCGCCGAGGGTATAATAGACAACTAATGGTGAACCGGTAATACCAGCCCGCGTGATCATGAATTGCCCGGGATCAGTGTCGGTCTCGGAAGCGTTCGGATCCGTTGCGGTGACTGTTACTGTCGGCAGATCATTGTCAACAAGGGTAATTCTCGCACTATTGGGTGAAGCGACATTGTAGAGGGCGCTTCCGGAAAGGGTGAGGATGATCGTCTCGTTTCCCTCGTATTCGGTGTCATCAACCGGGGTCACCAGAACAGTGGCTGAAGGGGCGCCGGCCGGAATTGTCACACTGAGGGGGAGGGGAGCATAGTCAGACCCGCTTACCGCGGTTCCACTGACAGTCCAGTCAACCGCTAAGGCAGAGCTGGTAATTCCGGTGCGAGAGATCTTGAATTCGCCCTTCAGCGGTCCAGATTCAAGGAAAGAGGAAGTAGTCGCCGCAACGGTCACTGACGGCAGGTCGTTATCGACAATGGTCAGGGTGGCGCTGGCGGGAGAGCCAACCTTATAAGTAGAACTCGGCAATATGGTCAACACGACCGTCTCAGGACCTTCGAATTCCTCATCATCGACCGGTGTCACGGTGATGATCGAGGAAGATGAACCCTGGGCAATAGTGACGGTTCCGGAGAGTTCTTTGTAGTCGGTGCCGTTGGTAGCCGTGCCGGTCACAACATACTTCACCGTCAGGGGGTTCGAGGTGTTCTCGGTTCGGTAAATGGTAAAACGCCCGGAGTCTTGGTCCGCTTCATAAGCGGAGGGATCGGTCGCCGCAGTCGTCACTATCGGCAAATCGTTGTCGACGATGGTGATGGTGGCCGTAACGTTGGGACCGAGATTGTAGGAAGCATTCGGGGACAGGGTGAGGGTGACGGTTTCGTCTCCTTCATAGCCCGTGTCGTCAATGGGGGTTACAAAAATACTGACGGTAGCAGCACCGACTGAAAAGGTTACGGTGCCGGAAAGCTGCCCGTAATCGCTGCCTGATGAAGCGGTGCCGCCAGCGCTGTAGCTGACGGTGAGAGGCGCGCTGGTTATGCCGGTGCGCGAGACGCTAAATTGAGCCGATCCTGGGCCCTGTTCCGGAACCGTGGCAACGGTGGCGGCGAGGGTTACCGTGGGCAGATCATTGTCGGCAATTGTGACTGTGCCGCTTTTGGCCAAACCGAGGACGTAGGATGGAGCGGAAGAAAGCGTGACCGTAACCGTCTCATCCCCTTCGTAATCCAAATCATCGATGGGCTTCACGGAGATTGCGGTTGAAGACGCAAAGGCCGGAATGGTCACCAACCCGTCAATCGCCTGAAAATCAACACCATCGGCGGCGGTGCCGCTGAGAATAAAATTTACGGCTAGGGGCGAGGAGTTTATTCCCGTGCGGGAGACAATAAGTTGAGCCGACCCGGGGCCTTGCTCCGGAACCGTGGGAACCGTGGTGGCTATAGTCACCACTGGCAGGTCGTTATCGACAATGATCACGCTGGCGCTGACGATGCCAATGTTGTATGCACTTGAGGATAAGAGGATGACGGTGACCGCCTCGTCCCCCTCGTAATCCAGGTCATCGGTGGGTTTTACGATTATTGAGGCTATTGCATCCCCGGCAGGGATGATAACTGAACCGGGGAGTTTCTCGAAATCGACGCCATTCGAAGCAGTGCCTCCGACGGCGTAGTTCAAGGTTAGAGGAGAGGTGGTTATACCCGTTCGCGAAACAGTAAATTGCCCTGCTCCCAGACCCTGTTCCGGGACCGTGGCAACGGTTGCCGCAATGTTGACGGTCGGCAGATCGTTGTCCAGAATAGAAACCACTGCAGTGCTCTGTGCGCCGATGTCGTAGAGAGCTCCGCTGATGATGGTCAGTTCGACCGTTTCCGTACCTTCATAGGCCTGATCATCAATGGGGGAAACGGTGATGGTTACAGACGAAAGGCCGGCCGGAATGGTGACGGACCCAGGCAAGGAATCGTAATCCGCTCCGTTTGCGGCGGTCCCGCTGACCATGTAGTTTACCGTAATGGGTACATTCCTGGAATCTGAACAATTAATCGTAAATTGGCCTTTGTCTGCGCCTGGTTCGGATGCCATTGGATCGGTTGTGGTGACGCTGATCAGAGGTTTGGTCACGGTGATGTAGGAATTCCTGGTCAGAGTATCGGTTCCGCCCAAGCCGCTGACACTCAAACTCACGGTGTAGGTGCCGGGCGAGGCATAAGTGTGGCTTGGGTTCTGAGCGGTGCTCGAGGTGCTATCTCCAAAATCCCAGAACCAGCTTGAGAAAGCTCCTTCGGACGCATCCGTAAATTGAACCGTAAGCGGAAATGTGCCAATGGATTTATCGGCGCTGAAATTGGCCAAAAGCGCGTTGAGTTTTGCTACAAAAGCGTCCGATCCGGCAGTGTTAAAGGCCATGAATGTGTTCAGCGTGGTAGGAAAATCGAGAGAAGATGTCTTCCCGGTGACGTAGACATTACCGATGGTCCTCGCGGCAATGCTGTAGCCGATATCGGCGGCACTGCCCCCAAGGTAGGTGGAGTAGTCGATTTTGTCTCCCGCGGCGCTGATTCTGGTGACAAAGCCATCGGAGCTTCCTCCGCCGTAGATATTTTGGACGGCCTTGACGGTGGGGAAATTGCCGGAGGTTCTGCCGGCAGCGTAGGCATTGCCATTGCTGTCGACGGCAATGGCGTAGCCGACATCGCTGCCTCCGCCCCCGAGAAATGTTGCATAGGAAAGGGCATCTCCCCGAGAGGAGACCTTCGCCACAAAGGCATCGGCGTCGCCGCCGCCATAGGTGCTCTGGATGGCATTGGTGTGGGGAAAGTTGGCAGAGGAAGTCTTGCCGGTCACATAAGCTTGGCGACTGCCGTCAACAGCGATGCCGCGAGCGAAATCGGCATTACTGCCGCCCAGAAAGGTCGAATAGGCAACCTGCCCGGATGAGCCCAGGATCTTCATGACAAAGGCATCGGCGTCTCCGCCACCGTATGTATCCTGAAACCCGCCGGGAACAGGGAAATCCGACGAAGCCGTCTCGCCGGCCACGTAGATGCTTCCGTTATCGTCCAAAGCGATGGCATAAACGGAGTCGGCCTTGGTGCCTCCGATAAAAGTGGAATACGGGACCGCTGTTCCAAGATTGTTGAGTTTCACCATAAAAGCATCGGAATAACCACCGCCGTAGATATGCTGCAGAGCGAGCCCGAAGATGGGGAAGTCAGCCGATGAGGTCACACCACCGACATAAGCCTGGCCGAACTTGTCCACGGAAATACCTTGGCCAACGTCATCAAGACTTCCTCCGAGATAGGTGGAGTAGATCAGAGCCGAACCGGTGGTGTTCAATTTGACCGCGAAGGCATCGGAATAGCCTGTGCTCCCGGGTGGGTTGGGAAAGGCGCTGGCGGTTGTCGGAAAGTCGTCGGAAGCGGTTTCACCTGTTATGTAAGCGTAGCCGAGACTATCCACTGCAATACCGAGGCCGCTGTCCGTATCATTGCCTCCGAGGTAGGCAGAATATACGAGGGCGGTTCCCGTGGCATTGAGCTTGGTAACGAACACGTCCGCATCGCCGCCTGCGTAAGGGCCAAGGCCCGGCATCGTGGTCGGGAAATTGGTGGATGATGTCTTTCCGGCAATATAAGCATTGCCCTGCGCGTCAACGGCGATGGCATTGCCGGCATCGCTTCCGAGGCCCCCAAGATAAGTCGAATAAACCAGCACCGGGTCGATGATGAGAGGGTAATCTCGGTGGTAGGAAGCAATATCAAACCCAAAGATCAACTCCGTGTTCTCCGGTGATGTTCCGGGAGATCCGGGTTCAATATGGAACCCTCCTTCAACATCAAAACGTTTTCCGTTGATTTCCTGATAGACAACCGGTTTCCGATGAGTCAGGCTCCCACCGTCGGGAAGCTGTAACCACAAATCGCCACTGGGGGTGATGCCGAAATGCTGAATGCCTTGGTATCCGAATCTAACCCGCGATGGATCAGCGCCGGGCTTGACGAAGACGTCGTATTCCAGAGCGTGGTTTGAACCGTAAAACTTGATGTCAACTCCGGGATAGGCTTCGTGATATACGACAGACCCGTAAGTCGCGATGTTGGTCCTCCACTTCCCCGGATCCTTTCCGATAAAGTAGTTAACCTTGCCTTCCTGTTGCTGCCGGCCGTCAATTCGACCGCCTCTCTGCATGCCGACGGGGAAGAGACGAACCAGCGAAAATTCGGTGCCTTTTCCTCTATGCGGGTAGCGCACCTTGTCGCCGGATCGAACCGGGGATGGATCTTCGGATTCAGACAGGAGGGGGGCGAAGGATTTTTCGAAACTGAAAACCACGTCGTCTTCGGAGAAGAGGATGGAATGTCCCGGACCTTTTTCGTAATATTTTACCCTATCAGGGAGTTGCCCGTCATTCTTGATAAAATAGAGGGGAATCTTACCATACATCCCAATTTGCGATGGCGTATTCTCACTCACTGACAGGGCCGTGGAAAGCCCGAAGAAGATGAAAGGGCAGAGGAATGTGATCAACAGGTGCAAGAGAAGGCTGCCCCTTGACCGGCCACGGAATAGATCAAGCCCCGTTAGGCATCTTCTGATAGCTTTCATTTTCCCCATCTCCTTTGGTTGCGATTTGCTTAAACTGGAATGAATCAAATGAGTGTCCATGATATTGAATGCTCTATTTCCCGCGGCCTGAGGATATCAACTCTCTAATTCCCAACGCCTCCGTCCGCGACTCAACTCGCTGAACAATCGACGGATCCATCACAATATCGTCGGGCCAGTCACGAAGGTGTTGGTCTTCAGGTCCTTTTCTTGTGGCATCGATGACGATACGGTTGTCCCTTCTAACAAGATCGCGTTTGGGATCGACGTTGTTGAAAACCTTCCATAACACCAATGAAGCATCCTTCAAATCGATGTAATTGTCATACAGGACGATTATGGAGAAGGCCGCCAGGGTCTTACAATTCAGTAGATCTTCGGCCAATTCGCGGCCGTTATGTTTTCCATCCTTCTGAAAGTTGAGGAGCAGCAAACGGTTCTTCGTATACAAGCCGGGAACATGGAAAGTCACCAGCAGGGGTGAAGTTTCCCGCAGTGCATCGGTTATAAGCAATTCGGGGGGAATCGGCAGGGAATCAGTCGGGCGGCGGCGATGCTTCTCCTCGGGTAAACGCCTGGTGGCGTCAATTCCAAGCTTCGCTCCAAAGAGGGGTTCGGGTGCACTGTGGTCAAGAACATCGAGAACCCCTTCGGAAACATAAAGATCCGATTCCAGATCAACCTCGTTCAACAGGGTCTCGAGAACCTTTCGGGGCGAACCCAAATCCACCTCCGCATCCACCAGGACTAATGCTTTGCAGAAGCTCATTTGTCCCTGTCCCCACAAGGCGCTCATGACCCGACGAGCATGTCCGGGATATTCCTTGCCCAAGGAAATGACGGTGAGGTTGTGAAAAACCCCTTCCCACGGCATCCAGAAATCACGGATTTCCGGCAGGACGGCNTTGAGAAGCGGCAGGAAAATCCGTTCCGTCGCCCTNGCAAGGTAGCAGTCTTCCATGGGAGGGCGCCCTACGAGGGTGGCCGCAAACACCGGGGATCTTCGGTGGGTCATGGCGGTGACGTGGAAAACAGGGTATTCTCCGACCAGCGAGTAATACCCGGTGTGATCTCCGAATGGCCCTTCCAAACGCAGCTCAACAGGGTCCACATAACCTTCGAGAATGAACTCGGCTTCGGCGGGGACCTCCAGGTCAACGGTAAGACATTTCACCATAGGAACCGATTCTCCGCGGATAAAACCGGCAAGCATCATTTCATCGATGCCGCGAGGAAGCGGGGCTGTGGCCGCGTAGGTCGTCGCCGGGTCCGTTCCAATCGCGACGGCGACCGGCATACGCTTACCCTCCTTGCGATACTCCTGAAAGTAGTGAGAACCATCTTTATGGATGTGCCAGTGCATGCCTGTGGTGCGCCGGTCGAAAACTTGAAGCCGATACATGCCGACGTTCCGTCGCCGCGTTTCGAGGCTGCGAGTAATCACCAACGGCAGCGTAATGAACGGGCCGCCATCTTGCGGCCAACATTTCAGGACGGGCAGTTGCGAAAGGTCAACCTGCTCGCCGACAGCCACCACTTCCTGACAAGGCGCTTTTCTCACCCTTTTGGGCAGGAAGCGGAGTGCGTCCAAACCCAGGGGAAGCATGCGCAGGGCCTCCTTTATTGACTTGGGCGGCTCCATCTGAACGAAGCGGCGCACGCGACCGGCCAAAGCATCCAGATCGGGCACCCCAAGAGCCATGCAGATTCGTCGTTCACTTCCGAAAGCATTGGTCAGAACCGGAAATGGCGATTCGACCACACGTTCGAACAACAACGCCTTTCCACCCCCCGGACTCTTGGAGGCCAAATCGGTGATTTGAGAAATTTCGAGGTTTCGGGAGACTGGGGCCTTGATCCTCTGCAGCTCACCGGCCTTCTCCAACAAGGTGATAAATTCCTGAAGATTTCGATAACAATACGGCATAAGTGATAAATGCCCCTCCTCTAAGTCCCTCTAGGAAACAGATCTGAAGGCAACATGAATTCCAGAACAAGGCAAGGTCAGGTCATCCATGTGTCCAGGAGAACCGCCAAAAAAAGGAGCACGGACACAGCGCTGTTGATATGAAAGAAGGCAAAATTAACCTTATCCAACTGGTTTGGCTGGACCAGTTTGTGTTCGACGATGAGCAGAATGCAAATGAAGAGCAAAGCGCCAAGATAAACAGGGCCAAGATGAAAAACGAAAAAGAGCAGAAACAGGAAAAACAAAGTGAGGGCATGCAGGACAGAGGAAATCTTCAAGGCCTGTTCAACGTCCCGGCAGGCCGGAAGCGAAAATAAACCTTCTTTGCGGTCGAATTCGATATCCTGACACGCGTAAAGGATATCAAATCCGGCAATATAGGTCATTAAAGCCAGGGATAGAGGCAAAATGCGCGCGTCCCATTCGCCCGTGCTGGCAATCCAGGCCCCTATCGGGGCAAGGCCAATGGCAAATCCAAGGACGAGATGGGAGAACCGGGTGAAACGCTTCGTATAAGAATAGAAAAAAAGCACCGTGAGCACGGGGACCGAAAGGGCCAGACAAGACGATCCAAGCATACCGGCACTCAAAAAGAAGATTGATGACGACATCAAGACGAATACAAGTACGGACTTCTGGTCAATTTGACCCGCTGCAAGAGGGCGGGAAGAGGTCCGATGGTTCCGGCGATCGTATTCATGATCCACATACCGATTGAATCCCATAGCAGCTGAACGTGCGGATGCCAAGGCAAGCAGGATCCACCACAAGACTGCGGACCCTATCGGACGCTGTCGATATGCCAGCAGCACGGCTGCCAAGGCGAAGGGAAGGGCAAAGACGGTGTGGCTGAATTTGATCAATCGACCGTAAATCAGCATGCGATTCATCAACGCAGCCAAATTTGCCCCTTTCTCGGAAAATCTTTTCCTGAGCCTCTCTTCCGGCCTTCTCCTGGTCATTATTGCGTTTTTTTATTAGCATAACTTCTACACCAAGAAAAGGTTTCCAAAGGTTATTCCCTGTGGAGAGTTATAATGATCAATAGGTACCGTGAATTCGACCGAACCCGGTATCGGGTTGTCATCGGTGAAAAGGTAGCAATTATCGGTGTGTGGTCTCCGTTGACTGAATCTTAGCCCATCAACCCCAAGCTGTTGGATTTGATGGAATAATTCTGGTGAAATGGGAATGAGTGACATTCGCAAAGGCATGGACGTTGATTTGGAGGTTGAAAAGCTCGCATTCGGAGGAAAGGCCCTGACGCGGCTGGATGGCCTGGTTGTTTTCATCGACCACGCGCTTCCAGGCCAACGCGTACGGGTCAGAATCACTAAAAAGAAGAGACAGTTTGCCGAAGGTTTTGTGCTGGAATGCCTTTCCCAGTCCCCTCATTATGTGGAACCAGTTTGCCCTCATTTTGGAGTGTGCGGAGGATGCAGTTGGCAGGATCTACAGTATGAGGAGCAATTATTCTGGAAGCGACTGCACGTGCTCGAATCCCTCCAGCACCTTGCCGGTATCGATGAAGCAACCGTGCATCCCACTGTCGCTTCGCCCGGTACTCTTTGGTATCGAAACAAGATGGAGTTTAGCTTTTCCAATCGCTGTTGGGTCCAACGGTGGGATCCTGTTTCCGACAGGAATTCACGATCAGACCAATTGGCTTTGGGGCTCCACGTCCGCAAGTCCTTTGACGCGGTGCTGGACATCGAGAAGTGCATATTACAGTCGCCACTGGCTGTGGAGATCCTAAAAGAGGCACGGTGGTGGTCTCGGGAAAGTCGATTGCCCGCCTACAGCACGAGGAATCATCAGGGGTTCTGGCGCTTTTTGGTTATTCGTGAAGGAAAACGCACCGATCAGCTTCTGGTCCACCTTCTGACTTCGAGTCAGGGGGACAAAGATGCGGTGGCTGAGCGTCTGGCGGGTCACCTCCTCACTCGTTTTCCGGAGATCACCAGCTTCGTCCATTCCCTCACCGACAGAAAGGCGCAGGTCGCTTCCGGTGACTTCAGCCGGTGTTTGAGCGGCCCCGGCTTTATTGAAGATCGACTCGGGGATTTGAAATTCAGGATTTCCCCTCATTCGTTCTTTCAGACCAATACCCTCGCCGCCGGACAGCTTTACCGTGCCATCCTGGAACTCGGAGAATTCACCGGGAGAGAAACCGTTTGGGATCTCTATTGCGGCACGGGAAGCATTGCCCTCTTTATTGCCGCTCATGTAGGGCAAGTGGTGGGGTTTGAAGTGAGCGAGCAAGCGGTAAAAGATGCTTATGACAACTGCGTTTTGAATGGTATTGAGAATTGCTCATTTGTGTCGGGAGATCTCAAGGATGTTATAAGGGAAGGCCGCGGCTGCGGAGAATCGGGTCGCTCTCCGGACGTGGTGATAACGGACCCTCCCCGCTCCGGAATGCATCCGCGAGTTCTGCAGGCTCTCCTTGAGATGGCTCCCTCCCGCATCGTTGCGGTTTCGTGCAATCCCGCGACTCTGGCGAGGGATCTAGTAGTGCTGCTGGAAAAATATCAGATCGAATCGGTGCAACCTTTTGACCTTTTTCCACACACTCCCCACATTGAATGTCTGGTAAAGCTGAAAAGAAGGTGACTGCTATAAAGAACTTCGACCCATGCGATATCCAACCCATGAGCAGGTTTTTGGGGAATGCTCAGGGTTTCCGCATTTAGGTTCAAGCCATGTTGAAGAACAAAAACAATCCGCGGCGGTTCCTCCTGAGGATACTTCCCTTACTCGTCGTACTCCTCATTCCCCTCTTCCTCTCCGGCTATTTCTTCTACCTGTATATCGAAGTGAAACAGCGATTTGAATCCCGTCGATGGAGCATTCCTTCCAGAGTTTTTTCCGCAGCCATACCGATCTACCCGGGACAGTCGCTTTCCATTTCTGGAATGAAGAAGATTCTGCAGGAACGGCGCTATAAAGAAGCCATCAAAGAACCGCTGCAAGCCGGAGAATATAAGTTGGGCCGTGACTGCATCACCGCCTACCTGCGGGAATTCCGTTACCCGGGTCATGTTCTCCCCGCGCAGCGGGTTGAATTTACGTTTCAGCAGAGCAGCCTCGTGAAGATGATAAGCGGCCAGGTCGAGCTGGCCTTCCTGGAATTGGAGCCGCTTGAAATCGTCCGCCTGTTTGGACCCGAGCGGAAGAGTCGGCTGCTCATCAACATCAAGCAGGTTCCCGCCTATCTCATGGATGGGGTGCTGGCCATCGAGGATCATCGTTTCTACGAACATCGCGGGGTCGATTGGTGGGGAACCCTGCGTGCTTTTTACACCGATATTGTCGCGCGGCGGGTTGTCCAGGGAGGTTCTACCATCACCCAGCAACTCGTGAAGAATTACTTTTTGGAACCGGAACGGACTCTCAAACGAAAGATCCAGGAGGCTTCCATGGCAGTGGTTCTGGAAGCTCTTTATGACAAGGATGCTATCCTTGAGATGTATATGAACGAAATCTACATGGGTCAAAGAGGCAGTGTCGCTATTCACGGAATGGGTGAAGCGGCCATCAACTATTTCGGCAGAAACGTTGAAGACCTGACTCTTGCCGAATGTGCCACCCTTGCAGGAATGATTCGTGCCCCTAACAGCTACTCGCCTGTGGCAAATCCGGAAGCATCGAGGGAGCGCCGCAATGTCGTTCTAAGGCGGATGCTTGATCTGGGAATGGTTTCCGCCATAGAGTACGAAAAGGCTCGCGGAGAACCCTGGATCGTGTCTGCCACGAAAAATCCGAGAGACGTCGCCCCATACTATGTGGATTATGTGCGGCAGCAACTCCGTGTTCTTTATGATGAGAAAATTCTGGGGTCCGAGGGGTTGAGCATCCACACGGTACTCCATCCGGAAATGGCCGTGGCTGCAGATATCGCCTTGAGAGAAGAACTTCCCCTGTTGGAGAAGGAATTATCCGAAAGTACCGATACATCTTCTGTCTCAGGGCCGCTTCAGGGGGTTATCATCGCGGTGCAGCCCAAAACCGGGGACGTGCTTGCTTTGATTGGAGGGAGAGACTATGCGGCAAGCAACTTTAATCGCGCCCTCTCTGCCCATAGGCAACCAGGCTCTGCCATTCTGCCATTTGTTTATTTGACCGCTCTGGATCGTTTCACACTCGCCAGCTGGATCAAAGATGAGCCGGTGACCTACACGGTTAATGGAATCAGGTGGTCTGCAACGAATTGGGATGATCGGTATCGTGGCCCGGTTCTGTTTCGGGATGCCCTGGAACAGTCCCTGAATGCAGCCACGGTCAACCTCGCTTTGGCCGTGGGATTGGAGAAGATTATCACGATGATTCATAACCTGGGCATAGAATCGCCGATCCAACCGGTCCCCTCGTTAGCTGTGGGAGACTTCGAGGTAACGCCCCTTGAATTGGCGAAAGCATACGCTGCCTTGGACAATGACGGGCAGAAACCATTCCTTCTCAGTGTCAAGGAAGTGGTCACCGAGATGGGTGAGATCCAAGAAAGGCGCAGCGTTGAGATAGTTCCTGTTACGACTCCTGCTAGAGCCTTCCTCATCACTGACATCTTAGCCGGCGCCGCGCAAAGCAGAAACCTGGGAATTATCAGGGGACTTGGAGTCGATGTCCCATGCGCAGTCAAGAATGGGGTTTCCTCCGATTATCGAGATTCGTGGTTTGTCGGCTATACTACCGACCTCCTGGTAGTCGTATGGGTGGGATACGACGACGGGCGCCCTGTGCGCCTGAGTCTCTCTCAGGGAGCTGCGCGCATATGGGCAAGGTTTATTCACGAGGTCCGACCATGGATTCATCCGCAGGAATTCCGGCCTCCCCCGGGAATCGCACAACGGCTGATCTGCTTGGAGTCGGGGAAGCTCGCAGCCACACGCTGCCGGGAACAGCGCCTGGAGGTATTCCTCTCTGATGGCGTTCCAAAAGAATATTGTACCTTACACTAACGAGTTTCCATCCGGAAACCCTCTTGCCAAGTAGGGGCGGGCTTTATGCACGCCCGAAATAGGCATTGATTCCGCTGCATTTCGGGAGGGGATAAACCCCTCCCCTACATTTCAAACTCAAATACGTAGAGTTTCCGGATGCACACTAACGAGAGGATTCGCATCGGATTCTTTTTGCAGATCCGTTCACATATCAGGCTTTTCATGCTATGAGTCTGACCCGGTCCGTTTGTTCTTCAGACTCAGCCAGATGATAGTATCGACAAACCATCGCCAAAATAGAGGAGGGTTCTTGATATGGTGATTTACCTGTGCAAAAGCAAGGTGTCGAGGCTGGCGCTGATTCTTTGCTTGCTGCTGGTTTCAGCCTGCGCTTCCAAAAAACCGGTCTATATCCCCTCTGAATGGCAACCGCCTCCTCCCGTCCAGCCGTCGTCGCCCCCTCCGCCATCGCCGGCGCCGGCACCCAAACAGNCNCCCATTCTTAAACCTCCCCCGGTGATCAAAGAGAGCGATATTGCGGCGCCTGCAGAGGCGCCGGTAAAAGCGGTGGAAAAGAGCCCGGCCCAACCCCCCCCTCAGCGTCTTGCCTCAATGCATCTCGTGAATCAGGCAAAGACTTCTTTGACCCAGGGTAAACCCGATCCCGCCATTCCTTTGCTTGAAAAGGCCATCCAGATCGATGTTCACAACGGTGAAGCCTTTTTCAACCTGGCGCGGGCATGGCGTATGAAGGGCTCTCGCCAGAAGGCGCTCGAATTCGGCAAAAAAGCGGAGATACTTTTTCAGGACGATCCGGCAAAACTGAAACAGGTATATTTGCTTGAAGCCGACCTTTACAAAGAATTGGGTGACTCTGCCAAAACGGACGCATACCGTCAAAAGGCAGCAAAACTCAAATGAGAAAGAGAAGGGTGAGGGTTTCATTGACTGCACTAAGAAGAGGGTAGGGGATGGACGGTGCGGATGAAAGGCAAAAAGATCCTTCCGTGAGGGTTCGCGGCTATCGACCGTTCTTACTGGTGGTATTGTTTTTCTCCCTTTATCTTGTGTACCTCATTCTTGGTCCTTTCATGGATACGCTCATTTTCTCCATCGTTCTAGCTTCTCTTTTCTACCCGATTCAGATCTATCTGGTGCGCCTCTATCGAGGCAGAAGCAGCCTCGCAGCCTTGACGATCATTTTCATGATCACTTTTCTTTTGGTCATTCCAGTGTTCCTTTTTGTCTCAGCTCTGGTGGGTCAGGGGTTGGAGTCGGTTAACAGGATCCATGAGTGGCTTCGCGTCGGCAATCTCCAAAAACTCACGGAGGATCCCAGAATTCTTGCTTATACCGAGAGGTTTGAGGAGCGTTTCGGTTTCCTGGAGATGAAGAAGCTGGATATCGTCAGCAATCTTATACAGCTCAGCAAGAACCTGGGGCAGTTCCTGTTGGGAAAGGGGGCGACCCTGCTTGGAAATGTCTTGAGTCTCGTCACCCATTTTTTCATCATGATTTTTATCGTCTTCTACCTTGTTCGGGATGGCTACGACATGTTGCAGAAGGGGAGGTCTTTCTCACCTTTGCGGAAGGAACAGGAGGAGAAGCTCCTGCATGATATTCGCGCTGTTGCCAAGTCGGTTCTCCTAGGAACCTTTCTTACGGCACTCTGTCAGGGCCTTGTAGGCGGCATCGGCTTGTCGCTTGTGGATATCCCCGGCCTCTTCTGGGGAACGGTAATGGGCTTTTCCTCCCTCATCCCCATTGTGGGCACTGCGCTGGTCTGGATACCCGCTACTGTCTACCTGCTTCTGTTGGGAAATTTGAAATCTGCCCTATTTTTGGCGCTCTGGTCCATTTTTCTTTCTGGATCCATCGACAATATCCTGCGCCCGTTTCTCATGCGAGGAGAAGGGAGGATGTCCCCTTTCTACGTTTTCCTGGCCATTATCGGGGGGGTCCAGTACTTTGGGCTCTCGGGGATCCTCTATGGACCGTTGATTTTGAGCTTCGCCATGATCATGCTTTACCTCTACGGCGTCGAATACCGGGGTGACCTGCTTTCGGAAACCAAGAACATCGATGCGGGTTGACATCCTTTAGCGCTCACACCTGCCACCAAGGTTTTCTTGGCTTTGTCTTGGTCGGTTCCCGCTCGTCGGCTGACCTCTGAAGCCGTTCAGCTTCTGTCTGTTGCGCCTTGTCCTTCCTCATCTCGAGAGCCACAACTCTCTCCGTCAGCTGCTCAATATGGTCTTCCAGCCGTCGGATAGACTCCTCTCTAGCAAGCATGATTTCTTTGAACTCAAGAAAAAATTGGTTCTGCTTGCGAAGTTCACCCAACTCCAGGAGCATCTGTTCATAACGTTCCCTGCTCAGGGTCACTATGCCTCCAACCTGTCCCATATCAGCTGCTTTTCCAAGTGTCCCAAAGAGACGTCCCTGTCCGAAAAGAGGGTCACTTCCCAGGGACTTGACTTCAGGCAGCAAAAGAAGTGTCCTTGTCCCTTCCTTGACCTTTGTCAAACGACCTTTTGTAAGGTATCGATGGATGGACTTGGTAGAAACTCCGAGGATCTGGGCCGCGGTTTTGACGGTGATCTTTTGGTCTGTCATCTGTCCCTTCATGATCAATCCCTCCTGCATGAGACATCTAATGATAGACTTTTCCAAGTGTAAAAAACACAAAAAGGATTTAGAATCGTATCGGGAGTGCCCAAAGACGCTCAAGTGAGCGCTAATTTTGACCTCAGACCCACTCGATGCATGATGAGCAGAGACGAACAACCGTGTATTTGACATCTTTCATCCACCGCGACGAACTATTCGATATCGCCGAGCGCTGGTTCTGCGGCCATTTAAGCCCCAACGACGGGCTGCGCCTGACACAAATCCTGATCAGTGACGGCTTTGTTTTAGGGCAAACCCTGGAGAATCTGGCGAAGAGCCTCATGAAGAGGGTCTATCCCGGGCTCATCAACGAAAAGCGCATCCACTTCAAAGGAGAGCTACGTGAAGCCATATGCCGCGGTGCCGGGGAGGTTACTGATCGAGAGCGTGAGCTTTTTTCGTTGTACCGGATGAACCCCGATTTTTATTATCGCGAAACGCCCATCGATGGGGTGATGTGCCTCGATGCTGAAGATCGGCTCACAGGCCTGTACCGCATAAAGAGGCCGCGGAGGATTGCTGAGAAGGCCAATCGCAAGATTGCCAACTGGATCTTCAGCGTGGTTCAGAGCAGGGCTCAGGAAATGGCAGCGGAACGAGCCAGGAAGTACGGTATTGCTCTCGAATTGCTTCTCACCCCCGAATCGGAAATGGCTTGTGAGTTTGTCGAGGCAGAGAAGGCTATTTCGCAAGGGTTCGGCGCGGGAAGTGTCAAATTCGACCACGAGGCTTTAACCATCCACGACGTTGGAGGAATCAAAATCGTCGCCAACGACGAGCAGTTGGTGGAAATCGAGGATGCCCTCCACCTTGATCCCAACATCCGTGTTGTGCAGGAAGAGAGTTTCTCAGGGTCTTTTCGCGCCAGAAGCCTTGTCCTGGAGTGTTCTTGGGACGCGGAACAAGCTTTTCGGAGGTACAGGGAATGCCGATGCTGGCAGAAGTATCTGAATCGGGGAATCTCTCAAAGGGATTTGATGAAAGGGTTGGAATGGTTGCTTCACGATCCCGGGACGACGATAAACGTGGAGTTGATCCTTTCGAACTTCCCGGATCTGGTTGAGTCCGAACTTGGGAACAGCATTCATGAAGAGAGGATAATCGCTCAGAGGGACAGCAAGGTCTATCAGGGCTACATTCCGATGAATGTTGAATTCTTGATCGAGTATCTTTTCGCGGTTGGATTCAGCCCGCAGACGCACATCGACCATATCCCCATCAAGTTGTGGGGAAGATACCTGCCCGACACCTTGATCTCCTATATGCGTCAGTTGTACCTTTTACCGGTNCAGGATCTCTTCTAATGAAATTCCGGCACCTTTCGAGATTTTACCCGGACCGAGTTTGTCAGTTCAAACAAAAAGCCATCTTCACTGTTCCGAGAGAGTTCCCCGGCATATTTCCGTGTCATGGCCTCAACCCTGGCGGAGCCAGAGCGCTGAAGTCGGTATCGGTATTATCTTCCTTCTCTGAAGTTTCACCAGCGCAGAAGTGCTGACGCCCAGGTGAAGCCGGAACCGAAGGCTATGAGGAGCAAATGATCGCCTCTTTCCAGTTTTCCGGCCTGATAGGCTTCGTTTAACAGGAGAGGAATAGATGCTGCAGTCGTATTACCATATTTATAAATGTTATTCAGGAACTTTTCCTGAGGAAATCCAAGGCGTTCCGCGACAAGCTGGTTGATTCTTTGATTTGCCTGGTGGGGGATAACGTATTTGATATCTTCCGGTTGCATCCTGCATTGTTTAAGCGCATGGGTGACCAGTTCGGCCATACGGATCACTGCATGTTTGAAAACGGTTTTCCCGTCCATTTGAGGCCAAATCTCTCCCGTGTCGATGCTGTCATGCGTGAGATAGGGTTTTCGGGAAATATTCCAAACGTCCATGTGGAGCGCCTTGGCGAACCTGCCATCGGCATGAAGTTCCGTATAGAGGATGCCGCGATCTTCCTCCGATGAGGAGGCGAGCACCACGGCTCCGGCTCCGTCACCAAAAAGCACGCTGACATCGCGGCCCTCATCGGAGAAATTCAGGGCGTTCGAATGAAGCTCGGCGCCGACCACCAGCACATGGCGGTACATGCCAATGCGGACGAAAGCATCCCCCACCGCCAGACCATAGATAAAGCCCGTGCACTGGTTGCGCAGATCGAGGCAGCCAATATAGGGAACGCCGAGCTTAGCCTGAAGAAAGCATGCGGTGCCGGGGAAATGGTGATCCGGGCTCACGGTGGCAAAGATAATAAAGTCTAGATCCGAGGGTTCAAGATGGGCATCCGCCAGGGCATTGTTGGCCGCTTCGAGAGCAAGGTCCGAACAATACACACCCTCTTCTGCAAAACGCCTCTCCTGGATACCACTCCGGGTGCGAATCCACTCATCACTCGTCGTCATCAGTCTGGAGAGGTCGTCGTTGCTTACCACCCGGGGTGGCACATAGCTTCCAATTCCTGCAATCACGCTGCGCCTCATGTCTTTCCTCCTCAAGCAAATTTGGGGGGCTGCCGAACTCGCTTTCATAGGGGTTGAACCTAACGTACTTCTCTCTATACCGGGCCGGCGTAAAAGTCACTCGGAATCCAATCGCGGAGTTTCGGGGTTCTTGCGAAAAGGTTCCCTGGGCAGGCGTGATAATATTCCTGCATCGATTCTGCGGTGTGCTAAAATGTATGGGGTTTTTTCAATTCCCAAGTTGAGCGATTCCAACGGCAACCCCTCGTCATGCCGGCGAAAGCCGGCATCCAGTTGGTGGCTTTATGTTCCTGGATTCCTGCTTTCGCTGGAATGACGACAAGGGATTGTCACGATATGAATCGCTCAATTCAGGTATTTGCTCGTTGAGTCCGGTGCGATGGGCTCTGCGTCTGTCCGTGAGAACAAGAAACCACGACGGATTGAGTACGACTCTCTCCATGCAGTCATATTGAATTGATGACGCATAGACAAAAATCTGATGGGAGCGATCCTTGGTTATGGCAGACAACTCCGAAAAGAAATTTCTTCCCAAACCTGTAGGAACCCGCTGCTTTGGTTGCGGCGACTGCAATCCTTTGGGTCTCAACATGTCCTTCTACCGTCTTGGAACGACATTGCGTTCGGATATTACTCTGAGCGAGCACCACATGGGTTGGGAGAACCTGGCCCACGGTGGAATTATCTCCACCGTTCTTGATGAAATCATGGGCTGGACGGTGATCGCCTTTAGACGTGTTTTCTTTGTCACCCGTAGCATTGAAGTCCACTATTTGCGGCCGGTGCAGCTGAATTTACCCCTTACCGCCGTTGGCGAAATTGAAGCCGATCATGCCCCGAAGGGCTGTTCAACTAGAGGTTACCTGATCAACGCCGCGGGGGTGAAATTGGCGGAAGGGCGCGCTCAGATGGTGTATTTGTCGGAGAAACGGTTGCCGGTGCTGCCCGAACAGTACCGAAAGGACATGCTCAAACTCTTTGAGCGGATCCGGGAGTTGCTGGATTGATCCGAGAGAGCTTGCCGCCGCCGAGAGCACCCAACGTTCGGAAAAAATGTGCTGCGAGCGCTGACGATCACTTCGGTGATGTTAAGGACCTGCGACTTCTGCGTGAAGGGGCCATTGCAGTGTTCGTATGGACGGTGAACGAAGAGGCAGCCATGCGCTCCCTGATCGAACAGGAGGTGAGCGGAATTTTCACGGACTTCGCTCAGCGGTTGAGATCGGTCCTCGACTCCCGGCGCGACTCATGACGGCAACAATTCAGATTGCGATGCTCTTCGCTCTGCCCCAGGAATATGGCTGTTTCAAGCGGCTTACGGCACCATGGCTTCGGGCGCGACCTGAACCTTTCCCGAGCTTTGTTCGCAGAACCCCTCACCAAGAGCTCATCATGGTGGAAAGTGGAATGGGCTCCAGCCGGATGGTCGAGGCCCTGAAATGGCTTCTTGGGTGGACCCGCCCCGACCTTGCGATT
>JGI20214J51650_10000799_pt1 | contig 19733 bp, 24 predicted proteins | sample WetSurMetagenome_FD_51650 | JGI IMG/M metagenome (IMG submission 51650) | reverse complement strand
AGACTGTGGGAAAGAATGCGAAGTACCATTCAAGCCGACCGAAGGCCGCCCGGTTTATTGCCGTGACTGCCTCCCGAAACACCGGAAACCCCGGTTCTAATCTCATAATTATTTACATTTTTTCTATTTTTAGCGGAATTTTTCCGTGCTATTCCTGAAGAGTGGATGGGCAGAGTATACCGGCATCTACAAGAGTCTGAAGACTTAGTGTGCATACAGGAAAGTTTTCTGAAAGTCCCGTAGTATGCCCTTCCTAGTGATTTTTATTATTGTTTCGCTTCCTCACCGAGAGCTTCGCGGCTGCGCACCTGGTACAGGACCATCGGGTCCATCTCCTTATAGGTATCTGAACCCGTCCGCATGATGACATTCGCTATACCGCTGTTTACAATCATCTTGGAGCAGAGGAAACATGGCCAAATCTGGGTTGTTTCATCTGTTTCAACATCAAAACCGGCGAGATAGAGGGTACACCCGCGTGCAAGTTTCCCGGCCTGCAGGAGCGCGTTCATCTCGGCATGGACACTCCGGCACCGTTCGTAGTTGGAACCGGAGGGGATGTTGTGTTCTTTCCGCCAGCAGCGGTTGAGCTCGGTGCAGTCCATCTGTTTCCGGGGAGCCCCGGTATACCCGGTTGACACAATGGTATTAAACTCGTCCACGATGATTGCACCAAAATTCCGCCGGAGACAGGTCCCCTGGTGGGCGCACCGGGTCGCCAGGTCGAGAAAATACTGATGCCTGTTCGTCCGCATGAGGAAAAAATATGGAAGAGCCCGGTATTAAAGGGGTAGGGTTTGTCCATGAGATGCAACACTTTCACGCGGCACAATCCTCAACGATTTTGCATATGCTGCATGAGGATTGTGTGGGATCAGATATAACGGAAATTACGCTTATGAAATCCCTACCATAAACGTACGTGAGACAAAGAAGACCGGAACCAATGCCATCAATCCCGAACACCTCATAAAAATATGTTCCTCTATCCAGAAGAAAAATGCAACCGTTACCGGTCCGCCTTTCTTCCCCCACCAAGAAACCTCCCGACTGCGGTCCGCGAAGCAAATGGGAGAGGATCTGCAAAGGTCGAAGGTGCATGGCCGGTCAATGAACCGGCGAAGGGTACAAAAGAGACCGAAGCATACGAACTCACGAGGGAGCGTATGGCACACGCAGTATATATGGCGGCAGTATGCGACCTGCGAGCCGACATATCTCGCACTCTTCCCGGATGGATTGTGGAGAAAGACCTGACGATCTGTGGCCCGATCCGGGAGGTCTACCCAACGATCCCAGTGTTGTATCGCCAAAAGAAATGATCACGGATATCTGTGTGCCGGTCGGTTAACCATTTTTTAGAGAGGGGAGCAGAGGACCTCCCGGGTTACCCGGCAACCTGAAACCACAGCCATACAACCAGGAACACGTGCAGGATAAGAAAGACCGGCACAATGATAAATTTTACATGACGGGTCTTGTGCCGGAATACCGTCATAGCGGTCAGCGCACCAACAGGGCCGATTGCTGCAATGAGAAGGAGTACATTTTCTGATATTCGTCCCCACCTCATCTTTGCTCCGAGTTTGTCGTAGGTAAAAACAGCAAATACCAGAAGATTCTGGCAGGTGTAAATAGCAGACGGGATAAAAAGCGAGGAGAAGGTCATGATGCAGTAAAACCCGAATGGGTTTTTCAGATTATTCGTTTATCCTGAAATGCCACCGGCAGAACATTCCCTCCGGATGAGGGTCAGGCGGGGCAAATTCACATTCCACGCAGATCCGGGGATCGACCTCGCGGGCAAAGGCGGTGAACTCCGCTTGGTGCATCTCGCGACAGACATACTCTCCCTGCCCCCGCCGCAGCCGGGCTTGCTGCGTAGGACATGAGGGTACCTCGATGATGACTTCATCCTCCTTTTCGATGATAGTGTAACCAACGATCATCGCCCACGGGAAATGGCGCAGTGCCCGTACAAACGCGGGGAGGCCTTTCTCGGTGATCCCGAACCGTAGGACAATATCCTTTGCTGCCATACCGGCAACCCTTCCCCAGACCTGCTCATTAATCTTCTCAGCAACCGGCTGCCCGTACTGGTCGCTGGTGTTGATGAACCAGAAGGCGTCCACCACACGATAGTGCCAGAGAAGGAACTCGAGGTACTGGTGTTTGTCTGCATCATTCATCTGGTCGAAGATCTCAAGGTTCATGCCACTCATTCAGGATCACCGGTAAGCACGGGTATACCATTTTCCATGATTCTTATATCTATATTAGGTTCGGGAATGCCAAAAACACAACCTTTGCATGGTTTGCCGGCAAAGACGTGAATGCATGGATAATCTCACGGTTGAACAGGTAGAAATAATCCACACCCGGATTATGACGGTGGAAAAAGGAGATCACCGGGTTCTCTCCGAAGCAAATCTCCACCAGCTGGTCTTCCGTGCCAACCTTATACCGGAATGTGTACCGCGGGCTGCGTTCATCTTCTATTCTTTCTGTGCATACCCGGCGTTCCGGGAGGGTAATTCAGGAACTGCACTGGCGGTGACGGAACAGGTGCTCGCATCGGGGGGATACCGGATAACAGGAACGAGGGCCGGGATCATGGCACTTGCAGATGGGATTATTGCATTCATCACAGAACCTGAAGAGGTAGAACAATGGCTCGGCAATAATGTTCAGGAATCCGGAGCAGGATAACAACCCTTCTTCGGTACGGGTCCAACGTATGGCGATCGGACAGGGAACAGGCGGGTCACAATCCCAGGGTCATCTGCCGGGCATCCTTTTTCTCGAACGAAGAAAGCCGGATACCAAGCAGCCGGACTTTCCGATCCTCAATCAATTCCCTCAGGAGTGAATGGGCACAAGTCAGCAGGGACTCCTTTTTACAGGTATAATGAGAAAGAGATCGTGCCCGTGTGCGGGTAATAAATCCCTGGTATCTTACCTTGATGGTCAGCGTTTTAAAACTCAGATCTTCCTGAACAAGACCGATATAAACTTCATCAGCCAGGGTATCCATAGTCGTGGTGATCAATCCGGGATCATCTGTATCCGTGTCGAATGTGATTTCCCGGGAAATGGATCTTGTATCCATGTGCTCTTCCACGTCACTCCCATCAATTCCAAGGGCCGTTTCGTGCAGCACGGCAGCTCCCCGGCCAAATTCAGCCATGAGTTTCCGGATATCATATGCTGCAAGGCCGCCGATGGTCGTGATGCCGAGATCAAAAAGTGCCAGTTCGGCCTTTTTGCCAATACCAGGTATTTTCCTTACCGGCAGCGGATCAAGGAAGTCCTGCGTTCCTGACGGTTCAACAACGGTCAAACCGGCGGGTTTTTTAAAATCGGATGCAATCTTGGCAACGAGTTTACTCTGCCCGATGCCAATCGAACAGGTAAGGCCCAGTTCTCTTTCTATGGTTGCCTGGATCTGTTCTGCAAGTGAGGCTGCATCACGGAAACTGCCAAGGGAGGTTACATCAAGAAATGCTTCATCAATACTGACCTGTTGGAAACAGAAACCATAGGACCGGAGGATAGTCATCACATCTGCTGATACCGTTGAATATCGCGGAAAATCCGGGGGGAGAAAGATCGCATGAGGACAAAGAACAAATGCCTGAGAGACAGGCATGGCAGACCGGATACCAAATGCCCGGGCTTCATACGAACAGGTGGAGACCACCCCCCTGCCTCGGCCCTGTTTTGGATCCGCACCGATGACAACCGGTTTATTCCGGAGCCCGGGATGTGCCTCCATTTCCACTGAGGCATAGAAACTGTCCATGTCAAGATGCAGGATAATCCGCTGTTTCATGGATTCACAATTCCTTTTTCGCTTAGTTGGCCTGAAGAAATAAAGGCATTTTGAATGCGGGTTGAAAGTGTGGATACCTGACAATGCAAAAAAGATGTTTATTATGAGGGGGCCCAAAAGATTTCAGGAATGTTACTTCAGAAAATATCGATACACTCCCCGCCGGGAGTGATCCTGAAGGTTGACCCGCAACCTCCCCTTTTTTCATGGCAGGAATAAAACATTCCCTCGTCACCAAGGTCTTCATCGCAAACCAGATGGTCTTTTTTTCCGCAGACTGGACAGGTATGTGTCATTTCATTTCAGTTATGATAACACTGTATATCCTATTTTACGACGTAGTGCCATATAGCGTAATTGGTCGAATTATCCTCTCATACCGGATGTGTATATAGGGTGACAGGCTGTTTCAGGTTTTTATTAAGGAGACGCGCCAGACTGAAGGCACAACGTGCGGAGGGAAATACTCGGCAGGTGACATATCATGAAAAATCCCGGAGGGTGCATTGCCGCATCCGTATCGAGTTCCGGAGCAGTTCCCCTTCCTCAATAAACCGGCTCACCGGGAGGGTGAATTTACCGGAAATATGCGATAAGGCAGACCTGATATCCTCAAATTCCTGCGGGGGCTGGTTCATGGCATTCCGCACGTTCTCCCTGACATTGAAGACACCCATCGGGACATACCCCTGGAGTGCTTCCCGGAGGATGATTGCCCCTGCCTGTTTCTGTTCGCGGGCAAGTGCCTCAAGGACAGCCATCTTGCAGGAATAATAACATCCTCCGAGGGGAGAGTATGCAGTCTTTTTCTTTCTGCCTTCATGATCCGAAAAAACAAGTTCTTCATTCCCGAGGACATGCAGGAATGCTTCTGACCATTCGTATTGCCAGTCTGTTGGCATCAGGATAACCGCATAATTGTTATGCAGGCTCGAAAATTCATGCAGCCGCCACGTATCGATCACCGGGTATTTCCTTACTTCTGCAAGGAGGTGATCCCCGATTGTGGTATCGCAGGCGGTTATGGCCCACCGGGTCGGAACAAGGTGGCGGTTTTTTCCATTGCCCATAGTCCCGACCGAGAATGCCTTCTGTATACTTGAGAACAGGAGACCTTTTCTGTGCAGGTCCGTTACAGCATCAGCTGCTTTCATATCAGTATCATAAAACACTTTTTCCAGATCCCGGTCCCACCGGCCGGTCTCGATCTCAAATCGCTCGAGAGGTGCGCTCGGACCGAAGGGTGTATGTTCTTCAGAAAATGTGGTACCGGTAGGAGTACTGGAAAATGCCACATCGCTCTCGACAGATGTATCAGAAAGGGAAATATCCTGAAGCTTTTCGATAAAGCGGGTATCGAGCTCTGCTGCATTCACCTGCTGCTTTCCCCGGATAAGGTTGAGGCGGTACCCGATGATTTCCTCCTGGGTTTTGTTCTCAGGGATCCAGGACTCGGGAGTATCCATGATGGAGGTATTCCCGTGTGCAGCTGTGACCATCGGGCCGGCATATACATCCGGGTAATTCCAGCTCCCGATAAACACAGAGGGTGGCGAACTGCCAGTTATCTCTTTGTCCACCGGTGCAGATCTCATCTGAACCGTTGACGCAGTCAGCTGCCTGAGATACGAACCCTTACTGATCATAACCAGAAGGGAATGATGAGCGGGGAGATATTAATCAGGCTGGTGTGCGGGGAGAAAGTGAACGGAACCTGCCACATCCGACATCAATAACGCCGGTCTTCCGGAGGCATGATACAGCACCCGGGAACGTGAAATTTCAGGATAATACACATAACCTTCTTGATATCACACACCAATGATATATCAACGGAGTTGTGCAAATTAGAGATAAGAGCAATAATGATGATTTTGACCCGAATGCCGTAAATGAGGACGGTTCCCCCGTTGTTCGAGTTCGGTTACCCAAAAAATGGGCGAATGAACAGTTCGCTTTTGCAGATCTCATGATGGGCGCAAATCATATACGGGTGCGGTGTTACGATGGTGTAACCCGGATGGGAAGGATAAAGGGGAAGATCAAAAAGCGTGTCTGGATCCGCGAAGGGGATATCCTGATCGTCACTCCGTGGAGTTTCCAGGATGACAAGTGTGATATTATCTACCGGTACCTCCCGCCCCAGGCTGACTGGTTGCGGAAGAACCGGTATCTCTGATTTTTTTCTTTTGTCTTAATCCGGTATGGCAATTATTGCCAGTTCTTGATTTCACGGCTCCCTTTTTTTGTTGTCATGTTCGTGTACGCAGACAATTTACACTATAAAAACGGAAGGGAAAGAGTTACCCGGAAATAGCCGGGCCAAACCAGAACTCCCCATAAAAATGATGAGTTTTGTATCAGCTTGTCTGGGGACNTGANACCTGCATCACATCCATGACGGCTTCACGGATCAACTGCCCGTCCCAGAACAGGTCATCGTTCTTGAAAAATCGTTGTGATCGGGAAGTATGGACAACCTGAAGTACCGGGGGTTCAAGAGCGAAACAACCATTTTTCCGGAGTTCAGTGATCGCTTCGGGGTTCCGGATATCGACCTCGTGGTAATGGACCCCGACCTCTTTCAGGGCATCTTTGAGCTCTTTACATTGCAGGTTTTTTTCTTTCGAGTAAACGATCAGTTCAGTCATACAATACCATCCTGTATAATCCATACCCGATACCGGATCATCAAGGGAAGCAGATATCACCGCATCAGCACAGTGGCAGGATCTGCTTCGTTCACGTCCGATATGTTAAGAAAAACAGGGTCAGGTTTCAATATATATTAGCCAGATAAAGGGGGTTCAAGGCTATTATGCCCCGGGTTCAACAAACATATATAGTACCAGAATGGCATAGCGGCAGGAAAACTGCCAGAAGTGANAAAAGCGAATTATGGCAAGCACTGCCTGCGATACAGACACTCCGGTTAATAATTCCCGGTCAATTTATTTCCGCACTGAATAACCTGCTCGGGTAAGAATCTGGATCATCTCATCTTCCCAGATACGGTCATCAGGTTCCTCGTTGTGTTCAATACAATCATCCCAGATTTTTTTCAGGTGCGAATTTTCCGAGCAGAGTGAACGGATATACTTGATCCTTCCTACTCTTCTTCCATGGTGATCGAGGATGAGCAGCCGCCAGCACCCGTAGTCGCGGCAAATCGCCGGTCGTGTCAGGTGCACTGTGCAACAGGATGTCCCACTGCCGGGCCAGCGACGGAGGAACGGGCAGGCTCGGGGTAATTGATTAACAATACCCATATCCAGAAAAAGGTCATGCTTGTCGGAATCGACACTGACAGGGATTTCCTCACCGGTGTATTCATTGTGTATCAAAAAATGAAGGTCCCCGGTATGCTCTTTTATCGTGTGGACCATCCCGAGGTTTTCACAACATTCCCCGCACTGGAAACATTCAAAGGCCAAGGGGGTTCACCCCTTAATGGAGGGACAGAATCATGAACACCAGTTCGAACGCAATCAGGATGATGACAACCCATTCAAGGAAATTGGAGTGCTGGATACGCACTTCGTCTGAGAGCATCGAGTAGTTCTCCTGGATAACTTTGATCTTACGGCTGACACTCTCGCTCCATTGGCTGCTCCGGAGTACTTTGAGCGCAGTTGCATAGACACGAGCATAGTAGACATCCTCCGTCACCTTGATAAGATTATTGACCTTCTCGATGATCTCAGAGATCTCTGCGGAGGTCTCCATGAGTTTTGCCATGATCGCGTGGTACTGACGACCCCGACGGAACTGGGACATGCGATCGGCATGCTCGATGTCGTCATACATCTTCTCCATCTCCCGGGACAGTTCACGATCATAGTACCGGAGCTCCAGCACCTGAACATTTGCAAATTCAATCAGATCGATGAGATCTGTCGGGCTATCCGGGTTACACAGGAGCGCTGAATCCCACGAGAGGATGACGAGGTCATCGGTCGTGTAACTAAGGGTGTTTTTCATAATATCGTCGCGGATCTGCGGGGAGATATTGGTTTTTTCACCGATCAGAAGGGCAACCGGGTCAATGGAATCATCCCGGTGATCGGTGACATAGATCGAATAATCCTCATAGAAATCCGGGTTGATGGCAAATCCCTTGATATGCGGGCGAATGATCTCCCCGAGCGTCTTGAGATACTGGACATAGAACTCTGCAAGACCTTCCTGCCCGGCAAACAGGAACGCAATCTCCTCCAGTTCCGCAAGTTCGGCATCCGGGTTCTCGTAAATAAAACAGAAACTGATAACCCCGATATCGTAGACACGGGCAACCACGGAGAATTCAAACGACCTGCCATCCCGCTCCACCCGGATCGGGTTCATCTGGATCATCAGCGGGGGATCCTCAAGCATGATCGATTTTGGCTTGACCCGCACGAAACTGGTCCTTGCCGTAAAATAATTTTGTGCGAGCGCTTTTTCCAGCCAGTCCAGATCTATTTCCCTGCCGATATCGTATATCCGGTAAAACCGGAGCGTAATCATGAGTGTATCACTCCTTTCCTGACGTATTTTCCAGTGTCTGCAATAATGAACAACCATGGAGATAATAAACCCTTGCGATAGCTGATCATCAGGAAACCAGAAGCAGGAGATGTATTTTTAAAAAATATTCTCGCTCCTGTACAACAGGGACCTGCATGTCCCCCATGGTTCATTAAATGAATAGTTCAATAGTAAAACTATTAATCTTTAAAACCGTATTGGATGGCTGTGACAGATATCATCAAGGAAAGGGTTGCAGAGAACCTTATCGCACTTCTGCCGTTCTATCACAAAAAAATTTTTGGCCCGACTGGACAGGGAATAACCGGTATGCAGGCAGCACAGTACCGTACACTCGGTGTCCTGAAGCGGGGAAGTACTCCCCTATCCATGTCTGAACTGGGGAAACGGCAGTACATATCGAAACCCTACATGACAATACTCGTTGATCAGTTGATCCAGGACGGGTATGTCCAGCGTATCCCCGATACAATCGACCGCAGGGTGATCAATATTGCCATTACCGATGAAGGAAAAAGGCATCTTAAACAGGTTGGATCCCGCTATAAGGAGACTATTAAAAATATGCTCTCCGAACTGGACAGCCAGGATCTTGAGGACCTATGCCAGTCGCTTGAAAAACTCAGGAGCATCCTCTCGAAGATCAGCTAATGGGTCTCATGGGATTGCATCAAAGGAAAAACCAGTCCAAATAACCAGATACAGAGCGAAGAAATGACACCCGATTATACCATCCCGGAAGAAATGATCAATCCTGCCTGTAAACCTGTCGATGGCAGCATTATCCGGATCGAGCACGTGGTGAAAACGTTCACCAGCAGGAACAAGACAGTGACTGCGGTCAATGATGTCTCCTTCACAGTCAGGAGAGGTGAGATTTTTGGACTGCTGGGACCGAACGGAGCAGGAAAAAGTACCCTGATACGGATCCTCACAACCCTCCTCACACCAACATCCGGCACTGCATGTCTCGATTCCTATGAAATATCCAGGGATCCTGAAAAAGTCCGCACTATTATCGGTGTTTGTCCCCAGAACAGCACACTCGACGTCGAACTTACCGCGTATGATAATCTCGATTTTTACGGCAAACTGGTAAATGTTCCCGAAGCTGATCTCGATAAAAGAATTTGGGAACTCCTCGAGATGACCGGACTGACCGATCGCGCCCATATGAGAGTCGGAACATTCTCCGGGGGAATGAGGAGGAAACTGGAAATCGTCCGCGCCTTCATCCACCACCCGCTCATCCTTTTCCTCGATGAACCTACGATCGGTCTTGACCCGGAAGCCCGTCGCGAGGTCTGGCAGCAGATCGCTGTTCTGAACAAGGAAAAAACAACGATCATTCTCACGACGCACTACATGGATGAGGCAGAAAAACTCTGCAACCGGATCGCCTTTATCGACAAGGGGCGTCTTGTCGCTCTCGATACCCTTGAAAACCTTAAATTGTTGCTCCCGGCAGGAGACCTGATCGAGATTGGCCTCGACACGGTGGATGACCGCATACTACCGGGAATCAGGAGTAACCCCCTTGTCAATTCAGCTGAGTTCAAGAATAATGCACTCACAATCTCCGCAAAGAACGGGAGTAAGGTCCTGCCAGCCATTATCAATGTGTTTGACAATTATTCCGTGCCGATGAACTCTATTTCTATCCATTCACCCTCGCTCGAAGATGTCTTCATCTACCTGACGGGGAGCAAACTGGATGCAGGTTCCAATGAGGGAGCAAAACCGCAAGGCAGGGGGAAACCGGCATGATTCGCGGTGCCGTGGCGATATTCAAACGGGACTTCAAGAAATTCTTAAGCAACCCGTTTGTTGTCATCATGACGCTCGCAATGCCCATAATGTATCTCGTGATTTTCGGGAATGCAATGGGCGGAACAATCAGTCATATCCCTGTCGCGGTCGTACAGGAAGGACCACCCTACAATGATACACCCCTCTTTACGAGTGCAGTGTACGAACTCAATCATATCTCGCAAAAAGATGATCCAAAACTCCTTGACGTTACCGTTTATTCAGATGAGATCGCGGCTAAACATGATCTTGCCAAAGGACTGGTGACGGCGGTTGTCGTGTTCCCATCAGAAGTATCCAATGACCATGCAATCCGTCTCTATGTCGACAGCTCGAATTCTATAACACCAGCGCTCGTGCAGTCAGCAGTCAATGGTGTCCTCGCCAAACTCATGGCGCACAACACGGTACTGGTCAACAAAATCTACGGGGACATCAAATATATCCAGTTCTTCGGTGTCGGGGTTATTATGATGGCAATTTTCACATCCACCATGTTCGGTGGCGGAATTGCCCTCATCAAGGACCGTGAGAACGGTATCCACGAAGGATATCTGGTCACCCCGGTCCAGCGTACCAGCATTATTGCCGGCATCATTTCGAGCGGAACAATCAGGGCATTTATCGCAGGCTTTTCCATCTTCCTGATCGATATCCTCATTACCGGCATTGTAATCCAGAGCCTCGAGGATTTCTTCCTTGCCATGCTGGTGATCCTGATTGCCTGCATAGGAGTCACCAGTCTCGTGGTTTCGTTCGCTTCGAGGTTTTCCGCACAACAGGAATACGCATCAACGGTCGCATTCCTCAACCTCATCCTGTTCATGACTTCAGGAGCATTCTACCCGGTCATAGGCATGCCTGACTGGCTGCGGTGGATAACGGTAATCAATCCTGAATATTATGGTGTTGACGCTTTGAGAGGAATCATTCTCAGGGGACAGGGGCTCGATGTGATAGGTATGGACCTTATTGCGCTGATGATCTTTTCCGGTGCGATGTTCATTCTTGGCATCGTCACCTACCGAAGGACACTTGAATGAAATACCCGTACATTTTTATATATTTTTTAATTTTACGAGAGGTATGTACTGAGAAAGGAAAGAATACGACATAAATAGAATGCACGGATTATCCGGGAAATTTATGAACTGATGGATTTTATACCGGTTCCAAGATACCCGGTATTCTTATAACAGACAGATGCCAAATCTGGTACATACCGATGTCATATATTTCCAGTCTGGCGGGGCCGTTTACTCCGTCACGTAGGATGATGTTTTACGTTTCCCTGCTCGGATTCTTTGCAATTTTTTCCACAACAATCTCTAAAAATCCGGTTCTCCCGCTCTTCACGCAGGCACTCGGGGCAGATGATACTATCATCGGTCTTATTGCAGCATTCTCACCTCTTGCCGGTATCCTGTTCTCGTTTCCTGTGGGCGTGCTCTCCGATCATCTCGGGAGAAAGCGTCTGCTTATCACTGCCGGTGCAGTATTTCTTATCGCCCCGCTTCTGTACCTTTTTATCACCGATCCCCTGTGGCTGATTCCGGTCCGGTTTTTCCATGGGACGGCAACTGCCATCCTTGGGCCGGTCATATCTGCAGTAATTGCCGAACGGTTCCCGGAGAACAAAGGCGAGATGCTGGGCCAGTATTCCTCGGCTACTCTTGTTGGCAGAACCATCGCACCGCTGGCAGGCGGGATCATCATCTCGTTTTTCGTTTTCTCACCCGGCCTTTTACAGTACAGGATAGTCTATATTGTTGCGGCCATCGCTGCAGTGCCGGTATTTTTCATGACGCTGATGTACCGTGAGGAACGGTCTGCCTCCCTCAATCTTCTCCCGTTCGCTGCATTCCGCGAGAGTTTTGTCCAGTTCTTCTCAAACCCCCGGCTCCGGGGCACCGCGTGTGCCGATATGGCAACCTATTTTGCGTACGGAGCGCTTGAAACATTCCTGCCGTTATACCTCTTCTCCCGGGGGATTGGAGCCTACGAGACCGGAATTATCTTCGCAGTGCAGGTTCTGGTCATCGCTGCGACGAAACCGTTTTTTGGTATGATGGCTGACAGAATCGACAAGCGTATCCAGATCGGTGCAGGACTCATTATTACCGGATGCGCTGTAGCAGTAATACCCCTCCTCCCGTCGTTTGGCATGTTCCTTCTTGCCAGTTCCGTATTCGGTATCGGTATTTCATTCTCGACCGTTGCAACCAGTGCATATGTTGCGGATATTGCAAAAAAGGAGCAGATCGGTGCATCAATGGGGGCACTCTCATCGATCATGGACATCGGCCAGACCAGCGGGCCACTGGTTACAGGGATCATCATCACTGCTGCCGGTTATGCAACAGGATTTCTGATAAGTTTTCTTCTGGCACTGGTGGTTACGGTCGTCTTTGCCGTTTCAGTCAGGAACAGGGCCTGATAAAAAAAAGTTTGCTCACCGCTTAACCGTTGTCGTAAACTCTGTCTTTGCAATGGTATGCCCATTCATGGCCTCGGTTATTGCTGCCCGGTCTGCGTTCGGCAGACTGAGATAGATATCGAGTGCATAGAGTCGGAAGATATAGCGGTGCGTTGAACCAATAGGCGGACAGGGGGGGCTGCCGCTGTATCCGCGGGATCCCACACTCCCCTCACCCTGCTGGGCATCGTTTGAGAGTACTTTGGCATTGGACTGGCCCTGTGCAAGCTCCCCGACTGTCGGGGGGATGTTGTAGACAAGCCAGTGAGTGTAAATACCTGTGGGAGCATCGGGATCTTCAAGAATGAGAACAAGACTTTTGGTCCCTGCAGGAATACCGCTCCATGATACCTGGGGAGATTCACTTGTACCCTTACAGGTATAAACATCAGGAAGAGCAGCACCCGGGCTTAACGAATCCACACTGAGGGTCAACGTCCCTGATGAGGCGGCAGACTGCGCCGGCTGCTGGACGGACTGTGCCGGCAGGGCGGATCCTGATGGGGATTGCGGGGTTGATGGAGAGGTATTTGAAGTACATCCCCCGAAGATCAAACATGCGGACAGGATGACAGCAGAGAACACGAACCAGCGGATATGCATAACCGGACAGGTGCATCCCGGGTAATAAGCATTCCGGAAACTGTATCAGAATATCAGAAAAATACGAAGGGTAGCCACCTTATACCTACTTTTATACAGTCCCCGCATCAATAGCTCCTGCAATACAGGGCCGGCACTGCCGACATCCATGAGGCACTATCATGAAAATGCAGAGTACTCCGCAGACACCCCCGCCTTCCGGGCCGGTTCCCCTCAGTTTCTGTATCCTCCTGTACTCTGACGGCAGAATTGAACGCATGGTGGATCAATCACTGGATGAATACTTTGCCGCAGTCCACAAAGCAAGTATGGTCTGGATCGATTGCAGCACGACAGACGATGAAAAGGAGATCGAACAGATTGCCCAGAACGCCGGCTTCTCTAAGATCCCTATCCCGAAGCTCACCACCGGTTTTTATTCTGCATACGAGGATTACGATACCGAACTGGGCATAATGCTCCCCTCAGTTACCGTAAAGACCGAAACAATGACGGTCCACCCGTTGTTTGTCCTGATCCGTGAGAATATTATGATCACGATTCACAGCGATAAGATTAATCGTCTCCTCCGATTATCACGGTATGCACCTCAGTTTTTCAAACGGATCGCATCAGAGAACACACCGGATAAAATTACCCTCATGCTGGAACGGATCATTGACGAGAACAATGACCGGAATTTTGAGTACCTCAGGGAGATCGAGATGCACGGTGACGCGATCAGCAAATCTCTCATCGAGGAGAACCTTGCCAAGAGAAAGATTGCCCATGATATCTATCGCATGAAACATGTGCTGATCGATTACCTGAATGTGCTCTGGGCCACAAAAGACGTGGTCGATTCATTGCGGTACGGGGATGCCGATCTCATCACCAATGATGAGAAACTGCTCGGGAGAATCGGTATCCTCTCAGATAATATTGACCGGCATATTGAATTGTCCGAGCAGATGTCCAATGTATTATCGTCAGGCCTCGAAGTAATGCAGAGCATTTACAATAACCAGCTCCAGAACCTGAATAACCGGTTCGCTCTGGTTACCGCGTACCTGACTGTTCTCGGCACGGCCTTCCTGGTCCCGAATACCATCGCGACCATCGCAGGGAGCGGGATTATGGAAGGGACAATGGCAGAGCAGTGGTGGTATACTCCCCTGCTCATCGCCTCGACCGTGATTGCGACATTGGTTTCCTTCCTCTGGGTGCTCCATGTCTGGAAGCAGAAAGAGGAGGACTGAACGGACCCTTCGTTTTTTCTGATGCGGACATTTCTTTTTTCACCCGTTTCAGTTCGGGTTCAAACCAGGTACCGATACACTGTTTTACAACACCGAAACCTGCATCGCTGTCGAGAAAGATCGCCCCGATCAGGGCTTCGAGCGTATCCGCGAGGATTGTATCTTCGCCATCCCGCCACAGGCCCTTCTCCCCACGGCCCAGCCGGATAAATTTTTTAATCCGTAACCTGCGTGCAACTTTTGCAAGCGTGACATTGTCCTCGAGCTGTTCCTTTTCCTGGGTTATGCCTCCCTTTGTCTGGATCCCCTTCTCCATGAGGAAAAGGATCAAACCGGTTTTCAGGACCGCATCACCAAGTGTGCTGTATGCAACCTGGTCCATGAGCAGTGTTTTCTGCTGGAGCAATTCGTTTGCATACGCCGGATGGGTGAGCGCCCTGATCAGGTGCTGTTTTTCAAAAAAATGATAGCCAAGTATCTGCTCAATCTCCGAACAATCTGCTACATCCATATCAATATAGTGATCACGAAGGATTCATATAAAACAGACGGGAGAAACATATTCCTTCACGTGAATAATTCCGTGATACCCGGGTTATCCTTCACCGGCCCGGTATTTTTCCAGACCACACACATAATCAGATTTCATTGATGGTATGGTTTTTTAAGGGAGCAAATGTTCCGCAAGGATTCTCACGCCAATCAGAATAAGAATCAGACCCCCGGCAATCTCCATTCTATTGCCGAGGAGCTCCTCTAGCTTTTCGCCAAGCATGACACCTGCAAACGAGATCGCACAACAGATGATCCCGATGATGAGCGCCGGTATCAGGATGTCAGTCCGGAGCACCCCGAAGCTGACACCGACTGCAAGGGCATCGATGCTGGTTGCAAGGGAGAGCACCACCAGAGGAATAAACCGGAATATGTCAGTATGTGCTTCCTCATCTTCTCCCTGCATACCGTCACACATCATTTTACCACCGACAACCAACAACAGGATAAAGGCAATCCAGTGATCGTATGCTGATATAATGCCGATGACGGAGAACCCGGCCACCCAGCCCAGCACCGTCATGCCGGCCTGGAACCCGCCAAAACAGAGAGCAATGATGAGAGCCGCACGGGCAAGCCTTGACGTGGTAGTACTCCCGACAGCAAGTGAGACGGCAAAACAATCCATCGAGAGTCCGATACCGATCAGGACCGGTGTCAGGAGATCCATGTGTGACGGAACAGTAGGTAATGAGATGAGATAAGATCACGCTTCAAAAAAATTCCCAATAGCCCGCCGGGGATCTCCCCTGGCTATGTCAGGCGCTCCAAACGCTCATCTCTCCGAATCCAAAGAGGTTCAGGAAGTCTTTTGTAAATCCAGCGAAGCCGAGTTCATGCAGTAGCGTTTCCCGGTGGGAAGTGGCCCGTCATCGAACACATGACCAAGGTGCGCACCGCAGCGTGCACACAATACTTCAGTCCTGCTCATCCCCCCTGACTCATCAGGCACGAGCCGAATATTCATCCCGGATACCGGTGCATAAAAGCTCGGCCACCCGGTTCCCGAATCAAACTTGGTGACAGCATCAAAGAGATCCAGCCCGCAACAGACGCACAGGTAGATGCCGGGTTCTTTTGTTGCATGGTATTTACCCGAAAATGCATATTCCGTTCCTTTCTTCCGGGCCACATTGAACTGTTCCGGTGTGAGCGATGCTTTCCATTCTTCATCGGTTCTCGTAACAGGAACGGCATCCTCTACTGTATTTGTCCGTGCATTGAAGATCTGGATATGGGAACGTTTCGGTTTTTCCTCGCCATGTATGGACATAGAAGGTATGAGCAGTCGTGGGGGATACCGGAACAAAGTGTTTGTGTTCGTGCTAATCCAAAAATAGTTTTCAGAGCCCGAAGAATCCAAGTATCCTGCTCTTTGCATCCCGGTGGAATATCTTCGCACCTTCCCGGATATTCCTGACATCCTCGACCGTGTAAAGAATGGCAGGATATTCTGTCGAGAGGACATCCATAAGGCGCCCCAGCTCAGGCCGTGGGACAATCATGAGAATAATCGTGACCGTATTTGAAAAACTGCCGGAGCCTTCTATCCTTGTCATACCGTAACCAAGACCGGCCAGATTTGCGATAAGCGGCTGGGGGTCGTCAGGAGTGATCAGCCGGACAATCACGTGCCCGAGCGAGATCATCTTTTCGATCTCCATACCGAGGAGCGTACCAAGCCCATACCCGGCAAGATAGGCGAACAGGTTCCAGTAATCGGAAAGGTTCGCAAGTACAAGGCCGGTAGAAAGGAGCCAGATGCCCGTTTTTGCGATACCGATGCAGGCTGCGAGGTTGGCATGTCCTCTCGCGATATAGATAGTCCTGATGGTCTCGAGACTGGTTTCGATAATCCGGGCTATAAGGATGAGCAGGGGAATTGCTGCGGCGATCCCGACAATACCAGCGCTGATACTATGTCACTTCCAGCCGGAATAATTGNANCGGNATATTGAATACCTTACGGAATGATCCGAAGACCATACGAAAGGATCTGCCACGGCGACAGCGCCAGGTTTATCCTTTCCGGGATACTAATGGCAAAAAGGGAGGCCTCACTATGCCTTTTGTATGCCAGTGTTGCGGTGACTGCTGCAGTACTATGGGGGAAATCATCAGCATACAGGAACAGATCCATCCTTTTGAATTCAGGATACAATACACAGATGGCGAGGAGCGTATCGTTTCCGTGGACCCGGATAAAAGGGAATTCTTCCATATTCAGCAGCAACAGGATAACAAATCCATTGCCTGCCCCTTTCTCAGACAGCGGTCATCCCATGAACGCATCTGCATGGTGCATGCCAGCAGGCCTGAACTCTGCCGCGGTTACCTCTGTTCCCGTATCCTCATCCTCGACCGGGATGGAAAGAAAGCCGGGCGGATAGTGTCTGGAACCCGGTTGTTCACCACGGAGGACAGGAAACTTCTCGAACTCTGGACCAGCACCCTGCGGGATATCCTTGTTCCCGATGATGAACAGTGGGAAAAAGAGGTGGAGAGGGTATTTTCAGGCGCAGGATACCGGGTTATCCGGTGATTTCCGGACTAAAATCCCGGCGGGTGACCGGCACACGGTTTATCCCCGTTACCGGAGTACTTGAACCAGCGCATCACCAAACTCACGTGTACCGGCAATCCCGCCCATGTCCCGGGTACATATCCCTTGCCTGAGGACATGCCGGACCGATGTCTCAACAGCCATGGCACCCGGAGAATCCCCGAGATAATCGAGAAGCATGGATACGCTCCGTACCGCTGCGATCGGGTTTGCAATATTCTTCCCGGCAATATCGGGAGCACTCCCGTGGACCGGCTCGAAAAGGGCAAACCGGTCGCCAATATTAGCACTCGGGACAAGGCCGAGGCCACCCACGAGATATGCCGCAACGTCGGAAAGGATGTCCCCGAACATATTCGTTGTCACAACGACACTGTACTTCTCGGGGAACTGGAGAATGTCAAGTGAAAGTGCATCGATGAACTTATCGTTGCAGGGAACACCGGCAGATTTTGCTTCGGCAAGGCAGATATCCCGGAAAAAGACATCCGACTTGATGACATTTGCCTTGTGCCCGATGGTCAGCAGTCCGTTTCTCTGCCGTGCAAGATCGATCGCCTTGCGGGCAATCCGCTCGCTCCCTTTCCTGCTGACGATCCGGAGCGTTGTGGCACGGTCAGGTGTCAGTTCCTCAATTCCCGAGTAAAGCCCTTCGGTATTCTCGCGGACGATCATGATATCGAAACGGTCGTTTTTCACCGGGCGAAGATTGGCGTAGAGGTCGAGGGCTTTCCTTATCCGCAGCACCACGCTCTGGTAATCCTTCATCGGGGGCGTGGTGACTGCACCGAAAAGGATTGCATCGGCAGTTTTCAGTTCTGCGATATCCGGGTCCGTACAGGGACAACCGGTCCGTTCCCACCTGCCGTACCCGACATCGACATCGAAATACTCGTACTCGGGGTGGAGCAGTTCCAGCACGCGGCGTGCAACCGGGATCACCTCGCGACCGATCCCGTCCCCTTCGACAATCGCAATCCGGGTCATTTCGCTCTCCAGCGCAGTATAAGTTCCCGGACCGATTCAAAGATCTTTACCGGGTCAGCTCCCCAGTGAACCACGGTACCGGTCTTTTCATTCCACGAGCTGGCACCCTCCCGTTCTGCCCGGCAGCAGCGGGCGATGAAAGGCTCCTCCCGGATGCATTCGAGGGGACAGATATTGACGAGATTAAAATTTTTACCGTAACATTCAGTATAAAACTGGGATGCGGTCAGGCAACCTGCAACCTGTTCGCCACCCTGCATGGCATCGGCATCAAGCGTTTTTTCAAACCCGGCAGCCCGGCACGGATACACATCGGCATGTAGTTCGGTAATGTCCCGGATGTGGTGGCAGAACCGCACGCACAGGTCCCCGAAGAGCCCGGCAGCCTCAAGCTCACGGAGACAGGAGGAGAGGCTGGGCCGTGGCGGGCTCACGTCATATACATGAATCTTCAGGAACCCCGAGATATCCGGGTCGATAATGAAGGTCTGGTGCTCGTCATGACCGGTGAAGATCGTACAGCGGTGCCCCGTGTCGAGGGCCAGTTCCACGAGCCGTGTGCGGTTGTGGATATTCACCTTTTCAGGGTAATGGTACACCTCGTTCTCCTTCGCAAGTACCCGGGAGGAAAGGACGGGACGCATCATTCCCTTTTTTGCAGGGTCCAGCACCACTTCAAGCACCTCGTGTCCTCCGGGAGTATCCCGCAGAAGCCATCGACTTAAGAAGTAGACCTTGTCATCACAGGGCTTTGCAGAGGCATGGCCCACGTTTTTGCAGTGCTCGGGAAAGATCATCGGTGTGACCTCCAGTAGTTGACGAGCCCCCCCGCAGCCAGGATCTCCTGCATACGGGGAGAGAGCGGGCGGATGGGGGATCGGCTGCCGCCTGCTTCCACCCAGCCGGCAGCAAGATCGAACCGCACATTCTCTCCTTCGATGCAGGAAGGACTGCATTCAATTGCGGGGAGCCCGACGTTGATGGCATTCCGGAAGAAGATCCGGGCAAATGATGGTGCGATGACTGCGGCAACCCCGGCTTCCCGAAGCGCCAGTGCCGCCTGTTCCCGCGATGACCCGCAGCCGAAGTTCTTCCCTGCCACGATGACAGCACAGCTCATCCGCCCTGCAAGTACAGGATCGA
>JGI20214J51650_10000798_pt1 | contig 19743 bp, 17 predicted proteins | sample WetSurMetagenome_FD_51650 | JGI IMG/M metagenome (IMG submission 51650) | reverse complement strand
TCAGCGAAGAGGCCATATTTTTCTCGGGGACCGCCTCCAGCGGCGGGAAAAGGGTGATCGGCAGCGTAAGGATTCTGTTTGACACTTCATCTCTTACTGACAGTATTGCTACTATCCTGTTCAGGAATATCGCCATTGGATGCCTGCTGTTTATTATAGGGGCCATGACGATCTTTTATGTGCTCGACCGATCGCTGGGGCCGCTCAGGCAGCTCAAAGATGAGGTGGAGATGCTGGGGGCCGGCAAGGAGATCGAAAAGATTTCTATACAGTCAAGAGACGAGGTCGGCAGCCTGGCTGTTGCATTCAATGAAATGGCGGACAATCTCAAGAAACGCGAACAGGAAGCCAAGGAACTCGAACAGAGGCTCAGATATGCGGAAAAGATGGAGGCCGTCGGCACTCTTGCGAGGGGTGTAGCCCATGACTTCAACAATATCCTGACCACTGTCGAGGGCACGATATTCGCTCTCAAGAAAAACATCGAAAACAGCCATCCGTTGTATAGATATATATATCACATGGACAACTCGCTTTCGAGGGCGAAGGTGCTTATACAGAGCCTGCTGGTGTTCAGCAGGGGGCAGTCCCCCAGTTATATAAAGATAGATATCAATGGAATAATCCGGGACCTGATGCCGATGATATCTACTCTCGCGGGCGACAGTATAAAATGTTTGTCACGCCTGTTCGACGGCCCGCTGATAGTCTCGGGCGACCGTTTTCAGATCGAACAGGTGATAATGAATCTTGTGATCAATGCGCGTGACGCGATGCCGGAGGGCGGAACTCTCGATATCAGCACCGGTCTGGTCCGTGTTGAAGATCCGGATGCGACAGGGGTTATTCTGCCTGCCGCAGGATGGTACGCCATGGTGTCGGTAGGCGATAGCGGAACAGGTATTCCCGCGGATGTCATGGAAAAAATATTTGAGCCGTTTTATACAACCAAAGATGTAGGCAAGGGAACAGGGCTGGGTCTTTCAATCGTGTACGGAATAATCGAAGAGCATGGGGGCGGCATTTACATCTTTTCGGAAGAGGGCAGGGGGGCGGAGTTCAGGATATACCTGCCGGTCTTTGAAAAGGACTGATAAGTTATCAAAATATCCGGAGGTTGATATATGCAGAAAATACTGATTATAGATGATGAGGCCGATATCAGGGCAGTGGTCGGCGGCGTGCTGAACGACGAGGGGTTTACAGTCTCATCGGAACGGGACGGCCTCAGGGCCATAGAGTCAATAAAAAAGAACCAGCCCGACGCCGTGCTGCTCGACCTCAGAATGCCGAATGTCGACGGGTTGACTGTTCTGGAGGAGATCGTTAAGCTGGATTCGCGCCTGCCCGTCATTATCATGACCGGATATGGCGACGTGCCCACGGCTGTCAGCGCTATCAAGAAAGGCGCGTATGACTTTATCCTCAAACCTCCGGATTATGAAAAGCTGATAATAACCCTGAAGAGGGCGGTGGAGCGGCGCCATCTTGAAGCGGAGATTGACAGGTACAGTGTGGCCTTTGAGGCCTCGCTTGAAGGTATGCTCGGCAAGAGCCCTGCAATGAAAGAGGTGATTACCAGCATCTCGCAGGTTGCCGGCTCAAATATGTCTGTGATCATACAGGGCGAAACCGGCACCGGGAAATCGTTTATAGCGGCAGCCATTCATGGTGTAAGCAACAGGGCAAAGGCCTCTCTTGTGCGGGTGGATATGGGGCTGATACCCGAGACACTCTTTGAAAGCGAACTGTTCGGCTACAAGCGAGGGGCGTTTACCGGCGCCGAAAAAAACAAGGCCGGTTATTTCGAAAGTTCCAATTTTGGCACTATTTTCATTGACGAGATCGAAAATATACCGCTGCATATCCAGGGCAAACTGCTGAGCGCCCTTGATGAAAAACGCATATATCCGCTCGGGAGCACTATTCCGGTAGAGATCGATGTCAGGATATTGGCCGCCACCAACAGGGACATCAGGGGATGCGTCAGAAATAAAGAATTCCGCGAAGACCTTTTTTACCGGCTGGGCGAATTCATTATCACGGTGCCTCCCCTCCGCGACCGCATTGAGGACATACCCTTTTTTGCAAAAAAGTTTATCAGGGATGCGGGGCTTGAAATGGGCAGGCAGATTTGGGATATTCCCCCGGAAGCGATGGAACTTTTGATGGATTATTCTTGGCCGGGCAATGTCAGGGAGCTGAAGAATTTCATGCGCAAGGCCGCGCTTACAACCCCGGATGGTTTTATAAACTGCAGGGCGATAGGCCGCCTGCTGGATATGCAGACCTGTGAAGACGAGGGGAAGCCGCCTTCATATTCGCTCAAGGAGGCTGTAAGGGAGCTGGAAAGGACCAAGATCATGCAGGCGCTGCAGCGTTCAGGCGGCAACAAGACGCGCGCAGGAGAGCTGCTGCAGATCAGCTACAAAACCCTGCTGGAAAAGATAAAGCTGTACGAGCTGGAATAGGTCAGCAGGCGGCTCCGGTTTTCAGCCCTTCTTTCAGCCGTTGCGCTGCCAGAAGGAAGCTCTCTATGCGCGCCTGCACCACCTGGGGGAAGGGGTTGCCGTCGCATTCGATGGCGAGGAACGGAAGCGGCAGTTCGTCGCTGTTTTTCTCCCAGAATTCCTTATGATGACGCGAGAAGGCCGCTTTTTCCTGCCAGAGCCGGCAGGTCAGAATCGATTCCGCGATCCTGCAGGGCATACAGCCAAAAGGCCCGATGCTGATTACGCCATGCGTTTCGTCTCCGACTTCGGCAAGAGTTGAACTGACAGTGAGTATAGCCTCTCCGGTCAGCTCGGGATTTATCAGCGACGAACCCTTTGCCATAAGATAGTTTATATCGGGCCGGCACGGCTCATAGAATTTAGAAAGCGCAAGCCTTTTCTGGATATCGGTCTCATACCTGCGCATGAACAGGGTCTTGATCATGGAGTTGAACTTGGCGCTCCAGGAGGCGCGGTTCGCAAGGTCGTTGCGGACGCAATATTCACTGTAATACAGCCACTCGCTCAATGGCGTAACTCTGACCAGAGCGCCCTGGTCTGCAAGAAGCTTAATGATATTCTGTCGCGAGAAGGCGTCACGCCTGACATAGACTTCTCCGGTCAGGTTGACCTTGACGCTCTCGCAGATATCTTTTTTTCTTTCAAACCCGGCCAGGCAGGTCATCTCTTTTTCTATTATATTGAGCACCTGCGGCCGTCCGTCCTTCTCAAGGCTTTTGAGTATTCTCCCGGTGGCCCTGTCGAAATCCGTCAATGCCGCAGCCCGGTCTTTCGCCAAAGCCATAATTCCCGCGTAGATATCGTCGAGGCCGTCGCTGATTATGACGCCCATCCATACGCGCCGCACAAATTCCGGCGACATGCCCATGTATCCGTTTTCACCCGAAAGCGTAATCAGAGCAACATTTTCAAGACGGTTCTTCCGGAAATAGTGGTCTAGAAACACGTTGTACTGTCCAAAGCGGCAGGGGCCGTCGGTGCTCGGCATGAAATAGACCAGGATTTTGTCCCTGTCAAACTTGTCACGCAGATACTTTATGAGAGATCCGCTCACGAGCAGCAGCGGCAAACATTCCTTGCATGTCGCCTCGCCTTTGGCAAGACTCAGCTCTTCCCGGCCCGGAGGGTCGGCTGCTTCAGCATTGATGCCGATATAGCGCAGCGCCGCAACCAGGGATCTGGAGGCGGTGTCTCCCATAGAAGGCACGAGCACGGTAACCCTCGGATCGGTGAAACTTAACTCACGGCCGTCGCCGGTGAGGACATAGGGCGAACCGTTTTTCATGATTACACGGGTAGCGGCATAATTATCCTTTCCGGCGGGCGGCAGGTTCAGTTCGCGGTATCCCCGTATTACATCCAGAAAGGCCTCGATGCGGGTGTCCACCCCGGCGTCGGCGGTATGGGCGTCGAGTTCGAGTGTAAGCGAAGGCTTCTGGCCCATGATGTCCCTGAAATAGCCGGTGATGAACGAATCGGGACCGCAACTGAAATTAGTAATATATACTCCGAACAGATTGGGCGTTTTCGTGATGAAGCGGCCTGCCTTCAGAATTCCATGCCCGGAGGTCCAGTACATCTGCCTGAATTCGGCGTTGTCAACCTCTTCAATCGGGAGAAAATCATATGGTATTACTTTATAGCCGCGGCTGGTGAATTTATGCGGTATTCCCATATTGCCGAGGCGGGTAAAGGCATTATATGGCCGGCCGAACATGACTATGGCGGTCTCTTCGGGTTTGAGATTGGCAAGAAAGCGGCGGCCGATTTCTTTTGCTTCACGGACCATTGCCAGCATGACGGCCCAGGCGGATTCAAAGGCTTTTTGGCTCTCTTTACGGCTGCAGCCGAGACGCATTCCGATATTGGTGAAGACGCGGGTGAGTTCCGCCGGATTGTCGAAGTTGAGGACATCTGTCAGCAGTCGCGATTCGAGGTCATCATGAAAAGCGGCCTGCATGCAATAAGGTTCCCCCTGCACAAAGGGGCAGGTGCAGGTTGTGGCGTCTTCGTCCGCCGGCAGGGCAGAACTCTTGACATGCGGAAGGAAGATGTAGTCGACCTTGCGGTTGATCAGATCCTTCACAAGCCCGTGGCTGATTATCATCGGGAAGCAGAAGGGAGCCCCGGCAGAATCCATTCCTTCAGCGTCGGCCTTGTCGCCCAGGACTGTCCTTATCCCCAGATTCGTGAAAAAGTTGGTATATAGCGGAAAGAAGGTATTGCTGAACAGGGACGCCGGGATTCCGACTGTCAGCCTGGCGTTTTCCGGAGGGGCCGGCGTGTATTTGTTATAGACCATCTCTTCACGCAGTTTGACAAGATCAACGCTTGTGTCGACAGGCGCGTTCCTGCGCCGCTGACTGTAATAAAGGTCGCATGCCCCGCCGAACGGGTAGACCTGTCCATTGATGGCGATACGCGCAATGTTGCACCGCCGGTCGCAGCCGTCCCTGCCTCCGCCGCAGACAAAGGGCTCGCGGTATTCGACTGTGCGGCCCGCCAGTTCAGACAGATCGAAACTCTGTTTTTCGAGAAGCCGCTGGTTGATCTTGCGATGGGTTTCAAGCGCGGCGCCGAAGGCCCCCATCAGGCCCGGTTCGGGCGGAACAATTATATTCTGTCCGCAGAGGTTGGCCATGGCGACAGGCACGGCGTGGTTGTAGCAAACGCCTCCCTGCATGAATATCTTTTTGCCGACAGGACGGTTGCCTTTGACCCTGTTAAGGTAATTCTGGCAAATGGAATATACCAGACCCGCGACAATGTCGGCCCGCGACGACTGCTCCTGAACAGCGGTTTTGATATCGCTGCCGATGAAGGCTGCGCACTGGTCATTGAAATCCATGGGAGACTCAGCTGTAAAGGCTATATCTCCGATTTCGAGTGTGTCGATTCCAAGCGATTCATGGCTCGCCTCTTCAAGAAAAGACCCCGTGCCGGCTGAACATGCCTCGTTCATGGCGTAGTCACTCGCGACCATGTTGGTTATGTAAGTATATTTTGCGTCCTGCCCGCCGATCTCGAATATTGTTTCGACTTCCGGATCAAAATGAACCGCTGCCGCGGCATGTGCGACTATCTCATTGATCACGCCGTTTGTGAGGGCATGCAGGCCCGCAATCTGGCGGCCGCTGCCCGTGACCCCGAGCCCGACTATTTTAACATCCTCCGGAGATGGTATCTGGGTCAGGATGTCCCGATAACAATCCCTGCTTGCGCAGACCGGATCGCCGTTGGTGCGAAGATAGCAGGCAGCGGTAATAGCCAGCGTGTCGCGCCTCAATAGTATTGCTTTGGTTGTTGTGCTGCCGACATCCAGTCCGAGGATGTATTCTCCGGCCACGATTTCGCCGCGGGGGGCGCTCTTGAAAGATACCTTTCCGAGGCCGCTTTCAAGATTGGGAAGAGAAGCAAAGGAGCCGAATGCCTTTTTGATTATTGCGGTCTGGGGTTCGACGAATATATTTTTCTGTTCGGCCCAGAGGAGAGCTCCCAGGGCCTCGAAGCAGTCGGCTCCTTCCGGGACAAACGTTTCAGGGTAAACTTCCCGCACATAGTCGATCACGAGTGAATTGTTGCTGACACCGCCCACTATTGCAATACGTTTCGCCCTGGACATCTTGAGGAGTTCGATAATCTTGCCGGCGATCATCTTGCAGAGTCCGGCGGCGATATTGCCCTTGCTTGCCCCTTTGTTCAGGGCATGCGTACAGTCGCTTTTGCAGAAGACCGAACAGCGGGCGGCCATCATATACGGTTCCGCGCCGCATACCATGCCTGACATTGCGTCGAGAGAGAGTTCCATCCGCTGCAGCTGCTGCATGAAGAACTCGCCGGTGCCAGAAGCGCATTTGTTGCCTGTGCGCACCTTTCTGATCGTGCCCTTGCTGTTGAGCACATAGACAAGAAAGGTCTCTCCGCCGGCGGACACTATACAGTCTATGTCCGGCAGGGAATGTTTGATATGATTGTAGGCCAGTTCTACCGCTTCAGGCTCGGAAACCGTCTCAAGATCCAGCAGGCTCCTGAATTTTCGCCCTGTAATCCCGACAGTAGCCGGCAGGATATCCCTTATTATATCCTGGAATACCGCAGCGACCTTTCCATCATGCTGAATGCGTGAATATTTTATGTTGTCTTCGCAACGTTCCGCAATACTGACGGCGCTTGCGCCAAGACATATACCGAATGATCTCTTCACCAGATTTCTCCTTATTACGACTTATTGACACTCTGGAATGATTACCTCAGCCCCTTTCCGTCTTGACCTTCAGCCAAAAAAGGCGGGAAAGGAGTCAAGCTGTATGCATACGATTAATACGATCCGCATTTAATGGTTTATTGTTACTCCCGTTTATTTGCCGCCGGAACAGTTTGTCGGAGGCAAATAAACGTAAAGTCATTGAACCATTCCAGAGAATCTATAAGTCAGGCGTCTGGAGAAATAACTCCGGACTTATACACAGGCGCGCGAGAACAGATACCGGAAGCCGGCAAGGTCACGTCGCCTTTTGTTAAATTATATCCTTACCTAAATTATGTTTGCAACCCGCCACGGAAAGGAGCGCAATATTTTTATGAACGAAGCCCCTGATTATGCTATTATGACTCCTGTCTCCGATATTCTCCATTTTAGCCCCAAATCGATATAATAAAAAGAGCATATCAGGGATTGCAGTGACAGCTCAGGATGTTATACCAGGAGGGGAAAGCATGAAAGTCATCGCATTCAACGGAAGCGCACGACGGGAGGGCAATACCGACAGACTGATAGAAGTTGTCTTCGCCGAACTGAGGAAAGAGAATATTGAAACCGAAAAGATCTGGATCGGCGGCGGAAAGATACAGGGCTGCACCGCCTGTATGAAATGTTTTGAGAGCAAGGATAAGAGATGTATAATAACGAAAGACATGCTCAATGATTATGTCGGAAAGATTATTGCGGCGGATGGGATCATATTGGGCTCGCCTACTTATTTCGGCAGTGTCAGTCCTGATATAAAGATGCTGATCGACCGCGCAGGGCTTGTAAGCATGGCTAACGGATCACTGTTGAAGCGCAAGGTCGGCGCAGCTGTTGTTGCCGTGAGAAGGGGAGGAGCTGTTGATGTCTTCAATACGATCAACCATTTCTTTTTTCTCAATCAGGTGATTGTGCCGGGTTCCATTTACTGGAATATTGCTTACGGCTTGGCGGAGGGGGACGTGGAAAAAGACGAGGAAGGCATCAGGACCATGAAGACGCTGGGCGAAAATATGGCCTGGCTGCTGAAGAAATTGCACAACTAATCCTTGCGGGGAGTAATTCATATGAAAGGTAAACAAGCAATTCAAATTCCGGCTTTTCTTTGCATGTTTTTAGTGGCGCTGCTGTTGTCCGGGCTTGCATCTTCTGTAAGAGCTGAGGCTCCAATGGTGAAAACGCAGACTCCGGGTTTTTATCGCATGATGTTGGGGCAGTTTGAGATAACAGCCGTCTCGGATGGGTTTACTGATCTGGATGTTAAACTCATGCGCAATGTATCGGAAGCAAAAATCAAGGCGCAGCTTGATCGCAATTTCGCGAGTTATCCAAAGATGAAAACCTCTGTCAACGCGTATCTGATCAACACCGGATCTAAACTTGTTCTGGTGGATGCGGGCGGCGGCAATTCATCCGGTCCCTCGTTTGGGAATCTTCTGCGCAATATGAAAGCGGCCGGCTATGAACCGGCACAGATTGACGCAATATTGATTACGCATATGCACAGAGACCACACAGGAGGACTTGTTGATGCCGGGGGTAAAGCCGTTTTCCCGAAGGCGACGATTTATGTCGACCAGGCGGAGAGCTCTTTCTGGCTTTCTGCAGAAAATGAAGCAAAAGCCCCGGCCGGCGGGAAGAGTTATTTCAAAATGCTGCGGGATGTTGCCGCCCCTTATATCGCAGAGGGAAGATGGAAGACATTTTCGGACAGCGCTCTGCCGCTTGAAGGCGTAAAGGCTTTGGCCATCATCGGTCATACACCGGGTCATTCCGCATTTGAAGTGAAATCCGGCAATGAAGTTTTTTTGATTATCGGCGATATGATACACAGTTCCGCAGTCCAGTTTGCGATTCCGGATGCAGCTATTTCATTCGATACTGATCAGAAACAGGCTGTCAAGGTCAGAAAAGCCCTTTTCAAAAAAGCAGCGGAAGGCAGGACGTTGATCGGCGGCATGCATATTCCATTTCCGGGCATCGGGCATATAAGGGCAGAGGGCAAGGACAGCTATAGCTGGGTACCCGTTGATTTTTCTCCCTTGCCCTGAGAGGAATGCTTTTCCGTTATGAGAGGCCTTGCATTAGCCAACGGAACGTAAAATCAGCGCCTTCATCTGAAATCACGATTCTTCCTTGCGGGCGTGAAGAAAACAGATAGCTGTATTGCTCAACTGCGGCTTTCGGGTCTATGGCGTATGCCTTCTGGAACTCAAGGCTTTCCTTGATTTCCTGCGCGAAGGTGAGCATGCGGTCTGCCATTCTGTACTCATCGCAGATAGCCGGATTATCCTTCAGGAGCTTCTCGATGGCCTCCTTGTCGGGATGGTTGTTGGTGACCACAACACTGCCGTCGTAACCGGTGTCAAGTTCGATCGGGACGCTGGTGTCGATGCCGTTTTCACTCAAGCGTTTTCTGAAATCCGAGTTGAAGTCTTTAAGGGCTTTGTTTCCGGCGTTCTCCATCTTTTCAAGAAGGGTTGCGCCGGGAGTCCCTTCAGGGATGCCGAGGATATTTTCCCCGCTGCATTTTCCGATAAGCCCGCTCATTGTCTTCCCTTCTGAAGAGATGGTGACCTTGTCGTCGGTTGTATTACCGGATGTCCCGCAGACGCTTGAACCGTTGTCTTTTAGTGACAGATTTACGGAGCTTGTCTGAGTCGAAGCATAAAGCCTGCCTATTGCGGATATGTCCATATGGGTCCTCCACTGCGCGTCAGTATTTGTCCGATCATGCAGGCAAGTAATATTCCATGTAGTTAACGATTGATTAAGATTAATTAAAAAAACTTAACAAAACAAAGTGATCCGGTGTTGACATCTTGTCCGGATCAGACGCTAAGGAAATCTGACGCATGTATTTGCCGGGCAATCTTTGCCGGTTGCGTAATATATTTCCTCTTGGGATCAGGAACAGGCTGCGCGGCTGATGATATCAAAATATGGCATCACTATGCTATCATGAAATGATGCAATATGATGCTGATGGTAAGGTGATATGAAAAATATTCTCGTTGACACAAACGCGTATACTGCTTTCAAGAAGAATGACGATAAAGCTGTTAATATCATCCGGAAGGCGGAGTATATTGGGCTCAGCGTAGTTGTTCTCGGGGAATTGCTAGGCGGGTTTAAAGGTGGAAATAAAGAGGCGAAAAACATTGCTGAACTGGATATGTTTCTCGACTCGCCGCGAGTCGGCCTTGTTAAGATAGATGAGGAAACAGCGGAATTTTACGCGCGTATATACTGGGATTTAAAGAGAAAGGGCAAGCCGGTTCCTGCAAATGATCTATTGGTGGCCGCCTCGGCCATGAGGCACGGATTGGCCCTTTTCACTTATGACTCGCATTTCAGCAATATAGACGGCCTGATGTTGTGCGGAGAGTATTTATAACAGGAGGCAAATATGTCGAACATAACAATCAGGGGACTTGACGAACAGACAATGAAAGCCCTGAAGGCAAAAGCTAAAGCGGAAGGCGCAAGCGTAAACGCCACAGTGGCGCGGCTTCTGCAGGAGCGGCTTGGGCTCAAAAAGAAGAAACGCACGGTCGTATATAATGATCTTGACCATCTTGCCGGCACATGGAGCGACAAGGATTATACGGAGTTTCAGAACAAAACGGCGGACTTTGAAAAAATTGATAAAGGCATGTGGAAATAGTTGGTTTTATGTCTAACCGCTTTTTTTCTTATCCTCTCGGATAGGCCTCTTTGACCTGTGGATTGTCTGCAAGGTCCCGACAAAGTATCACGCTGCCGGTTAGGATGACGATCCCGCGCGAGGCAAGGCATTCCAAAGTCTTGACTGGGGCATAGACTCAGTCTCCTATTCTATCCAGAGCCCTACAACCTTTAAATGGATGCCCCCAGATTTCTTTGCCTGTCTCTTACTTGCGAGCCCAGGCCTTCCTGATATATTCTATTTAATACATAGATTTGATGGTGTTCTTAAAGAGACTAAAAAAACTGTTAATAGATGAGGGGAAGAGTGTTCAGCAATCCCAAAACGCATTCGTGTTCAAATGGAAGTTGGTATGATTATTATGCCGATTATGCGGATGCATTTGTTGCTGATGTGCTTGATTTTTATGGATTGCCTTATGGAAGTGTTGTGCTCGATCCATGGAATGGTAGCGGAACGACGACTCAAATTGCCGAGGACAGAGGATATGCAGCATATGGCTATGATTTGAATCCCGCAATGATAATTGTTGCAAGAGCACGTCGACTAGATTCTGACTGCGGAACAAGTTTAGATAGTCTATGCGCAGACATAATTAGTAAGTCTACAATTTACAGAAAAGATATACATTCCAAGTCCGACGAACTTTTGAAATGGCTTTCTACGGAAAGTGTGCAGACTATTCGTAATATTGAAATGGCCACATACAGGGACTGTCCACCTCCTGTGTTTCGTTGATTTTATCAACTTACACAGTTACGTGGACAGTCCCTTTGCCTTACCGTATCTTTAAGCTGTTAGTCCTGTTATTATCCCGTCTTTAGCCGCCGATTGCCTCGGCATGCAGTTTCAGCCTTAAAGCCGACAGCACTTTAAGGATTGTGTCGAACGAGGGACTGCGCTCTCCGGAAAGCGCTTTATAGAGGCTTTCACGGGAAAGTCCGGCGTCCCGCGCCACCTGGGTCATGCCTTTGGCCCTTGCAATATCTCCCACGGTCATGGCTATAAAAGCGGCGTCGCCGTCAGCCTCTTCCATGCAAGCTTCGAGATAAGCAGCCATTTATTCAGGCGTGCGAAGATGTTCAGCTACATCATATTTTGTAGTTTGAGAAAGTCAGCCCGGCTCCGGATGATCACTATGTTCCCTCTGTTTATTCCGGCTATCCCCATTTATGTTATATTCGTATGCGGTCAATGAATACGCGGGGAGAAATCTAATGGAGAATTTATTATTCATCAACGCCTGCATACGGGACAATCAGGTTTCACGCACATACAGGTTGGCGGGCCATTTCATAGAGGAGTACAGGAAGCGGAATGCCTCCTGTAATATAACCGAACTGGATCTGAGGGAGATAAAGCCGTCCTATCTGTTGAACTCCGGCCTTGAGCGCAGGGAGTCGCTTCTGGAAAAAGGGGATTATGATGATCCCTTTTTCGATATGGCGCGGCAGTTTGCGCAGGCCGGCAAGATAATTATGGCGGCCCCGTTCTGGGATTTGGGATTCCCCGCGATCCTGAAGGTTTACCTGGAAAACATCTGCGTCCCTGGTATCACCTTCAAATATACTGCAGGCGGAGTCGCGGGATTGTGCAGGGCAGGCAAAATGTTGTTTGTGACCACCCGTGGAGGGATCTTTACAGGCGAAAACACACGTGATTTCGAGATGGGCTCCAGATATATGCAGGCTTTGCGCATGCTGTTCGGAATAGGAGAGTACAACTGCCTGTATGCGGAGGGTCTGGATATAATCGGAATGGATATGGAAAGATTGATGAGAGAGGCGTTTGAAAGGGCGGAGGAATTGGCCGCAGGATTCTGAAGGACGCGGCAGCCTTAAGTTTGACTGGCAGTGAAAACCGACTATGGACAGAAACAGGGATACATCCCCTAAATCTTGTCGAGTGAGGTGTCGGAGTTGAGTCAAACTAAAACACCGCTGCACATTTCCACGTGAACCCGTCATAGTTTACGACATATCTACCTGAAATGATTCCTGTGAGTAACTCTCACACTTTGGGAAAAGTCTTATCCCCCCAGATATGCTTCTTTAACTAGAGGATTTTCTGCGAGGTCATGACTGCTGCCGGAAAGGATTATGCTACCTGTCTGGATTACAAAACCGCGCGAGGCGAGGTCGAGCGCCATGCCTGCGTTCTGCTCAACGATCAGGATAGTCGTCCCTTTTTTGTTGATCTCTTCGAGCATACGGAATATCTCCTGTGTAAGAAGGGGAGAGAGCCCCATTGAAGGCTCATCCAGCAGCAGCATTTCCGGCTTGCTCATCAAGGCCCTGGCTATTGCGAGCATCTGCTGTTCACCTCCGGAGAGGTTGCCTGAAAGTTGAGCGATACGCTTCCTTAATATCGGGAAGAGGTCGAGGGCCTTTTCCATATCGCCGGCTATTGCTGCCTTGTCGGATCGCTGCCATGTCGCGACAATCAGGTTTTCCTTTACAGTGAGGTCGCCGAAGATACCCCTGCCTTCAGGCACATGGGCCATGCCGAGTCCGACGATCTTGTGAGCTGGTATTTTAGCGAGGCTCTGTCCTTTGAATGAGATTGATCCGCTATGAGGCACAAGACCCGAAACAGCCCTAAGCAGGCTTGACTTGCCCGCTCCGTTCGCCCCGATAATTGTGACGATCTCGCCTTCCGATACGGAGAAGGAGACATTATTTACGGCTTTTATATTTCCATAAGAAACCGAGACATCTTTTACCTCAAGCATTGTCGGACACCTCGCGCGGTTTTTTCTTGCCGAGATACGCCTCTATTACCCTGTCGTTCGACTTGATCTCTTCCGGTGTCCCTTCCGCTATGGTCGCGCCGAAGTCGAGCACGACAATGCGTTCACATATTGTCATCACAAGCCGCATCTGGTGCTCGATCAGCAGGATAGTAAGGCCGAAGGATTCACGTATGTTCCTGATGAATTCGATCAGGTCGTCTATCTCCCTTGGATTCATCCCCGCAGCCGGTTCATCTAGGAGCAGCAGCTTTGATTTGAGCGCCAGGGCGCGCGCAATCTCCAGCCGCCTCTGGAGTCCGTAAGGCAGATCTCTTGCGCGGGTGGACGCATATTTCTCAAGCCCGAAGAACTTCAGCAGTTCAAAGGAGCTATCGAGTATTCGGCGCTCTTCAGCCATGAAGCGTCCGACATGCAGAACCGCTTCGAGAGTTGAATATTTGGCAGAGGCATAGTGGGCTATACGGATGTTGTCGATCGCAGAGAGCCCCTTGAACAGCTTGATGTTCTGAAATGTGCGCGCAATTCCCTTTGCGGCAATCTTGTTAGGTTTCATGCCGGTAATGTCCGATCCGTCAAAATATATGCTGCCTGCTGTCGGGTTGTATATTCCTGTGATGATGTTAAACACGGTCGTCTTGCCTGCGCCGTTAGGCCCGATAACTCCCACCAGTTCGCCTGTTTCGATTTTGAGATTCAATCCCGAAACAGCGCAGATGCCGCCGAAGCGTTGAGTGACCTCTTTAGTCTCAAGCAGCATCCGGTTTCTCCTTTTCGTCCGGTTTGCGGCGCATGAACACCCTGTCATAGCCCGGAATGAAGAGTTTCAGTTCGCGCATGCCCATTATGCCCTGCGGCCTGTATATCATCAGCACAACCAAAAGGAGCGGCATCAGGACCATGCGCCACATCTCCAGCGGCCTCAGGACTTCCAGCAGCACGGTGTAAATCGTTGCGCCGAGGATGGAGCCGATTATGGAACCTGTCCCGCCGAGATATACCATGATGAGTATGTCCGTTGACTTGATGATATCGAACATCCTCGGATTGATGAACTGGAGCATGTGAGCAAGGAGCGCCCCGGCGATACCCGCGAAAAAGGACGATATTACGAATGCGAGCACCTTGACCCTGCGGGTGTCTACCGTCATCATCTCACCCGCTATCTCTTCTTCGCGTATGGCGAGCATCCCCCTGCCGTATTTGGAGTATATGAAATTCCTCATGACCCATATGCTCATGACGGTCCAGAAAAAGGTCATCGGCAGGGTCGTCAGCCTGTCAATCCCGATGAAGCCTCTTGCTCCGCCGACATAGTCTATGTTGTCGAAAACCGCCTTGATAATCATATTGAAGGCAAGGGTCACGATAGCCAGATAATCACCTCTTGTCTTGAATGAGGGTATGGCCACCACGAGTCCGAGGATGGCTGCGGCGATACCTCCTGCGATTATGGCGACAGGGAACAACAGCGCCACCTGATCAGGGGGGAAGATCTTTGCCGTCAGTGTTGCCGACATATAGGCGCCTGCCGCCATGAAGCCCGCGTGTCCGACCGAAAATTCCCCCATGTAACCGTTCACCAGATTCAGGCTGAGAGACAGTATGATGTTTATGCATACATAGATGAGCACCAGCTGGACATACAGGTCGAGCAGCCCGTATTCAGGGATGGCAAATGATAGCAGGAAGCCCATAGCCACAAGAGCCGGAGCTGTTGCCCGGGAAGATAGCGCAGAGAGGATCGAAGACATCCGGCTACACCTTTCCTGCCGTCGGTTTCCCGAGAATGCCGTAAGGTCTGAATATGAGAAGAACCAGCAGAATAGTGAAGGCGACTACATCCCTGTATGTGGAAGGCAGGAAGGCCGCCACCAGTATCTCCGTTCCCCCGAGTATAAAACCGCCGAGGACCGCGCCGCGTATATTGCCGATGCCGCCTACAACCGCTGAGATGAAGGCCTTCCATCCGATCATGATGCCCATATAGGGATCGATAATGGGATAGGCCATGGCATAGAGCATTCCGGCTGCGCCGCCGAGACAGCTGCCGAGAGCGAAGGTCACGGATATGATGGAATTGACCGGCACACCCATGAGTGGCGCTGTGCCCATATCAAACGAAATAGCCCGCATGGCGATGCCTGTGCGGGTATGCTGCACTATATAATGAAGCACGGCCATTAGCGCCAGAGAGAGGACTATTATGATTACCTGCAGGTTCGACACGGTCACGCCGCCGAGGGTCCAGTTTACGGTCTCGATCAGGGGCGGCACATGTTTGGGATATGGACTGAGGGCGAGGGTGAAATTTTCGAGAAAGATCCCGACGCCGAGCGCGGTTATGATGGCCGACACGCGCGGGGCCTGGCGCAGGGGTTTGTACGCTATGCGTTCCGTGGCCACGCCGAGCGCAGCGACTCCGATCATTGCAATGATGAGCGTCGGGATGAAGGGCAGGCCGAGGACTGTGACCGAAATGAGACAGAGGAACGCGCCGACCATGAAGAAATCGCCATGCGCAAAGTTGATCATCCTTAGTATGCCGTACACCATTGTATAGCCCAGGGCTATCAGGGCATAAATGCTACCCAACTGGAGCGCGTTAAGTATCTGCTGGATTAAGTAAGTCAATGCCGCCGGTAACCCTTCCCCATAGTTTGGTTAAAGGGCGGTCTTCCAGTGCGGAAGATCGCCCTCATTTATCGGATGACTACGGCTGTGTATCGGCAAACCATACAAACTTGCCGTCTTTGATCTGCATGATGACCGCGCCTTTGCGGGGGTCTCCCGAACCGGGCTGGAACTGCATCTCTCCGGTTACGCCCTTGTATTCTGTTATAGCCGCAAGAGCGTCCCGAATGGCCTGGGGCTCGGCCTTGCCCGCAGACTTCAGAGCCTTAACGAGCAATCCGAATGAATCGTACGTGAGGGCCGCTATATCGTCAGGGACGCTGCCGTGCATGGCCTTATATGCGTCCGCGAATTTCTTTGTCATCGGGTTCCTGGTTTCAGGCGAATAGTGGTTCATGAAATAGAATCCTTCACAATCCTTGCCGCACATCTTTATGAGTTCAGGTGTGCTCCAGGCGTCGCTTCCGAGGAACGGGACCTTGATGCCGAGGCGGTATGCCTGCTGCACCTGCAGGGGGACATCGGTGTAATAACTCGGGAGGAATATGATATCGGGATTTGCGTCATGTATCTTTGTCAGCTGGGCAGAGAAGTCTTTATCTCCGGAGGTATAAGTTTCAAAGGCGACGATCTTGCCGCCGGCCGCTTCAAAGCTTGTGCGAAAGAGTTCGGCCTGGCTTTTAAGCACGTCGGACCCCACATCATGAAGGACTGCAGCCCTCTGTTTTTTCAGGGTCTCGCTTGCGAACTTGCCGAGGGCCTGTCCCTCGAAAATATCCGTAAAACAGGCGCGGAATACATACTGCTTCGGCTTTCCGTTCTTGTCGAGGGTTGTCTTCGGTTCGGTGGACCAGGGGGTGATGAGGGGCACCTTCATTGTTTCAGCAATCTCGGAGGCCGGGATCGCGTTGCCGCTCGAATTAGGCCCGACGATGGCCACTACCTTGTTCTGGGTAATCAGCTTCTGGGCAACTGCCGCAGCCTGATCAGACTTGGCGGCGCTGTCTTCAACGGCCAGTTCGATCTTGTATTTTTTCCCGCCGAGGTCTATACCGCCTGCGTCATTGATCTCTTTGACGGCAAGCAGGGCCGCGTTTTTGCATGATGCGCCTACAGCAGGAATGGAGCCTGTAAGTTCGGCGATTACCCCCACTTTAATGACGTTTTCACCCGATTTCTGACAGGCGACAGTCAGCAAAGCGATTGATATCAGCGCCGCAATAAACAAAGAGACTTTTTTCACTTTCAAATACCTCCGGTGGGTTAAGGATTATTCAGAAAAATATGCTTTTTGAGTATAAAGGCCTTTTCAGGAAAAAGGCAAACAGCGTCTTACAGGCTGCATTGAAGACTTTAATAGCCCTGAAACAGGAATATATGGTCTTTTTGGCGCGTTGCCCTACTTTTTTTAGGGGATCTTGCCTTTATGGCGTCAAAATGACAGATTAATTGAGTATACTTAGATTATAGACATCTGAAAGGAGGCATATGATATGGCCGCTGTGGATAAAATTAGGCAAGTTTCAAATTCGGAAAACAGAGTGTGCTCCAGATTCAAATGTGAAGTCGCTACCTATTGTTTTTCATCGGAAGAGAGATGGACGTGCAAAATAGTCGATCTCAGCGAACGAGGCCTGGGGATAGTATCCGCATCAATGTTGAATGAGGGGACTATGGTTAATTTTACCGATCCCGAAACCAGGGCGAAAGTTATATGGGTGGAGGAAAACAGGGCAGGACTCAGGATCATACATTAGAAAAGATTACAGGCGCGATCAGAAAACATGCGGGGAGAATGGCGGATTATTTATTTCATCGCAAAAGCCGCTTAAGCTTTGTCGTACGCCGCGACTCCAAACGGGTCTTTATATTTTTATCTGCGCATTCCCTCCCCTTTGACATTTACTCAAATGCATGTTATAAATTGTTATATATGGCCCAAAAGTCATTTTTTGGGAAGCAGCCTGAGAGCAGGGTTAAGGAGGTTTGCTGTTATGGCATTTGAAGGCACGGTGAAGTGGTTCAATGAGTCGAAAGGTTATGGTTTTATTCAACAGGACAATGGTCCGGATGTCTTCCTTCATTTCTCCGCTATTCAGAGCGAGGGATTCAAGACTGTTGCAAAAGGTCAGAGGGTAAGATTTGATATTACCAGCGATGAGAAGGGGCCAAAGGCGGCAAACGTAGTCAAGATTTGATATAGTTCGACAATAAAGCCTACCAGGGCATTTATATTTCCAGGGATAGTTTTCTTCGGCACGTTTTCGATTACAGTGTCTCCGTGAGGGGTTTGCGCATTTTATCATACCGATATGAAAAGACAAACCGTATTCGCGGTTCTGAATGCGACGTTTCATCCATAACGGCGTTGGCCTGTTTGGCGGCAATAAATACACTCTTTAATGAGCAGGAGTCTGATCGCTGATACTTCATAGTGTCGCTCAGAACCATCTCATCCGGCTGTCTTTTCATGCTATGCATACCGATATGAAAAGACAAACCGTATTCGCGGTTCTGAATGCGACGTATCATCCATAACGGCGTTGGCCTGTTTGGCGGCAATAAATACACTCTTTAATGAGCAGGAGTCTGATCGCTGATACTTCAGTGTGTCGCTCAGAACCATCTCATCCGGCTGTCTTTTCATATATGCAAACGGCCCCCATGCCGTTTTTAATAGTGTTTTGGGAGAGTTTTATCCTAATGACAATTTTGGGTTAAAGTACTATTATGCGTTTACCGGAATGGATCAGGAAAGACTTAAATATTCGTAATGGACACTTATCAGGCGGCTCTCATTCGACCCGGGGCCTGCTGAGGCGCCACGGGCTGTCATCTGTGTGCGAAGAGGGCAGATGTCCTAACAGCGCGGCCTGTTTTGCGAAGCCGGTCGCCGCCTTTATGATCCTCGGCAATGTCTGCACAAGGGATTGCGCGTTCTGCGCAGTCGATTCCGGAGTTCCATCTGTGGTTGATCCATCCGAGCCTGAAAGGATCGCTGATGCGGCTGCGGAAATGGGGTTGCGCCATGTGGTCGTCACTTCGGTAACACGAGACGATCTGCCGGATGGAGGCGCTTCGCACTTTGCGGCGGTGATTCGCGCCATAAGGCAGCGTCTGCCGAATGCCGGGGTAGAGACGCTAATCCCTGATTTCAAGGGCGATATCAATGCCATAAAAACCGTGCTGGATGCCGGACCGGATGTGTTTAATCATAATATGGAAACGGTCAGGCGCCTGTATCCCGAAATCAGGCCCGCCGCGGTTTACAATAGATCGCTTCAGGTCCTGGGATTGGCGCACGAGATTAACCCTGCTATTGCGGTCAAATCCGGGTTCATGCTTGGTCTCGGCGAAACGACTGAAGAGGCGGATGATCTTCTGACGGACATCAGGGATACGGGCTGCGATACTCTGACTATAGGGCAATATTTAAGACCTACCAAAAAGAATCATCCTGTTGTAGAATACATAAATCCGGCTGTATTTGAAGCTTTGGGCAGGAGGGCAATGGAGCTTGGCTTTGGATTTGTGGCGTCAGCCCCCCTGGTCAGGAGCTCCATGAACGCAGAGGAAATGTACAGGAAAAGAATTCAGGGGTCAGTATTCAGTAATCAGAATAAGGCTTTGGAATAAAGTTCCGATTTTGACCCGAAACGGGTCTGTAATTCTGAATGCTGAACACTGAATTCTGGAAGCTATCTTCAGGAGGGATGATGTTCGAGTTTAACAGGATTAAGCGTTTGCCGCCCTATGTGTTCGCAGTCGTCAATCAGCTCAAGATGGAGGCCAGGCACAAGGGCGACGACATTATAGACCTCGGCATGGGGAATCCGGACCTGCCGACCCCGCAGCATATAGTCGACAAGCTCTGCGAGGCGGCCGGGAATCCCAAAAACCACCGCTACTCGGC
>JGI20214J51650_10000793_pt1 | contig 19819 bp, 16 predicted proteins | sample WetSurMetagenome_FD_51650 | JGI IMG/M metagenome (IMG submission 51650) | reverse complement strand
TCGGCTCGGGAACGCTCACGCTCGCGGGCGGCAATAAGTCCTACACCGGTGCGACCCGCGCACTCGCCGGGCGTCTTGCGACCGCCGGCGACGAGCAGATCCCCAACGCCAGCGACGTCAGCGTCGCAGCCGGCGCGCGGCTCACGCTGGGCGGCACCGAGAGCGTGAATTCGATCGTGGCCGATGGCAGCGTGGACATTGCGAGCCGGCTTACGAGCACCGGCGCGATGACGCTGAACGGCGCGGTCAGCGCGATCGGTGGCGCCGCGGTCACGCTCGTCGGCCAGCAGATAAGCGCCAAGAGCGACGCCAACCAATGGGGCAGCAGTCTGTCGGTTCAGGCCGGCGGACCGCTTGTGCTGAGCAGCGGGCGTGACGGCAGCGGCGCGCTGCACGACCTGGTGCTCGGCCAGGTGAGCGCGGCTGCCGGCGGCGAAATCGATGCCGGCGCGATCACGCTGTCGGATTCGTTTGCAGTCGGTGGCGGCACGCTGGCGCTGGTATCGGCGGCGCCCGCCGCGATCACCCAGCCCGACAGCGCGCTGCTCGGCAAGCTCGCGCCCGGCAACCGGCAGATCGCGTTCGCCGGCGACGTGGTCCAGCAGACCGGCGGCGCGATCACGGTCGCCGACGGCGCCGGGCTCGACGTCGTCGCCGCGAATGGCGGCTCGGTGCAGCTGCTCGCCGACGGCAACGTGTTCAGCGGCGGTCTGGCAGTGCGCAGCGGTGCGGCGAACTCGCCCTGGGCGCCTAACCCAACTACGGCCAGCTTCGGCGGCCCGAGCTTCGAGTATTCGATGCAGAGCCGTGTGCGCGTGAACGGCAGCACCGTCAACGTCGGCGGCGCCGGCATCGAGGCCGACGTGGTCGCGATTCGCGCCGACAAGCTCAGCACAGCGACCGGCGCGACCATCGTCGCCCGGCTGCCATTCGACAACCAGGTCGGCACGTCGACCTCGGAGCCGGGGTTGGCNCTGGAGTTGGCGCCTGCGGCCTTCCANACCGCGTTCCCGTTCGGCAAGGGCAGCGGAGGCGANATCGCGATCAACGTCGGCAGTCAGTCCTGGGGCAACCGCGCGCTGGCGATCAACGGCGGCTACCTCGCGGTCCTGCCCAAGGGCGGGGCCCAGGGCGCGACCGCGGTCATCCTGACGGGGCCGAAGGTCGTCGGCAGCTACAGCTTCTTCTTCGACGGTGCCGGCGACCAGAGCGCGATCCCGGTCTTCTACAACGGGGTGCTGCCTTCGACGCCGCAGGTTGCGGGCTCGCTGTCGGCGATCGCCTCGGTGTCCGAGAGCGCACGAAAGGAGCGCTTCGAGGAGGCGGTGCGCACCGAGAACGTCTCGGTACGCCTGCGCGCCGGCGTGATCGCCGAAGTCGGCCCGGGCCGGCCCGCGACGGTAGGCACCGAGGGCGCGCGCGAACCCGACAGCTGCACGCCCGAAGGTGCAACTCTGGGCTGCGGCAAGGGATCGAAGTGACGGAATCACGGATGAAGCCTGGATCGATGTTCGACCGCCGCCAATGGCTTGCCGCCAGCGCCGCACTGCTCACCGTCGCGGCGCGGCCGGCGCAGGCCGCCGACACCGCAGCAGCCGCCGCCGAGCCGCCGCGTTTGGCGCTGCTGATCGGCAACAGCGCCTACCCCGACGGCACCGACCTGCCGCCGATCCCGAAGAACGTGCGTGACCTGCAGGGCGCGCTCGAGCGCCGCGGTTTCACGGTCACGCAGGCGGTCAACGTCGATATCGCGCAGGCGCGCAGTCTGGTCGAGCGCTTCGCCGCCACCGTCGCCGCCGCGCCGGCCGAATCGACAGTGTTCTTCTACTTCTCGGGCCACGGCGCGCAGGTCGACGCCGAGAACCTGCTCGTCGCGGTCGAGGTCGACCCGCGCTCGCGCCCGAACACGTTGATCAAGGGCAGCATGACGCTGCTCGTCGATGTGCTTGGCCGCCTGCCGCATCGGCCCCAGGGNCTGACGATGACGGTCATCGATGCCTGCCGCACCTCGCTGCGCGCAGCGCTNGCCGACGACGGCCTGAACCAGGTCGAAGCCCCGCCGGGCTGCCTGATCGCTTTCGCCACCGGTGCGGGCAAGCCGGCGATTGCGCCGTCGGACCCGAACCGAAACACCTTCTACACCGCCTCGCTGGTCAAGCTTCTCGACACCGCATCCGGCGACATCACGTTCTCGGACCTGTTCCGCCTCGTCAAGACCGACGTCCAGCAGACGATGCTGAACTACCCGGTGCCGCTGCTGCGCCAATTCGCGCAGTTTCCGTTCATCGCCGAGAACACGCTGATCCGCCGCCAAGTCGCACCGCGCGTGGCCGACGCGCCGCCGCCCCCGCCGCGTAAGGAGGACGAAGCCAGCGCCTGGGCCAAGCTCGAGGTCACCGACTGGCCGGCCGACGTGGCGCAGCAGGCGGCCGACTACCTGAAGGCCTACCCGGACAGCCGCCTGGCCGGCAGCGCGCAGGTAGCGCACGACGGCGCGCTCGAGGCGGCGAAGATCCTGCGCCGCACCGACGTGCGGCTCTACCGCAGCGCCTTCGAGGCCCAGACGCAGCTGCCGCCCGAGCGCGCTGCCGACCTGATCAAGGCCGGCCGAGGCGACAAGGACGCCGCGGCTCGACTGGGTCGTTTCTACGGCGACAGCAACCACAGCCGCTTCGAAGGTTGGTTGCAGTTCGCCGCCGCGCTCGGCAACGGCATCGCGAGCTACGACCTTGCGCTTTACTACCGGCGCGTCGACCAGCCACTGCTCGCGGCGCAGTACGAGGCGCGCGCGCGCGAGCTGGGCTACACGCCGCCGCCGTCGCTGGACAACACGCGCAAGTAGCTGCTGCCCGAAGCCGCCGCGCCTAGGGATGGCGGCTGCGGACCGCGACTCGCTACGCTGGGCTCCTACCCAACGTCGAGGAGGCGGCCATGGCCAAGCGAGCGATCTGCGTCGGCATCAACAAGTTCGCGAACTACCCGCAGTTCACGCTGAACGGCTGCGTCAACGACGCCAAGGACATGGCCGAGTTGTGCCGGCGCCTGCTCGGCTTCAAGGCCTCGGAGATCGTGCTGCTGACGGACACGAAGGCGACCAAGGCCGCGATCGTGAGCCGACTCAAGGCCGCCGTCGCCGACGCCAGGGCCGGCCGGCTGAGCGCCATCTTGTTCAGCTGGTCCTCGCACGGCACCCAGATGACCGACCGCAATGGCGACGAGCCCGACGGCATGGACGAGGCCTTCGTCCCGCACGACATCGCCGAGAAGAGCGGGGACTGGGACCCGGCGCACATCATTACCGACGACGAGTTCCACGACCTGTTCCAGCAGCTACCCGAATCGGTGCTGCTCGAGGTCTACCTCGATACCTGCCACAGCGGCACCGGGCTGCGCGGCGCCGAGTTCTCGCTGCACGCGCCGCGCGTCAAGTACGTCGCGCCGCCGACCGCGCAAGGATCGGTGCGGCAGCGGGCGGTGCGCGGCTTCGCGCTCGCTCGCGCGGCGAAGCAGGAGGCGCCGGCGACGCACCAGATCCTGTGGAGCGGCTGCAAGGCCAACCAGACGAGCGCCGATGCCTACTTCAGCGGCCGCTACAACGGCGCGTTCACCTACTACCTCATCAAGGTCATGAACGAGACCAAGAACAAGCTCCCGCGCAGCGCCGTCGTCGAGCAGATGCGCGCCGCGATGAAGGGCAAGTTCAGCCAGGTGCCGCAGCTGGAGACGAACGCCAGCAACCGCAAGACAGCGGTCGTGCTCTGACGCCGATTCAGGCCGGCTGCGACCGCCCCCGCCCGCGCAGCCGGTCGACGCCGCGGACCAACAGGCGCCAGACCATGCGTAGCCCAAGCACGGTGGCCAGCGCCTCGGCCAGCGTCGCGACGAAGGCCAGCAGCGTCGGCCAGCGCTCGCAGCGACGGCGGAACTTGGCCAGCGCGCGATCGCGCGAGGTCTCGATGCTGTCGTAGAAGCTCGGGATCACGAGCAGCGTCAGCAGCGTGCTCGTGATCGTGCCGCCGATGATCGCCACCGCCATCGGGCGGTAGAACTCACCGCCCTCGCCCACGCCGATCGCCACCGGCAGCATGCCGGCGATGAGCGCGAAGGTCGTCATCAAGATCGGGCGCAGCCGCTTGCGCCCGGCGGCCATCAGCGCCGCCTCGCGTTCCACGCCCTCGCGCTCGCGCGTGCGCGCTGCATCGAGCAGCAGGATCGCGTTCTTCGCGACCAGGCCCATCAGCATGATGACGCCGATGAAGCTCATCAAGTTCAGCGTGCCGCCGGTAAGCAGCAGCGCGACAACGACACCGATCAGCGACAGCGGCAGCGACAGCATCACCGCGAGCGGCGCGGTGAACGAGCCGAACTGCATCACCAGGATCAGGTACATCAGCGCGATGCCCGAGACGAGCGCGATGCCCATCTGCGTGAACACCTCCTGCTGGTCGCGCGACGCGCCCGCCAGCTCGAGCCCATAGCCGGGCGGGTAGTCCATCGCACGCGCGATCTTCAGCGCGTCGGCGGTGACCTCGCCGGCCGAGCGTCCCTGCGCGTTGGCGGCGACCGAGATCGTGCGCTTGCCGTCGTTGTGCTCGATCTGCGACGGCCCCTTGCCCATCGTGATCGTCGCGATCTGCTCGAGCGGCACCATCCGGCCGGTGCCGGCGACCGCGATCGGCAGGCGCTCGATGTTGCCGGCGTCAACGCGGTCGGCCGGGTCGAGCCGCACCGAAACGTCGCGCGTCTCGCCGCTCGGGTCGACCCAGTCGCCGGCCTCGACACCGGCGAACGCGACTCGCAGCGCCTGAGCCGCGTCGTCGGCCGAGATGCCGAGCGAGTTGGCCAGCCCGCGGTCGAGCTCGATCTTCAGCTCGTTCTGCGGGTCCTGCTCGGACAGGCCGACGTCGACCGCGCCCGGCACCTGTCGCAGCTTGGCCATGAAGCGGTTCGTCAGATCGAGAAGGCGGCGTGAGTCCGGGCCTGAGAAACGGATCTGCACCGGCTTTTGCGCGCCGTTGTTCAGGTCGTCGAGCACCACGTACTCGGCGCCGACCAGGCGCGCGACCAGGCCGCGCAGCGCTTCGGCGATCTGCGCCGCCGAACGCTTGCGCTGCGTGCTCTTGCCGATGTCGACGTAGATCCGCCCGCCGCCCGGGTTGACGTAGCTGTTCGTCGCCACCGTCTCGGGCAGCGTGCGCGCGAGCTGCGCCGCCTCCTCGACCTTCAGTCGCGCGTACTGCAGGCTGCTGCTCGGCGGCGTGCGCACCTCGACCGCGATCGTGCCGGCGTCCGACACCGGCAGAAAGCTGGAGCCGCCGAACTTCGCCTGCAGCGCCAGCGCACCGGCCAGGCTCGCGACCGCGAACACTGCCATCCAGCGCCGGTGGTGGAGGGCCCAGGCGATGATGCGGCCGTAGCGGTCGGACTGGTGATCGAACCAAGCGTTGAAGCCGGCCAGCCAGCGGCTGATGCCGCGCTTGGGCGCCGCGTGATGTCCGGGGGGGTCGCCCCAATAGGCGGACAGCATCGGATCGAGCGTGAAGCTGATGAACAGGCTCACCAGCACCGACGCAACGACCGTGAGCCCGAATGGCCGGAACCATTCGCCCGAGACCCCCGGCATGAAGGCCACCGGCACGAACACGGCAACGATCGAGAACGTGGTCGCCGCGACCGCCAGGCCGATCTCGGCCGTGCCCTTGAGCGCCGCCGTGCGCCGGTCGGCGCCCAGCTCCATCTGGCGCACGATGTTCTCGCGCACGACGATCGCATCGTCGATGAGCACNCCGATCGCCAGCGACAGCCCGAGCAGGCTCATGAAATTGAGCGTGAACCCGCACAGCCAGACCGCGATGAAGGCCGCGATCACCGAGGTAGGCAGCGACAGCGCGGTGATCAGCGTCGAGCGCCACGAATTCAAGAACACGTAGACGACGAAGATCGTCAGCCCGGCGCCGAAAACGAGCGCGTGGATCACATTGTCGAGGCTGCTCTGCGCATCCTCGCCACCGTCGCGCGTGACCTCGAGATGGGTGCCGGCCGGCAGCGTCGGGCCGATCTCGGCGACGAGCTTGCGAATGTCGGCGGCCACGCTCACGGTGCTCGCCTCGCGCGTGCGCGTGATCGACAGGCCGACGTTGGGGTGCCCGTTGCGCACCGAATAGCTGGTCAGTTCGGCGAAGCCGTCCTGCACCGTCGCGACCTGGCCCAGGCGCACGATGTCGTCGCCAGAGCGCTTGACGACGATCTGCTCGAAGCCGGCCGGCGATTCGATGCGGCCCACGAGCCGGATGCTGTCGTCCTGCAGCGCGCCGCGCACCTTGCCCACCGGTGCACTCGCGTTCTGCGCGCGCAGCGCGCGCACCACGTCGGTGACCGAGATCCCGTACTCGCGCAGCTTCTCGGTGCGCAGCAGCACCGACAGCTCGCGCTGCAGCGCGCCGGTGACGGTAACCACGGCAACGCCGGGAATGGCGCGGAAGCGGTCGGCGAGGCGGTCCTCGGCCAGACGCGAGATCGCGGCGTGCGACAGCGTATTGGACGACAGCGCGAGTTGCATGATCGGCTGCTCGTTCGGGTCCAGCCGCTGCAGGATCGGCTCGCGCATCTCGACCGGCAGCTTGTAGCGCACCGACGCGATCGCGTTGCGCACCTCGTCAGCGGCGACGACCAGGTTCTTGTCGAAGTTGAAGATCAGCACGAACGACGCGTTGCCCTCGCTCGCGGTCGAGCGCAGCCGGTCGATGCCGGCGATGCCCTGCAGCGCGCGCTCGATGCGGTCGATGACCTCGCGCTCGACCGTCGCCGGCGACGCGCCCGGATACGGGATGTTGACGGTCAGCACCGGCTGCTGGACGTCGGGGATCTGGTTCACGCGCAGCTTGGACAGCGCAAGCAGGCCGAGCGCCATCAGGCCAATGATGATCACGATCATCGCGACCGGGCGCTTGATGCTGAAGTCGGAGAGGAACATCGCGCGTCACCGGGCGGCCGAGGCTGCCGCCGGCGCCGCGGCAGCGGCGAAATCGAAGCCCTGGCCGTCGACCAGGTTGCTTCCCGGGTGGCGCAGGATGCGGTCGCCCGCGGCCAGCCCCTCGAGCACCGGGTACTCGCCGCTGCGGGCGTCGCGCGCGCCCAGAGTGACCGGCGCCTTCGCCAGCGTCTTGCCCTTGAGCCGCCAGACGAAGGCCAGCTCGCCGTCGCGCACGAGCGAGCCGTCGTGGACCATCAACGTCTGCGCCTCGCCGGTCTCTACCCGGCCCTCGGCAAACAGGCCGGCGACGCGCGGTGCGCGAGTCGGGTCGGCGAAGTCAACGATCACCGAGACCTGCCGCGTCGTCGGGTCGGCGGCGGCGTCGATGCGCCGCACGCGGCCGCTGAAGTCGCCTGCGCTCGCATAGCCGTTGACGCGGAAGACTACCGTTTGTCCGACCTTCAGCGCCTGCATCCGGTCCGCCGAGACAAGGCCCTCGAAGCGCATGCTGCCCGGGTCGATGACCTTGAGCAACTCCTTGCCGACCTGCGCCGTGTCGCCGGCCGAGGCCTTGCGGTCGCTGACGACGCCGTCAAACGGCGCGCGCACCTCCGTACGCTGCAACTGCTGGCGCGCGGAGACGACGCGCGCACGGGCCGCTGCCAAGTCGTTCTGCGCGCCGTTGCGCCGGATCTCTGCGTCCTCGAGGCCCTGGGTNGAGATCATCCCCTGCTGCTGCAGCGTCTTCAGCCGCTGCACCTGGCGNTGCGCCTGGTCGAAGGCCTGCGTCGCCGCTCGCGCCGCCTCCTCGGTCGAAGCGAGGTCGCTGCGCAGCGCGGTGTCGTCCAGTCGCACGAGCAGGTCGCCCTTGCGCACTGGCTCGCCGTTGTCCTTGAGCACCTGCTGGACGACCGCGGCGACCTCAGCGCGCAGGTCGGCACGGCGCTCGGGCTGGATCGAGCCAGTGATGACCGGGCCGCTGGCCGATCGGCTGGACTGCAGCGTGCGCAGATCCTCGGGCGCAAGCAGGAGGCGCACGGCCGTCTTCGAGGCGGGGTCTCCGGTCGCCGGGTCGGTCTTGCCGCATGCGGTGAGCAGGCCGCTCACGGCGAGAAGGAGGAGCAATGGACGCATCACGGGCCTGCGGCGCCGGCGCGCGCGCCGGGCACATTCGAAACGAAGGCGCGAGCGTAACGCGGCGCCGGCCTGCACTNACAGCCGGGCGCGACGAAACGGGCCCCGGAGTGCGTGAGCGGCGAACTGCTGCGACGGGTGGTGCAATGGATACGACGAGGGGTCGGCGCGATGCGCCGGGCGCGGTTGCGCTCGGCCATCGGTTCAAGTAGCGTCGAAGCATGGATGAGCAAGAGGTCGTCAAGTCGCTCGCCGCGCTGGCGCAACCGGTGCGGCTGAAGGTGTTCCGCGCGCTCGTGGTCCGCGGTCGGGAGGGCCTGACGCCGGGCACGATGGCCGAGGCGCTGGACCTCCCGCCGAACACGCTGTCCTTCCACCTGAAGGAGCTGGCGCATGCCGGGCTCGTGACGCAGGAGCGATCGAGCCGAAATATCATCTACCGCGCCGCCTACACCCAGATGGACGAACTGCTCGCCTACCTCACCGAGAACTGCTGCCAGGGTATCGCCTGCACGGCGCCGGTTGCGCGTGCCAAGACACTGGCGGGCGCGCTGAAGCCGGCGTCCTCTTGCCGCTGAAGGCGGTCACCGTCGGCGCGCTCGGCCTGGCCCAGACGCTGGCCTGGGCCTCGTCGTACTACCTGCCGGCGCTGCTCGCCGCCCCGATCGCGCACGAGCTCGGCTTGTCCGAGCCGACCGTGTTCGCCGCGTTCTCGGTTGCGCTGCTGGTCTCCGCCGCGCTCGGCCCGTCGGCCGGCCACGCGATCGACCGCTGGGGCGGCCGGCCGGTGCTCGTGGGCACGAACCTGGTGTTCGCGGCCGGCCTGGGCATGCTCGCGCTCGCGCGGGGCCCGGTCGGCCTGTTCGCGGCCTGGATCGTGATCGGGGTCGCGATGGGCAGCGGGCTCTACGAGGCCGCCTTCGCCGCGCTGGTGCGGCTCTACGGTCAGGGCTCGCGCAACGCGATCACCGGCATCACGCTGATCGCCGGCTTCGCAAGCACCGTCGGCTGGCCGTTGACGACGCTGTTCGACGCTCAGCTCGGCTGGCGCGGTGCGTGCCTGGCCTGGGCCGCGCTGCACCTCGTGCTCGGGTTGCCGCTGAATGCACTGCTGCCGCGCGCCGCGGCACTGCCCGCGCCGGCCATGCCGCTGGCGCCGGCGCCGGACGCAGCGCCGGCGCCGCAGGCCTCGGCCACGGCGGCAAACCTGCTCGCCTATGTCTTCGCCGTGACCTGGTTCATCAGCACGGCGATGGCCGCGCACCTGCCGCAACTGCTCGAGGCCGGCGGCAGCAGCCTCGCCGGCGCGGTGGCCATCGGCGCGCTCGTCGGGCCGGCCCAGGTGGCCGGGCGCCTGCTCGAGTTCGGCGTGCTGCGGCGCGCCCACCCCTACCTGTCGGCGCGCCTGGCGGCGCTGCTGCACCCGGTGGGCGCGGTCCTGCTGCTGCTCGTCGGCGCACCCGCTGCGGCGGCCTTCGCGCTGCTGCACGGCGCCGGCAACGGCATCCTGACGATCGCCAAGGGGACGCTGCCGCTGGTGCTCTTCGGCGCCGCCGGCTACGGGCGGCGCCAGGGCCTGCTGATGGTGCCTGCGCGCGTGGCGCAGGCGCTCGCGCCCTGGTGCTTCGGCCTGCTCATCGATCGCTGGGGCGCGGCGTCGCTGTGGTTCACCGCGGCGCTCGGACTGAGCGCCTTCGCCGCGCTGTGGCGGCTGCCGGCGCCAGCGCGTCCGGGCTGACCGCCAAGGGGGGAGGGCCAGGCTGGACGCACCCCGGCCCCGGGAGTGCTCAGAAGCCGAGGCTGGCGAGCAGGTCGTCGACCTCACCTTGGTTGGTGACGATGTCGGTGCGGCCTGCGGCGTCGACGACCGGGCCGTGGAGCACGTTCGCGTCGACCTTCTCGCGGTGCTCCGGCGGCACCACCTGGACGAGCAGCTTGACGAGGCTGTCCTCGAGGTCGTTTGCCAGTGTGACGACCTTGGCCACGACCTGGCCGGTGAGATCGTGGAAGTCCTGCGCCATCATGATGTCGGTCAGATGGGTGTCGATTCGGGCCGTCGATTCCTCGACATCCTGGACGAAGTTCATGACCGCGCCGGAGGCCACGGCCTTCACCGGGTCGGCGACGATAAGCGCGGCGATGCGGCGCGTCGCGTCCGAGATCGCGGCATGGTCGGCCTTGGCCTGATCGACCGAGTTCAACACCTTGTTCGCGGCGTCGGCGGTCTTGCTCGCGATGTAGTTCAGCCGGCTGCGCGCGTCGGGAAGGCCGTCGGCGGCAACCTGGAGCTTGGGCATCACGCCGAGCTGCTGCATCGTGTCGTGCAGCAGCCGCGTGATCGAGCCAAGCTGCTGGAACACCTCCGGCGCCACGAGCAGCGGTTCGGACGGCTTGAGCGCGGCAATGTCTTCCATCTTCATGGTCGGCGTCCTTCGCGCTCAGGCCGTCGCGGCGAGCTTTTGCAGGATCTTCTGCACCTTCTCTTCCAGCGTCGCCTTCGTGAAGGGCTTGACGATGTAGCCGGCGGCCCCGCTCTGCGCGGCGAGCACGATGTCTTCCTTGCGCGCCTCGGCGGTGACCATCAGCACCGGGATGTGCTTGAGGCTGTCCTCAGCCTTCACCGCTTTGAGCAGGTCAAAGCCGTTCATGTTCGGCATATTGATGTCGGAGACGACGAAGTCGTACTTGCTCGCTTTCAGCATGTTCAGCGCCACCGCGCCGTCCTCGGCCTCGTCGGCGTTGTTGCAGCCCATCTCCTTGAGCAGGCCGCGCACGATGCGGCGCATGGTCGAGAAGTCGTCGACGATCAGGAATTTCAGGTCGGTGGGATTGCTCATGGGCTTCAAACCTCGGCGGGTACGGACTCGTAAGGGTTATCGGTGCGGCGGGGTCGGACTTGACGCCGGCCTGCCGCCAAGCCTGGGTGCCAGATCGGGTGTGATCGACGGCGGCGTCTCGGCGGCCGCGTCGGGGGTAGCAGCGTGGAAGAAGCGCTCCTCGGCCTCGCGGTTCATCACGATGATGCTGATGCGCCGGTTCGACGGCGCGCGCGGGTCCTGCGGGTCGAACAGCGAGCTCGCGGCCAGTCCCTGCACGCGCAGCGTGCGGTCGTCGGGCAGGCCGCCGGCGACCAGCTCGCGCCGCGAAGCGTTGGCGCGGTCGGCCGAAAGCTCCCAGTTGCTGTAGCCGCGCTCGCCGCCGATGTAGGGCGCGGCGTCGGTGTGGCCCTCGAGCGTAAGACGGTTCGGCACCTCGGCGAGCACCGAGCCGATGTCGCGCAGCAGGTCGCGCATGTAAGGCTCGACCTCGGCGCTGCCGAGCGCGAACATCGGCCGGTTCGCGGCGTCGACGATCTGGATGCGCAGCCCGTCGCGCGTCATATCCAGGCGCAACTGCGACTGCATAGCAGCAAGCTTCGGGTTGGCCGCGATCCGCTCTTCGACGTGCTGCTTGAGCTCGCGCAGCCGCGCGACCTCGGCGCGGATCTGCTCCGCCTTCAGCGCCTGCAGGTTGACGGTGGCGCGCTTGGCCTCGATGTCACCGCGCTTGACCTGACCCGAGGTGCGCGTCAGATCCTGGCCACCGCCCTTGACCACGCTCGACGCGTCGCCCGCACCCGAGCCACCCTCGAGCAGCGCGATCTTCAGCGGCGACGCGAAGTAGTCGGCGATGCCCTTCTTGTCGCCGTCGGTGGTCGAGCCGAGCAGCCACATCAGCAGGAAGAAGGCCATCATCGCCGTCACGAAGTCGGCATAGGCGATCTTCCACGCGCCGCCATGGGCGCCATGGCCGCCCTTCTTGACGCGCTTGATGATGATCGGCTGCAGCTTCTTCGCGTCACCTGCCATCAGAATCTCCGGCCGGTCGCGGACGGCGCCCCGCCGCAGCGGGCGGCGCCTTCAAGCAGACGCCGCGGATCCGGCTTCGCCGGTCCGCTGGCGTCGCCCCCTTGGGGGAGCGCCGCAGGCGCTTCGGGGGGAATCACTTCTTGCCCTTCACGTGGCCTTCCAGTTCGGCAAAGCTGGGGCGCTCGGTCGAATACAGCACCTTGCGCCCGAACTCGATCGCGACCTGCGGCGCGTAGCCCTGCATGCTCGCGAGCAGCGTGGACTTGATGCACTGCAGTTCCTTGCTGCCCTCGTCGACTTTCTGCTCCAGCAAGCCAGCGAGCGGCTCGGCGAAGGCGTAGGCGAGCAGGATGCCCAGGAAGGTGCCGACCAGCGCCGAGCCGATCATCCCGCCCAGCACCGCCGGCGGCTGGCCGACCGAGCCCATTGTGTTCACCACGCCCAGCACCGCGGCGACGATGCCGAAGGCCGGCAGCGCGCCGGCCAGGCGTTGGATCGCACCGACGGCGGCATGCGCCTCGTGGTGGTGGGTCTCGATCTCACTGTCCATCAGCGACTCGATCTCGTGCGCGTTCAGGTTGCCCGAGACCATCATGCGCAGGTAGTCGGTAACGAACTCCGAGACATGGTGGTCGTTGCCGACGCCGGGGTATTTCTGGAACAGCGCCGAGCTGTGCGGATCCTCGACGTCCTTCTCGATCGACATCAGGCCTTCCTTGCGCGCCTTCTGCAGGATGTCGTAGAGCAGCGCCATCAGCTCGAGATAGCGCGCCTTCGTGTACTTGCTGCCCTTGAAGCACTGGCCCAGGCCCTTGGCCGTGGCCTTCAGCACCTTCATCTGGTTGTTCGCCAGGAAGGCGCCCGCGGCCGCGCCGCCGATCGTGATCATCTCGAACGGCAGCGCTTCGAGGATGACGTGGATGTTCCCGCCGTGCGCGATGAACACGCCGAACACGCAAGCAAGCGCGAGAACCCAGCCGATGATGACGAACATGGTGTCGAAGAAGTCCGCTGCTGACCTGCCCGCCAGACAGCGCAGGCACAGGTATGGGCTTGTTATCGGCGCACGGCGGCGTCGGTTGAGCGCGAATTGACCGCCGCCGCGCCGACGCGGTAGACCCAGGCCGGCCGCGCGCCCACACGCGCCGCTTCGGGCTGGCCGGGCACCGGAAATTCCAGGCTCACGAGCCAGGCGCCGGGGCGCATCTCGCGCTCGGCCTTGGCCCAGGCGCGTGCCATGCTCTCGGGCCGCTGGAACAGGTAGACGAGGTCGAAGGCGGCCCAGGAATCGNCCCACANGTCGCCGCGGCGCACGCGCGCGAAGCGGCAGCGCCCGGTCGCCAGCCAGGCCAGCGGCCGGCTCCATTCGACGCCCTCGAANCGCGCGTCAGGCCAGAGCCGGCGCAAGGCGCGCAGGCCGTGGCCGAGCCCGCAGCCGGCGTCGAGAACTTGCGCGCCGCGTCCGCCCGCAGGCAATGCGACGGCGCNCTCGAGCCCGTCCAGCGCGCGCGCCGGCGTCGGGAAAAATGGCGCGTCACGCCAGGCGCGCAGNGGGTAGGCCAGCNACAGCGCNAGCGCCGCCATCGCCCAGGCCCAGGGCGGCCATGCCGTCAGGCCGCCGAGCGCGAGCGCCGAGAGAGGAAAACCAGCGGCCACCATCAGGCGACGCCAGGTGCCGGCCGCGCCGGCCGCGCCGGCCACCCCGGCGAGCAGCGCTGCGGCGGACGCCGGCCCGCGCCCGAGGCCGGCAGCCCCGAGCGCGGTGAACACTCCCCAGGCCAGTCCCCAGACCAGCAGCGCCGGCAACGGCCACCGCAGGCGGCGCGGATCAAACGTCGTCATCGGAGGATTCTGGGCACCGGGCCGTGCAGGCAAAGACCGGAAAAGCGCGGCGATCCGGTATGGCCGACGCCGGGCGCACGAAAAAACGGGCCCTCGAAAGGGCCCGTGACGAAAGCACAGGGGACTGTGCCAGGAGGAGACAAGCAATGAAAACCAACGGTCTTCAATCAGGTTGTCGACGCACCCGGACCGCCGCTGAAGGGCGCTGTCGGCAACAGTTTGTCAATGAACGTGAGCATCCTCGCGGCAACCGCCGAGCTGCAGCGCACCGGCGACCTTGCCCTTGCCGGCACGCGCCGGCGGGTTGCACAGCCCGCACACATAGTGGCGCGCGATCTCGTGCGGATGGGTCACGTAGTGGCCGCCGCACTTGCTGCAGGCCGTCATCGTGAGCATGCCGTTGTCGACGAACTTGACCAGGCGCCAGGCACGCGTCACCGACAACAGCGGCTCCAGCCCCTGCGCCTGGATCTGCTCGAGGTAGAGCTGGTAGGCCTTGATGACGGTGTCGATCTCGTCCAGCGCCGCGGCCTTGTTCAGGTACTCGTGCATGTTCAGGAACAGGCTGGCGTGGATGTTGGGCTGCCAGGTCATGAACCAGTCGGTGGAAAACGGCAATTGGCCCTTGCTCGGGCTGCGCCCGGAGACTTCCTTGTACAGGCGCAGCAGGCGCTCGTAGCTGAGGTCGGTCTCAGACTCCAGCACCTGCAGCCGCGCGCCGAGATGGATCAGCGTCACCGCGCGCTCGATCTGCCTGGCTTCGGTAAGGATGCTCTTGTTGCGGGCCATGTTGCGTTCTCCGTCCTGGTTTCTTGATCAAGGTCTTGCGAGGATCCGGCTTCGCCGGTCCGTTGCATGCACCCCCTCGGGGCGCAGCGACCGATGGGGAGCGTTGGCCCGGCTACGCGGCTTCCTGGTGGCGCCCGGCCATCAGGATCGACGCGTGCAACCCGGCGACGCCTTCGTTCGCGGCCGACTTGCCGTGGCTGGTGAGCAGGCTCCAGACCAGGTCGTCGTCCATGCGGAAGCGGCACAGCAGCGTGTTGCCGGTGGCGATCTTCATCATCTGCGACGAGGTCAGCATGCCGATCATCGTCGCCGTCTCCTCGCTGATGCCCAGGCGGTACAGCGCCTGCTCGCGGTCGCTGCGGATCAGGCTCTGCGCGAGCATCAGGTAGCTGAGGTTGGCTTCGCGAATTTCGGCAAGGATCTGGTCAGCGGTCATGGCGGTCTCCGTTCGGTGAGGTGAGATTGCGTTGCAGCGTGAAATGAACTGTAGACACCGGAGATGGGCCGGAACATCAGCCCATCTCCGTGGCTTCAGTCCGTGTTTTTCTGTGGGCGGTGTAAGGCAAATTCCTACATACCCGTGCCGGCCCGGACCCTCCACGGTCGAATTGATCGGCCAAAGGGCGCCAACTTGGGCCACCGCCCACCTGGCCGCGACGCGATCATTCAGGCATGACAAATCAACAGGCCATCCCGACGGCGCCGCCCGCACCAGGCCTGATCGTTCTCAGCGGTGGCGCCACGCGGGCAAGGTCGCCGACGCCAATCGAGATCGATACGAAATGGTTGAGTTCCCTGCCCGCCGCCGGCCGCGTTTTGGCAGTCGGGCGGGATGCGACGGCGATGGCCGGCGCTCATCGGGCCCGTCATCCTCGAGCAATCTGGCATGGCCTGGCACTGCCTGGCGACGACGCCGGGCCCATGCCGGCCGCCCTCGACGGATGGACGAACTGGGACGATGCAAGCCTCCCCGACGGGTTCGACCTGCTGATCGTTTCGACCGAAATCGTCCGCCTGCCTTCACCGCTGCAGGCCCTGCGTCGCTGGAGCTGCCGATGCGTGCCGGGCTCCATTTTGGTCGCAGCCATTGACAACGCCTCCTCGGTCACCCACATCGGGCGTCTCATCCAGGGCGATGAATCGGCCAACGATGGTGCACGCGAAACCGATGCGCCGGCAATTCCCCCGGCGACCTTCTATAAGTTGCTGCTCGACGCGGGCTGGATGCCCTCAATGGTCGATCACCATCCCTGCCTGCCTATGGGCGACAGGGTCGCGAGCGCGCTTCGAGCCACTGCCGAGGCCTTCGACGTCGCAGCCGGCAGCACGGATTTCGTGCACCGCACGAGACGCCTGATCGTCGCCGCGCGCCGTGACCTCGCAACGTGCGAAGGCTTCGACGGCCCCGCCAATTTCTGCGTCGTCGTGCCGACTACGTCGGAGCGACAGCTGCGCGCGAACGTCGAACGTTCGCCCGGTCTGCGCGAAGTCGATGCGCCGATCGTNTCGTGCAGGCGTGCACTCAACCCTGCCGACGCCCTCGCCAGGGCCTTGCCGCACTGCGACCGGGACTGGGTGTTGTTCTGCCACCAGGACGTCTATTTCCCGGCCGGTTTCGGGCATCAGCTCGCGGCGCTGCTCGCCGCCATTCCGAGCGCCGAACGTGCGACGACCTTGTTGGGCTTCGTCGGGATCGGGATCGACCGAGCCAGCCGGGCTCCGGTGCCGGCCGGGCATGTGATCGATCGCCTGCATCGCGCCGATCATCCGGCGTCAGATGCTGCGTTGTCGATCGATGAACTGGCAATCGTCGTGGCACGCAACTCGGTTCACCGCATCGATCCCGAGATTGGATGGCATCTGTGGGCCACGGATCTCTGTCTGACGGCCATCGACCGCCACCAGGTGTTCCCGCGCATCGTCAGGGCACCGATCTTCCACAACTCGCACACCGGTTGGGCGCTGCCCGATGCCTTTTTGGACGCTACGGAGCGACTGCTGGCCAAACACGCGCAGTTTGTCCCAATCCACACGTTGTGCGGGGCCCTGGATCCCGCCTTCGTGGCCGGTCATCGGAGCAAAGTGGCATGACCCGAATCACCACACTCATTCCCGCCTACAAGCCCGAATTCCTCGGCGAGACATTTCTGGGCCTGAGGCGACAGAGCTTTCGCGATTTCCAGGTGATCCTGTCGGACGACAGCCCAGGCGGCGTAATCACCGAAATGATCCGCGACGGCCGGTTCGGGCCCCTGGCCGCGGAGCTCAACCTGCTGGTCGTGCGCGGGCCGGGCAACGCGCGTCGCAATCACGAGCAATTGCTGGATCTGTGGCGCGGACAAAGCCCGCTCGTCCACTTCCAGCTCGACGACGACGTGATCTTCCCGGACTTCTACCGGTCCCATGCTGCAGCCCACGCGACGGGGCGCTTCGCAGCCACGATCAGCCAGCGCTGGCTGAGTCAAACGAACAGCCAACCTGCTTGGGACNTGCCGCTTCCCGCNTTCATCAACGACAGCCCGCTGAGGATGGTGCCAGTGACCTCGTCTCAGCTTTTCGCCAGCACCGTTGCCGTTTGTGAGAATTGGCTGGGCGAGCTATCCAACATGGTCCTTTCGGCAGAGGGGGCTTCGCAATATCCCCGGCCGCCTGCGGACGCCCTGTCGTATTGCGGGCTGCTCGATATCGGCGCCCTGCTCGAGGCCGGTCGCCACCTGCCGTTGCTGTTCCTACGCGACCATCTCGGCATCTTCCGTCAACACACGGAGCAGGTCACGCGAAGCACTGGTTCGCACAGCCACCGCGTCGCCCTGCTTGCCTGGGCTGCGTTTGCGCTGCATGCATGGGCCGAGCACCGCATTTCGGCGCAGGACGTCGTGCAGGCCATCGGAATCACGGTGCAGCGCTGCCTGCAGCAGTATCCGAAGGGCGACACGGTCATGAACGCGTTCTACGACATCGTCCAGCATGAGGGCACAAGCATCGTGAAGCTACACGCCGCGTTTACCAAGTTCTGGCTGAGTCTGTTCGTCCACCACTCGCCCCCGACGGCTGCTTTCGCGAATGATTTGGGCTCACCAGCTGACACGGTCCCGCCGACCAGCGAGTGCGCAGCCCCGGCACCGATATGAATGACTTGCGACCGCTCCATGCGGTTTCATGGGGAAGATGACTATCCTCTGGCGGGGCGCCACGGCGTGAAGGGACTCGCACTGCAGATGTTTGAGCTTGAACATGNGCAGGCAGGCGATGGCGATGAAGTTGGCGCTGGGCCTGAAGCCACGTGCCGCGCGCGGGGAGCCTGCTGCAGAAGGCGGCTCATTTCCTGGACGAAGGCGTTGCTGTGGTGATCGGTCATCCCTCGCGCGACGGGCGTCGAACAGTCTGGCGATAGAAGCGGCGGCCTAGCACGACGACTTCAAGCAGGCTACCCAGGAGCTGAAACCCGAACTTTCGCTGGCGCGTTGCGTGTTGGCGTGGTCAACGTGTCGGCTCAGACCGAAGCCGGGAAGAGCGTGCGCGCCTCAACGATCGCGCGCCGGATCGTGTCGGGCTCGTTCCACATCATCGCGTCGATGATTGAGAGGTTGGGCTCGAACTGGTAGCCGGGCGTGCGGTAGTCGAAACCCCCGCACTCTAGGAGCGACAACTCGAGCCCCATTTCAGCGAAACGCCGAGTGTCGAACAGGTCGCGACCTCCGATCGGATTGATGTAGCGCGCTGCACCGAGCCTCGATGCGATCTCGGGCGCCCAGTCGCCGGGCCCGAGGTCGTCCGGCAGGTCGAGCGCGAGCTCCGAGCAGATCTGGTAATGAAACGGGATACCGAGGTACTCGCAGGTCCTGGCCAGCGCGAGCGCATTCAACGACACCAGCCGGTCGTCGGGACGATCGGCGAAGACGCCGCGGATCAAGTCGACGACGCGCGCATGTTGGGGGGCGCGCTTCCTGTAATGCATCAGCTGGCGCTCAATCTGGGCACCCGCGGCGTCAGCGTCGAGTAGGCGCGCCTCGAAAGTCTTGATCGACATCGAGGCCTTGTCGAGCGGCACCGAGACGTACTGCCAGCCCTGGCTGGGGTGGAGAACCCGGTTGCGATTCATCCAGGTCTTGGGCGTGTACTGGGTAACGTCGAATACGATCCAGCGGTCGGTCGCGGCGATCAGCGCGAAGTGGCCCCAATAGGGAAAGAAGTAGGGCTGCATGATCCCCACCGAGAATCCGGTCTCCATGATCGTCGTTCGTCTGTTGTGGTCGGTACCCGGCCTATCGCTTCGGCGCTCAGCGACAGCCGCACTCGGCTTCGATACGCGCAACTTGCTGATCGGTAAGGGTGTCGCCGATCGGCAAGATCAGCACATGGTCCAGGAGTTCTCGCTCGACGCCGTTGAGCGCCGTGTCTTCGCTTAGTTCGGGCCAATAGCGGACCGCGTAGATGCGCTCACGCCCGAGGCGCTGCTGCGCCGCGCGCGCATCGGCGACACGAACGGCAAAGCCGATCGGCGAATGCTGCGCGGTCGGCTCGAAGTCGGCGAACAAGGGGTGCGCCGCAAGCCGCTGCTGCAACCTCTTGTAGTTCGCGCATCGCTGCTCGAGCACTGCCCTGAGGTCGTGAATGCCCAGCAGGTGCCTCGTCACCCTCGACATCCGGGCGTAAGGCAAGTTCTGGAGGCTTTGCCGGAACGCAAGATACTCTGCGTAGCTCGCGTTGCGACCGCCNTCGTCGATTGCNCGGAAGAGCCACCCGGCACGCTGCCACGAGTTATCGACGTCAGCCGGCATCGCATCATCGCCGACCAAATGCGAGGGGTCGAACAGGATCCCGCCGTCGGTCAGCGGCAGGAACTTGCGAGGCGAGACGAAACTCGTCTCGCCCTCGAACTGATTTGCGCAGCCAATCGAATGCGTGTTGTCCACGAGTCGGATGACGTCGGTTCGGTCGCGCAACCAGCACCGCAACGAAGCCCGATCGGCCATCAGCCCGAAGTAGTTGTTGACGATGACGAGGTCGCCCGACTTCAGCGCGTCGATACGCGGCAGCAAGTCGTCGCTCAGCGAGTAGAAGCGGACGTCGGCGCCGCATTCGGTGAGCGTCTTCTTGACCGAATGGCAGGTGTAGTGCGGCAGGTGGACGCGCGCCGGGCGCGCCGCGCGGACCACTGCCTGCACGCAATGGCGCCCCAACGCGAACAGCCCGACCGAGTCGTCGTCGAGATCCAGCGCATTTCGAAGGG